>ERZ500994.482-NODE-482-length-11980-cov-5.742809_pt1 | contig 11980 bp, 17 predicted proteins | sample MGYA00248878_ERZ500994 | MGnify/ENA primary metagenome ERZ500994 (study PRJEB25958, sample SAMN03398533) | human skin metagenome | study: EMG produced TPA metagenomics assembly of the Human Skin Microbiome Metagenome (human skin metagenome) data set. | reverse complement strand
CGGCTACTCCCCCGGCGCCCGGCCGCGCGAGGTGGCGGCGTACCGGCTGGACGTGATGGACGGCGACGTACTCGCGCTGCTGGATGCCGCGGGACTGGAGTCGGCGCACATCGTCGGGCACGACTGGGGCGGCGCGCTCGCCTGGCAGCTCGCCGCCGCTCATCCCGACCGCGTACGTACCGCCACCGTGCTGTCGACGCCGCATCCGGGCGCGATGCAGTGGGCGAGCACGCACTCGACGCAGCTGCTGCGCAGCTGGTACATGCTCGCGATTCAGATCCCCCGTCTGCCCGAGGCGGCGCTGTCGGCGGGCATACGCCGCCGCGGACTGTCCTCGCTTGGCCTGCCCGCCGCTCAATCCCGCGAGTACGCCGAACTGCTGCAGCAGCCGGGCGCGCTGAGCGGAGCGCTGAACTGGTATCGCGCACTGCGAACCCGACCGCTGGCCCTCGCGGCTGCCGAACACCAGACGGTCTCGGTGCCGGTCACCTACGTGTGGGGCGAGCGCGACCGGTACCTCGGGCGCGCGGCGGCCGAGCGGACGGCGGCGTACTGCTTCGGGCCGTATGAGTTTGTCGCGGCCGACGGCGATCACTGGCTGCCAGAGAAGCGTCCCGAGCTGGTCGCCTCCGCCGTACTCGACCGCGTCGCCTCCGCACCTGCTCTGTCGTGAACCGTCAACCCTCGTCCTCCGGAGCCGTCATGACGCCGTACCTGCTGCTTGCCGCCGCCATCGTCGCCGAGGTCATCGGCACCAGCATGCTCAAGTCGACCGAGGGTTTCACCCGCCTCTGGCCGACGGTCGGCACGATCGTCGGGTACGGCGTGGCGTTCTACTGCCTGGCGGTCGCGATCCAGAAGGGGATGAACGTCGGGCTCGGCTACGCGATGTGGGCCGGGCTCGGTACGACGCTGATCGTCGTCATCAGCGTGCTGGTGCTCGGGGAGCCGCTGAGCGCGATCAAGATCATCGGCGTCGCGCTGATCATCGGCGGCGTCGTACTGCTCAATCTCGGCGGCGCGCACTGAGCACGGTCCGGGTGGCATGATGTGCCCATGGCCGACCGAGACATTCACCAGCACATCGACGAGCTCATCCAGCGCGAGCGTGACCTGCGGGCGGCGCTCGGGCGCGGCGAGCTCAGCCGCGAGGACGAGCAGAAGCAGCTGCGCGAGACCGAGGTCGAGCTTGACCGGCTGTGGGATCTGCTGCGCCAGCGCCAGGCCAAGCGTGAGTTCGGCGAAAACGCCGACGAAGCGCAGCTGCGATCGGCCAAGACCGTCGAGGACTACCTCGACTAGCAGGAGTCGACCTTAGATGTGGCCTAGCAGTCACCCGATGACTGCTAGGCCACATCTAAGCCCGTTCCGGTTGGACCTCGCCGTTGGCGCCCGAGTCCTTACGATGACGGCATGAGCGTGCGGCTGAACAACATCGGCATCGTCGTCGAGGACCTCGATGGGGCGGTCGAGTTCTTCGCCGCGCTCGGTCTCGAGCTCGAGGGCCGGACGTCCATCGAGGGCGAGTGGGCCGGCCGTGTCACCGGCCTCGGCGACCAGCGGGTTGAAGTCGCAATGCTGCGTACGCCGGACGGCCACGGCCGCCTTGAGCTCTCGCGCTTCGTCGACCCGGAGGTCATCGCTGATCATCGCGCCGCTCCGGTGAACGCGCTGGGATATCTGCGGGCGATGTTCGAGGTGGACGACCTGGATGCGACTCTCGAGCGCCTTCGCGGGCACGGCGCCGTACTCGTCAGCACCGAGGTCGTCAACTACGCGGACGCGTATCGGCTTTGCTACGTGCGCGGGCCGGAAGGAATCCTGCTCGGACTCGCCGAGGACATCAGCGCCGATTAGTGAGCGACTCGCCGGGAGGTTATGCGCACGCCGGCTCAGCTGTCCGGCAGTGAGTAGAAGTCGCTGACGGCGTCGAGGTACCGGGCGACGGTCTCCAGCTCCTTTGGGCTGAACTGGCGGCTCATCTCGTCGAACTGCTCGTCGGCACGTCCGTACAGCGACCTGAGCGGTGCGATCGTGTCGGGTACCAATTCGAGCACGGTCCGGCGTCTGTCGGCCGGGTCGACGGTCCGCCGCACATAGCCCGCGGCCTCAAGTCGGTCGACGAGCTTGGTCACCGTACTCGCGGGCATTCCGGTCGTCCTGCTGATCTGCCGGGGCGTCCGCACGTCCTCGCGCAACACCAGCAAGTGCAGTGTCTGGAGGTCCGTCACGAGGAGCCCGTGTGCGCGGGCAACCCGTTCGTTGCTCAGGATGGCGTTGACCAGCTGCCGCTGCATCGCGGCCCGCACCCTCGACACCACCTCGTCCACCACGTGCCAGTTCTCCCTGCTAGAGTTACTACCGAATCGGAAATATCCACCTTCGGGATGAGATTCAGTCTAAGGGCAGGATCGGGAGGGCGGGCCAGATGAGGGTTCTCGTCGCCGGAGCGACAGGCACAGTCGGGGGCCACGTTGTCGAACAAGCCCTCGCCCGCGGGCACGAGGTGACCGCCATTGCCCGGGACAGCAGCAAACTCGTCCTCGAGCACCCGCGTCTGGAGAAGTCGTCGGCGGACATCCTCGACGCCGACGCGCTCCACCCGCTGCTAGACGGTGTCGACGCCGTGGTGAGCACGGTCGGCATCGGTGCATCGCGGACGCCGACGACCCTGTACTCGGCCGGCACGAAGAACCTCGTCGACGGCATGGCTGCGAATCATGTGGAGCGGATCGTCGTCATCTCTTCCGAGGTCGCCGAGCACTGGGCGCATCAGGGGCTGTTGAAACTCTGGATCGCTCTTCCGCTGCTGCAGAAGTTCCTCGGCGCGACCTACGACGACATGCGCCGCATGGACGTCGTGCTCTGGGAAAGCCGCGCGCGATGGACCGCGATCCGCGCGCCGCGCATCCGATCGGCGCGGGCTACCGGTCGCTACCGGCTGAGCGTTGCTGGCCCGCTCAAACGCGGGTGGGCGATCACCGCGCCCGACATGGCGACAGCGCTGCTCGACATCGCCGAACGCGACGACCTGGTCCGCACACACGTGCACATCGCCAACTGACCCCTCATCCGGTCGGGACTGACGCAGCCAGGATCATTCTCCTGCCGCGCGTGCGGAGACCCAGTCGCGGCGCAGCAGTCCGTAGATCCAGGAGTCCGATACGTCGCCGTTGACGATGCAGTCTTCGCGCAGCGTGCCCTCGAGCACGAACCCGAGCTTCTCCAGTACCCGCGCCGAGGCTGAGTTGCGGGTGTCCGCCTCGGCCTGCACTCGGTTGAGGTCAAGTGTCTCGAACGCCCAGCCGAGCAGCGACTGGGCGGCTTCGGTGGCGTAGCCGCGGCCCCATGCAGGCCGCTTGAACGAGAACCCGAGCGAGGCGCTGCGGAAGTCGGGGTTCCAGCTGTTGAAGGTGCACCAACCGACGAACGCCTGGTCCGAAGTCCGCTCGACCGCCACGCGCGCCCCCGTGCCGACTTCGGCCATCTGGCGACAGCCATCCAAGAACCGTGCGATCGCGCTTCGGTCCGTCCACGGTGGTGAGTCCCAGTAGCGCAATGCCTCAGCGTCGCTTTGCAGCGCGAACACCTCGTCACCGTCAGAGTCGGCGAACGGACGAAGCCGCAGCCGCTGCGTCTCTAACGTGGGAGTCGGCAAGGGCACGTGATCAGTGTTCCACGCCCGCCGACATGAGTATCACTATCGGTCGAGATCCGGCGACCGACCGGATGGCGCAGCACTCCAGCACTCGCCTGCTGACGCCGCGTTTGAACAGTCGATGATGGAGCCGTGATCGAACTGCGCTATCCGTTCATCGGCCGCTGGCTGGTCCAAAACAGCCCGGCCGATCGCGTGCCCAGCCACGGCACCACTTCGTTCGCCACGTCGTACGCGATCGACTTCGTGCCGGTAGGTCACGATGACCGGACAGCGAGGGTCACCCTCGGCACGCTGCTTCGTCCAGAACCTGCCGAACGCTTTCCGGGCTTCGGAAGGCCGGTGCTTGCTCCCGTCACCGGAACAGTCGTGTCGGCGTACGACACGGCAGTGGATCACCCGGCGTATCGCGGACTGCCGTCCATTGGCTACGCGTTGACTCAGCGGCGTCGCGCCGCTGCGGGCTGGTCTGGGCTCGCTGGTAACCACGTGATGATCGAAAGTTCCGGCGCCGTGGTCGCGCTGTGTCATCTGCAGCAGCGCAGTGTCGACGTACTTGTCGGTCAGCAGGTGCGGGTCGGCGAAGTCGTCGGCAGGTGTGGTAACTCCGGCAACAGCACCGAGCCGCATCTGCACGTGCAGGCGATGGACACGCTGGAGATCGATCGCGCTACGGCGGTGCCCATCACCTTCGGAGGGGACTTGCCCCGCAACGGCGAAGTCATCGCGTCGGAGGCGGGTGGGGGCTCACGAACCGGCTGACGAACATCCTCTGCCACGGAGTCTCGACGGCCCGTTTGTCATAGCGAGACCGCACGAACGAGACGGCATCGGCCGGCGCCACTCCGTCGATGATCGCCATGCACGCCAGCGCGGTACCCGTACGGCCGCGTCCTCCGGTGCACGCCACCTCAACTCGCTCGTGCGCGGCACGCTCCCACGCCGCCAGCACGGCCGCGGCAAACGCGTTGCGGTCGCGAGGCAACAAGAAGTCCGGCCACGGGAGCCATTCATGGTCCCACTCGAAGTGGCGGTCGCGACGCCCGAGGTACAGACCAAATTGCGGATCATCGTGGTCTTCCGGGTGGCGCAGCGACCTGCCCCGCACGCGACGACCAGACGGTAGGCAGAGTACGCCGGGCGCATCATCCGGCCACGAGCTCATGATCATTTCCGGCCACGCTAGCCGAGTTCAGTTCGCTCAGAACGTCGCCGTCGCACCCGGCGCTCGGATACGCACTCGAGCGCTGATGCGACGGTTCAGACGTTGAACCTGAACTCCACCGAGTTCCCACACGGAAAGCCATCACGGCGTCGGCGGCCACTCCTCCCCCGTCCAGGGGTTGATCAGCGCTATTCCGGCGTGCATGAAGTCCTTGACGTTGCGTGTCGCGCAGAGCGCGTCCCGGGATCGACAGATGGCCGCGATCTGTGCGTCGCCCGTCGCGATCGGCATGCCCGCTTGCTCCCGTGCGGCGAGAATGTCGGCGTAACGGGGAGCTGCCGCGACGTCGAACGCGATGACTGCGTCAGTCTCGAGGTACGGCCGAATCGCGCCCTCGACCCGCGACGTGAGGTCTTCCCTCCGCTTGCCGTCGGGCAGCCTCCGCAGGCCCGCCAGCAGTTCGGCGAGCGTGACCGCCGTGATCGCCACATCATCGGTCAGTGACTCCAGCCAGGCGACGAGGTGCCTGTCGGGCTGAGGCTTGAGCACCTCGGACACGACGTTGGTGTCGAGGACGATCACGAGAAGTCGACCGCCCTCGCTGTGTCGGAGCGTTCCGGAATCGGCAACGCGTCGACGCCACCGGCGGCCTGTCCGGCTCGCAGCAGCGCCAGCCCGATGTTCGGACGAGTAGCGGCCTTCGTCAGGATGTCGCGAACCTCAGCCTCCATCGAGCGACCATGCTCCTTCGCCTGAGCCGCGATGCGGGCTTTGACGGACTCATCGAGCCCCCGAACGACGATTGATGACACAGCCATGCACCTCCCGAAGATGATTGCATCAATGCTAGCATCCTCTGGGGCGGCACCCGATCCAGACCTTGGGTGTCTCGTCGGTGGCGGTGGCGGACATGCGCTCCTCCTCGGTGGCCGGGTCCTCGTGAGGCATTCCGGCCGCGGCTCCGCCGCAGCGACACGGCGGTGGCCCCGAGGAATGTCGGAGCCTGCCCCTAGGTTCGATACATGGCCCAATGCACAGCACCCGTTGAAGGACACAGGACCCCGAGTGGGGCGGCGAACTGCCCCGCCTGCCGAGGCGGATACTTGCGCTCGTACTACCGCAGCGACACCCCGAGCTACAAGCCCTCCTACTCCGTCGGCGGAGGCGGTTCCGGCTCAACCTACGGCGGCACCACGCGCACCTCTCGCCCCCGGTGGTCGCCGAGTTCGTCCTCGGCGAGCTACACGCCGGGCGAGGTCCGCGCACTGACCCCAGTGCGTGAGGCGATCGAGTCTCAGGGCGTGCTCCCGGACCGCTACGACTGTTCCTGTGCCACGCCTGGGACGACCGCCGGGAGACCGCGAAGGAGCTGCACGACGCGCTCGAAGCGATCGGCGTCTCGGTCTGGTTCAGCGAGAAGAACGTCGTCCTGGGGACGCCGCTCATGCGCGAGATCGACCGAGGCCTGGCGAAGTCGCGCGCCGGCCTGGTGCTGGTCACGCCCTCGTTCGTGAAGCGGTTGAAGGCGGCCGGGGTCGCCGACAAGGAGCTGTCGGCGCTGCTGGCCCGCGACCTGCTGGTGCCGGTCGTCCACGGCATCACCTACGAGGAGCTGCGGGACGAGAGCCCCCTTCTGGCCTCACGCAGCGGCCTGGACACGGCGGAGGACTCGATGGAGGAGATCGCGGTAAAGATCAGCGAGCTGGTCTCGACCGACGCCTTTGACGGGAGCAGAGCCTAACGGTTGCCCTTGCTGAGGTTGTGGGTGATGCAGAGCATCTCGCAGTTGGCGAGGTCGCTGGAGCCGCCCTTGAACCAAGCGATCACGTGGTCGACCTCCATCTCCTTCAGCGCGTAGACCTGGGCCTTCTTCGACCCGTGGCCGTTGGCGCAGATCGGGCAGTTCGACACCCCGGCGGTCTTGGCCGTGTCGGTCTGCTGCGTGTAGACGGCGGCCTTGGTCGCCTTGTCGACCAGCCGCACGCCCTAGTGAAGGCGCGAAGATTGCGCGCACCGTCGTAGCCTCGTCCTCGATCACCTTGGTCTGCACGGTGTACGTCAGAGGGGCATCCCCTTGGGGGCCTTGCCGAGCGTCGCGCGCTGCAACTGCCCGGCTCTGGCGGATGGACTTCATCTCCGTCTCCTGGTCGGCGACCGCTGCCTTGATCCGGGCGAACATGCGACCGGGACCGTTGTTGAGGTCGGCCTCGCCGTTGGCCGTGACGAGGGCCAGCCCTCGGAACTGGCGGCGACGGTTCAGACGTTGAACCTGAACTCCACCACGCCGTCACCGCTCATGACTCTGCCTCCTCCGCTGGGTCGACCTCTGCCCAATGCCTCGGGTTTCGCTTGCACTCAAGCGCGGGGAGACGCTCGGTCACCTCGCGACGCTTGCGCCCATTCGCATCCGTGTGATCAATCCACTTCGTCGGCTTGTTGTAGTACCGCATCGTTCCACCACATTGAGGACACTTTTCTGTGCGGATCTTCTCGATCGTTATACGACGCCCTGAGCCACTCACTGCCCACCCGAACATCAACGGCTTGCGCAGCTGGCCATTAGTCACACGGCGTAGACTAAGGACCAGGGCTAGAACCAAGACCAGAACCAGGAAGGTTGCCAACCATGCGAAGTTGGCACTGCTGTCCAGAACACCCCCGGGCCCTGAACTGAGCAGTTCTAGAGCCGGCTGAACGAGCTTCCAAAGTGGGAACAAGCTTATCAACCCGATGATCAATCCTGCCCAGGAAAGCAGCGCCTGAGTGAACGGGCTGCGCCATTTTGGGACGGCCTCATACTTTGCCGCAGGTGGGGCATCCGGCGGCTGATTGACGACTACATCACGTCCCGCTTGGTACAAGCCACCGTGGACATCTCCGCCTCCAGTGCTCGCGGTGTTGCCCGAACTGTCAGCCACGGGAGCGCCGCACTCCCCGCAGAACTTCTTCTGCGGCTCCACCTGATGGCCGCAGAAGCGGCAGTTCACTTCTTCCCGCCAGAGGTTAGTCCGCTTCGGAACTCCACGACGTCGCCGTCGGCCATGACGTAGTCCTTACCTTCGATGCGGACCTTGCCGGCCGCCTTAGCCGCAGCCATCGAACCGGCCGCAACGAGGTCCTCGAACGAGACAACTTCGGCCTTGATGAAGCCCTTCTGGAAGTCGGAGTGGATCACTCCCGCGGCCTCAGGCGCAGTCGCGCCGACCGGGATCGTCCAGGCGCGCGACTCCTTCGGCCCCGCAGTCAGGTAGGTCTGCAGCCCGAGCGTGCGGAAGCCCGCATGCGCGAGCTGGTCGAGGCCGGACTCCTCCTGCCCGATCGACTCAAGCAGCTCGGCGGCGTCCTCCGGGTCGAGCTCGATCAGCTCCTCCTCGGTCTTCGCATCGAGGAAGATTGCTTCGGCGGGCTCGACGATCGCGGACAGCTCGGCCTTGCGCGCATCATCGGACAGTACGTCGGTGTCGACGTTGAAGACGTAGAGGAACGGCTTGGCCGTCAACAGGTGCAGCTCGCGCAGCGCATCCATGTCGATGCCCGCCTTGGCCGCGCCCGCGAACAGCGTCGTACCACTCTCCAACAGCTCCTGCGCCTGCTTCGCGGCGGTCAGCTGCGGCTGCAGCTCCTTGCGGTTGCGCGCGTCCTTTTCCAGGCGCGGCAGGGCTTTTTCGATCGTCTGCAGGTCGGCGAGGATCAGCTCGGTATTGATCGTCTCAATGTCCGAGCTCGGGTCGACCCGGCCGTCGACGTGTACGACGTTGTCGTCACTGAAGGCGCGCACCACCTGGCAGATCGCATCAGCCTCGCGGATGTTGGCCAGGAACTTGTTGCCGAGCCCCTCCCCCTCGCTCGCACCCTTGACGATGCCGGCGATGTCGACGAACGACACGGTGGCCGGCAGCTCGCGGGCCGAGCCGAAGACCTTGGCGAGCTCGCCGAGGCGCGGGTCGGGTACGCCGACCACCCCGACGTTGGGCTCGATCGTCGCGAACGGGTAGTTCGCGGCGAGCACGTTGTTGCGCGTCAGCGCGTTGAAGAGGGTGGACTTGCCGACGTTGGGCAGCCCGACGATGCCGATGGTGAGAGTCACGGTCGTCCATCCTAGGCGGTGTCACCGGCCACGCTCGTCTGTAGTGCTCGAGCAACGTGTGCTGGCCGCCGGCACTACCTTCTATACACACCGCGCGCACGCGACTCGACTGAACGGGACCCCGCCGTGACCATCCTCGCCCTGATCGCTGCCATTGCCCTCGTCGTACGGCTCGGGCTGCTGGTGGCGTTACATGTGATGCGCAGCGACTACAACGTCGTCGAGCACGCGGTCAGCGACTACGCGGTCGGCCCGACCAGCCGCGTCGCCACCGCCATGACCTGGGTGACCGCGCTGTCCTGGGCGGCCCTCGCAGGCGCCGTGTTTGCCGGCCTGGGCGACTGGGACGGCCAACGCAGCGCTATCGCCCAGCTCGCCATGCTGGCCCTGATCTTTTTCGCCCTTCCGTATACGCCGACCGACGTCGAAGGCCGGGCCCGCACCCGCGTCGGCGTCATCCACTACATCCTCGCGGTCGCCTGGTTCGCCCTGAGCTACAACCTCAGCGGTGACTTCACCCGCCTGTGGGCAGGCGAGCCGGTGGGCGGCGTACTCAACGTCCTGCACTGGGTAGCGCTCGTCTCGCTCATCATCCTGATCATCGGCCTGCTGCCGCCGCTGCGGCGCCGCATCTTCGGCCTCGCCGAGCGCGTCTTCATCGTGACGATCAGCGTGTTCTACCTGATCGTCTGCGTGCAGCTCGCCTTCGGCTAGCGTTCAGGGCGTCATGACCGCCGAGTACGCCGAACCGCGCACCCGCCGCTACCAGCTACGCGCGCCGTACGACCGTGATCACCTGTTTGGGTTCCTGGCCAGCCGTGCGATTCCCGGGGTCGAGGTCGTCGCGCGTGACGGCGCGGCGTGGCGATACGCGCGCACGCTGCGCCTGCCCGGCGGCCCGGCAGTGATCGAGGCACGCGCCACCTCGCACCGACTGACAGTCCGGACGTGGTCAGCGCCAGGCGATCACCACGCGGTCGACGCGGCGGTCCTGCGCGTCTTCGACATCGAGGCCGACTCGGCCGCGGTCGATGCCGCGCTCCGCGAGCACCCCGAACTGGCGCCGCTCATCGCCGCACGACCTGGACTTCACCTGCCGGGCGCCGCGGACCCGCACGAACTCGTCGTGCGCGCCCTCGTCGGGCAGCAGATCTCAGTCGCCGGCGCCTCGACGATCTGCGGGCGGATCGCCGCCGAGTACGGCGCACAACTACGGTCTCCAGTCCCCGGCCTCACCCACCTCTTTCCCACCGCTGCCGATCTCGCCGCCATCGACCCGGGGGCTCTCCCCATGCCCCGCAGCCGCGGTCGCGCGATCGTTTTGGCCAGCGCGCTGCTGGCAGCCGGGACGATAGACCTCGGCCCCGACATTGACCCGCCGACAGCCCGAGAGGCGCTGCTCGCGGCGCCCGGGATCGGTCCGTGGACCGCCGACTACGTGCTCATGCGCGCGCTCGGCGACCGCGACGTACTCCTCGCCACCGACCTGATCGTCCGTCGCTCCGCGGCCCAGCACGCGATGCCGCAAGACCCGAAGAAACTCGGCGAGTGCGCCGTACGCTTCGCGCCGCTGCGCAGCTACCTCACCCACCATCTGTGGGCGGCGTACTCGCCGTAACCGGGCAATGTCGGTGCCATGCGTCATGCTCAGGCGCATGGATGCCACCACCGTCTTCGTCATCGTGATCGCGCTGCTGTGCTTCGCGCTCGGGGCGGTTGCCGGCTTGTGGGCCGGTCGCCGCATGCGCCCGGCGGGCGACGACTTCAGCGTTGACGCCGTTGCGCCGATCGAGGAGTCGCTGCGGCGGGTCGAGCGATTCTTGCAGCTCAGCGAAGCCGAGCGCGCCGAGGCACACGGCGAACTGCGTGAGCAGGTCCGCTCGATGCACGATCAGCAGGCGGCGCTGAGCACGCACACCACCGGTCTTATCAACGCGTTGCGCGCTCCACACGTGCGTGGACGGTGGGGCGAGATACAGCTGCGTCGGATCGTCGAGTCGGCCGGCATGATCGACCACTGCGACTTCACCGAACAGCATCGGGCCAAGAGCACCGACGGTGAGCTGCGCCCGGACCTCGTCGTCCACCTCACCGGCCGGCGCGCGGTTGTGGTCGATGCCAAGGTCCCCTTTACCGCGTTCATCGCAGCTCTCGAAGCCGACGACAACTCGCGCACTCGGCTGCATCGCGAGCACGCGAAGCAGGTGCGCGCCCATATGGAGACTCTGGCGACGCGGGCCTATCCCTCGGCACTAACCGAGTCGCCAGAGTTCACCGTCATGTTCCTGCCCTCCGACGCGTTCTTGCAGCTGGCGCTGCAGCACGAGCCGGCGCTGCTGGAGTTCGGATTCGACCGCGACATCGTCATCGCCACGCCGTCAACCCTGCTCGCGCTGCTGCGCACCGTCGCGCACACGTGGCGCCAGGACACCATCAGCCGCGAAGCGCAGCAGATCCTGCAGCTCGGGCAGCAGCTGCACCAGCGCCTGGGCACTTTCGCCGGCCACCTGGGCAAGCTCGGGTCGTCGCTGCACAGCGCCGTAGGCCGTTACAACGACGCCGTCGGCTCGCTGGAGCGCAGCGTGCTCGTACCCGCGCGCAAGATGCAGGAGGCGGGCATCGCGCGCACGGCTCTGGAGGCGCCGGACCCGATCGACCGTGCCGTACGGGAGCTACACGTTGCCGACCCGCCGGAACGCGAGATCGATGCTGACCTGCCAACCCAACGAGAGGAGCACCCGCGACGACGCAGCTCGTGACACGTAACACCGTTACCCGGCAGCGATGATCCAGTGCTGCCGCGGGTCGACCCACCCGCTTCACCGAAGCGCCATAGTCAGGCGGCTATCCTTGGGGCCGTAGTCTCCCCCGGACCCAAGGATGTATGTGAACGACGACGACGTTTCGGCTCACGCTTCGCCGAAGTCTCGCTGGAGCATCGCCCCTGGCTCGGTCTCGGAGAACCTATCCACCTCGCGGACCAGTGACGCGCGCCGTGGCAGCTCATCGGCCGATGACGACCGCGACGAGATTCCCACCAAAGCGACACCGAAGCGACCCGCCGTACCCG
>ERZ500994.481-NODE-481-length-12062-cov-4.738153_pt1 | contig 12062 bp, 9 predicted proteins | sample MGYA00248878_ERZ500994 | MGnify/ENA primary metagenome ERZ500994 (study PRJEB25958, sample SAMN03398533) | human skin metagenome | study: EMG produced TPA metagenomics assembly of the Human Skin Microbiome Metagenome (human skin metagenome) data set. | reverse complement strand
GACCGGCGCCCGAGGTCTCCGCGCGATCCTCGAGGATGTGCTCGGCCCGATCATGTTCGATATCCCGTCGACCGACGATGTCGCGAAGGTCATCGTGACGCGCGCGTCGGTGACGGAGGGCGCGCCGCCCACCCTCGTGCTGGAGCGCAAGCGCAAGAGCGCCTGAGGCGTGTGGGCGCCGGTTCGTAGGATGCCGGCATGAACCGATTCCTCTTCGACACCGCCACGACCCTCAACGGCTGGATCGCCGACGAGCAGAACTCGCTCGATTGGCTGTTCGCCGTGGAAGGCGGCGCCGAGCCCGACGCCTCACTCGTGCCGCAGAACGCGACCGTGCTCGTGGAGGGCTCCACGACGTACCAGTGGGTCCTCGAGCACGAGGACATCCTCGCGCACCCCGAGAAGTGGCGGAACTTCCACGGCGATCGGCCGACGTTCGTGTTCACGACGCGTGCGTTGCCCGTCCCGGAGGGCGCGGATGTCCGGTTCGTGTCCGGCGCGGTCACCGACGCCCTCCCCGCCATCCGGTCAGCCGCCGGAGACGGCGACGTGTGGATTGTCGGCGGGGGAGAGCTCGCCGGCCAGTTCCTCGATGCCGGCGCGCTCGACGAGATCGCCGTCTCGATCGCGCCGGTTCTGCTGAACGGGGGAGCACCGCTCCTGCCGCGGCGGCTGGAGTCGAACCGGCTGCGTCTGCTGTCGGCATCCGCCGCCGGCCAGTTCGCGCGTCTGTGTTACGAGGTCACGGCAGCCCCTACGCGCTGACCCATGCTGCTCACCGGACGAGAAGTGGGCGCAGATCGTCGCTTCCCGCGCGCGCAGCGACCAGTTGCGCCCACATCCTGTCAGGCGTCGAGCCCGCGGCGCTTCAGCAGCGGAGCGATGTCGGCGTCGCGTCCGCGGAAGTCGCGGTAGGCCTCGAGCGGATCCTTCGAGCCGCCGACGCCGAGGAGGCGCTGGCGGAACCGGTCGCCGTTCTCGCGGGTGAGGCCGCCGTTCTCGCGGAACCACTCGACGGTGTCGGCGTCGAGCACCTCGCTCCAGATGTACGAGTAATAGCCGGCGCTGTAGCCTCCCGAGAACACGTGCGCGAAGTAGGTCGACGAGTATCGCGTCGGCACCGCCGGGTTGTCGAGTCCGATGTCGGCGAGGGCCGCGGCTTCGAAGGCCGCGACGTCGGTGACCTCGGCGGCCGCGTGCGCGTCCAGCGCGTGCCAGGCCTGATCGATCCAGGATGCCGCGAGGTACTCGCTCGTCGCGAAGCCCTGGTTGAACGCCTCCGACGCATGCAGCTTGTCGACGACCTCCTGCGGCAGCGGCTCACCCGTCTCGCGATGATGGGCGTACGCGGCGAGGACCTCGGGCCACAGGATCCACATCTCGTTGACCTGGCTGGGGAACTCCACGAAGTCGCGGAACACCGCCGTCCCCGCGAAGTGGGGGTAGGTGACGGTCGCGAACAGTCCGTGCAGGGCGTGGCCGAACTCGTGGAACAGCGTCGTCACCTCGTCGAGGGTGAGCAGAGTCGGCTGTCCGGCCGCGGGCTTCGGGACGTTCAGGTTGTTCACGACGATCGGCAGGGTTCCCCGCAGTCGCGACTGCGACACGATCGAGTTCATCCACGCGCCGCCGCGCTTCGTGTCGCGTGTGTACAGATCGAGGATGAACAGACCCTGCGGCGATCCGTCGGCATTGTGCACCTCGAACACGCGCGCGTCGGGGTGGTAAGCCGGCAGGTCCTCCCGCTCGGTGAACGTGATCCCGTAGAGCGCGGTCGCGGCGCGGAAGACGCCGTCCTGCAGGACGCGCTCCGCCTCGAACCAGGGGCGCAGCGCTGTGCGATCCAGGTCGTACTCCGCCGCGCGAACCTTCTCGGTGTAGAACGCCCAGTCGTGCGCCTCGAGGGCGAAGGGCGCCGCCTCGGCATCCACGATCCGCTGCAGCGCCTCCTGCTCGGCGCGCGCGTTGCGGGCCGCCGGCACGGCGAGCCGGCGCAGCAGCGCGTGCACTGCTTCGGGCGAACCCGCGGTCTCGTCGCTCGTGACATACGCGGCGTGGCTGTCGTACCCGAGCAGCGCCGCGCGCTCGGCCCGCAGCCGGACCATCTCGCGGAGGACCTCGTGGTTGTCGTGCTCGTTTCCGCGAGAACCGCGACTGCGTGAGGCTTCCATCAGCCGTCGTCGGCTCTCGCGATTGGTGAGACTCGACAGATACGGATGCCCGGTGAACAGCGTCAGCGTGACGACATAGCGGCCATCCAGCCCTCGATCGGTGGCGTTCTGCGCCGCCGCCGACAGCTCGCCCTCGGTCAGTCCGTCGAGTTCGGCCGCGTCGTCGAACACGACGGCGAGGTCGTTGGTGTCGGCGAGCAGATTCTTCTCGAAGGTCGTGGTCAGCACCGAGAGTCGCTGGTTCAGTTCTGTGAGCTGCTGCTTCTGTGCATAGTCGAGCCCGGCGCCGGCGTGCGTCATCTCGCGGAAGTGACGCTCGACGAGATAGCGCTGCTCGGGCTCGAGCGCGAGATCGTCGAGCCGGTCGTGCAGCGTCTTGACGCGCCCGTAGAGCTGACCGTCGAGCTGCACGGCGTCCTGATGAGCGGCCATGAGCGGGGCGAGGGCTTCGTCGATCTCCTGGATCTCCGCCGTCGCGTCCGCCGACGACACCGTGTAGAAGGTGCGCGCGACGCGTCCCAGCAGGTCGCCGGACCGCTCCAGCGCGACCATCGTGTTCTCGAACGTCGGCATCGAGCGCACCCGGGTGATGTTCTCGATCTCGCGCCGATGCTCCGCGAACGCCGCTTCGAAGGCCGGCAGATAGTGCTCCGGACGGATCTGCCGGTAGTCGGGCAGGCCGTAGGGGAGCATGCTCTCGAGGAGGAGGGGGTTCGTCGCGGCATCCGTCATGGATCCACCCTAGAGTCCGCGGTCGGCGTGAATCACAAAGATATGTTTGCAAAACAAGCCGGGCAAAGGTATCTTTGCATCATGGCCGAACAGCAGATGCGCGAACTGGATACCGCGGCGCTGCGCGCGCTGGGGCACCCCCTGCGCGTGCGGATCTTCGACATCCTCAGCCGCGAAGGCGCTCAGACGTCCAGCAGTCTCTCCGAGATGACGGGGGAGTCCAGCGGGTCGACGAGCTACCACCTCCGCATCCTCGCCCGCGCGCAGCTCATCGAGGAGGATCCCAGCCGCGGCAACGCCCGCGAGCGCTGGTGGATGCTGCCGCGGGGACGGGTGCTGGTGGGGAGCGAGGAGACCTCGTCGACGCCCGCGGGGCTCGCCGCCACCCAGTTGGCGCTCACCGAGCTCTACCGTCAGCGCGGCGAGTGGTTCCTGCGGACCCTCCAGGAGCGACTGGCGCGCCCGAGCGAGCAGTGGGATGCGCACCTGACGTTCGCCAACCTGTCCCTCACGGTGCCGCAGTACGAGCAGCTCGCCCAGCGACTGCAGGCGATCATCGACGAGGTCGCGGAGGAGACCCGCGACCAGGACGACGAAGAGGCGGTGCGCTACAGCGTCCGCCTCGACATCCTGCCCTCCCAGAACCCTCCGCGCGCGCGAGGTGCCCGCTGATGGCCGCCATCGCGACCCCGCCGGTACGCCTGACGCTCGCGGACCGGGTCGCCCTGCGCATTGCGGTGGCGCTGGAGGTCGGGGTCATCGAGCGTATCGAGCGCCGCCGATTCCGTGACGACTGCCGACGTGCCGACGTTGCGGACACGGCATGGGACCAGTGCGCGATGCGCGCGCACCTTCTCGGCATCCGCCGCTGAGGATCAGCCGAACTCGTCCTCGTCGTCGTGACGGACGACGACCTCGCCCGAGGCGCTCGCCTCCACGATGACCCCGGTGTCGAGTTCGGCGATCGGCCGCCCCTCGAGGAACGTCAGCGTCCACCGCGGGCGCGGCTGACCGAGGTCGTCCCGCGGCATCGCCCGGTCGACGGCCGCGATCTGCGGGCGCAGCACGGCCGGTACCGCCGCGGGCGGCTCGTCACCGCTCGTCCACCGCGTTCCGAGCTGCATGTCAGACCTCCTCGGTGGCGAGTTCGACGGCGTCGACGGCGAGAGCGTCGCCGCCGCCGATGAGTTCCAGCTCGGCGATGCGCCCGACGGCCTTGAGGTCGCCCTCGGCCGACCGCAGCGCGGCGATCGTCGCGTCGTCGGCGCGCAGCACGAGGCGGGCGACCGGCGTCTTCTGCGAGGCCTTCGCCTCGGTCTTCGCGCGACGGATGCCGATGAGCGCGGCGGATGCCGCAGTCAGCACCGCCGGGTCACCCGCGATCTCGAGCGGCTCGGGCCATGCGGCGGTGTGGATGGACCCGTCCTCGAACCACGACCACGCCTCCTCCGTCGCGAACGCGAGGACAGGGGCGAGCAGGCGCAGCAGGGTCGACAGCGCGAGGCGCAGCGCGAGCGCGGCGGATGCCTGACCGGCGTCGGTCTGGTTGTACGCACGCTCCTTGACGAGCTCGAGGTAGTCGTCGCAGAACGTCCAGAAGAACGCCTCGGTCACTTCCAGCGCGCGGGCGTGGTCATAGGCCTCGAAGGCGTTCGTCGCGTCGCGCACCACCTGATCGAGGGTCGCGAGCATCGCGGCATCCAGCGCATGCGTCACGTGGGCACCCTCGGGAACCGGGAACGACAGCACGAACTTCGCGGCGTTGAGCACCTTGATCGCGAGACGCCGGCCGATCTTCACCTGCGTCGGGTTCTGCGGATCGAAGGCGGCGTCGGCGCCCAGGCGGCTCGATGCGGACCAGTACCGCACCGCGTCGGTGCCGTGCGCCTCGAGGATGTCGGCGGGCGTGACGACGTTGCCCTTCGACTTCGACATCTTCTTGCGGTCGGGGTCGACGATGAAGCCGCTGATCGCGGCATCCGTCCACGGCGCGCGGCCGTCTTCGAGAGCCGAGCGCACCATCGTGGAGAACAGCCACGTGCGGATGATGTCCTGCCCCTGGGGGCGCAGGTCGAACGGCGCGACGAGGTTCCACAGCTCCTTGTCGCGCTGCCAGCCGCCGGCCAGCTGCGGGGTGAGGGACGAGGTCGCCCACGTGTCGAAGATGTCCTTCTCGCCCTCGAAGCCGCCCGGGACGCCGCGCTGGTCCTCGGTGTAGCCCGCGGGCGCGTCGGTCGTCGGGTCGACGGGCAGCGCGGCCAGGTCCGCCGTGATCACCTCGCCGTCGATGCGCTCTCCGTTCTCGTCGAGCGGGTACCAGACCGGAATCGGCACGCCGAAGAAGCGCTGGCGCGAGATGAGCCAGTCGCCCGTCAGGCCGTTCGTCCAGTTCTCGTAGCGCACGCGCATGAAGTCGGGGTGCCAGTCCATGCCGCGGCCGAGCTCGATGAGCTGGTCGCGAAGGGCCTCGTCGCGGGCGCCGTTGCGCAGGTACCACTGCCGCGTCGAGACGATCTCGAGGGCCCGGTCGCCCTTCTCGTAGAACTTCACCGGGTGGCTGAATGGCTTCGACACCTCGAGCAGCTCGCCGGAGGCCTCGAGCAGTTCGACCATCTTCTTCTTCGCGCTGAACACCGTGAGGCCGGCGATCTCGGCGTAGGCCGCCTTCGCGGCATCCGTGGTCAGCGCCTCGGGCGCTTCGGGCAGGATACGTCCGTCCTGGCCGAGGATCGTGCGGTTGGGGAGGTCGAGCTCGCGCCACCAGATGATGTCGGTCACGTCGCCGAACGTGCAGATCATCGCGATGCCCGAGCCCTTGTCCTGCTGCGCGAGGTGATGCGCGAGCACGGGCACCTCGACGTCGAAGACGGGCGTGCGGACTGTCATGCCGAAGTAGGGCTGGTAGCGCTCGTCGTCGGGGTTCGCGACCAGGGCGACGCAGGCCGCGAGCAACTCGGGGCGCGTCGTCTCGATGTGGAGGTCGCCGGAGCCGTCGGTCTTGTGGAACGCGATGCGGTGGTACGACGCCTGCTGCTCGCGGTCTTCGAGCTCGGCCTGCGCGATCGCAGAGCGGAAGTCGATGTCCCAGAGCGTCGGCGCCATCGACTGGTACGCCTCGCCGCGCTCGAGGTTGCGGAGGAACGCGAGCTGGCTCGTGCGGATGGTCTCGTCCGAGATCGTGCGGTAGGTCTGCGTCCAGTCGACCGAGAGGCCGAGTTGACGGAACACCGCCTCGAAGGCCTTCTCGTCTTCTTCCGTGAGCGCCTCGCACAGCTCGATGAAGTTGCGGCGGCTGATCGGCACCTGGTCGGCGGGCTTGAGGCTCTTCGCGTCGCCGTGGAAAGGCGGGGTGAAGTCGGGGTCGTACGGCAGCGAGGTGTCGCAGCGCACGCCGTAGAAGTTCTGCACGCGCCGCTCGGTCGGCAGGCCGTTGTCGTCCCAGCCCATCGGGTAGAACACGGTCTTGCCGCGCATGCGCTCGAACCGCGCCTTGACGTCGGTGTGCGTGTAACTGAAGACGTGGCCGATGTGGAGGCTCCCCGACGCGGTCGGCGGGGGAGTGTCGACGGAGAAGACCCCCGCACGACCCTTCGCCGTGGCGGCGTCGCGGTCGAACAGGTACGTTCCGGCCGCGCTCCACGCGGCATCCCACTTCTGCTCGAGGCCTTCCAGCGCGGGCTTGTCGGGAATCGTCGACATGGTGGTCTCCTCGAGCGATATAGGCGGCACTGTGTGAGCGTGCCTGAGTGTGGGTTGTGGGCTCATTCTACGGGGGAGTGCCGCCGCAGGCACCCGAGGGCGCTGCCCGAGTCGGATGCCGCGAGCGCGGATGCCGCGGAGATGGCGGATTCCGCGGAGCAGACGCCGGCATCCGCTCCTCGGTATCGGGTTTTCTCCTCGGAATCCGCGCCGACCATCGCCTCCTCCACAGGACGCCTTCGTGCCGAATTGTCCACGGATGCCGGGGCCGGCGCCCCACGGCGGCGCCCCGAGTCCCAGGCTGGCACGCATGACAGTTACGGAATCGGTGCGGCGTGCCGGCGGGATCGTGCGTCTGCGAACTTTGCGTCACCACGGCTGGAGCGAGCGGGCCGTGCGGCGCGCCGTCGATGCCAGGGAGCTGGTGCGGCCACGGAAGGGCTGGGTGGCGCTCCCCGGCGCCGATCCGCTGCTGCTGTCGGCCACGCGCGCGGGGGTGGTCATCTCGTGCGTGACACGCGCCCAACGGATGGGCCTGTGGGTGCTGGACGCGCCGGACCGGCCGCACGTGGCCGCGCCGCCGTGCTCGAGCACTGTCCACATCGGCACCGACGCGGCGACAGGCGAGCCGAAAGCTGTCGTGCACTGGGCGCAGCCGATCGTGCCGCGGCATCCCGATGCGGTGGAGGACACGATCGAGAACACGCTCGCGCTCGTGGCCGGCTGTGTGCCGTTCGAGGAGGCGCTCGCGGTCTGGGAGTCGGCGCTCGACAAGCGTCTGGTCACGCTGCCCGAGCTACGTCGGCTGCCGTTCCGCGGCCGGGCGCAGGAAATCCTGACGCACGCGTCGCCGTACTCCGGGTCGGGGCTCGAATCGTTCGTGCTGCCGCGACTGGCGTGGCTGCGCGTGCCGATCACGCCGCAGGTGTGGCTGGCCGGCCACCGCGTCGACTTCCTCATCGGTGATCGGCTCGTGCTGCAGATCGACGGCAGCACCCACGTGGGTGCACAGCGCGACAGCGACATCCGCCACGACGCGCAGCTCATGCTCCTCGGCTATCACGTCATCCGGGTCGGCTACGACCAGGTCGTGAACCGCTGGCACGAGGTGCAGTCGCTCGTGCAGCGCGCTGTCGCGCAAGGCCTTCACCTGGTGCGGTGAGCGCCGCGCTTCTCGACGCGAGGGGACGGGCGGATGCCGCGGAGATGGCGGATTCCGAGGAGCAGAAGCCGGCATCCGCTCCTCGGAATCCGCCTTTCTCCTCGGAATCGGCCAACCGACAGACGCCTACGCCGTCGGCACCGGCGCGCGGCGGTCCCACGCGACCCGAGACAGCGCGAACGCGAGGTGCGGCATGTCGACACCGCGGTAGTGCGTCGTGAAGGTGCGGCGGACGGTCATGCCGAGTCGGATGGCGACGTTCATGGAGGCGACGTTGGTCGAACGGACCTTCGCGTAGAGGTCGTCGATCGCCAGGTGCTCGAAGGCCCAGTCCCGACATGCGGCGGCTGCTTCGAGCGCGTAGCCCCGATGCCAGTGCGCCCGCTGGAACAGGTAGCCGACCTCGGTCACCTCGTCGTCGTCGATGCGCTGCAGCGTGATGCCGCACTGGCCGATCATCTCGCCGCTCGCGCGCAGCACCACCGCCCACAGCCCGAAGCCGTCGCGCGCGTACCGCTCGCGCTGCCGATGCAGCCACTCCTCGACCTCACCCGCGCTGAACGCGCCCTCGTAGGCGACCATGGCGACGGGATCGGTGAGAATCGCCGCCAGGGCAGGCAGGTCGGCCTCGCTCATCTCACGCAGATCGAGCCGCGCGGTCGCGATCGTCACGGGGCGATCCGGATGCCGAGGGCGTGCGCGAACGACGCCGCGTGCAGCTCGCTCTGCCGCGGAGACAGCCACGCACCCGCGAGACCCCGCGGATCGGTGAAGGACAGCGCCTCCAGCCCCGTGAGGTCGACATCCGTCGACCGGAGCCCCCGCGTATCGACCTCGTCGGCACGCGCGTCGTCGAACCGCACCCGCGTCAGCCGCGCCTCGGGCACGTCGAGGGTTCCGATCTCGCACCCCACGATCCGGACATCGCCCAGCGCCGCGGACGGGAGGGAGAGGTAGTCGATGCGGACGCTGCGGAGGGTCACGCCGTCCCACTCGGCGCGCAACGCGTCGAGCGTTCCGATGCGGCCGCCCTCGACGACCACATTGCGCCACGTCCCGTCGCGGCTGACGAGCTCCACAGCGCGCAGGTCGGTCACCACGACGTCGGTCAGCGTCGCTCCGGTGAGGTCGAGACGGCCGACGGATGCCGCGGCCAGCCGCGACTCGGCGATGCGTCCGTGTGCGGCATCCGTGTCCCCGGCGTCCAGCGTGACCTGCGCCCCGACGACGTCGGCGCGCGGCGCGAGTCCGGTGTGCTCCTCCAGGCGCGGCGGGAGGTCGGGCGTGTGATCGCGCGGCGGCGTGGGGGCGGTGGTGCGGCGAGCCATGTGCTTCAGCGTAGGCCCGCGTATGATGGACGCATCGGCATCGATCCGGCCATCACCGGGGAGCTCGCGGAAGAACAGCACGACCCCGGCACGCACGGGGCGGCGCTCATTAGAACCGCGCGGGGCAGGCCCGTCACAGCCGCAGAGTGAGTGGCCCGAGGTCTCCGACCGACGGCAAGCGGGGTGGTACCGCGGTCGCACGGCGATCGTCCTCGCAGGAAGCGCTGCAAGACGCACGAGCACCTGCTGGAGTGACATGACCTACCCTCGCCCTTCGACAAGCTCCTTCGCGGCCGCCGCGGACACCGCCGCCGCAGACGCCGCAGCCGCCGACCGCGGCGCACTGGTGCCGAGCCCGCGGTTCCCCGACATCGAGCGCGACGTGCTCGACTTCTGGGCCCGCGACGACACCTTCCGCGCGTCGATCGCCCAGCGCGAGGGCGCCGAGGAATGGGTGTTCTACGACGGCCCGCCGTTCGCCAACGGCCTGCCGCACTACGGGCATCTGCTCACCGGCTACGCGAAGGACCTCTTCCCGCGGTTCCAGACCATGCGCGGAAAGAAGGTCGACCGCGTGTTCGGCTGGGACACCCACGGCCTGCCCGCGGAGCTCGAGGCCATGAAGCAGTTGGGCATCACCGAGAAGAGCGAGATCGAGGCGATGGGGCTCGCGGCGTTCAACGCCAAAGCCCGGGAGTCGGTGCTCGAGTACACCCAGCAGTGGCAGGACTACGTCACCCGCCAGGCCCGCTGGGTCGACTTCGAGCGCGGGTACAAGACCCTCGATGTCGGCTTCATGGAGTCGGTCCTCTGGGCCTTCAAGGAGCTGTGGGACAAGGGGCTCGCCTACGAGGGCTACCGCGTCCTGCCGTACTGCTGGCGCGACGAGACCCCGCTGTCCAACCACGAGCTGCGCATGGACGACGACGTCTACAAGATGCGCCAGGACCCGTCGGTCACCGTCACCTTCCCCCTCGTCGGCGCGAAGGCCGAGACCCTCGGGCTCACCGGCGTGCGTGCGCTCGCCTGGACGACGACCCCCTGGACGCTTCCGACGAACCTCGCCCTCGCGGTGGGTCCCGACATCACCTACGTCGTCGTCCCGGGCGGTCCCCGTGGCGCGGCGGATGTTCTGCAGGATGCCGAGGAGGCCACCGCCCACCGGTACCTGCTCGCCGCCGAGCTGCTCGCCGGCTACGCGAAGGACCTCGGCTACGAGAACCCCGCCGATGCCGCCGACGCCGTCGAGCGCACGATCTCGGGCGCCGAGCTGGCCGACGTGCAGTACGACCGGCTCTTCGACTACTACGCGGATGCCGAGGTGTGGGGCACCGGTCGCGCGTGGCGCATCCTCGTCGATGACTACGTCACGACCAGCGACGGCACCGGCATCGTGCACCAGGCGCCCGCCTACGGTGAGGACGACCAGCGCGTGACCGAGGCCGCCGGCATCCCCCTCATCATGAGCCTCGACGACGGCGGAAAGTTCCTGCCGCAGGTCACCGACGTCGCCGGTCAGCTGTGGATGGACGCCAACCGTCCGCTCATCCGACTGCTCAAGGCCGAGGGGCGCCTGTTGCGCGAGGCCTCCTACGAGCACTCCTACCCGCACTGCTGGCGCTGCCGGAACCCCCTCATCTACAAGGCCGTCTCGAGTTGGTTCGTGCGGGTGACGGCGATCAAGGACCGCCTCGTCGAGCTGAACGAGCAGATCACCTGGGCGCCCGAGAACGTCAAGCACGGCCAGTTCGGCAAGTGGCTCGAAGGGGCGCGCGACTGGTCCATCAGCCGCAACCGGTTCTGGGGGTCGCCGATCCCGGTGTGGCGCAGCGACGATCCGGAGCACCCGCGCATCGACGTCTACGGCTCGCTGGCCGACCTCGAACGCGACTTCGGGCGCCTGCCGCGCAACGAGTCCGGCGAGGTCGACCTGCACCGTCCGTACATCGATGAACTGACGCGGCCGAACCCCGACGACCCGTCGGGACGGTCCACCATGCGTCGCATCGAGGACGTCTTCGACGTCTGGTTCGACTCCGGGTCGATGCCGTACGCGCAGGTGCACTACCCGTTCGAGAACCGGGAGTGGTTCGACGAGCACGCGCCGGCCGACTTCATCGTCGAGTACATCGGTCAGACCCGCGGCTGGTTCTACGTCATGCACGTCCTCTCCGGTGCGCTGTTCGACCGTCCCGCCTTCACCGGGGTCGCCTGCCACGGCATCGTGCTCGGCAGCGACGGCCAGAAGATGAGCAAGTCGCTGCGGAACTATCCCGACGTGAGCGAGGTGTTCGACCGCGACGGCTCCGACGCGATGCGCTGGTTCCTCATGGCGTCGTCGGTGCTCCGCGGCGGCAACCTCATCGTGACGGAGGAGGGCATCCGCGCGGGCGTGCGGGAGTTCCTGCTGCCGCTGTGGAACGCGTGGTACTTCTTCGCCACCTATGCGAACGCGGCGTCCGCCGGCGACGCGGCGGCGCGCGGCACCGGCTACACCGCGCGCTGGCGCACCGATTCGACGAACGTCCTCGACCGCTACATCCTCGCTCTGACGGGCGACCTCGTCCGTGACGTCGCCGCCGAGCTCGAGGTGCTCGACTCGACGACCGCCGCCGCGAAGCTCCGCGACTTCGCCGAGGCTCTGACCAACTGGTACATCCGCCGCTCCCGCGATCGGTTCTGGGTCGGCGTCGTCCCCGGCGACGAGAGCACCACCGAGGCCTTCGACACCCTGTACACGGTGCTCGAGACGCTCACGCGCGTCGCTGCGCCGCTGCTGCCGCTGGTCACCGAGCGCGTCTGGCAGGGCCTGACCGGCGGGCGCAGCGTGCACCTGGAGGACTGGCCGGATGCCGACGCGTTCCCTGCGGCGGCCGACATCCGCGCCGCGATGGACACCGTCCGCGAGGTCTCGAGTGTCGCGAACGCCCTCCGCAAGAAGGAGGGCAAGCGCGTGCGCCTGCCGCTGCC
>ERZ500994.480-NODE-480-length-12076-cov-5.357291_pt1 | contig 12076 bp, 10 predicted proteins | sample MGYA00248878_ERZ500994 | MGnify/ENA primary metagenome ERZ500994 (study PRJEB25958, sample SAMN03398533) | human skin metagenome | study: EMG produced TPA metagenomics assembly of the Human Skin Microbiome Metagenome (human skin metagenome) data set. | reverse complement strand
GCTGCGCGACGTCGAGCTGCCGATCGCCCTGCCGGTCATGCTGACCGGGCTGCGGGTGGCCAGCGTCTCGAACATCAGCCTGGTCAGCGTCGGCGCGATCATGGGCGTGGGCGGGCTCGGCGCGCTGTTCATCCGCGGGCTGCAGCTGCGCTACCTGCCGCCGATCATCATCGGCATCGTGCTGTCGATCGCCCTTGCCGCCCTCGTCGACCTGCTCATCGTCGCGATCCAGCGCCGCCTCACGCCGTGGACCCGGATCGAGGCGAGCCGATGAACTACTTCGAGTACTTGCTCAACCCGGTGAACTGGGCATGGTCGACACCCGGATCGCTCCCCCAGCGCATCCTGGAGCACCTGGAGTACACGGCCATGGCGCTGGCGATCGCCGCCGCCATCGCGCTGCCCCTCGGCGCCTACATCGGACACACCGGGCGCGGCGCGTTCCTGGCCATCAACGCGGTCAACGCGACCCGTGCGCTGCCGACGTTCGGGCTGCTCAGCCTGCTGGTCACGCTGATCGGCCTCGGCATCATGCCGGTGCTGATCGCGCTCGTCGTACTCGCCGTACCCCCGATCCTGGCCAACACGTACGCCGGAATCCAAGCGGTCGACCCCACCACGGTGGACGCCGCGCGCGGCGTTGGGATGCGGCCCATGGGGGTACTACTCGGCGTGGAGACCCCGATCGCGCTGCCGCTGATCATCAGCGGCCTGCGCAGCGCGGCGCTGCAGGTGGTCGCGACGGCGACCATCGCGGCGTACGTCGGGCTCGGCGGGCTCGGCCGTCTGCTGGTCGACGGACTGTCGCTCTACCAGTACGACCGGGTCATCGCCGGGGCGGTACTCGTGGCGCTGCTTGCCCTGGTGATCGACCTGCTGGGTGGACTCATCGAGCGCTGGGTCGTCTCGCCCGGCGTGACGCAACGCTTCACCTCCCGCTCCACCGCACCATCCGTGCAGGCGGCGGTCGCAGAGCAGTCCGTGACCTCGCAACCGACGAAAGGACCGACCGAATGAAAACGCGCATCATGGCAGCGCTCGCTGCCACCCTGGCGCTGGTGTTGACCGGGTGTGGCGGCGGCGACCCGACGCAGTCCGACTCGGGCGGGGGCGAGCAGGCACCCAGCGACACCATCGTGGTGGGCTCGGCCAACTTCCCCGAGAACGAGCTACTCGCCGAGATCTACGCCGGGGCCCTCGAGGCCCAGGGCGTCAAGGTCGACACCAAGCTCAACATCGGCGCCCGCGAGCTCTACCTCAAGGCGCTCGACGACGGCTCGATCGACCTGATCCCGGAGTACAACGGCTCGCTGCTGGCCGCGTTCAACGACGACGTACCGCAGGACGTGACCTCGCCGGAGCAGGTGTACGACTCCCTCGTCGAGTCCACCCCGGACGGGCTGCTCGTGCTGGAGCAGTCGGAGGCCGAGGACAAGGACACCCTGACGGTGACCTCGCAGACGGCCGAGAAGTACAACCTGCAGAAGATCAGCGACCTGTCCGGGGTCGCCGGTGAACTCGCGTTGGGCGGCCCACCGGAGTTCGCCGAGCGCTACCAGGGCGTGCTGGGCCTGAAGGAGCTGTACGGCATCGAGTTCAAGTCGTTCACGCCGTACGACACCGGTGGCCCGCTGACCCTCGAGGCGCTGCTGAGCGACCAGGCGCAGGTGGTCAACCTCTTCTCGACCGACTCGGCGATCGTGACCAACAACCTGGTCAGCCTGGAGGACGACAAGAACCTCTTCAGCTCGCAGAACGTGGTGCCGCTGATCCGCGAGAGCAAGGCCACCGACACGGTCAAGGAGGCGCTCAACGCGGTCTCCGCGTCGATGACCACCGAGGACCTGACGAAGTACCTCGCGATGGTGCAGGTCGACAAGAAGTCGGCCAGTGAGGTCGCCAAGCAGTACCTCACCGACAAGGGCCTCAACTAGTCCCCACCCCGGGGCTTGACCCGGAACAGCCGTCGACCCCGATCTGCGGTGCAGTTTGTAGCGATAATGCGCGATTATCGCTACAAACTGCACCGCAGAACGGTTAGGACCTAGCGGGAGCGGATCTGCATGAACTCGACGAGCGCGTCGAGGGACTCCTTGGCGGCGCCGTCGGGCAGCACGTCGACCGCGCGGCGGGCGCGTTCGACGTACTCGTCGAGTACGCCGCGCGTCGCGGTCATGCCCGGTGACTGGCGCAGCAGCTCCAGCGCACGGGCATGCCGCGCCGGGTCGGTCAACGGGCCCGAGCGCAACAGCGCGACCAGCTCGGGGTCGGCGTTCGGGTCGGCGAGGGTGAAGAGCATCGGCAGCGTGTGCACGCCCTCGCGCAGGTCGGTGCCGGTCGCCTTGCCGAGGTCCTCGGCGTCGCTGGTGATGTCGATGAGGTCGTCGGAGAGCTGGAAGGCCACGCCGATCGCCTCCCCGAACTCGGTCATCGCATCGACCACCGAGCGCGGCGCGCCGGCGAACATCGCCCCGAACCGGCCGGAGGTCGCGATGAGCGAGCCGGTCTTCTCGGAGAGTACGTCGAGGTAGCGCGCGACCGGGTCGCTGCCCGGCGGTGCGTCGACGGTCTCGCGGATCTGCCCGTTGACCAGCCGCTGGAAGGTCTCGGCCTGGATGCGGACGGCGTCCGGACCGAGCTCGGAGACCAGGATCGACGCGGCGGCGAACAGGTAGTCGCCGGTCAGGATGGCGATGCTGTTGTCCCAACGCGCGTTGGCGCTCGGGGCGCCGCGGCGCAGGTCCGCCTCGTCCATCACGTCGTCGTGATACAGCGTCGCCAGGTGGGTCAGCTCGACGACGACCGCGGCCTTGTCGACGTCCGGGCCGCCCGGCGTGCCGAACTGCGAGGCCAGCAACACCAGCAGTGGCCGGAACCGCTTACCGCCGGCCGCCGCCAGGTGCGCTGCCGCCTCGTCCAGGAGCAGGTCGTCGCTGCGGCTCGCGGCCTGCAGCATCGTCTCCACCCGGTCGAGTCCGTCGCGCAGCGATGCCGCGATGACCTCGTCCGGAAAGTCGATGCCGGCGACCCGGCTCGTCGCAATCTCCACGTCGGCGAGACTACGCGACGAACGTCGCGGCCTTCGCCGCGATGTCCAACAGGATGCCGGGCGCGACACCGAGCAGCACGGTCAGGAAAGTGCAGACACCGATGACGACGGTCGTCGGCGTACCCGGAGTGCTGATCGGCGGCGCGTCGGCCGGTACGTCGTGGAAGTACATGTAGACGACGACCCGCAGGTAGAACGCCGCGGTGACCGCGCTCAGCAGCAGCGCGACGACCACGAGCCAGCCGTAGTCGGCATCCAGCGCCGCGCGGAACGCCTGGAACTTGCCGATGAAGCCGGCCGTGAGCGGGATACCGGTCATCGAGAGCATCAGGATGGTGACGACGGCCGCCAGCAGCGGGTTGCGCCGGCCCATCCCCTTCCACGCCTCCAGCGACGACACTTCGCCCTCGCCGGTGCGGATCAGGCTGATGCAGGCGAACGCGGCGATCGAGGCGAGGCCGTACGTCGCCACGTAGAACAGCGTTCCGGCGACACCGTCCTTCGAGTTGCCGATGACGCCGAGCAGGATGAAGCCGGCGTGCGCGATCGAGGAGTAGGCCAGCATGCGCTTGAAGTCGTTCTGGGTCAGACCCATCAAGGCACCGACGACCATCGAGATGATCGCGATGACCGCGACGAGCGGCTGCCACATGCCCGGAACCGCGCCGAAGGCGACGTACAGCACCCGCAGCATGATGACGAACGCGGCGAGCTTGGTCGCCGCCGACATGAAGCCCGCGACCGGCGTCGGCGAGCCCTGGTAGACGTCCGGGGTCCATGCGTGGAACGGCGCGACGCCTGCCTTGAACAGCAGCCCGACCAGCACCAGTCCGAGGCCCATCAGCAGGAAGCCGTCGTTGTCGGTGGTCGCGCGGGTCGCATCGAAGATCTCGCGCAGCTCGATCGATCCGGCGAAGCCGTAGACGAGCGCGATGCCGTAGATCAGGAACCCAGACGCGAACGCACCCAGCAGGAAGTACTTGACCGCCGCTTCCTGCGACAGCAGGCGGCGGCGCCGGTTGAGCCCGGCCATCAGGTACAGCGGCAGCGAGAAGACCTCGAGTGCGATAAAGAGCACGAGCAGGTTGTTGGAGGCGACGAAGACCATCATGCCGCCGATCGCGAACAGCGACAGCGGGAAGACCTCGGTCTGCACGCGTTCGCTGGTCAGCAGCGCCCGGTCGGCGCGCGATCCGGCCGGCAGCGCGCCCTCGGCGACGAAGTGTGAACCGGCCGCGTCCAGGCTGCGGTCGCCGTACAGCATGGTGGCGAGCAGTCCGAAGACCAGGATGGCGCCCATCGCAAACAGCGCGGGCCCGTCGATCGCGACGGCGTCGGCGACGGTCAGCGCCTGCGTCTTGCGTTCGGCGAAGACCGCGATGCACGCGGCGAGGATCGCCACGACGCTGAGGCCGACCTGGGCGGGAAACCGCGCCACCCGCGGCACGAACGCCTCGATGAGTACGCCGATCAGCGCCGCGACCAGGATGATCAGGATCGGCGAGAGCGCGGTGTAGGCGACGGAGGGTGCTTCGAGCATGGTTACTGACCGCCCCCGTTCTTATCGGCGTACGGCGGTGCGCCGGGATCGGGGATTCCGACGTCGTTCTGCAATGTCGCCTCCACGGCGGGGTTGATGACGTTCAGCACCGGCTGCGGGTACACGCCGAGGATGAAGATCAGCGCGACGAGCGGGGTGAGGATGCCGATCTCGCGCTTGGACAGGTCGCCGAAGAACTTCGAGCGCTCTTGCACGAGCAGGCTCTTCGGGCCGTGCAGCGTGCGCTGCACGAGCCACAGCACGTAGATCGCGGCGAAGACGAAGCCGATCGTGGCGATGATCGTGAACACCGGTTCGGTGCCGAAGGAGCCCAGCAGCACCAGGAACTCCGAGACGAAGGAGTTGGTGCCCGGCAGCGCCAGCGAGGCGAGGCCGGCAAGGAAGAAGAACCCGGCCAGCCACGGCGCGACGACGAAGATGCCGCCGTAGTCGTTGACCCGACGCGATCCGCCGCGCGCGATCACCATGCCGACCACGAGGAACAGCATGCCGGTGGCGATGCCGTGGTTGAACATGTAGAGCACGGCGCCGGTGCCGGCCTGCGTGGTGAAGGCGAAGATGCCGAGCGCGATGAAACCGAAGTGCGCGATCGAGGTGTAGGTGACGAGCCGCTTCATGTCCTGCTCGCCGACGGCCTGGAACGCGCCGTAGATGATGCCGACGACGGCGAGCACGAGCACCAGCGGAGCCCAGCGCTGCGATGCCTCCGGGAACAGCGACAGACAGTAGCGCAGGAACCCGAAGGTGCCCACCTTGTCGAGGATGCCGACGAGCAGTACGCCGACGCCCACCGGCGCCTCGCCGCCGGACTTCGGCAACCACGTGTGCAGCGGCACCAGCGGGGCCTTGATGGCGAAGGCGATGAAGAACCCGAAGAACAGCCACGTCTGCGTCGAGGCCGGGATGTCGAGTCCCTGCAGCGCGGTCCAGTCGAAGTTCGGCTTGCCGAGCTGGTCCTTGCTCACGACGTACAGCCCGATGACCGACGCCAGCATGATCAGGCCGCCGACGAGGCTGTAGATGATGAACTTCGTCGCCGCGCCGCGTCGCTGGCTCGAGCCGTACCCACCGATCAGGAAGTACGTCGGGATCAGCATCGCCTCGAAGGCAACGTAGAAGAGGAAGACGTCGGTCGCGGCGAAGACGACGACGAGGAAGACCTCCAGCAGCAAGATCCACGCGAACATCTGCGCGCGGGTGCCGGCCGGTGCGCGGTCGGGGTCGGCCGAGCCGGGCTCGTTGACATCGTCGCCGAGCGACTCGCGCTGCCACGAGGCGATCATGACCAGCGGCACCAACAGCGCGATGAGCACGATCATCATCAGCGCGATGCCGTCGGCGCCGAGGGCGAACTTGACCCCGAGCGGGCCGATCCAGTTGACCGACGTGACGAACTGCAGCCGCTCGCCGTCGGGGTCGAACGAGACGAACATCCAGATCGCCAGGGCGAGCTCGATGAAACCGAAGCCGACCGCGGTCTTCTTGGCCGACTCCTCGTTGGCTCGATCGCGACCCATGACGGCGACCACGACCGCGCCGACCAGCGGCACGAGGGTCAGCAGGAGGAGGAAGGGAAAGTTGCTCACGCGAACCTCACCGCCAGCAGCGCGATGATCACCAGGATCACGCCGCCGAGCATCGACAGGGCGTAACTGCGGACGGCGCCGTTCTGGGTACGACGCAGTCGCCCCGACGCGGCGAGCAGGCCGCCGGACAGGCCCTGGACGGCCCCGTCGACGCCGCGGTCCTCAAACCACAGCGACGCGCGGGTCAACGCCAGGCCGGGCTTCTCGAACACCGTCTCGTTGAAGCGGTCGCCGTACAGGTTGGCCCGGGCCGCGGCCACCACGGGGCTGACCTTGGCCGGCGCGGTGCGCGGCACGTCCTTGCGGCCGACGAACAGCCAGGCGAGCACGATGCCGAGCGCGACAAGGCCCATGGTGAGGGCGATGACGATCCCGGTCGAGATCGGCGATGCCTCCATCGCGACCTCGACGTCGACCGGCGCGCCGACACTCGGGCTGAGCCACTCGGCGACGTTGAAGACGTTGACCATCAGGTAGCCGCCGGCGAGCGAGCCGAGGGCCAGGATGATCATCGGGATGGTCATGGTCGGCGGCGACTCGTGCGGGTGTACGTCGTCGTCCCACCGCTTCTTGCCGAAGAACGTCATCAGCATCAGGCGGGTCATGTAGAACGCGGTGAGCCCGGCGCCGAGCGCCGTCGCGAGGCCGAAGATCCAGCCCTTCGCGCCGCCCTGCGCGAACGCCATCTCGATGATCGGGTCCTTGGTGTAGAAGCCGGACAGGAACGGGAAGCCGATGAGCGCGAGGTAGCCGAGCGCGAAGGTCACGAAGGTGATCTTCATGTACTTCCACAGTCCGCCGAACTTGCGCATGTCGACCTCGTCGTTCATCGCGTGCATCACCGAGCCGGCGCCGAGGAAGAGGCCGGCCTTGAAGAAGCCGTGCGCAAGCAGGTGGATGATCGCGATCGCGTAGACGCCGGGTCCGAGCCCGACAGCCAGGAACATGTAGCCGATCTGGCTGACGGTCGAGTAGGCGAGCACCTTCTTGATGTCGTCGTACGCGCAGCCGGCGATGCAGCCGTAGAGCAAGGTGACCGCACCGACCACGGTGACGACCAGCTGCGCTGTCTCGCTCGCGTCGAAGATCGGGTTGGCCCGCGCGATCAGGTAGACGCCCGCGGTGACCATCGTCGCGGCGTGGATCAGCGCGGAGACCGGCGTCGGGCCTTCCATCGCGTCCGGCAGCCAGGCCTGCAGCGGCACCTGGCCGGACTTGCCGCAAGCGCCGAGCAGCAGCAGCAGCGCGATCGTGGTGATGACGGCGCCGTTCAGCGTCTCGATGCCGCCGAAGACCTCGGCGTACGACGTCGACCCGAGGTGCGACCACATCAGGAAGATCGCCAGCGCCAGGCCCACATCGCCGACACGGTTCATGATGAAGGCCTTCTTGGCGGCCGTCGCCGCGGCCTTCTTGTACTGCCAGAACGCGATCAGCAGGTACGACGCGACGCCCACGCCTTCCCAGCCGAAGTAGAGCGCGACGAACGAGTTGCCGAGGACCAGCAGCAGCATCGAGGCCACGAAGATGTTGAGGTAGGCGAAGAACCGGCGGCGACCCTCGTCGTGGGCCATGTAGCCGATCGAGTAGATGTGGATCAGCGACCCGACGCCGGTGATCAGCAGCACGAACACGCTGGAGAGCGGGTCGAAGAGCAGGCCCGCGTCGATCCGCAGGTCACCGGACAGCACCCAGGTGAACATGTCGAGGCTCTGCGCCTTGTCGGCGGTGTTGGTCAGCGTGAAGAACATCCACAGCCCGAGCGCGAACGCGGCGATCACCGAGGCGCAGCCGAGCAGGTGCCCCCACTTGTCGGCGCGTCTGCCCAGCAGCAGCAACGCGATCCCGCTGGCCAGCGGCAGCACGATCAGCAGCCACGCCAGGCTGAACGGCCCGCTCGCGGCTACCGCCTGCTCGGCGGCAAGCGTCATTGAGGTCGTCACATCTATCCCTTTAGTACTTCAGCAGGTTCGCGTCATCGACCGAGGCCGAGCGACGGGTCCGGAAGATGGCCATGATGATCGCGAGCCCGACGACGACCTCGGCGGCGGCCACCACCATCACGAAGAACGCGATGAGCTGGCCGTCCAGCTCGCCGTGCATCCGCGAGAACGTCACCAGGGTCAGGTTGGCGGCGTTGAGCATGAGCTCGACCGACATGAACACCACGATCGCGTTGCGTCGGACGAGTACGCCGACCACGCCGATGGTGAACAGGATCGCCGACAGCACCAGGTAGGCAGCGGGGCTCATCGAGACTCTCCTTCAACGTCAACCGACTCGCTGCGGTCGGCCAGCAGCCGCCGTGGCGGTGCGGACCGGTCCGTGTCGGCGGAGATGATCCGGCCGCCGGGCGGGGCCTGCATCTCGATGCCGCGCGCCTGGCTCTCCGGCGCGACGCGCCCGTCCGGCAGCAGCGCCGGGGTGGCCACCGAGTGCGAGTTGGCGAAGACACCGGGCCCGACCAGCGGGTGCGGGCTCTTGGAGGCGAACCGCGCCAGCGCGCGTTCTTTCTGCGTGTGCCGGTGGTCGCGCTCGATATGCGCGAGCACCATCGCGCCCACAGCGGCGGTGATCAGCAGTGCGGAGGCGAGCTCGAAGGCCAGCAGGTAGTCGGTGAAGATCAGCGCGGCGAGCCCGCGGACGTTGCCGGCGGCCATCTGATTGGTGACGTCGGCGTTGGCGAAGTCCGCACCGGAGGTGGCGCGGTAGACGGTCACCGCGACGATGACGGCAAACGCGATGCCGAACCAGGCGGCGTACGCCCGCTGCCCGCGCAGCGTCTCGATCAGCGAGTCGTTGGAGTCGCGTCCGACGAGCATCAGCACGAACACGAACAGGATCATGATCGCGCCGGTGTAGACGATGATCTGCACGACGCCGAGGAACGGCCCGGACTGCGCCATGTAGAAGACGCCGAGGCTGAGCATCGTCGCGACCAGCCACAGCGCCGAGTGGATCGCGTTGCGCGAGAACAGCATGCCGAGGGCGCCGAGTACGGCGACCGGCGCCAGCAGCGCGAAGATCCAGACCTCGCCCTCGCTCATCTGCCCGGCTTCGGCCGCGAGCACGGTCATCGTGCCGCTCATCGCACGGTCTCCTCGGACTCGTCACGCTCGGATCCGTCGGTGTTGTAGCGCAACGTTCCGTTGTCGAACTGGCGCTGCAGCTCGGGACCGTTCACGTAGTAGTCCTTCTCGTCATCGCCGAGGCGCATGGGGTGCGGTGGTGCTTCCATGCCCTCCAGCAGCGGCGACAGCAGCTCGGCCTTGGTGAAGATGAGGTCCTGGCGGTTGTCGTCGGCGAGCTCGTAGTCGTTGCTCATCGTCAGCGAGCGGGTCGGGCACGCCTCGATGCACAGCCCGCAGAAGATACAGCGCAGGTAGTTGATCTGGTAGACCTTCGCGTAGCGCTCGCCCGGGCTGAAGCGGGCCTCGTCGGTGTTGTTGCCGCCCTCGACGTAGATCGCATCGGCCGGGCAGGCCCACGCGCACAGCTCGCACCCGACGCACTTCTCCAGTCCGTCGGGGTGCCGGTTGAGCACGTGCCGCCCGTGGTAGCGCGGCTTGACGATGTGCTTGACCTCGGGGTACTTGAGGTTGGCGCCCGGCTTGAAGACCTGCGCCAGGGTGAGCCCGAAGCCCTGCAAGGGCCCGGGCAGGAAGCTCTTAGCCATCGGTGGACTCCTTCGATGCAAGCGCGCGGCGGCCGCGACGAGCGCTGAGCTGGCCCCGCTGCGACGTGCCGCCCGCTCGTCCTGACGGGGGTACGACGAGGTTCATCGGTGGGATCGGGAAGGCCGGGTTGGCGTTGATGTTCTCGACCTCAGGCTGCGCGCGCATGAGGTAGGAGCCGATGCCAGCGAGCACGAGCACGGTGAAGATGCCGATCGCGATCCAGCCCCACAGCGGCATCACGTCGCCGTCGGCGTTGGTGTTCATACCGGTGCGGATCAGCATCATGAACGTGGTCCAGACCAGCGCGACCGGGATCATGAACTTCCAGCCGAAGGCCATGAACTGGTCGTAGCGCAGCCGCGGCAGCGCACCGCGCAGCCAGATGAAGCCCGACAGCAGCAGGCAGGTCTTGCCCAGCCACCACAGCACCGGCCACCAGCCGGTGTTGGCCCAGTCAAACAGGTTGAACGGGAAGGGGGCGCGCCAGCCGCCGAAGAACATCGTGGTCGCGAGCGCCGACACGGTCACCATGTTGACGTACTCGGCGAGGAAGAACATCGCGAACTTCATCGAGGAGTACTCGGTGTGGAAGCCGCCGACAAGCTCGGACTCGGCCTCGGCGAGGTCGAACGGCGCGCGGTTGGTTTCGCCCACCATCGCGATCAGGTAGAGGATGCAGCTCACCGGCAGCAGCAGGAAGAACCACGGGCGCTCGGTCTGCGCGTAGACGATCTCCGAGGTCGACATGGTGCCGGCCCACAGGAAGACGCACACGATCGACAGGCCCATCGCGATCTCATACGAGATGATCTGGGCGGTGGAGCGCAGTCCGCCGATCAGCGGGTACGACGACCCGGACGACCAGCCCGCCAGCAGGATGCCGTAGGCGCCGACGGCAGCGCAGGCCAGGATGACGAGTACGCCGACCGGGGTGTCGGTCAGCTGCAGCGGCGTACGCGTGCCGAAGATGCTGACCATCGGACCGATCGGGATCACCGCGAACGCCATGAACGCCGGGAACGCGATGATGACCGGCGCGACCCAGTAGACCGGCTTGTCGGCCATCTTGGGGATGACCTCTTCCTTGAAGGCCAGCTTGATGCCGTCCATCAGCGACTGCAGCAGACCGGCCGGGCCGACGCGGTTGGGGCCGGGCCGGGCCTGCATGAACCCGATCAGGCGGCGCTCCCACCAGATCATCAGCAGCACGATGACGACCAGCAGCGCGAAGACGCCGACGGTCTTCAGCGCGATCAGCCAGAACGGGTCGTAGCCGAAGTCGCGCAGCGTCGGGATGTTGCCCTCGGCGGCGAGCAGAGTGGTCACTTGGCGCCTCCAGCGGAGATCTGCACAACGGAGCCGACCGGGACGCGCAGATCGCGCCGGACCCAGCTGCCGGGCGACTTCATCGGCACCCAGGCGACCCGGTCGGTCATCTCGGTGACGATGAGCGGCAGGCTGATCGCACCGTGCGGGGAGCTGATCGTGACCAGCTCGCCGTCGATCACGCCGATCTCCTCGGCCGTGGCCGGCGACAGGCGAACGACAGGTGCCCGCTGGGTGCCGGCAAGGTACTGCTCACCCTCCTGCAGCGTCCCGTCGTCGAGGAGCTGGTGCCACGAGGCGAGGATCGCGCTGCCGGCCTGCGGGGCCGGCGGCGGCGAGGCGTGGGTCGCCGCCTCGGCGGTGGGCCGCTGGTCGGTCGTGCCCAGCCGTGCGATCTCCGCGACGACGCTGTCCGGGACGGGCAGCCCGAGGTCGACGTCCATCTCGTCGGCCAGCGCGTGCAGCACGCGCGAGTCCGGGAGAGCGCCGGTGCTGTGGATCGTCAGGTCGAACTTGCGGCGCCGGCCCTCCCAGCTGATGAAGCTGCCGGACTTCTCCACGACCGGAGCGATGGGCAGTACGACGTCGGCCCACTCGGTCACGCTGGACGGACGCTGCTCGATGCTCACCACGAACTTCGAGTTGCGCATGGCCTCGACGGCCAGCTGCGGGTCGGGCAGGTCGGTGGCGTCGACGCCGCCGAACAGCAGCCCGGCGAGCTCGCCGTCGCGGGTGGCCTGCAGGATGCCGGTCAGGTCCCGCCCGACGTCACCGGGGATCGGCGTACCCCACACGGTCTCCAGCTCGGCGCGCGCGCCGACGTCGGCGACGAGGCGGCCGCCGGGCAGCAGCGACGGGAGCGTGCCGGCGTCGACTC
>ERZ500994.479-NODE-479-length-12089-cov-4.916985_pt1 | contig 12089 bp, 11 predicted proteins | sample MGYA00248878_ERZ500994 | MGnify/ENA primary metagenome ERZ500994 (study PRJEB25958, sample SAMN03398533) | human skin metagenome | study: EMG produced TPA metagenomics assembly of the Human Skin Microbiome Metagenome (human skin metagenome) data set. | reverse complement strand
CCGACCCTTGCGCCCATCTGCCCGGCCAGCGGATAGCAGATCAGCCAGCAGGTGTGCGACAGGGCGAACTGCGCGGCAAAGACCGCCGGCCGGTCTTCGGCATGGGCCGAGCGGCGCAGCAGCCGGCCCGAGGGCGTCTGCGCCGCCGAATAGCCAAGGCCCAGGACCAGCCACAGCGCCAGCACCCTCAGGCGACCCCTGCCAGCCGAAGTGCCAGCCCGGCCAGGGCGCAGCCTGCCAGGACCGTGACCGCACCAAGGCGGAAGCGGAACACCGCGATTATCGCCGCGACGACCAGCACCAGGGCGGCGGGGTCCAATGTTCGCCAGACAGGCAGGTCCAGGTCCAGGCCCCAGGCGGCGAACGGGCGAAGCTGGCCGAACAGCACATGCAGCCCGAACCAGACCGCCAGGTTCAGGACGACGCCGACCACGGCGGCGACCAGCCCCGCGAGCACGAAGACCGCCGCCGGGATGGCGACCGCCAGCTCGGCGGTCACCATCCCGTGCTCGCGGCGCGACCGCCGCGTCATCCTCGCCGCCGGCTCATAGCGAGGCCAGCGCCCTGGCGATCAGGTTGCCGAGCGCGGTGACGATCGAGTCGCCGGTGACGACCTGGTAGAGGATCGCGGCAAACGCTGCTGCGGCGATGGTGCCCACGGCGTACTCCGCCGTGGTCATCCCGGCCTCTCGGTGCCGGGCGCGCAGCGGTGCGAGCAGTACGCCGAGCAGCACGACCAGTCGCGGGCGCAGCCGCCGAAGCCGACGTGCCGACCAGGCGTGAATCCGTTGAGTCATGTGGTGCTCCTTTCGGTGGTGGACAGGTCAGGTGAAGATGTCGCCGGCCAGCCCGACGATGATCGGGACGACCCCGATACACACGAAGGCCGGCAGGAAGCACAGACCGAGGGGCGCGAGTACGCCGATCCCGGCGCGCTGTGCGCGCACCTCGGCTCGCGACTCGCGGTCGGCCCGTGCCTGACGGGCGAGGGCGGTCCACGCCTCGGCGAGCGCTGCGCCGGACGTGCTGGAGCGGACGGCTGCGTTGGCGATGCTGCGGATGGCCGGGTCGCGGGCGGCCTCCTGCCACGCGCGCACCGGCGGGTGACCGAGCGCGATCAGCCGCTGGGTGCGGGCGAAGGTGGGCGCGGCCGGAATGGGAAAGACGCGCATCGCGTCCGACATTGCCTGTGCTGGCGGCGATCCCGAGCGCAACAGGAGGGCAGCGACGGTCAGCGCGCCGTCGAGATCGGGCTGGTCGCGCGCGGCCTGGACCGCCGCCGACCGCGCGCTACGACGCAGCAGCAGGAACGCGGCACCGGCTGCCGCAAAGCCGGCGATCGCACCGCCCGATCCGCCGATAGTCAGGGCCGTCGCAAGCCCCAGCAACCCGGCCAACACGGGCCGGGGCAGGGACCGGGACCGCGGCGACCGCGTACCGGGCTCCGGCGCCACCGGCAGCGGAGTGGTCCGGCGTACTCCGGGAACGACCAGCAGCGCGACCGCAACCAGGAGCAGCGAAAGGGCGCTCATGACGTACCCCGCGCGCGGGTGACCAGGGCCTGCGTCCACAGCGCCCCGACGCTGGCGAGCACCACGCCGGCGACGAGCACGAGCCCGCCGCCGACCGACCCGGTGAGATATGCGATCGGCGAGGCGCCGATCGTCTCGCCCATCACCAACCCGAAGGCGGGCAGCAGGCACAGCAGTAGCGCGGTCGCGTGCGGACCGGCGAGCAGTGACCGCATCCGGCGGTCCTGCGCGAGCTGCGCCCGGCCGACGGCGGCCAAGTCGTCGACCGCGTCGGCGAGCGGGACGCCGCGGGTCTGCGCCAGCGCGTAGAGCGCCGCGAGTCGTGGGGCGTGCGGGCTGTCGGACTCGGCGACCAGCAACGGGCCTGGGTCGGCGCCGAACCGGACCGCCGATGCCGCCGCGCGAAGACCCGGGGCAAGAGCGCTGTCGATGCCCGCGCTGACCACGGTCATCGCCGCCGCCACGTCCTGCCCGGCCCGCAGCTCATCGGCCAGTGACTGCAACGTTTCCACGTCAGCGGTCCGTCGTGCGGCCCTAGCGCGCGCCTGCAGGGCGCGGAAGATCGCCTGCGCAGCGGTCGATCCCGCGATCGCCAGTGCGACGGAGGTCAACGGACCGGCAAACAGACCAGCGGCGGCACCCAGCGTTGCTCCGACAGCGACTGCGGCCCGCCGGGTCCGGGGCCGCGCGACAGCGGCCGCCGCCAGGCGCGGTCGCCGTCGCCGTCGGGAACCCGCGGGACGGTACGCGCGGCCCGGCCAGAGCAGTACGGCACACGCGCCGATCGCGGCCGTGATCGCCCAGATTCGCAGCTCGCCGGAGGCCGACCCGTCCCATGCGGTCATCTCGCACCACCGGAAAGCCGGGCATCCAGCAGCGCCGCGTCGGCGGTGAACCCACCACGCAGGTCCCAGACGGTGCGCACCTCCACCCGTCCGCCATCCGCAGCGATCACGGCGAGCTGGGCGACCCGGCGCACGCCGTCCCGGTCGCGGTCCACGTGCACCAGCACGTCGAGCGCCGCACCCAGCTGCACGGCTACCGCGGCCGGGGAGAGGTCGGCGAGCGACGCGAGTGCGGCGATGCGGGCGGGTACGTCGTGGACGCTGTTGGCGTGAATGGTGCCGGCGCCGCCGCGATGGCCGGTGTTGAGCGCCATCAGCAGCTCGACGATCTCCGGGCCGCGCACCTCGCCGACGACCACGCGGTCGGGCCGCATCCGCAGCGACTGCCGCACCAGGGTCCGCAGCGTCACCTCGCCGCTGCCCTCGATGTTGGGCGGACGCGACAGCAGTTTGACCGTGTGCGGATGGTCCGGTCGCAGCTCGTCGGCGTCTTCGACGACGAGCACCCGTTCGGCGGGGTCGGCGTACTCGAGCAGCATGGAAAGCAGGGTCGTCTTGCCCGATCCGGTGCCGCCGCACACCAGAAACGCCAACCGCGCACGCACGATCTCGACCAGCAGGTCGGCGACCTCCTCGGGCAGCCCACTCGCGACGAGGGCGTCGAGACCGAGCTGACGACGACGCATCGTGCGCACCGAGACCAGCGCGCCGGATGAGCTGATCGGGGAGATGACCGCGTGCAGCCGTCCGCCGTCGGGCAGCGTCACGTCGACCCACGGGTTGGCGCCGTCCAGCCGTCGCCCGGCTCGAGCCGCGAGGCGCTGCGCCAGGGTGCGCACGGCGTCGTCATCGCCGAGGTCGACCGATGTGTGCACGAGTCCGGCGCCGCGGTCGACCCACACCGACCGCGGCCCGTTGACGAGTACGTCGGTCACCTGCGGGTCGGCCAGCAGCGGCTCCAACGGTCCCGCCCCGCCGACCTCGGCGTGCGTCGCACTGAGTACGTCGAAGAGGTCGCGGTCGCTGATCAGCCCGTGCGTGTGGGAGCGGACGAGCTCGGCGATCTGCTCCGGAGTCGCCAGGTCGGGCGCCGCGGCGAGCTCGCGGCGTACTTCCTCGATGGTGCCGACGAAACGGGGGTTCATGACGCGAGGCCGATCAGCGCCAGCAGCGACGCCGCGTCGTCGACGATCCGGTCGCGGGGCAGTACGCCGGGCCGCGAGCGGCCGAACCGCTCCGCCGAGCGCCGGATCTCGCTGAGCCACACCACGGCTGCCCGTTCGCCGGCGAGCTCGGCGAACGCGTCTGCGGGCAGGCAGTGCCGGTGCGGCGTGCGCGCGGCGATGACCGCGGCCACCTGGTCATGCCGCTCCCGCCAGCGGCGCACCGCAAGTCCCCCGCGAGCATCCGAGGTGGTCACGACCGCGAGGGAGTCGCAGATCCTAGCGATATCTGTGATGTCGGCGTACGCCGGAATGTCGACCAGCGTCAGGTCGAACGCACCTGCGCCCGCGGCGACCACCGTGCGGAGCGCGTCGAAGGGGATCTCGCGCACCGGGTGGTCGCGGCCGGTCGTCACGACGGGGATGTCAGCGAAGGTGGTGATCGCCGACCGCAAGGCCTCGCCGCTGACCCGACCGGTGAGCTGCTGCAGGTCGGTCCAGCCCAGGCCCGGCCGCGGCTCGTCGAGCAGTAGATCGAGGTGGCCGCCGCGTTCGTCGGCATCGACGACCAGCACCCTCAGATCGAGCGACTGGGCCGCGAGCGCCAGAGCAGCCGTCGTCGTGGAGGCACCGACGCCACCGCAGCTGCCGCTCACGCCCAAGACCCGCCCGTGCGAGATCGCTTCAGTGGCCGTGCTGATCTGCTCGACGAGCCAGTGCGCGTGCTCGTCGAGGTCGACCGCGTCGAGGCCGCCGATCGCGACACAGTCGCGCCAGGCTGCGTCGGGCACCGGGCCGTCGCTGACCAGATACACCCGACCGCGTCGGGGTGGGTCGAGGTCGCCAACCTCTCCCGCCGACGCGACATCGACGAGTACGACGTCGGCGGCACCCCAGTGGTCCTCGGCGCCAGCTGCCGGCGCGCTGACGAGCTGCCGGCCGGTCGCCGCGACGATCCGGTGCACGCGCTCGCGCACCCGGTCGTCGGCCGTGACGAGCAGCGCCGTACTCGTCACCGGCTCGATCAGGTCGGCCGGCGTGCGCGGGCGGGGCAGCTTCATGGGCCCAGGGTGGCGATCGGCGCCCACCCGACGCCGCGTCCAGACACCCCGATGTGGACGACACGCGAGCCTGTGGACAACTTTGCGCGGACGGACCGTCGTATGGCCGCGAGGGGGCAACGGCCATAATGTGGGGCAACGAGACCGCTTAATGTGCAGTGACTGCCGACGAAGGAGCCTTCATGCCCATCGCAACCCCGGAGATCTACGCGCAGATGCTCGACCGCGCGAAGGAGCAGGGTTTCGCGTACCCGGCCATCAACATCACGTCGTCGGAGACGATCAACGCGGCGATCAAGGGCTTCGCCGACGCCGGCTCGGACGGCATCATCCAGGTCTCGACCGGTGGCGCGGAGTTCGGCTCCGGACTGGGCGTCAAGGACATGGTCACCGGCGCCGTCGCGCTCGCCGAGTTCGCCCATGTCGTCGCGGCCGAGTACGACGTCAACATCGCGCTGCACACCGACCACTGCCCGAAGGACAAGCTCGACGGCTACGTGCGGCCGCTGATCAAGATCTCCCAGGAACGCGTGGCCGACGGCGGCAACCCGCTGTTTCAGTCGCACATGTGGGACGGCAGCGCCGTACCGCTCGAGGAGAACCTGCAGATCGCCCAGGAGCTGCTGGCCGAGTGCCAGAAGGCCAACATCATCCTCGAGGTCGAGGTCGGCGTGGTCGGCGGCGAGGAGGACGGTGTCGAGAACGCGATCAACGACAAGCTCTACACCACCGATGACGACTACCTGAAGACCGCGGACGCGCTCGGCACCGGCGAGAAGGGCCGCTACCTGCTCGCTGCCACCTTCGGCAACGTGCACGGCGTCTACAAGCCGGGCAACGTCAAGCTGCGCCCCGATGTACTCAAGACCGGCCAGGAGGTCGTCGCCGCCAAGCTCGGCACCGGCGACAAGCCGTTCGACCTCGTCTTCCACGGCGGCTCCGGCTCGCTGCTGGAGGAGATCCGCGAGGCCGTGTCGTACGGCGTGGTCAAGATGAACATCGACACCGACACCCAGTACGCCTTCACCCGCCCGATCGCCGGGCACATGTTCACCAACTACGACGGCGTGCTCAAGGTCGACGGCGACGTGGGCAACAAGAAGGTCTATGACCCGCGGTCCTACATGAAGCTCGCCGAGGCTGCGATGAGTGCCCGGGTCGTCGAGGCGTGTGAGCACCTCCAGTCGGCGGGCACGTCGCTGTCGAAGTAACGGCGGCGGGCTCAGGCGGAGTGCGCCGACGGTGAGCTGGTTTGCCGGGATTGCGGCACTGGTCTTTGCCGGGCTGTTTGCGTTTGGCTTCGCGCGCGACCGGCGGCGTACTCGCAACGGCGTCTATCTCGGGCTGGCAGTCTGTTTTGCCGGGCTGGCGATCTTCGCGCTGACCGGTGAGCGCCAACCCATCGCCGCCGAGGTGATGCTCGTCGTCATCGCGCTCGCCGTACCGCTCGTCGCTCTCGTGCTGGCGATCTTCCTGATCGCCAACGGTGTCCAGATGATGCGCCGAGAGGGCCGGCGGCCGGCCAACTTGCTGTCGCTGGCGGCGGGCGTGGCGATCTTCGGCTACCTGGCGATCGCGGCCGTGGTGCTCAGCCGGCGCGACCTCCCTGTGTTCGTGCAGGTCGCGTTCACCGCGATGACGCTGATCCTCGGGTACGTCGGGTTCCTGTTCGTCGCGTACGTCGTCTACTCGCTGATCTACCGCCGTGTCGGCTACCGGCCCGGCGTCGACTACGTCGTCGCGCTCGGCTCGGGGATCATGGGCGAGCGCGTGCCGCCGCTGCTGGCCAGCCGGCTCGACAAGGCCCACGAGACGTTCCTGACCGAACGGCGTACCAACCCCGACGTCTCCGGTGGGCAAGGCCCCGGCGAAGACGTGCCCGAGGCGGTCGCGATGGCACGCTACCTCGTCGAGCGCGGCGTGCCCGAGGACCGGATCATCATCGAAGACGCCTCGCGTACGACGCAGCAGAACCTCGCGTTCAGCAAGGCGCTCATGGCCGCGCGCGAGCCGGACTTCCGCGCGGTCGTGGTCACCAACGACTACCACGCGTTCCGCGCGGCGACGTACGCCCGCAAGGCTCGGCTCCGAGCGCAGGTGATCGGCGCGCCGACGGCCCGCTACTTTGTGCCGAGCGCGACGATCCGCGAGTTCGTGGCGATCCTGGCGGCGTCGGTATGGGTGCACGTCGGGGTGTGCCTGCTGCTGATCACGCTTGCCGTCGGCTCCGGCGCTCGGTAGCTCAGTTTTGGAATAACAACCTCGCTATTCGGGTCTGCGATTCCAAAACTTCGTGCCTGCCCGGTGGCGCCGGGCGAGCACAACGGTCCCGATGACGAGCGCGAGCGGCAGCACGAGCCAGACCAGGATGCTCAGCGCCAGCGAGATCAGGTGCGACGAGTCGGACTGCCGGTAGACGGTGGTGGTGATGACCTCGTGATAGGTCTCGTCGCTGGTGGCCTGGGTCAACGCGATGTCGGAAGTGATTGCGGCCGGCTCAGCGATGCTGATGTCGTACCTGGTAAGGAATCCGGGCTTGCTGATCAGCTCGCTGAGGGTCGGGTACGCCGCGAGGTCTGCGGGCGCGACCGGCTGCGCGTAGATGAGCTGTGCGCTGTCGTCGAGACCCGGCCCCGCCGGGCCGGCGTCGTACCGGTGGCCCGCGAGCACGTAGAGACGCAGCCGCTGCTCTTGTTGTGCCGCAGCAGAAAGCCGCATCGGGTAGACCGGTGCGTCGGTGGCGAAGGAGATCCGCATCGGCGGCAACGCGCCGGCGAGATCGGTACCGGCGGCGGCATCGGCCGTGAGCTTGACCGCGACCACGGCCCAGCCTTCGGCGAGATAGGCGCCGAGACCGTTGCCGAGCGCCGGGTCGAGCGCGAAGCCGTTGGCGGCGAGCCAGTCCTGGACGGGAGCGACGCTCTCGCCGGTCAGCTGGACCACGTCGTACGGCCCGATGGTGGTCTGGCTCAGCACCGTCGCCCCTTCGGGTGCGCCGCCCGCACCGCCGTCCGCGTCGTCGGTGAACGGGTTGAAGATCTCGATGCCGGTGTCGATGACTTTCTCGCGCTGTAGCGGCCGGGTGAGTGCGTCCAGCTCGTCGAAGATCTCCGGCTCGGCGAGTGCGAACTCTGCCTGCGACGGCACCGGCATCACGAACGCGACGCTGTCGGGCGCGGCGACCTCGGGCTTGGGTGCGAGGCCCATGCGCAGCGTGATGACCTCGGTGCCGTCGCCGATCTCAATGAGCGCGGTCTCCTCGACCGGCACCATCGCGTCGTTGGAGGCGAAACCGCCGCAGGCGCAGGCTTCGGCGGGCGAGCCGAGGGGAGCGGCAAGCGTCAACGCGCACGCGAGCGCGGCGGTAGTGGCGAGGCGGCGGAGAGTAGACACGTCGCTTCGAGGCTGCCGCTGGTGTGAGCGACCCGCAATCGCGATCACGGTTCGATAACCGCCGAGCCCGTCGATCTCTTGGATAGCCTGAAGGCATGAGGGCCACACGACGAGCACCTGGTCGATGAAAGGCCTGCGTGCACTCCTCGGGCGCGGCGGTGATCCCGAGCGCCGCCGGGCTCGGCTTGAGCTGGCGGCGATGGGACTGATCACCGAGCAGCAGGCCGAGAAGACCCCTGACGACTGCCCGATAGCGAGCGTGCTGGCCAGCGACATCTCCACTGCGGTCGACGACGACTACGTGGAGTTCGACGCCGAGCACTATTGGGGATCCCACGACAGCACCGTCGAGGGATGGCTGGACCTGCATCTGCCGCCCGCCCAGCAGCTGCTGGCGAAGTACCGGGCACCGTTTCGCTGGCGGCTGGTCGCTTCGATCGACGACGGGCCCGCCCTGGTGATCGCCATCGACGACGCGCCGCTGGTGCTGGCCCGCCGCGACGAGGACGAGCAGGGCTGGCGCGCGGGGATACGCCTCTATCGCCGGCTGGATGGGCTGCTGCGGCAGCAGTCGGAGCGGCGGTTGTATCTCAGTACCGTCGATGACCGGATGGGCTGGGTGTTCTGCTGGACCGAGGCGATCTACGCGGTGGTACGCCGGGCCGACCCCGACGGCGCGCCGGAGCCGATCAGCGAAGTACCGGACGATCCCGCGGCGTGACGACCGGAGCGCGCGACGCGGCACCGTGCGCGGCCTTCGCGGCGAGGATGTCGTCCTGCAGCGCAAGGTACAGGTTGGCGACCGTCGCGGCGCTGGCCAGCGGTGCGCCGAGCAGTGTTTCGACGCGCTGCAGCCGGTAGCGCACCGTGTTGACGTGCACGAAGAGCTCCTCCGCCGTACGCCGCAGGTTCTGGTCGCAGGCGAGATAGGTGACGACGGTGCGTCTTAAGTCCGGTACGTCGGCGAGCGGGCGCAGCTGCTCGGTGACGACGCCGTGCAGCTCGGCGCGGTCACAGCTGGCCAACACCCACGAGGCAAGGTCGACGTCATCCATCCGCAGGGACGTAGCCGAGGCACCGCGTCGGTGGCGGCCGCTCACCAGACGCAGCGCGGCATCGGCCTCGCGCAGTCGCAGCGGTACGCCGCTGAGGTCGGTGAAGGGACGGCTGACCCCCGCCAGGTGAGTCGTGCCGAGCTGTTCGAGCCAGGCGGTCAGCGCCTCGTCGTCGGCGACGATCGCGAACAGCGCGTCCGGCCGGTCGAGCGTGACGCTGCCGCGCCCCAGCAGCAACCCGAGGTCACGCCGGCCGGCGGCGTCGGTGAGCGAGTCGATGGGAGAGAGCCCCGCTGCGCCGGCCTCCCGGCGGGGTTCGCCGATGACGAGGCGAAGCGGGCGGCCGGCAAGCAGCCCGAACTGCTCAAGCCGAGCCCAGGTCTGGGCGATCTGAGAGCTGGGTAGGCCGGACTCCAGGCTGGCCAGCAGCCGCCGCGCGTCGGTTCGGCGGTGCGCCATCGTGACCGAGCGGATCCCGTGTGCCGCAGCGAGCAGCTGCGCCGCGGCGTCGAGTACGGCGACGCCGTCGTCGCGTACCGGGGTCGGCGTTCGCGAGGCGACGACGAGATGCAGCCGGCTGCCCGGAAGCAGCACCGTGCGGGCCCGCGCGGTCCAGCGCCCGATCGTCATGACGCGGTCGCCGTCGTTGGCCGGCGCCAGCTCCTGCCAGAGCAGTCGCAGCGGTGCGCGACCGGTCGTTGCGACCGGCGTGCCACCTTCGTCGTAGAGCACGGCCGACCCGTCGCAGTGCGCCGCCACTCGAGCGACGAGTGCGCCGACGGGATCGTGCGTGCCCAGCGTGCTCAGTAGGTCCTGATGCAACCGCAACGCCTGGTCGAGGCGCGCCACCGTGCCCTGGGCGTCGCCGGACGGATCTTCGCTGGCCGCGCCGTCCATTAACCTCACCCTGACTACGTCGATTGGGTATTCCTACAACCAGGATCGCGGATCTTCGTGTCTGTCACAATGACGTCGCCGCCGATCGGGGTCAGGCTGGCCGCAACTCGCGTCGATGAGAGGCAGGACCGTCTGCCTCGCGACCACTCTTCCAGGCGGTGAGAGCCGCGCTCGCGACCATCGGGAGGCAGGCAGCATGCCCAGTAAACGAGTCGCCGTAGATGTCGGAGGCACTTTCACCGATGTCTGCATCTTCGACCAGGACAGCCATCAGGTGTCGGTCACCAAGGTCCCCTCGACGCCGGACGACCCGATGGTCGCGGTGCTCAACGGCGTGGAGCGCGGCGAGGTCGACCTGCGCCAGGTGGGCCTGTTTTCGCACGGCACGACGGTCGCAACCAACGCTCTGATCACCCGCCGGTTTCCTTCTGCAGCGATGGTCACGACGAAGGGCTTTCGCGATGTCATCGAGATCCGCGACGGCACTAAGGACGACCTGTGGGATGCCTACAAGGACGTCTCTGGGCCCTACATCCGGCGCCGCGACCGTGTCGAGGTCACCGAGCGGGTCTCCTACGAAGGTGCGGTGCTCACCCCGCTCGACGAGCAGGAGGCGCGCGAGGTCGCGGCGCTACTGCGCCGGCGCGGCGTGCGCACCGTGGCCGTCTGCTTCATCAACTCCTACGCCAACCCGGCCAACGAGATCCGGATGCGCGAGATCCTGACCGAGGAGCTGCCGGACGCGACGATCTCGACCTCGGCCGAGATCCTTCCGGAGATCTTCGAACACGATCGTTTCAACACCACCGTCGCCAACGCCGTACTCGCCCCACTGGTGTCCGGATACGTCGGACGCCTGGCCGACAAGCTCGCCGACGGCGGGTACGGCGGAGACCTGCTGCTGCTGCACTCCGGTGGCGGGTCGATGACGCCGGCCCTCGTCGACCGGTATCCGGTGCGGCTGGCCGCCTCGGGCATCGCCGCGGGCGCGATCGCCGCCCGGCACATCGCGGCGCAGTGCGGCTACGACAACGCCATCGGGCTGGACATGGGCGGCACCAGCACCGACATCTCGCTGGTGTACGGCGGCGAGCTGCGCGTGACCAAGGAGTGGTCGGTCGAGTTCGGCCATCCGATCATCTTCCCGTCGATCGAGGTGCTGACCATCGGAGCGGGCGGCGGGTCGCTGGCCTACATCGACGAAGCGGGCTCGCTGCGCAACGGCCCGCAGTCGGCCGGCGCCGATCCGGGCCCCGCGTGCTACGACAGCGGCGGGGCACAGCCGACGAACAGCGACGCCAACCTCGCCCTCGGCCGGCTCGGCACCTCGCTCGCCGGCGGGGCGAAGCTGCTGCGCACCGACCTTGCCGAGCAGGCCATCGATCGCGACATCGCCGGCCCGCTGTCGATGTCGACCGAGGAGGCCGCCGACGCGATCCTGAAGGTCGCCAACGCCAACATGGCCGACGCCGTACGACTGATCTCGATCCGCCGCGGCTACGACCCGCGCGACTTCGCACTGGTCGCCTTCGGGGGCGCGGGCGCACTGCACGGCGCCGACGTCGCTCGCGAGCTCGGCATCCCGGTCGTCATCGTGCCGCCCAACCCGGGCGTGACCTCGGCGCTGGGCTGCCTGCTGGTCGACATCCGCCACGATCTGTCGGCGATGTTCAGCCAGCTCGCGGGCGACACCGACGAGGCGACGCTCGACGAGGCGTACGCCGCGCTAGAGGCGGAGGCGACCACGCGCCTGCGGGCCGAGGGGGTCGGCGATGCCAACATCGTGCTGCAGCGCACCGCGTCGATGCGCTACCGCGGTCAGTGGCGCTCGCTGACCGTGCAGGCCGGGCGCGGCGCGGGCTCGCTGGCCGACCTCGTCGCGCTGTTTCACGAGCAGCACGAGCAGGAGTACGCCTTCCGGCAGGACTCCCAGCCGGTCGAGATCTACCAGATCGGGCTCACCGCGATCGGGACGACGCCCAAGCCGGAGTTCGCCCCGGCCACCCTGGACCCGGATGCGAAGGCCCAGCCCCGCGAGACGCGTCGCGTCTACTTCGCGCAGACCGGCTGGCAGGAGGTCGATGTCTACGACCGCGACGACCTGCCGGCAGGTGTCACGCTGACGGGGCCGGTGGTCATCGAG
>ERZ500994.478-NODE-478-length-12099-cov-9.511873_pt1 | contig 12099 bp, 11 predicted proteins | sample MGYA00248878_ERZ500994 | MGnify/ENA primary metagenome ERZ500994 (study PRJEB25958, sample SAMN03398533) | human skin metagenome | study: EMG produced TPA metagenomics assembly of the Human Skin Microbiome Metagenome (human skin metagenome) data set. | reverse complement strand
GGGCTCGGCGCCGGACCCGACGCGGGTCGCCGCCCCGGCGAGTGGCCCGGGCGGCGAACCGCAGGATCAACGGAGCAGCTCGCCGAAGTTGAGGAACTGACCGGTGCGCTGCAGGGGCCGGTTGCCGAAGGTGCCCGTGGCCCACGTGGTCCGCTCGTCGTCGGAGTACATGCGGATGTCGACGTCGAGGGAGCGGGTCACCGACGAGGAGGTGCTCACCGCGGTGACCGGCCCGCGCAGCGTGGCGGAGCTGCCCGTGGTGCTGAGCCGACCCATGCGCACGACCGCGCCGCCGATGACGGCATTCTTCAGCTTGAAGGTCGAGCGGTGGGTGCAGCGCGAGGATGCCCACCGGAAGGTGATGTTCGCCCCCGCGGGGCAGTAGAAGGAGCGGAGCACGGTGTACTTCGTCTGGAGGTTGCCGTCGACACTCGAGAACCTCAGCTGGTGGCGGTTTCCGGCGAAGCCGGAGAGCTTGCCGACGGCGACGTCGTAGAGCTCGATGGCGTCGACGGTCTCGCTGGCCGAAGCCGGCGCGGCCGATGCCGGCGCGGCCTGGGCGGTCGCGGCCGGAGCGGCAGCGAGCGCTACGGCAGCGACGGCGGTGGGCAGCAGGCGGTGCGCGGTCATGTTTTTCCCCTTCGTCATGGCGCCGGGCTGAGAGCCCGGCACTCACCCGCTGACACGGCGCCGCGGTCCGTGACGTCGGGCGCCGTGACCCGATCGTGACCTGGCGCGGGGACCGTGACCGGTCGCTGCGCCACACCTGAGGCCCGGCTGTCAAGGAGTGGCGCGCACGTGTGCTCCGGGCCACACTCGGACCATGACGACGTCAGCAGAGGACCGGACCCTGATCCTGCTGCGGCATGCGGACCCGGAGCCGGGCCGCGCCGGCCAGGACGATCGCGAGCGGCCGCTCTCCGACCTCGGTCGGGACCAGGCCCAGGACCTCGGCCGGTGGCTGCGCGAGCAGGGCCTGGGCTGTGACGAGGTCATGTGCTCGCCCTCCCTGCGCACCCGCGAGACGATGCAGGAGCTCGCGGCCGCGGGGTGTCCCGAGGCCGAGGTGCAGATCGAGCACCGGCTCTACAACGGCGACGCCGACGACGTGCTGTCGGTCATCCGCGGCTCGACCAACGACGCGAGCGTGCTGCTCGTCGTCGGGCACGCCCCGGGGCTGCCGGCGGCGGCCAGCCTGCTCGCCGACGGCGAGGGCAGCGAGGAGGCGCACGACCGGCTCAGCGACGGGTTCCCGCCCGGCGCGGCCGCGGTCCTGCGCTTCTCCGGGCACTGGGAGGACCTCGCCTTCGGCGCGGCGGCCCTCGACGACTTCCGCACCCCCTGACCGACGCTTCGTGGTGGCCGACGTCCATGGGGAGCGCTCCCCATGGACGCCGTCGTGACCGGGCGCAATACTGCGCGTGGCGGCCACAGGGGACGCCACATCACTCGGGGAGTCACCACATGAAGTCACTCATCACCCGCGCCGCAGTGCTCGGCGCCTCGGTCATGACCGCCGCCACGCTCGCCACGCCCGCCCAGGCCGCGCCCACCGCCGAGACCACGGCGACCCGCAGCTACTACGGCGCCATCGCCATCAACTCCCGCACGCTCGCCGTCGGGCTCATGAACGACTCGTCGACCCGCTCGGGCGCCGAGCGGCTCGCGCTCAGCCGCTGCAAGAAGTACAGCTACTCGTCCTACTGCAAGAACGTCGTGTGGGTGCGCAACGGCTGCGCCGCCGTCGCCGTCAAGTACGACAGCAAGGGCCGCCCGGTGCGCTACGCCAGCGCCTACGGCTCGTCGAAGTGGCCCACCATCCGCCTGGCGCAGAAGCGCGCCAAGGGCTCCTCGACGACGGGCACGGTCAAGACCCGCGCCTGGCTGTGCACCACGCGCTACTACTGATCGGCCGCGCTCCGCTCGCAGGGCCGCCCCGGCACCACGCCGGGGCGGCCCTGCGCCGTCCCGTCAGCGGGCGAGCGTCATCGCAACGGCCAGACCGCCGAGCTTGTGCGGGTTGCGCACGATGTAGACGGCGCTCACCCGCCCTTCGGTGAGGGCGAAGGTCGCCACGGCCTCGAGCTTCCCGTCGATCTCGAGACGAAGGGAGGGGGAGCCGTTGACCTCGACCGCCTCGGCCCGCGTCGCGGAGACGTAGACGCCGCGGAGGAAGCGCAGCACCTTGTCCACCCCGAGGATCGGTCGCAGCGCGGCCTGCTTGACCCCGCCACCGTCGGTGAGCAGGACGACGTCGGGGGCGAGCACGTCGACGAGCGACTGCAGGTCGTCGCCGGCCACGGCGGCGAGGAAGCGCTCGACGACCGCCGTCTGCTCGTCGGCGGTCACCTCCTGCCGCGGGCGGCGCGCGGCGACGTGCTGCCGGGCGCGGTGGGCGGTCTGGCGCACGGCGTCGGTGCTCTTGCCGACCGCCGTCGCGATCTCGTCGTAGGGCAGGTCGAAGACCTCGCGCAGGACGAAGACCGCCCGTTCGGTCGGGGCGAGGGTCTCGAGGACGAGGAGCATCGCCGTCGACACGCTCTCGACGAGCTCGACGTCCTCGGCGACGTCGCGGGTGGTGAGCAGGGGCTCGGGCAGCCACGGTCCGACGTAGTCCTCGCGCCGTCGGCTGGCCGAGCGCAGGTGGTTGAGCGCGAGGCGGGTGGTGATCCGCACGAGGTAGGCCCGGGGGTCGTGGACCTCGTCGGTCACCCGCGACCAGCGCAGCCACACCTCCTGCAGCACGTCCTCGGCGTCGGCGGCGGAGCCGAGCATCTCGTAGGCGACGGTGAAGAGCAGGTTGCGGTGGGTGACCCAGGCGTCGGTGGCGCGGTCGGTGCTCACCCGATCACCGTCCCACGTCGCCGGAAGTCGGGGCGAGCGGCAGCTCGCAGACGTCGGAGTAGCCCTGGCTGGCCAGTCCGGCGGCGGCGTTGAATCGGGAGCGCTCGTTCTCGACCGCCACCATCATCGTCAGCTCGACGAGGGCCGCGGTGCCGAGCTGCTCGCGCAGGCAGTCCGACATCTCGTCGGTGACCTGCGGCGGGGTCGCGGTCATCGCCTCGGCATAGCCCATGACCTCGCGCTCGAGCGGGGTGAAGACCGTCGACTCGCGCCAGCGCGGCACCTCGCGCACCTTGTCGAGGTCGAGACCGTCCTCGTGGGCCGTGTAGTAGCCGAAGTCGAGGCACCACGAGCAGCCGATCGTCGCCGCGGTCGCCATGACGGCGAAGGCCTTGAGGTGGGGGTCGAGCGCGTCCCACCGGGCGACCTTGCGCTCGAAGCCGAAGACGCTCCACGCCACCTTGCGGTCGTGCGCCAGGACGTAGGCGTTGTCGGGCACCTCGCCGTAGAGACGTCGGCAGATGGCCACGACCACACGGCCGAAGGGGGAGGACATGTCGTTGCGGGGGATGCGGAAGGAGCTGGGCACGGTGGTTTCCCTTCGTCGGTGCGGGCCCCGGTCGGGCCGCTCGTCATGGAGACACCGCTCGCCCTCCCCGTGTGACAGGGGCCGTCGCTCAGATCGGCAGGGCGAGACGGCGGAAGGTCGCCGTTACCTCCATGCCGACGTGCTCGTAGAGCCCGAGCGCGCCGGTGCGCGAGTCGGTCGACAGACCGGACCGGGGCAAGCCGCGCCGGCGCCCCTCGGCGAAGGAGTCGGCGAGCAGGGCGCGGGCCAGACCCAGGCCGCGGCGGTCGGCGCGCACGGCGAGCTCGTCGACCCAGAGCATGCCGTCGCTGCTGCCGATGACCATCGCGACCCCGACGACGACACCGTCGGGGTCGCGGACGACCCGGCACCGCCACGGCGCCGCCTCGTCGCCGTCGAGGAAGTCGGCGGCCCACTGCTCATAGGTCGTCGGCTGCCGCCCCGGCCACTCGCCGAAGGCGTCCTCGATGACCCGGTGGACCGTGGTCATCTCGTCGGGCCGCCCCTCGCCGAGATCGTGGCCGTGGGGGAGCGGTTGGGGTTCCAGCCGGCGCTCGGCGGGCAGCTCGAGCACCCAGGCGTCGAAGTCCGGGTGTGCCCCGGCAGCGACGAGGAAGGCCTCGGCGGCGCTGCCGACCGGCACCGTCTGCGCGACCTCGCGCTCGCCGAACTCACCGGCGGTCGCCCGGGCCCAGCGGTGCAGCGCGGTGCCGATCCCTCGCCCGCGCAGGCGGGCCGGGACGACGGCGTCGAGCCGACCGTGCCGGCCGACGACGACGTAGGCCACGAGGTCGTCACCGTCGACGAGCCCGAGGCTGAGTCGCGCGAGGTCGGCGTCCGGCGCCCGCCACGAGCGCTGCACGTCGACGAGCTCGGTCATCGGCTCCGGCAGGGACTCCGCCTCGTCCGCACGGGCGAGGGCGACGACCGCCTCCGCGTCGTCCGGCCGGAGCGGCCGGGGGTGCAGGTCGATCCCATGGGGGAGCGCGAAGGAGGTGCCGGTGGTCATGGGAGCCAGCGTCCTCCCTTCGTCCTGCTGTCGTCACCCGAGTTTGCGTTGGGCCGCGCAGCCAACTCTGCAAAACCCTAGGGTTTTGCCGAGTTGGGGTGTCCCCATGGGTTGCGTCAGGCGCCTGTGGCTGGGTGGTCCCAACAGCCGCGTCCCACATGGTGGGCGCGGTTGTCTCATTCATTGACACGGTGGCCGCGGCGGGAGAGAGTGTCCGCATGGCCCTCCTCCTCGTACTTCCCCGGCGCGCTGCCTGAGCGACGACCCGTTCGTCGACGCAGCGCGCGCCCTTCACGTCCGGACCAGGACTGAGGGGCTTTTTCATGCCGGGAGAAGATGTGAGGAGCAGGACGGATGGCACGGCAAACCGAAGGACACACGGTGACTGACACGACCAGCAGCGCCCCGACCCCGGCAGCGCTGGCGCGCCGGGCGGAGGCCCGACCGACCCCAGAGCAGGTGACCGGAGCGCAGAGCCTCGTCCTCGCGCTCGAGAGCGTCGGTGCCGAGGTCGTCTTCGGGATCCCCGGCGGGGCGATCCTGCCCGCCTACGACCCGCTCATGGACTCGGTCAAGGTCCGCCACATCCTCGTGCGCCACGAGCAGGGCGCCGGCCACGCGGCCGAGGGCTATGCCTCCGCGACCGGCAAGGTCGGCGTGTGCATGGCGACCTCCGGCCCGGGCGCCACCAACCTCGTCACGGCCATCGCCGATGCCCACATGGACTCGGTCCCGATGGTCGCGATCACGGGGCAGGTCGCCTCGAGCTCGATCGGCACCGACGCCTTCCAGGAGGCGGACATCCGCGGCATCACCATGCCGATCACCAAGCACAACTACCTCGTCACCGACGCCGCGGAGATCCCGCGGGTCATCGCCGAGGCCTTCCACATCGCGAGCACCGGCCGACCCGGCCCCGTCCTCGTCGACATCTCGAAGGACGCGCTGCAGGCCACCACCACCTTTGCGTGGCCGCCGCAGATCGCCCTGCCGGGCTACCACCCGGTGACGCGTCCGCACGCCAAGCAGATCCGTGAGGCCGTGCGCCTCATGGCCGGCTCCCGCCAGCCGATCCTCTACGTCGGTGGCGGGGTCATCCGCGCCGGTGCCGATGCCGAGCTGCGTCGCCTGGCCGAGCTCACCGGCATCCCGGTCGTCACGACCCTCATGGCGCGTGGGGCCTTCCCCGACGGTCACCCGCTGCACCTGGGCATGCCCGGCATGCACGGCTCGGTCGCCGCGGTGACCGGGCTGCAGCGCAGCGACCTGATCGTCGCCGTCGGCGCGCGCTTCGACGACCGGGTCACCGGGCAGCTGTCGTCCTTCGCGCCGGGGGCCAAGGTCATCCACGCCGACATCGACCCGGCCGAGATCTCGAAGAACCGCGTCGCGGACGTGCCGATCGTCGGTGACGCCAAGGCGATCATCAGCGAGCTCATCGCCGCGGTCGAGGCGGGCGAAGGGGAGGCCGCCGGCATCGGTCCTGGCCTCTACCGCGAGTGGTCGGCGACGACGACGCGGTGGTCGCAGGACTACCCCGTCGGCTACACCTCGCACGGCGAGGGCGCCCTCATGCCGCAGCAGGTCATCGAGCGGCTCGGCGAGATCGCCGGCCCCGAGGCCGTCTACGCCGCGGGCGTGGGCCAGCACCAGATGTGGGCCGCGCAGTTCATCGGCCACCAGCGCCCGAACTCGTGGCTCAACTCCGGTGGTGCCGGGACCATGGGCTACTCGGTGCCCGCGGCCATGGGTGCCAAGGTCGGCGAGCCCGACCGGGTCGTGTGGGCCATCGACGGCGACGGCTGCTTCCAGATGACCAACCAGGAGCTCGCCACCTGCGTCATCAACGACATCCCGATCAAGGTCGCGATCATCAACAACTCGAGCCTGGGCATGGTGCGCCAGTGGCAGTCGCTCTTCTACAACGAGCGCTACTCCAACACCGACCTGCACACCTCGGTCGGCAGTCGGATCCCCGACTTCGTCAAGCTCGCCGAGGCCTACGGCTGCGTCGGCCTGCGCTGCGAGCGCCCCGAGGACCTCGACGCGACGATCGAGCAGGCGATGGCGATCAACGACCGCCCGGTCGTCATCGACTTCGTCGTCGAGCGCGACGCCATGGTCTGGCCGATGGTCCCGGCCGGCGTGAGCAACGACGCCATCCAGATCGCCCGTGACGCCGCGCCCGTGTGGGACCGCGAGGAGTCCGAGGCCATCGAGCAGTCCACCGACGCCGACCACGACGGCAAGTGAGGTAGCGACCCGTGAGCACGAAGCACACCCTCTCCGTCCTCGTCGAGAACAAGCCCGGCGTCCTCGCCCGGATCTCGGCCCTCTTCTCCCGCCGCGGGTTCAACATCGACTCGCTCGCCGTCGGCCCGACCGAGCACCCCGAGGTCTCCCGGATGACCGTCGTCGTCGACGTCGACCAGCTCCCGCTCGAGCAGGTGACCAAGCAGCTCAACAAGCTCGTCGAGGTGCTCAAGGTCGTCGAGCTCGACCCGCTCGCCTCCGTGACGAGCCAGATCGTCCTGGTCAAGGTGCGCGCCGAGGCGAGCAACCGCAGCGGGATCCTCGAGACCGCGCAGATGTTCAAGGCGAAGATCGTCGACACGACGACCGACGCGATGACCCTGCAGGTCTACGGCAACTCCGACAAGATCGCCGCGATGCTCGAGATCCTCGAGCCCTACGGCATCAAGGAGCTCGTCCAGTCGGGTGTCGTGGCCATCGGCCGCGGCCCCCGCTCCATCACCGACCGCTCCCGACACTGACCCCCTTCGTCCCCCGTCCGGCGTGGCGGGAGACGATGACGACCACCCCACGACTGCACCACCACGACACAAGGAGAAGTGCCCCATGGCCGCCGAACTGATCTACGACGACGACGCCGACCTGTCCATCATCCAGGGCCGCAAGGTTGCCGTCATCGGCTACGGCTCGCAGGGCCACGCCCACGCGCTCAACCTGCGCGACAGCGGCGTCGACGTGCGCGTCGGCCTCAAGGAGGGCAGCAAGAGCCGGGCCAAGGCCGAGGCCGAGGGGCTGAAGGTCCTCACGCCGCGCGAGGCCGCCGCCGAGGCCGACGTCATCGTCATCCTCGCGCCCGACCAGGTGCAGCGTCACCTCTACGCCGACGACATCGCGCCGGAGCTCAAGGAGGGCGATGTCCTCGTCTTCGGCCACGGCTTCAACGTGCGCTTCGGCTACATCCAGGCGCCCGAGGGAGTCGACGTCATCCTCGTCGCGCCCAAGGCGCCGGGCCACACCGTGCGTCGCGAGTACGTCGACGGCCGCGGCATCCCGGACATCATCGCCGTCGAGCAGGACGCCTCGGGCACGGCCTGGGACATCGCCGCCTCCTATGCCAAGGGCATCGGCGGCACCCGCGCCGGCGTCATCAAGACGACCTTCACCGAGGAGACCGAGACCGACCTCTTCGGCGAGCAGGCCGTCCTCTGCGGTGGCATGTCGCACCTCGTCCAGGCGGGCTTCGAGACGCTGACCGAGGCCGGCTACCAGCCGGAGATCGCCTACTTCGAGGTCCTCCACGAGCTCAAGCTCATCGTCGACCTCATGTGGGAGGGCGGCATCGCCAAGCAGCGCTGGTCGATCTCCGACACCGCCGAGTACGGCGACTACGTCTCCGGCCCGCGGGTCGTCGACGCCAAGGTCAAGGAGTCGATGAAGGGCATCCTCGCCGACATCCAGGACGGGTCCTTCGCCAGGCGCTTCATCGAGGACCAGGACAAGGGCGCCGTCGAGTTCCAGCAGCTGCGCGAGCAGGAGGCCGGTCACCCGATCGAGGCCACCGGCAAGGCGCTGCGCTCGCACTTCGCGTGGCAGTCCGGCGACGACGACTACACCGAGGGCTCGGCCGCTCGCTGATCCTCCACGCTCCCTGAGGTGCGAGGCCGTCCACGGCCGAGCCTCGAAGGGACGGCGACCCGAGATGTCCCGCCCGCACACCCCGCGGCGGGTCCCCGACGGGGGGCGCCCACCGGCTCACCAGCCGGGGCGCCCCCCTTCGTCATGCCGGGACGTGGCGAATGCCGGGCCTCCTGCGCACGGTCAGCCGGCGAGGTGACCCCACGTCGGGGCGAGGTCGGCCCACGGGCCGCTGGCGGCGGCCCGGCCGCCGACGAGGACGACGACCCGGTCGGCCTGCTCGAGCGCCGCGCGCTTCGAGGTCGCACCGATGACGGTGGCGCCACGCTCGCGCAGACCCCGCCACAGGGCGATCTCGGTCGTCGCGTCGAGTGCGGAGGACACGTCGTCGGCGAGGAGCAGCTCGGCCTCGGTGGCGAGCGCCCGCGCCAGGGCGAGGCGCTGGACCTGCCCACCGGACAGGCGCACACCACGGTGACCGACGACCGAGTCGGGGCCACCGGCCGCGGCGACGTCCTCGCTCAGCCGCGCGAGGGCGACCGGCTCGTCGAAAGGCCGCTCGTGCCCGAGCCGCACGTTGTCGACGAAGGTGCCGGACAGCACCCGCGGCACCTGCGCGACGTGGGCCACCCGGCCCGGGCGCAGGGTGCGTTGGGCGTCGGTGACGGGAGAGCCGTTCCACAGCAGCGCACCGCGGTGGTCGACGAGGCCGGCGAGGGCCGCGAGCAGGCTCGACTTGCCCGAGCCGACCTGGCCGACGAGCAGCACGAGCTGACCGCGCTCGATGCTCAGGTCGATGTCGCTCGCACCCACCGTGCCGTCGTCGTGCACGACGCTGACATCGCGCAGCTCGAGGCGCTGCAGCGGCTCGCGCTCACCAGCCATCGGCCTGGGGGCGGAGCCCTCGACGAGGTCGACGCCCTCGGGCAGGTCCATGAGGTCGACACCGCCGGCGAAGCGCGCGGTCTCGACCTGCCAGGCCCGCGTGCCGGGGGCCTCGGTGACGACCATGCTCGCGACGCGGCCGAACCAGTCGAAGCCCATGACCGCGCCCGAGACGAGGATCGCGGTGCCCATGCCCCAGCCACCGGAGACGTGGATCCACCACGTCGCGACGACGCCGCACTGGACCATGACGAGCGGGACGGCGTCGAGCACGGCCTGCACCCGGTGCTCGCGCACGGCCGCGTCGACCCGGCCACCGTCGACCGGTTCGCCGTCGAATACGCCGAGCTGCGCAAGCACAAGGGCGTCACGTACGAGAAGGCCGCCGACACGGTCACCGATGTGTCGTACTTCGGGACGATGATGGTGCACCTGGGCCTCGCCGACGGCATGGTCTCCGGCGCCGCGCACACCACGGCGCACACCATCCGGCCCGCGTTCGAGATCATCAAGACGCGTCCCGGTGTCTCGGTCGTCTCGAGCGTCTTCCTCATGGCGCTCGCCGACCGCGTCCTCGTCTACGGCGACTGCGCCGTCATCCCCGACCCGCGGGCCGAGCAGCTCGCCGACATCGCGATCTCCTCAGCCGCCACCGCCCGCCAGTTCGGCATCGAGCCGCGCATCGCGATGCTGTCGTACTCGACCGGCGAGTCGGGCTCGGGCGAGGACGTCGACAAGGTCCGCGCGGCCACCGCGCTCGTGCGGGAACGGGCGCCCGAGCTGCTGGTGGAAGGCCCGATCCAGTACGACGCGGCCGCCGACGCCGCCGTCGCGCGCACCAAGATGCCCGAGTCGCAGGTCGCCGGGCGCGCCACCGTCTTCGTCTTCCCCGACCTGAACACCGGCAACAACACCTACAAGGCGGTGCAGCGCTCCGCCGGCGCGATCGCCATGGGACCGGTGCTGCAGGGCCTCAACAAGCCGATCAACGATCTCTCCCGCGGCGCGCTCGTGGACGACATCGTCAACACCATCGCGATCACCGCCATCCAGGCGCAGGCGCAGCCTGCGGGAACGGACCCCACCGCATGAGCGTCGTCCTCGTCATCAACAGCGGCTCGTCGTCGTTCAAGTACCAGCTCATCGATGTCGAGACGCAGGAGGCGCTGGCATCCGGTCTCGTCGAGCGCATCGGCGAGCCGCTTGGAGCCGCGACGCACGAGGTCGGCGGCGTCAAGACCGTGATCGAGCTGCCGATCCCGGATCACGCGGTGGGTTTCGATCTCATGCTGCAGGCCTTCGAGGACGTCGGTCCGTCGCTCGCGGAGGCGCAGCTCGCCGCCGTCGGCCACCGCGTCGTGCAGGGCGGGGCGCGCTTCTTCCACCCCACCCTGATCACCGACCTCGTCGAGATCAACATCGACGAACTGTCGCTGCTGGCGCCCCTGCACAACCCGGGCGCCGTGCAGGGCATCCGCGCCGCCCGCGCCGCGTTCCCCGACATCCCGCATGTCGCCGTCTTCGACACCGCGTTCTTCGCCGACCTCCCGGCGCCCGCCGCGACGTACGCCATCGACCGGACGGTCACCCGCGAGCACGCGATCCGCCGGTACGGCTTCCACGGCACCTCGCACGAATACGTCTCCGCACAGGTCGCCCGCTTCCTCGGCCGCGACGACCTCAGGCAGGTCGTGCTGCACCTCGGCAACGGGGCCAGCGCCTCGGCCGTGCTCGCCGGTCGTCCGGTGGAGACCTCGATGGGCCTCACCCCGCTCGAGGGTCTGGTCATGGGCACCAGATCGGGTGACATCGACCCCGGAATCCCGTTGCACCTCAGCCGCGTTGCGGGCCTCGACGTCGACGGCATCGATCTGGCCGGCACGGCCACCGCGACCGAGGTGGTCGCGTGGTACAACGGCCATCCCGAATTCAGCGACCTGCCGGTCGATCTGGGCTGTGAGCGCGTTGTGATCATCGGCAACGGCAATGTGGCACTCGACGTCGCGCGGATCCTGACGACCGACCCCGATGTCCTGGCGCGCACCGACATCGCCGACCACGCGCTGCAGTCCCTGCACGATCGCGGCGTCGAGGAGGTGTTGGTGATCGGCAGGCGCGGCCCGCTGCAGGCGCCGTTCACCACGCTGGAACTGCGCGAGCTCGGCGATCTCGAGGCGCTCGGCGACGTCGACGTGATCATCGACCCCGCCGACTTCGCCGACATCACCGACGAGGACCTGGAGGCCGCGGGCAAGACCGTACGCAACAACATCAAGGTGCTGCGCGCCTACGGGGACAAGGAGCTCAAGGGCGCCAAGCGCCGCATCGTCTTCCGGTTCTGCACGTCCCCGATCGAGATCAAGGGCGAAGCCCGGGTCGAATCGATCGTGCTGGGCCGCAACGAATTGGTCAGCGGCGCCGACGGCCGGGTCTCAGCCAAGGACACGGGCGAGCGCGAAGAGGTTGCGGCGCAACTCGCCGTGCGCGCCGTCGGCTACCGGGGAATTCCGACGCCCGGGCTGCCGTTCGACGAGCGCTCGGCCACCATCCCGCACACCGCCGGGAAGATCGAGGGCAGCCGCAACGAGTACGTGGTCGGCTGGATCAAGCGGGGGCCGACCGGGGTGATCGGCAGCAACAAGAAGGATTCACAGGACACCGTCGACACTGTCCTGGCGGACCTCACCGCGGCGGAGCTCGCCGACCTCGGACCCGATCAACCCGACACGGTGGAACGCTGGCTACTGGAGCGGCAGCCCAAGCTCGTCACCAACGAGCACTGGAAGTTGATCGACGAGCACGAGCGCACCACTGGTCAGGGGTCGGGGCGCCCGCGGGTCAAGCTGACCAGTCTCGAAGAGCTACTCCGGATTGGGCACGGGTG
>ERZ500994.477-NODE-477-length-12108-cov-6.437567_pt1 | contig 12108 bp, 18 predicted proteins | sample MGYA00248878_ERZ500994 | MGnify/ENA primary metagenome ERZ500994 (study PRJEB25958, sample SAMN03398533) | human skin metagenome | study: EMG produced TPA metagenomics assembly of the Human Skin Microbiome Metagenome (human skin metagenome) data set. | reverse complement strand
AGGATCGCCATGTTGTTGGTCGAGGTCAGCAGTTGGCCAAGGATCGAGGTGAAGCCGTCCGGGTCGCCCAGCCGCGCGCCCGAGATCAGGGTGATGGCCGCCGCCTGCCGGCCGACCTCGCCGCGAGGCTCGCCCGCAAGACCGTGGAGGGCGCGGCCGCGTTGATGGAGGCGGAATCCGGCACGCCGCCGTCGACCTTGCGCGAAAATGTCACATCGCCGGGTGGCACGACGGCGGCCGCGCTCGAAATATTCAACCAGAAGGACGCTTTGGGCGTTCTGGTGGAGCGGGCGGTCGCGGCCGCCGTGGCGCGCGGCAAGGCACTCGCCGGCTGAACGAGGCGCGCCGGGCACGGTGAAGGATCAGGGATCATGTCGAGTACCGAATCACCAGTTGGGCCCCCGGCGAGCTCGCCGTCAGGCGATCCGAAGACCCGGATCGTCGAGGCGCTGCTGGCGCTGGCCGCCGAACGGCGTTGGGAAGATTTCTCGATGTCCGACGTCGCCGCGCGCGCCGGCCTCACGCTTTCGCAGTTTCGCGATTCCTTTCCCTCGAAGGGTGCCGTGCTTGGCGCATGGTCTCGGCAGATCGACAGGCAGGTGCTCGACGGGGTCAGCGACGACCTGATCGGCGAACCGGCCAAGGAGCGGCTGTTCGACGTGCTGATGCGCCGGCTCGACGCCATGGCGCCGCATCGCGACGCGCTGGCGGGCGTCATGGAATGGGCGCAGCACGATCCCGCCGCGGCGCTCGCTCTCAATGGTCTCGCTCTCAACAGCATGCGGTTCATGCTGGAGGCGGCCGGCATCGATTCGGAGGGGCCGGTCGGCACCCTGAAGCTGCAGGGGCTGGTGATTGCCTGGACGCGTGTCCTGCGCGTGTGGCTCGACGATCGCGATCCCGGTTTCGGACAGACCATGGCCGCGCTGGATCGCGAACTGGAAAGGGGCGGGCGGCTGGTGTCGCGCGCGGAGGACATCAACCGCATCGTCTCGCCGCTGCGGGCCTTCGGCCGCGCGATGATGACCGCCGGCGCACGGGGATTCCGGCCGCCGGTCCGGCGTGACCGCGACAGGGAGCGGGATGTCGCAGGCGATCGCGCGATCTGATCGTTTGCATGCCTTGTCGGGCGGGAACGGGGCGTCTATAAGCGCGCCGTCGGAGTGTAGCGCAGTCTGGTAGCGCACCTCGTTCGGGACGAGGGGGTCGGAGGTTCGAATCCTCTCACTCCGACCATCAGCAACGATACAATATTGATTTCACTGCGAAATCGTTTTCCTGATCGTTGTCACCCCAACTTTTACCCCAACATCTTGCGCGAGCGGCTGTGAACGCGCGGACAGACTGGGTAATCTCCATGCTCGCCGGAGATTCGAATGACCGACGACGCCTCGCTTTCGATGCCCTATACATCCGACGCTGGAATCGATGAGGTCCTGGCCGAGTTCGGCGGGGATCGTCGGAAGGCCATCGCGGCGCTGTGGCGTGAGCTAGCGACGCTGGGCCGGCGACTGTAGACGCCAGAGCATCGGAGAAATCACACCTAGCTATGTAGGTTGTAGGCTCTATTCGGTTCCCCCTCCGGGTATATGTCGCCGGGCGATCTGCGCGTCGGTCTTTTGCCGTATTCTCGAACGCTCGCGGCTACCCTCGTTCTCGTCGTCCCATCGCTCCTGATTGTGCGCCACTCGCAGATATTTGGCTGACGGCAGCGCTCAAGATTCACAGATGTTATATTTCTGAGCGTCCTACCCGCCTAAAGCGACAGTGTGGTTCCGATAGTCTGGGCGGTCAAATGCAAGTGTCTCTGATCGAGAAAGCTTACGAACTGGCTAGGTCTCAGCGCTATGCCAACAGCGCCGAAATCGAACGGGCCCTGAAACGACAGGGCTACCGAATGATCGATGTCCAGGCGACGTTCGGCAAATCGCTCAGACAGGAGCTACAAGCAATCTGCAAGGGAGTGATCCCCGCGGTCGTACAAAAGCCTGATGTCTCTCATCGTAAAAAATCCCGTAGAGCTTGAGCGAATGCTTTGCCGTTTCGATGTTGGGAGTAAGAGGGAGCCGCGATGACAGAGAAAAAAGATAGGCCGCGCGGCTTTGCAGCGATGAGCCCGGAAATGCGACGGGAGGTCGCTTCTCGTGGTGGCAAGAGCGTTCCAGCAGAGCGCCGGGCTTATTCCATCAATCGACAGCTCGCAAAAGACGCTGGACGCGTTGGCGGACGCGCGACCAAGGTCAAATCAGTCGAAATCGACATCCCGCAGGCCTGACAAAATGGCAGACGATCCAGACAAGCGCGGCAAAGCTGATCGTTTACGAATTAACGTCAACGAGGAACATGAGGTGCGTTACTGGACCGAGCGTTTCAGCATTTCCAGCGAGCAACTAAAGACGGCAGTTCAGAGCGTTGGCTTGATGGCCAAAGACGTCGCCAAGGCGCTCGGAAAGCCATATGCGCAAGATTGAGCGCGCGGCACACATGCCGACCGCCGGGACCAAGCAATCCGCATTCGCTCTCCAATTGAGAGCGGTCCGCTACAATTTATCTACGATTGTTACCAATCCGCGACCGCGGCCTAAGGGATCGGCTTCCCGAGCTCCCTGGCGACGTCCTTCGCCATGACACCTACTTTCTCGATCGCGGAAGCCAATTGTTGGCGTGAGACGCGCCAAAGCTGCGTCCAATATTGAACCTCGCTTTCCACAGTCAGATTGATGAAGTCTCGATCGATAGGGCCACGGTCGGCTGAAACATCCATGCTGCGCGCTCAAAGCGGTTAAACATTGGGTCCACTAGAGCAGCCTTCGCCATCTCCGAAAATAACATTTGAAAAGCTCTGCCTCAGACCTTCCAAGCGCCGTGAAGCGTGAGCGTCGCAACGTAGATTTCCGAGATGCCATCCCTTACGGACACCTTGAAGGTTCGCTCATCGCCATCTGGCAAGGTATCGATCGCCAGGTCAGCAATGCCGCGCAAGGCGGCTCGCCGCGCCTCGTCTCGATCGGGACATTCAATGCCGTCCTCGTCAAGAACGAAACGATCGCCATCATCGGTGTCGAAAAAAAACTTAGCCATGGGCGCTGTCATGTCGGATCGTATCTCGTGACCTCTTTGTGTGTCAGAGTAGCGCAGCGTCAAGATGGGCCACGCCCGGCATGCCATGCGACAGCCGCGTCCCAACAGGTGTGGAATGCCGGATAAAGATAAAATCGCGTTTCTTGCCAGACTCAAAACCATATTTGCGCTCACTGACGAAGCAGGAAGCGCGTTGGAGAGTCTGCCCATGCGCGTGAGTAACGTCGACGCCCACGCGACGATCGTCCCGCAGGGCGTTCACAATAATCATGTCTGTGTCGTTCTGAACGGTTGGGCTGCAACATTCCGCATCATCCCGAACGGCGAACGACAGATTGTGGCCTTCCACCTCAAAGGTGACATGCCGGACCTCCATAGCCTTCATCTCCGAATCCTCGATGCTGGCATTCAGGCGTTGACGCCGTGTCGCATTGGCTACATCCCGCATGCCAACGTCCTCAATTTATGCACCCGTTATCCTGAGATCGCTTCAGCTCTCTGGAAAATGACCTTGGTTGACGCCGCTATCTATCGCGAATGGATCGCAACACTGGGGCGGCAAAATGCCTATGGTCGCATTGCGCACGTATTCTGCGAAATGATTGCTCGGCTGGAGGCCATCGGCGAAAGTGACGGTGTCTCGGGCCCGTTCCCTGCCACTCAACTCGATCTGGCGGATGTCGCTGGGATTTCGCCTGTCCATGTGAACCGGACACTACAGGAGCTTCGAAAGGACAAAATAGTTCAGCTTAGCCGGCGCAGTTTACGCATTCTCGATCGCCCGGCACTCGAGGAGGCCGCGCGGTTCGATCCGACCTACCTCCATCTCGAAAGAAAGTAGCCGACCTTAGCCGGTCCTGGCGAAGAGAAGCGCGAACGAGGCGTGCAAACGCGGCAAGCGACATGTATTTGGGCTTCAAGAGACAGTTCGCTGCTATCCCGGATGCACCGCTCGTTATCGTCGAACTGTCGGCGCTCGGTGGCGATCCCGAGGTCGCCCGTATGATGGGCGAGGACATCCGCTACGCCAGCGACATGTCGCCAAAGCGCCGTTTCGTCTTTCTTGGTAAGCCGCCATTTACTCGTCGGATGACATCGGCGGATATCGCAGGCAAGCCGGCTTTCGTACGTGAATTGATGCCAGAGGATCTGAAACTCGATATCGAGCAGTTTACCCGCAGGGAGGCCGTGGCGGCTGCCCGCTACCTCGCGAGCATCGTCGGCAAGGCACGCGGGCGTCAAATGTGCGCGGATGATCGGAAAATTTGGGAGCTAACCGGCCGCCATCCGCCCGATTTGTCTGCACCGACGTCGCTACGGAACGCCGTCGCCGCGCTTCTTGTCCACCACGAAGAAGCTTACCTGGCACATTGCCGGTCGCATCTTGCCATTGCGCCTTAGTCCAGCCTATCCGGCCGACGCCACACATCAACATAGCAATAGCCGCCAACTACGATTCTGACTGTCGCGCCGCCTCCGAATTGGCCCGGGCCGAGCGCGGATAAACGCGACTGACATCGACGGACAGACACCGAACCGTCACCGTGAGCGTTGCGGACAGGACGGCGCGATCGCATTCGTCTCGGACCGCATCACTAACGTGACCGCGTCCGATCTACCTCGCTCCGCCAGCAGGTGAGGCAGGGACATCTGAACCGCTCGCTGAGCCGCGCCGACGTGGGGCAGGTCGAAGCCCGTATCGTCCAGAGGTTCGCCCTCAAGATCGAAGAAATAACGCGGCATACGCGCCTAACGACACTTCAAGACAACGGTGCCGTTTGACGGCGATCACCCAATCACCGCGTTTCGAGCTGCCCACTTGCCATACGCGCCTTGAATTCCTCCAAGCTCAGGCGCTCTTGGGTCGATGAGACGGTCAGGGTGACGTCTTCTGCGCCGTGATCCGCTTCGTCCTGGGCCTTCTTCAAAGCTGCCGCAGCCGTGGGAAACCTTACGGTCAATTTTGAGTATCCGGAACCAATCGACACAGCGTAGGCCATTTGCGGTCCCTATATGACGGTTGTGAAGAATACCAGATCGTCGGACGTCTTGCATATCGCCCAGGGATCACGACGTCTTCAAACGAGCCGACCGAGGAGGAGCTGGTGCAACTATTTCAGTGCCGTGCCGACGAACGTCGCGTTGGTCTGCCCGCTGCCATTGCCGCTGAACTGATTGTTGCCAAACGACGACACGCCGACCGACGATACGAGGCCGTAGCCCGTGTTGTTGGTACCTCGCGACCGACCGACAGTGAAGGCGCCGTTGTCGAAGGTGAAGCCGTTCCGGCCGTTCATGTCGGCGCTGCACAGATCGAATGAAACGATCGCGCGATTGTCGAAAACATAGAATCCGTCGTTGATATTCTTATGGGCGTTCGTGTTGGCGATGCTGACACGCGTCGTCCCGGTCGTAACTGGGGCATCGATTGCAAACCCCCCGCGATTGTCGGCCAAGGTGGTGTCTTCGATCGAGATCGTCGGTGCAGCGTTGCTACCGGCTGTTGGGTGATAGTTGATCCCATAATTTGTATTATGGGAGGAGACGATGCGCCTGATGAAAATAGCTGGGGAGTCTGATGCAGGTTGCAGAAGGATACCATGGCCGCTTGGCCCACTTCTGTTGACAAAATTTTGGATCAAGCAATCGGATACATCCAGTATGCCGCCGCTGGTAAAGACGATGCCATTGGTCCCGACCTTCGCTCCCTCAATAGTCAGGCCCCGCAGAACGACAAGGCTGGTCGCGGCAGCGTCGATCGTGATTGCGTTGCCGCCGCTGCTCGCAAGCACCCCGGCGAACACGCCACCGGCGATAACGGATATCGCTTTGGTAATGGCGACCGATCCGTACCCTGCGGAGTCCTTGAAATTGACCTCGCCGCCCGCCGATGTTTGGTCATGCGCATATTGAAGAGTTCGGCACGGGTTAGCGATGGGGCCACATCCACTCTGATCGATACCGGTGCCAGAAACCCAGGTGCGGGTATTGAGCGCCTGCGCCGGGCCGGCGGAAACGGCCACGATGCCGAGCGTGACGACGGCGAATAATTCCTTGATCATGGAAACCCCCAATTCCCGCCGATGCAGCAGGTCAGCCTACACGCTCTGACGGGTTGGCGTGACGCCCAATTTGCTGGCCTTCGCATAGGTGGCCGCGTCAGCGTAGCAGTCTCCAGCGCAGCCTTGACAGGATTCCATGGTCAACACGTCAGCGCAGCTGAATATTCCGCTGCTAAGTTTCTCCTCTATGTTCTTCCTTGAGCCGCGTTCTGGCGGCTTCGGGGGGAATGCCTAATCAAAAGCTTGTCGTCTTCGCTTCCCTGCGCCGCCATTTATGCCGGTTTGACGGGTTCAGGACACGCCCTAACGCCACGGACGTGGGTGTCAGGAACCGATCAGGCCGGTTGCGGTCCGATCGCAAACCCGTGCCGCTCGCTGCAATATGCGCATGGCAACACAAGCGCTGGCGGCGAAATCGATGTGAAGGATTCGGCCGGCTACGGCAGCATATCCGTCACCAAGGCGCTGACCATCGTCAGAGATGGAAGTCTGGCGGGCGTACTCGCGCCGTCCGGCGGGACAGGAATCGTCGTCAACGTTCCTTCTAACGCGTCGGTTGTGCTGCCGCCCGCCTCCGCCTTCTGATCAATCGTGACGAACAGCGCGACCGTCGCACCAGCCCGAAAGACGAAACAACGCTGCCCGGCGCCGACTGGCACCAGCATCTCGTTCGTACAACGAAGCGCCTCCTTGCGATCCTCGCCCTCCGGCGATCGCCGGAGTTCGTGCAGGCCGGCGACCGCGAGGATCGGCGCGTCGCGGCCCGAGATGAAGAAGGGTTGGTTGCCGTCCGGCAGCATCGCCCATTCGTAGAAGCCCGAGATGGGGATGATGCAGCGGCGGCCGGCCTTGACGGCGCCGCTGAACATCGGCTTTTCGGCGGCGCTCTCGCGGCGGGCATTGAAGGTCGCCGGCGCCTGCTTCAGCGGCTTCTTCCACCAGCCAGCACGAGACCCCAGCGCATCGGCTGGAGGACGCCGTCGCCAGCGCGATCAAGAACGACGTCGACCGTGTCGGTCGGCGCGATGTTGTAGCGCGGCTGGAGATTGCGCGGCCGCCCGAAGACGTTCAGGAACGCTCGGACTTCGGCCCAGGTATAGAACTGAGTGAAGCGACCGCACATCCCAACACGGTACGAAACGACTGTGCGAAACGCAAAGCCCCCGCCGCTTTCGCGACGAAGGCTTATACCGAAAGCTACTGAGCGGAAAACGGCGTGGGCGTCGGACCAAGATTCGTGTTGTTGTAGATTGTGTTGTTTCCGCGCGTGAAGAAAGACCCGCCGCTCATTTGAAACACTGTGCCGTTGCCGAAGATAGTAGACCCATCTACAACCATTTCGGGCGTTCCGCCGAAATTTTGGAATGCTATTTCATTTCCACTTATCGTATTGCGTGTCGAGACAACATATAGCTTCGATCCTTGATTAACTTGCCATGCGAAGAATGCTGCGTGGTTTGCGGTGAGCTCCACGTCCGCGACGAGGGCGTCGATCCGGACGCTATTGGCAGAATCGGCTACGGCGATACCGTTGTGCGTGTTGCGAATAGACCCTCCTCGCACGATAAGCCGAGCGCTCATTTTTGGATCGAGAACTATCCCATCGCTGAAATTCCGAACAGTCGTATCTTCCACGACGAGCGTGCCGACAGAATCCGCGAGGATGGCATTGCCGGAGTTGCCCGGCCCCTCGATTACAAGCCCGCGCAGCGTCACAACGCTATCTGAGCCTGCATCAATAAAAATACCATTCGAGGCAAGTTTAGTTTGGGTGACAAAGCCATTGACACCCGGCGGAACGATAATTCCAACACTCTTGCTTATGTTCAGCGGGCCGTACCCGGCGGTGTCGAGAACCACAATTTGTCCGCCCGCCGCAACTGCATCATGGGCTGTTTGGAATGAACGCTTTGGCGCTGTGCGGGCGCCGCTATTGGCGTCGTCACCCGTTGAAGCGACGAAGATTTTCGGCGGCGCATCGGCCAATGCAGGCGTCGCGAAAGCTCCGAACGCGAGAAGCGCGACGGCAACTAGTCTGATCATCTGGTCCCCTTTCACTCCGGAGTGGCAAGGATGCCTCACCTGAGACCCGGGCGCATCACTTATTTATGTGAAGCCGCTGTCTCGGACAGAAAAGGCCCGGCGCACGGAAGCTTTCACGCCCAGATGCCGACCCGGCTGAAGACGACATCGCGATTGCGGGAAGGCGATGCATGTCGTCTCCGGCGCGCCTAGCCACGGCTCGCCCCCGGTCACACTCGTCATGCTCGAGATCGTCTGCGGTGTCGGCAAGATCGCATTCGCAATGAGAACCTGACGCTGTGCCACTTTCGGTGGCGGGCTAGCGAGCTGGGAGCGCGGTGAGGTCAGTTGCACCTGTGATATAGGTTTGATTGAAGGCGATCGCATTGTTGGACAGCGAGTAGATCGTGCCGCCGCCGCTCACAACGAAAGCGACGTTGCTGTGCGAAAACTTGCAGGCGTCGATAACGGCCGCCGCATTTGAGAAAACCTCAAGCCCTGTACCGCCTCCTGTCGCTTCGCTTCGGGTGAGAAATGCAAAGCCGGTGCCGATTTTGTAGGCCGCGCCAGAAGCACGCCGCACCGTTGTGTCGACAATATCCGCTCTGAAGGCGCCGCCATTATGCATAAAAAGCCCAAGGACGACGTCCTGTATGCTTGTACGGCGCGTTTCCAGAAGAAAGCTCGCTGCAGCCGAGTCGCTTTCAACGCCGTAGACGAAGCGCCTGATTTGCGTGTCCTCTATTGTAACAGTGCCCGCTGAGAGGATTCTGACGCCGACGCCCGAACTCCCTGGCCCTTCGATAATGAGGCCCTGCAATGTAACAACCGCAGTAGGTCCTGCGTTGATATCGATCCCTAAGCCGCCGAAATTAGGCGTCGTTATAAACCCACTCACGCCCGGCGGAACGGTGATTGCGACGCTCTTGGTGATTGTCAGCGCGCCGTATCCCGCCGTGTCGAGAACGACAATATTGCCTCCGTCAGCGACGGCGTTGTGAGCGGCCTGAAACGATCGCATCGGTGTGGCGCGCCCGCCATTGTTTGAGTCGCTGCCAGTCGAGGCGACAAAAATTTTGGTCGGCGGCTGAGGTGTGCCCTGCGCCGATGCAGGTGCCCCAGAGATGCAAAATGCGATAAGCGCGACAGCGAACAGACGGATCATGTGCGGTTCCCCTAGCCGCGCGGAGCGGCATGGCATAATAATCTAGTCCGCCACCGTCCCGTAAGCCTCCCCGAGCTGTTCCGCCAAGCCATCGGCGCCGAAGCTGGGGGTTCGTACCGTTATTGCATTTTTTATACCGATCGGTTAAGATGGGCTGGTGAGTAGCCGGCATCGACAGCGGCTATTTGCCGGGACGCAAGCCTGCTCTGGGCGCGATCTCCGGCCGGCGGGCGGTGGACTATGCGAGACGAGGTCAAGCTTTATAAACGGACCCGCATCGTCGAGGAGGCTTCGAAGCTGTTCTACGAACGAGGGTACGACGCGACGAGCGTCGACGTGCTGGCTGGCGAACTGGGCGTCACGAAGCCTTTCATTTACAGTTATTTCGAAAACAAGAGGGCCATCCTCGAAGCGGTGCATGAAGAGGCAGCGCATCGCGTCCTCAGCCATATCGAGACGGCAGTCAAAACGCCGGGACCGCCGGACGAGAAACTCCGGCGCTTCATCGAGCGCTACGTCGACGAGAATATCAAGCACCAGATCGCCAGCAGCATCTATCTGCAGGAAGAGAAGAATCTCTCGCCCAAAGTCGCGAACACCGTCAAGGCCATCGAACGGAAGTTCAACCGGCTTCTCGCCGAGCTCATTCAGGAAGGCATTGATGGCGGCATCTATTCGATAGACGACGCCAAGATGGCCTCGCTTTGCATCAGCGGCATGGTTCGCTGGGTGCATCGCTGGTACGATCCCAAAGGCCGTCTCGGGCAGGAAGAGATCGCGTCGACGATCTCCGAGTTAGCCTTGAATCTTGTTGGGTTCAAGAAAAAGGGACGGCGAAAATAGACGCACGACTCGCTTCCCGGTCGTTCCTCTGATCGCGGCTGGAGCGCGCGGCCTCATTTCAAGCAATCACCTTCGATGCATCACGGGAGTTCATTGTGACGTCTCTGCTCGATCGATTCGAGCCTGCCGCCCTGCCTGCGGGCGCAGAGTTTTTCCGGAACGAGGTGCGAGCATTTCTCGAAGCGGAAATGCCGCCGCTTCCGGCGAACCGTCGCGCGCGCTCCTGGATGGGCTTTGACGCCGCCTTCAGCCGCAAGCTGGCGAAACGCGGCTGGGTTGGCGTCACGCTCCCACGTGCGTACGGCGGCGCCGAGATGGACGCCTTTTCGCGCTTCGTGCTCGTGGAAGAGCTGCTCTGCGCCGGCGCACCGGTCTCGGCGCACTGGATCGCAGACCGGCAAAGCGGCCCGCTCATTAACAAGTTCGGCAACGAGGAGCAACGGCGTTTCTATCTTCCGCGGATTTGCGGGGGCGATGCGTTCTTCTGCATCGGCATGAGCGAGCCGAACTCCGGCTCGGACCTTGCGAGCGTTGGCACGCGGGCGCGCCGCCGTGAGCGAGGTGGATGGAGCCTGTCCGGCCGGAAGATCTGGACCACGAACGCGCATCATTGCCACTACATGATAGCGCTGGTGCGGACCTCCGGAGCCCCGCAGGATCGTCATCAGGGACTGTCGCAATTCATCGTCGACCTGTCCCTTCCAGGCGTGACCGTCCGGCCGATTACCGATCTTGCCGGCGATGCCCATTTTTCCGAAGTGTTCTTCGACGAGGTTTCGCTGGCCGACGACGCGCTCGTCGGCCAGGAGGGGAGCGGCTGGGCGCAGGTAACGGCGGAACTGGCGTTCGAGCGGAGCGGACCGGAGCGCATCTATTCCAGCATCGTGCTGCTGGAACGCTGGATAGAACATCTGCGTGCCACAGGCGACCGCTCGCAGCTCGCGCAGGTCGGCCGCTTCATGACGCATCTGTCCGCGCTGAGGGAACTGTCCCTCTCCGTGACGGCGCGGCTCGCCGCCGGCGAAAGTCCCGTCATCGAGGCGGCGCTTGTGAAAGACCTCGGCACAACCTTCGAGCAGGAGATCCCTGCAGTCGTCGAGGCGGCGCTGGGCGAGGATCCAGGCGCACCAATCGATGCCGAATTGCTCCGCACCTGCAGCTATCTCAATCAGGTCTACCCAACTTTCTCGCTGCGGGGCGGCACGCGCGAAATCCTTCGTGGCATGATCGCGCGCGGTCTTGGCCTGCGCTGAAAGGACGGCGATGTTCACCGAAGCGTTCGAAGAGATCCTGCGCCGCAACTGCACGCCGGCCGATGTCCGCGCGATCGAAGCCGGCGGAGAGCATCGCCCGCTTTGGAACGTGATCGCAGCCTCGGGCTTTCTGGAACTCATGGCGAGCGAAGACGCCGGCGGCGCCGGGCTCGATCTGCGCGGCGTCCTGCCGATCTTCATGGCGCTCGGCGCGCATGCCGTTCCCTTGCCTGTGGGACAGGCGATCGCATTGCGCGCGTTGTTGCCCGCGGAAGAACCCGTGCCCGACGGTTTACCCACCTTCGCGCCCGCCTTGACGCGTGATGCGGGGGGAAACCTGATCGCGCCACGCGTGCCCTTCGGCGCTCTGGCCGACGTCGTCCTTGGAGCGATGGACGGAGAGTTTTGGCTCCTCGACGTTCACGCTGCCCAACGTCGTCCGAGCGGCATTCATCGGGACGCCACTGCCGACCTGCGATGGACAAACGGATGCAACGCCGGGCGCAAGCTGTCCGGCGCTGCGCCAGCGACCGGTCTCGTGGCCTGGGGCGCCGCGCTGCACGCCGCGCTTCTGGCAGGCGCGCTGGGGCGGAGTTTTGGACTGGCGCTGCAATACGGGAACGACCGCAGCCAGTTCGGCCGACCGATCGGCAAGTTCCAGGCGATCCAGCATCAGCTCGCG
>ERZ500994.475-NODE-475-length-12158-cov-16.336776_pt1 | contig 12158 bp, 7 predicted proteins | sample MGYA00248878_ERZ500994 | MGnify/ENA primary metagenome ERZ500994 (study PRJEB25958, sample SAMN03398533) | human skin metagenome | study: EMG produced TPA metagenomics assembly of the Human Skin Microbiome Metagenome (human skin metagenome) data set. | reverse complement strand
GGCGCTCGGCGGGGTTGTTCGACCAGATCTGGGTCCACACGTCTTTGGGGAAGGCAGTAAACGCCAGGATGTCCGCGCGGGCGGCGTCGAGGTGCTCGTGGACCTCGGGCAGCTTGCCGTCGACGTAGTCCAGCAGCCGGTCGAACTGCGCCTGGACGGCCTTGGCGTCGGGCTGGTCGTACACCGAGTGCAACATCGCTTTCACGGCCGGCCACATGCTCTTGGGCGTCACGCTCATCAGGTTCGCGGCGTAGTGCGTCCTGCACCGCTGCCAGGACGCGCCGGGCAGGTTCGCCGCGATGGCCTCGACCAAGCCCTTGTGCGCATCCGAGGTGACCAGCCGGACGCCGGTCAGGCCCCGTGCGCTCAGGTCGGCGAAGAACTCATTCCACGCCGGCCCGGTCTCGGACGTGGCGACGCGCAGCCCGAGGACCTCGCGGTGCCCGTCGCCGTTGACGCCGACCGCGATCAGCGCGACGGCGTTGATCACGCGCCCGCCCTCGCGAACCTTCATCGTCAACGCGTCCGCGGCGACGAACGTGAACGGTCCTGCCTCGTCCAGGGGCCGGTGGCGGAACTCCTCGACGACCTGGTCCAGGTCGGCGGCCATCCGGCTGACCTGCGACTTCGACAACGAGTCGATCCCCAAGGTCTTCACCAGTTTGTCCATGCGGCGGGTGCTGACGCCGGCGAGGTAGCAGTCGGCGACGACCGTGATCAACGCGGACTCCGCACGCTTCCTGCGTTCCAGGAGCCACTCAGGAAAGTACGTGCCCGAGCGCAGCTTCGGGATCGCCACGTCGACGGTCCCGACGCGGGTATCCAGGTCGCGGTGGCGGTACCCGTTGCGCTGCGCCGCCCGCCCAGGAGTGGCCCGGCCATACTCCGCGCCAACCACGGCATCGGCGTCCGCGGACAACAGGGCGTTGATCATGGTCTGCAACAGGCTGCGCATCATGTCTGGCGATGCTTCGGACAGGGCTTCACTCAGAAGGCCGGCAGGGTCGACAATGTGTGGTGCGGTCATCGTGATGACTCCGTTCGAGAGTGCTGTGAGACGTTCACTCGAAGGATCACGCGGTGGCCGCACCCACGTCCACTACTGGGACGATGACGGCGACCGCGCTACACCACTATCGGGGACTCAACTTATGGGTGCCCACTAGGAGCGCTGGCGAATGAGATCGCTGATCATGACGAAGACACACGGAAAGTCATTGCTGCTCATTTTGACGCCTGGCTCCAACTCTTGACTGATGCGATTGAAGAGCTGAAGAAGCGCGGCGTGCTAATCCCGAGCGCCGAGGCGCACGCGTTGGCCACTGGGCTGTTGGCTGCTCTCCAAGGAGGTTACCTACTCGCTAAGACGGCCCGAGACGTCCGTCCCATGCGGGTGGTCCTCGACATGGCCATCGCACAGGTGCGGGCGTACTCGACGGAGAGCAACTCTGCGTGACTGCGCCCCACCCCGCTCGGCCAGCGCAGCGACCCTGAGATTCGCCCGGCTCCTAGAATCTGTGGACTTGAGGGTCCAGAACGCGTTCAAGTCGAACGCGTAGGGAAGGCGCTGCGCTCTCCCGGCGGCCCTTTGGCTTAAGGCCCATGGCGCTTGCGCCGCTCGCGAAGATCGGCAATCATGAGAGTGGACCCTGGGGTCCATTGTTAGCTCACCGAGCGATTGGACGGAAGATGGCAACGGTTGATGTGACAGACAAGAACTTCCGCGAAGTGACCGAGCGGGAAGGGATCGTCATCCTTGACTTCTGGGCTACCTGGTGCGGTGCATGCAAGGCGTTTGCGCCGGTGTACGAGGCAGCATCTGAGAGCCACATGGATATCCTCTTTGGCAAGGTCGACACGGAGGCGGCGCAGCAGTTGTCTGAGTCACTCGCAATCCGCGCGCTACCAACAATCGCGGTCTACCGCGACTCGATCAGGGTGTTCTTCCAGGCCGGCGCGCTCCCGAGGCCCGCGCTTGACGACCTGATCACACAGGTACGGGCGCTCGACATGGCGCAAGTGCGAGCCGAGATCGAGAGCCATGCCCACGTCCACTAGTAGTTGCCGTGGTCAGGAGGACGATGTCCCGGACATGCGTCGGGCTGCCCCTACGTGTCAGGGTTGAGTGAGTCCACCGGTTTATAGCAAGTCCGCCTCGTGGGGCGAGTTGAAGGATCACCAATCTGATGAGTTTGAGTTCCCCGGTCGCGGTCGTCGCGGCCGATGATGGAGTCGTGAGCGCACCCTCGATCCCGGACGGGCCGACGCGTCGGCGTTCGTTCTCGCCGGGCCAGAAGTTGCAGTACCTGTCCGAGTACGAGGTCGCGTGCGAGACGGGTGAGGGCGCGGGATACCTGCGCCGACATGGCCTGTACTCGTCGCTGATCTCGGAGTGGCGCAAGCAGCGCGACGCGGGTCTGCTGGAGGGCAAGAACCCCGGCGAAGCGGTCGGTCGTCCCAGCGCCGCGCAGGCCGAGAACGCCCGGTTGAAGGCGCAACTGCGGAAGGCCGAGGTGGAGTTGTCGATGACGCGGACGGCGTTGGAGATCATGGGAAAAGCGCACGCGCTCTTGGGGCAGATCTCCGATAGCGCGGACACCGACCCGCGGCGCGGGAAGCGCTCATGAACACCTACGTCGAACTGGCCGCCGCGGACGTGCCGACCCGGCAGGCGGCAGCCCTGACCGGCGTGGCGCGTGCGACCGCGACCCGCGCCGCCTCCCGCGCACGCCGACCGGACCCCGAGCCGCCGTCGGCTCGTCCTGCCCCAGCGAACAAGCTCTCGAGCGTCGAGCGGTCGCTGGTGCTGTCCACGCTCAACAGTGACGAGTTCGTCGACAAGCCGCCGTTGCAGATCTATCCCATCCTGCTCGAGCGCGGCGAATACGTGGGCTCGGTCTCGACCATGTATCGGGTGCTGCGCGAGCACACGCAGGTACGGGAGCGGCGCCGGCTCGCGACCCATCCGCCGCGGAAGGTGCCGGAGCTGATCGCGACCGCCGTCGGGCAGGTCTATACCTGGGACATCACGAAACTCGCCGGCCCTGTCAAAGGCACGTACTACGACGCGTACGTGATGATCGACATCTTCTCCCGCTACATCGTCGGCGCCATCGTGCACGCCTGCGAGGACGGCCTACTCGCCAAGGAGATGATGACCGACGCGTTCGGGATCCACGGCACCCCCGAGGTCGTGCACTCCGACGGCGGCCCCTCGATGACGTCGAAGACCGTCCGCACCCTGCTCGCCGATCTCGGCGTGACCGCGTCCCGCTCCCGACCGCACGTGTCCAATGACAACCCCTACTCCGAAGCGCTGTTCAAGACGATGAAGTACCTGCCCGTCTTCCCCGACCGGTTCGTCTCCCTCGCCCACGCACGGCAGTTCCTGGACGAATTCGTGCACGCCTACAACCACCACCACCGGCACACCGGCATCGGCATGCACACGCCCGCCGACGTGCACTACGGGCACGCCGACGCCATCGACCGCGACCGAGACGCCACACTCGAGGCCGCCCGCCGCGCCCACCCCGAACGGTTCACGACGCGACAGACGCGACCGAAGATCCTCGACCGAGACCCGGCCGCGTGGATCAACCAGCCACCAACCGACGAGATCCAACTCGCCGCCTAACACCCACCGGCCTCACTCGCCTTGACAAATTCCGCCGCGGTACCACCACGTCCCCTTCTGTCCGGGGGCTCACATCACATGCAGCATCTGCGGTCAGAACTGGTACGAGTGCGATTGTCAATAGAGAGCAGCAGCTCACCCAGCCGCTTACCACTCCTCTCCACTCCCGGCATGTGGCCCATAGACTCGCCGCGACCCACCGAGAGGGCGAGCGACGACGAGGTGGAAACGTGAGCATCGGCGACAACGGGGCCAGCCGGGATGAACTGAGTCTGCTGCTGGAACGCATCGACGACCCGCGGTTGCGAGCCGACATCGCCGCGCACGTGTCGCTGCTTCGCCGCTCTCGCCGATTCGGGCTGGTTTTCGACCGGCACCTCCCCGAGGCCGCCCGGTTGCCGAAGATGAAACCGCGGGCCGGCGACCGCGTCGCTCGTCGTGACGAAGCCGACGCCACGACGTGGCGGGTCCTGGGGTTCACCGACCGCACCCGCAACACCGCTCGACTGCAACCGTTGACGTGGGCAGGACACCAGTGGGCGCCCGACGGTGAACCGCTCGAACTACCGGCCACTGATGTCGTCGTCGTCCGCGACCACGGAGAGCCGATCCACCCCGGCCTGCAACCGTACGACCTGATCCAGGCCGGCGAGCCGGGCACGCCGACGCACATCGCCCTGGAAGGTGAGAACCTGCACGCGCTCCAGCTGCTGAAGGCCACCCACGGCCCAGCAGCCGGGGACGGCCGGCACGGCCTGGTCGACCTGATCTACATCGACCCGCCCTACAACACCGGCAACAAATCGTGGATCTACAACGACCGGTACGTCGACGCACAGGACCAGTCGAAGTCCAGCAAGTGGCTCTCCTTCATGGAACGCCGCCTGCGCGCCGCCAAGCCGCTGCTGCGCGAGACCGGCGTCGTCATCGTCGCGATCGGCGACGATGAACACCACCGGCTGCGGATGCTCATGGACCAGATCTTCGGCACCGACAACTTCATCAGCGACGTCGTCTGGCAGGGAGGACGCAAGAACGACTCCCGATTCGTCAGCAACGGCGCCGACTACATGCTCGTGTACGCCCGCGAGAAGTCCCTCTGGGCCGTCACAGGCATCAAGCCCAAGGACTCTCCGACCCTTTCGGACCTGACTTCTGCGGAGGTCACCGAGAAGGGTGCGCGGTGGTGGGAGGGTAAGCCCGGGGCACGAGAGGCTCTTGCAGCTGCTGAAGAAATCTGGGCGGCGAGCGACAGCCATGCTGAGGCCCAGAGGCGCTACCGGAAGTGGATGAGGTCGTTCAAGAAGACCGGGATCCCGACCGACGCCGTCAGCCGCTACACAACGCTCGACGCTTCCGGTGAGCCGATCCGCACAGACGGCAACATCTCGTGGCCTGGAGGCGGGGGCCCCACCTACGACGTGCTGCACCCTGTCACTGGCAAGCCGTGCGCGGTCCCCTCCAGGGGTTGGATGTTCTCGGATCCTGCGTCCATGCAGGCGGAAATCGACGCCGGCAACATTTACTTCGGTAAGGACCACACCACCCAGCCCGGGGGGATCACGCGCCTCTCGTCACTGGAGGAGCAGGTGGCCGAGTCGGTATTCGACTATGACCGGAACAACGGGGCGACGCATCTGTACTTCGAGCGGACTGGCAGCGGAGTCTTTACCGAGAAGCGCTTCCCGAACCCGAAGGATCACACAGTCCTCGCCCGGTGGATCAACCTGGCAGCACCCCGCGACGCTGTCGTGCTCGACTTCTTCGGCGGGTCCGGGTCCACGATGGAAGCAGTGCTACGGCTGAACGCCGAAGACGGCGGGACGCGCCAGTGCATCCTGGTGACCAACAACGAGCTCGCGCACAAGGACGCGGCCGCGCTGCGCAAGGCCGGCCACCACCCCGGCGATGAGCAGTTCGAGGCGAAGGGGGTCTTCCGGCACGTCGCCCACCCGCGGATCAAGACCGTGGTCACCGGGATCCGCGAAGACGGCTCGGTGTACGACGAGACCGGTCTGGCCGCCAACGTCGCCTTCTACTCCCTCACCCAGCTCGACCCCGGGCAGGTGCGCCGCGGCCGCGAGTTCACGGCCATCGCGCCGATCCTGTGGATGCAGGCCGGAGGGGTCGGGCCAGTCATCGACCGCGAGGGCGACGACTTCACGCTCACCGACACCTACGGGGTCCTGTTCGACACCGGGCACCGCCGCGCCTTCACCCAGGCCGTGAACGAACGCCAGCCGGGGACGGCGTTCATCGTGACCGACTCCAGCGCCACCTTCCGCGACGTCGCAGCGGGCCTGCCCGCGAGTGTGCAATCTCTCCAGTTGTACGAGTCCTACCTGAACAACTTCGAGGTCAACACGACCCGTCTGGAGGCGTGATGCACAACGTCGAACTGTTCGACTACCAGGCCGACCTGGTCGCCGACGTCGAGTACACCGTGCAGGAAGCGCGGGCCGCGTACGCCGGGCCGCGCGCAAGGCGCACCGCCGTCGGCCTGGTCTCCCCCACCGGCACCGGCAAGACGATGATGGCCACGGCCGTGCTCGAACGGCTCGTCGAGGACGACCCCGGCCTGTCCGTGCTGTGGATCTGCGACAACCCCGAGCTGAACAAGCAGTCCGCCGCGAAGATCCAGTCCACCAGTGACGTCTTCACACCCGAGCGGATCCGGTTCCTGGGTGAACTCGACCAGAAGTACCTGGACCCCGGCGCGGTCACGTTCGCGCACATCCAGATGCTCGGCCGCAGCGCCCGGTCCATGCACGCCGAGACGATCCGGGACGGGCGCGTGGAGACCAACGACGCCCGCACCCACGGCGTGTGGGACACCCTCATCGCCACCGTCCGCGACCACGGGCAGGACCTGCTCGTGGTCATCGACGAAGCGCACGCCGCGATCGGCACCAGCGACAAGGACCGGGCCACGATCATCGCCACCCTCGTGCACGGCGGCACCACTCCCACCGGGCAGGCCGTGCCGCCGGCCCCGGTGGTCCTGGGCATGTCCGCGACCCCCGACCGGTTCCTGCGCTCGTTGAAGGTCAGCGGCGCCGACCGGCGCATCGACGTCGTCTCCGCCGACCTGGAGAAGGTCATCGCCTCCGGGATCCTGAAGAAGAAGATCTTCCTGCCGAAGATCGACGAGAAGCAGGAAGCGACCCACACGCTGCTGGCCCAGGCCGCCACGGCGCTGCGGGAGACGACGCAGGCGTGGGCCCAGTACAGCGCCGCGACCGGCTCTCGGCTGGTGGAGCCGTGCATGGTGGTGCAGGTGCCCCCGAAGGTCACCGAGGCTGCCCTGTCGGAGATGGTCGACACGTTCAAGGAGGCGTGGGGCGAGATCGACGAGCACTCGATCGCGCACTGCTTCGAGACGCACTCCCCCGCCAGCCTGACCGGGGACCGCGCCATCCGGTACATCGCCCCACCGGACGTCGCGTCACCGTCCAGCCGGGTCAAGGTCGTGCTGTTCAAGGACGCCCTGACCACCGGCTGGGACTGCCCCCGCGCCGAGGTGATGGTCTCGCTGAAGTCGGCCGCGTCACCGACGGTCATCGCGCAGATGGTCGGCCGCATGGTCCGCTCCCCGCTGGCACGCGAGATCCAGGACAGCGACACCGACCAGGACATCGACGTCGAACTGCTCAACAGCGTCGCCATGTACCTGCCGCACTACGACACGAAGGAGCTGGCGAAGGTCGTCGCCCGGCTGACCGGTGACGACGGCCACGGCGCGGAGACCCCCGGCACCGACATCACCCTCTCCCCGGTCACCCTCACCCGCTCCAGCCACGTTCCCGCAGGGGTGTTTGACCTGATCGCGTCCCTGCCGTCAGCCACGCGCCCCGCCAGGATGTTCAAGGACGACGCCACCCGAGCCCGGGCGTTGGCGTCCGCGCTGATCGACGACGACTTGACCAAGCAGGCCGACGCGCAGCTCGACGAAGCGTTCCGTTCCGCGTTGACCCAGCTCGAGGTCGGGATCGTCGACGAGCTGGACGCGACGGTCGAAGACATCCTGACCATCGACTTGCGCGCCGGCGTCATCGAGATGGGCGCCGACGGCTACCGCGTCGCCCACCCCGGTCAGGCATCGGTCGCGGCCACCGCGGAACGTGACCTGCAGGCCGCGTTCACCAAGGCTCGACGGTCCATGCCCGACAGCTCGGCCGACCTGTACGACAAGACCCTGCCGGGAGACGACGACCGCGAGGACCGGGCCCGTGTCATCGCCCTGTCCCGCCGCCCCGAGGCCGCCGAGGCCGTCCAGGCAGCCGCACGCGAGCAGATCGAGGCGTGGCGCAAGACCTACTCCAGCAAGGTCGCCCGCGCCGGCAAGGCCGCCGTCGCCAGGTACACCGCCCTATGGTCGGCCACCGACGGCATCGTCCCCGCCGGAGTCGACGTCCCCGAGGAACTGGCCAAGCAGCCCAGCCAGAAGGTGGTGCGCGCCGGCGGTGAAGCGAGCGTAGAGGACCTGCCCGTCTTCCCCAGCCACCTGTTCGTGTTGGGCGGCACCGACGACTACCCCGTCAAGCACGGCTCGTCATGGGAGGAGAAGGTCCTCACGCAGGAGCTCGCGCACGAACCGGCCGGCTGGTACCGCAACCCGGCCTCCGGCGCGAAAGCCCTCTCCGTCTCCTACCGGATGGGCGAGCAGACCTTGCTGATGCACCCGGACTTCCTGTTCGTGCGCAACGACGACGGGCAGCTGGTCGTCGACGTCGTCGACCCGCACCTGCACTCCCAGTCCGATACCGGCCCCAAGTGGCTCGGGCTGTCCCAGTGGGCGCACACGCACCAGGACGCGCCGTGGCTCGGCCGGGTCGTGGCCGTCATCGAGACCAGTGGCAGCCTGCGGGCCCTAGACCTGACTGATCCTGCGGTCCGTTCGGCCTTGGAAGGTGTCACCGACAAGGCCGGCGTCGAGGCCCTTTTCGTCCAATACGGCGTCGACTACTAACTAAGAAAGACACCACGACCACGTCGCAAGATGTCCCCGTCCCGGTGACACCACCCGCACGGGGTAAACGGGCTCTTCGCCGATGAGCTCGTGTACCCCAGAAGTCTCACCCACCCATCCTGCCTCAGAAACCCTTCCGGTGATGTCGTCTGAGACGTTTCTCGTCGAGATACTTTCTGAGACACGCCTGCAGCCGCAGAACCGCGAGAGCTCGGTCCTCGGCAGCGACGTTAGATCGTGTCTCATCAACCTGTAGTTTCCTGAGACACCACGCCCGCGTCGCAAGACGTCCCTAGGTGCGGGACGCTGATGAAAAGGCCGCCCGTGCTGCCCCGGTGCCGCAGCTCGTGCTTGGCTGTCACCTGGGGTAGAAGCAAGGCACGCTCACCGTACGGTTGCCCTGTAACAGAACAACTCGGAAGGAACCGAATGGCACCGCAAGACGGCTCGCCGCATGACGCGCCGGGGTACGCAGCGTTCGAGAGTCGTGACGACCTGCTCTCCTACGGCGACAACGCACTCCTGCTCTTCGTCGCGCAGATGCGGCTTGGCTTCGACGACGTGGATTCCTTCGCTTCGAACAGCCTGACGGACGGCAACAACGACAAGAAGTGCGACCTTGTCGCCGTCTCGCCGGACGGGCAGCGAATCGTACTTGCGCAGGGCTACATGTCTGCGAAGACGGGGCCAGGAGAGGCCCCCGCGAATAAGGCGAGTGACCTGAACACCGGAGTCAGCTGGCTGCTCGCCGGGGACTTGTCCCACCTGCCCGCAACCTTGCGCGGGGCTGCAGAGGAGGTTCGCGATGCACTGTCTGAGGGCGAAATCCGCGAACTCCAACTCTGGTATGTCCACAACCGCAACGAGTCCAAGAACGTCTCAGACGAGATGGAGCAGGCTGCGAAGACGGCGGACGGCATCCTTAAGCGCCGCTACCCGGACCTCGACATCGACGTGTCTGCCGTGGAGATCGGCCGGACTGTTCTGGAGGATGAGTACACAAGGATGCAGGCCCCCATCCTCGTGTCAGTGGACTACACCTTCGAAGTGCCGGGCGGCTTCGAAATCGAGGAGAGCGACTGGAGTGCCTTCTCGACGGCAGTCAAGATTGCGGACCTGCGCAAGTTGTGGGCGGTCCACAAAGCCAAACTGATGTCGCCGAACATCCGCGACTACCTAGGCGTGGTCAGGTCGAGCGGAAACATAAACTTCGGCATCAAGGAGACGGCGAAGAGCCAGCCCGCCAACTTCGCGATCTTCAACAACGGGATCACTGTGCTGGTCAACGTCTACAGGCACAACGTCGCGGATGACGGCACGCAGACCTTGTATGTCGAGGGCATAGGCATCGTCAACGGCGGCCAGACCACGGGCGCACTCGGCAGCATCGACTCATCGGAGGCGGAAGCTACCGCGGGGGCCCGTGTCATGGCGCGCTTCGTGAAGTGCACCAACACGGCCGTCCTCGGCGATATCGTTAAGTACAACAACACCCAAAACAAGGTTGAGGCGACCGACTTCCGCAGCAAGGACGCCGTGCAGGACCGGCTGCGCAAGGAGTTCGAGGCGATCCCCGAGACCGACTACCGCGGGGGCCGACGCGGCGGCGCTACCGACGCGATCCAGCGAGTCAAAACGTTGCTGCCGGACTCGTCGGTCGCCCAGTCCCTCGCGGCGTTCCACGGCGAACCAAACCTCGCCTATAACGAGACACGGAGCATCTGGGACAACGACGCCGTCTACTCTCGCGTCTTCCGCGACACTGTCACGGCCGAGCACATCGTCTACGCCTACGGGCTGTTGAAGGCGATCGAGCAGGTAAAAGCGAAGATCCTCGCGATCCCCGACGCGTCGCGGACGGACGCACAGAAGCGGCACGCCGCTTTCGTAAGCGCCCGCGGATCGAACTACCTGCTCGTCGCGGCCCTCAGCGCATGTATCGAGACACTCCTTGGCGTAGCGGTCGCGGACCGGCACACCCTGCGTTTCAAGACGAAGGTGACGCCCGCTCAGGCGGTCGCCGCGTGGCAGCCCGTGGTCGAGGTGGCGATGGCTTTCTCAGCGCAGTTGGTGCCCGCGACCGACCGCGGTTTGAAGGCGCAGGACCGTGTGAAGAAGGCGATCGAAGACTTCGGGTCGATGCTGGAGGCCACTAGGTCTGCCAACCCGGCCCCGTTCGACGCTCTGGCAGCGGCGACCAAGACAACCGTTTGAGGGCGGGGCTACGCCGCACTCAGATCGCACCACCAACTGCAGCAGACCCGTCTGCCGCGATGCGCTGTGACGAGCCTGCGCCATACCGACGCTTGCGGTGTCGTTGGGACGCGGTCACGCAGTACAGGCATACGTGACCCGGTCGGGCCGCAAGTAGGGCATCTTGGGGACATGACAAGGAAGGACCGCACAGACATCGTTCGGCAAGCCCGCGCTGCGCTCATTGTGGCTGCGATGCGCCGCTCCATCGTCACTTACGGAGAGCTTGGAAAGGCCCTTGGTATCGGCGGAGTCGCCCTGCGAAACGAGATGCGGCACGTCCTCGATGACCTTTCCGACGACTGCATCGCTCGAGGCGAGCCCTCCCTCGCCGTCTTGGTGGTGAATCAGCAGAGCGGCGCGCCCGGCCAGGGTTGGCAAGACGGTGTCGTGCCGTGGCACGCGGAAGTCCAGGCAGTCTTCCGGCGCTGGGCCTGAACATCCGGCAAGGGGATCCCCTTGCCGGGGCAATGACCAGCGGCCATGGCCCCGCGATGGTCGAGTAGCAGCTCCGCCGCGGTACTTGGCACGGCGCCACCCGCAGGAGGGTCATGTGCAATAAGCCACGTGTCGTGTGCAGTCTTCGCTGCATCTCGACATCGAGTTCCGGTGTCGCGGTTGGCGATCGTCACCGCACGACCTGCCCTACGGGCGACGGCCTCGAACCGGCAGTCGCGCGGCACGCTGGTCACGGGTGCAGGATCTGAGCATGAACCCTCACAAGCCCGACCCCCCCGAGCGCCTTTGGCACTACACCAGCGGCGCCGGAGCCCAGGGAATTCTCGCGTCAGGCACGTTGTGGGCTGGCCACCTTGGATACATGAATGACTCGAGCGAGTTCGATCACGCTGTGGCCATCAGTCTTGAGATCGCGCGCCGCCTCAGAGACGAGCTCGAAGATCACAGGGCCGGGCTAGAGAAGTGGATCAACTACCTCACAGCCTCCCCACCTCAGAGGTGGGCACCTCATGTCTTCGCCGTGTCGCTTTCGGAGAGCGATGACCTGCTTAGCCAGTGGCGGGCCTACGGCACAGGTAGAGGCGGCCCGTTCTGCATCGGCTTCCGGTCCGACACGCTGCGCCAGCAGGTTGGGCGGACGCAAGTGCCCGGCGGAAGCTGGCGGCTGGTGAGGTGCGTCTACGACGCTGATGAGCAGAGGACCATTCTCGAGGGGCTGATGCGGGAAAGCCTGCAATGGGCAGCGGAGACCGAAGCGGACCCTCTCACCGAGACCTCCAAGAAGGGTGGGCTGACCCCGTGATGTAGGTCCAGTCGTTGTGTGAGTCGTCTTGATGCTCG
>ERZ500994.474-NODE-474-length-12165-cov-5.437407_pt1 | contig 12165 bp, 12 predicted proteins | sample MGYA00248878_ERZ500994 | MGnify/ENA primary metagenome ERZ500994 (study PRJEB25958, sample SAMN03398533) | human skin metagenome | study: EMG produced TPA metagenomics assembly of the Human Skin Microbiome Metagenome (human skin metagenome) data set. | reverse complement strand
GCCGAACCCGGCGCCGGCAGCGTGGGCATCGCCGCCTGCATCTCCCGCGCTCGCGCCTCCGCCCCGGCGATGAGGTCGGGGATCAGCGCCGCCTCCGGCAGGTTCTTCCAGAACCGCACCGGCATCTCGCGCCGCATCATGTCCGGCTTCGGCCGGGCGGGGTTGAACGTGCTCGCATAATAGCGACGCCATAAATCTTCGAGTTCGTCGTCGGCCGGGGCGCTGGCGCGGTCCGCGCCCGGGCCGAACGTCAGGTCCCCGTTCGCCGTGTGCCAGGCGCTGCGCTCCGGTGTCAGGATCGCGAAATCCATCGTCGCGAAGCGGCGCGCGAAAAACGGCGTGGCGGCTTCGACGATGTGATGGTCGGGCTCGTACCAGGCAACGAAGGTTTCGCCGGTCCCGATTTCCACCCGGCGGAAGCGCACGAAAGCGTGCATCTTGTGGATGTCGCGCCGGACGGCCTTCACCAGCGCATTCAGCCGCACAACATCCGGATCGCTTGCAAGCGTCATCAGCGCCGGTTCGGCGCGCAGCCGCCACAGGATGCGGTAGAGCAGATCGTAGCGATCTGCGTCGCGATGGAGCGCCGCCTGTTCGGCGAGCTCGACGAAAGCGCGGGGCACGCGAAACTCTACCAGGGGCGCGGCCTCTGGCGCACAGACCTTGCCTGGATTGGCGAAAAGATCAGCATCGCCGTCGTTTTCCGCGAACCGCACGTCCTGCGGCGGCACGCCCGATGCGGCAAGCTGCCGGGTCGCATTCCGCCATCCTGCGAAATCCACGGCGGAGGCCAGCGTCACCTGCTGCATGTCATAACGCCAGAGAGAGTTGCTGCGGCTGCGGGGCGCGGTCGAACGGGTTCGCGCGATCGGCCAGCGCGACCGGACGATGGTCCGGCAAAACGATGAATGGCGACGCCTTGCGCATCGAGACGCGCAGGCGCACGAGATCGTCGAAGCGCAAGGTCCGCACTTTTCGCGCGGCAAGGATGCGGTCGACGTTGCGCACGCCAAGCCCCGGTACGCGCAGCAGCATGTGACGGTCGGCGCGATTGATGTCGAGCGGAAACAGCGCGCGATTCTTCAGCGCGAACGCGAGTTTTGGATCGATGTCGAGCGACAGCATGCCGTCGTCGGTCGCGCTGCGGACATCGTCGTAGCGGAACTCGTAATAGCGCATCAGCCAGTCCGCCTGGTACAGCCGGTGTTCGCGCATCAGCGGCGCTGCCTGTGAAGGCAGGCCCTGCGCCGAATCCGGAATTGGACTGAATGCGGAATAATAAACCCGCCGTAGTCCGTAGGACGCATAAAGATGCGTGCTCGTCTGCAGGATCGTCGCATCGCTCGATCCATCCGCGCCCACGATCATCTGCGTGGACTGCCCCGATGGCGCGCTTTTCGAGCGTTTCTCCGCCCGCGCTTCGTCGATCGACGAACGGACGCCCGCCATCGTCCTGCGGATCGCCGAAAGCTCCTTGCGCGGCGCGAATTTCACGAGGCTTTCAGGCTTCGGCAATTCGACATTGACGCTGACGCGGTCGGCATGCCGGCCTGCTTCCGCGATCAGCGCGGGATCGGCGTTCGGAATCAGCTTCAGATGGATGTAGCCGCGAAAGTCATGGGTCTCGCGCAATGTCCGCACGACGCGGACCAGTTCCTCCATCGTATAGTCCGGCGAACGGATGATCCCCGACGACAGGAACAATCCTTCGATATAGTTGCGCTTGTAGAAATCGAGCGTCAGCGACACGACCTCCTCGACGCCGAACCGCGCGCGCCGCACATGCGACGACGAGCGGTTGATGCAGTAGAGGCAATCGTAGATGCAGGCGTTGGTGAGGAGAATCTTGAGCAGCGACACGCAGCGCCCGTCAGGCGTGTAGGAATGGCAGATGCCCATTCCCTCGGTCGATCCCACGCCCTTGCCGCCGCGAGAATCGCGATGGGGCGCGCCGCTGGACGCGCAGGACGCATCGTATTTCGCGGCGTCCGCCAGAATGGACAGCTTGTCTCGCAACAGCATCGGAAAGACGCTAGCTCGTTCTCTAAATGTTCTCAAGCGTGATTTTGAATTTCAAGGGGTTAGGCCGGGGATGCCCCCGGCCTTTGAGGGCGTCAGTAAATATTCAGCAAGGCCACCCGGGTGCCTTCGTCGCGGTGCTGGCCGCCCAGCGTCGCGCCCCACCAGGCGGCGGCCGCGCTCATCGCCAGCGTCGCGGCGGCAAGGAAGGCGACAAGCACGCCGATTTTGCGGGCGGTGTTCACGTCGTTGCGCAGGGTCGTGACGGTCGCGGTGACGCGCGCGTCGGCGTCGCTTGCGGTCAGTCCCGTCTGGGCCGCCGTCACGCGCGACATGAAGGTGCGCTCGTCCGCCGAAAGCTCGTGGCCGGCGGAGGCCTTCTCGAGCAGGGGCACGACTTGCCGCTTCAGCGCGTCGTTCGGCACGCGGTCGCTGCGCAGAAGGCTGTCCGCGGCGCGTTCCACAAGCTTCGGTGTGTCGGCTTCGCCCGGCGTCATCCACGTGCCGCGACCGGCCGAGCCGGCGGCGAGAATGCCGGTGAAGCCGACGATCAGGGCCGCCACAGCCCATGTCGCAAGGCCATGCGCGCCATTGCGGATTTCGCTCTCATGCTGGGTGGAATCGAAGCTGCGGTGACGAAGCCGTCCGGCGAGATAGCCGCCCGCCATGGCGGCCGAGCCCGCGACCCACAGCGCCCAGATCGCGGCGGCGATTGCGATGGCCGTGCCGCTCGCGCCGCTCCAGGGATAGGGCGATGTCATCGCGAGACCGATGGCCGAACCGAAGGTCGTCATCGCCAGCGCGATGACCGCCGCGACGACGGCGCCCGCGAAGATCGGCGCCCATTCGACATAGGGGCGACTGATGACGGCGTCGTCCGGCGCGGCGACGGCGGCGCGGGGCGTGTCAATGCTGCTCATGATGTCTCTCCCGTTCGATCAGCGAAGGCCGAGGAAGGAGAGGATCGCCAGAACGATCACAACCAGTCCGACGAGATAGATAATGCCGCCCATGATTTGTCTTGCTCCGGCAGCAGGCGCGCTGCGGGGCCCAAACGAACGGCGCGGGTTTAGGTTGCTACAAAATCATGCAGATTTCGCGCGTACGGACTCAGGTTTACCGGGCGCGGTCGTGCGCCCTCACCAGTGCGCCGGTAAAGCCGCGAGCCTGCGCAGCGTCAGCGTCGGACGCCACTGCGGCGTCTCGATATTGTCGAGTGTCAGGCCCGGCAGCCGTTCGGCGAGGGCGCGGAACGTCACTTCCGCCTCGATCCGCGCGAGCTGTGCGCCGAGGCAATGGTGTATGCCGCCGCCGAACGACAGCGGCCGCACGTTCTTGCGCGTGATGTCGAGCGTTTCGGCATTCTCGTATTGCGCGGGATAGCGGTTCGCCGCGCCGAGCAGACAGATCACGCCCTCGCCACGCTTGATGGCGACGCGCTCCTCGCCGATCTCGCAATCCTCGGCGGCCTTGCGCGTCGTGAGCTGCACGGAGGAATCGTAGCGTAGAAGCTCGTCGATCATGCCCGCCGCAAGCGACGGATCGCGCACCAGCCGCGCCCACTGGTCGGGGTTGCGGTGCAGCGCCAGCATGCCGTTGCCGATGAGATTGGCGGTGGTCTCGTGGCCGGCGGCGAACAGCAGAGAGATATTCGCGGTCATTTCGTCGGGCGTGAGCCTGCCGTCCTCCTCGTCGCGTACGGCCATCAGCGCGCTGATCAGATCGTCGCCGGGATTTTTCGCGCGCCGCTCGAACAGGCCTTCGAAATAGGCGCGGTTGCGCAGGACGCCTTCGTTCGCCTCGTCGAGTTCCGCGCGCGACATCGGCACCGGCTCGAGCGAACGGCCGGAAATGCGGAATCCGTGCAGGAACTGCTCGCGGTCCTCCTCCGGAATGCCGAGCATGTCGCAGATCACGATGACGGGCAGCGGATGCGACAGATCGCCGATGACGTCCATCCGGCGTCGATCGATCACGCCGTCGATCAGCTTCGACACCAACGCCTCGATGCGCGGGCGCATCTCCTCGACGCGCCGCGCCGTGAAGGCGCGCGCGACAAGACCCCGCAGGCGCGTATGGTCCGGCGGATCGCGCACCAGCATGGAATCGCCGAGATTGCGCGTGACCGGCTCGTTCAGCACCGCGCGACGGTGGCCGGGATCGGAAATCCTGCCCTCGAAATCGTGGACGAAGCGGCCGTCCTTCAGCAATGGCGCGATGTCGCGGTAGCGCGACAGCACCCACGGACCGAGCGGCGACCGCCAGATCGGCATCTTGTCGCGCAACATCCGGTAGGTCGGGTAGGGATCGGCGATGAACGCCGGGTCGAGCGGATTGAAGGCCGGAATGCCAGCAGGTGCGTTCATCGTCGCCTCGCCTAGATTTTCAGAAACTTGCCCGGTAGCCGATCCAGATGCCGAGGAGCGCGCCGAGGGCGCTGAGCACGACCGACTGAAACGACAGGAAGCTTCCGCCCCAAAGATCGGGCAGAAAGCCGCCGGCCGTCGAGCCGATGAACATCCAGAACCAGATAGCCGGGGTTCCTCCCATAAATCATTCTAGGCTGGATGAAGGCTGGCCGGAAGCGGGTGACGCAGGAAACCCATTCGGACGCATGGCATCGGCGGGATTTTGGAACGCGCTTGCGGCATGTCTGTACTAGCGGCATGCCTGTGCTTGCATCTGAAGAAATATTGGCAACAGTAACTATTCTGGACGGTGCGATCTGGGGGGCTTGATGATTCGGATATTGTCCATGGCGCTTGTGGCGCTTTGTGCGTTGACGACCGGTGCCCAGGCGCAGGCGTCGAAGATTTTCGTTTCTTCCACCGGCAGCGACGGTAACGACGGGAGTCGTCAGGCGCCGAAACGGTCGTTTCAGGCCGCGCATGATGCGGTCGCCGCTGGCGGTGGCATCGTCGTTCTCGATACCGCCGGCTATGGCACAGTGACGATCACGAAAAGCGTCAGCATCGTCGTTCCGCCCGGCGTCAGCGGCTTTATTACAGGCACGGGTTACGGCGTGGGAGACCCTGACGGTATCCATATCGCCGCAAGTTCAACCGACGTGGTATCCATCCGGGGTCTGATTGTCGAGAACGCACCCACCGGGGCATCGATTGCGTCTGCCGGAACCGTGACCTTTGAAAACTGCATCTTCCGGAACGTTTCAGACGGCATTACCGGCAAGGGCTCGTTCAAGATCATCGCGACTGGAGATACGATCGAAAACGTCAGCTTCGGGGTCGATTTGCGTGCCCAAGGCGGTGGCAATCTCGACGCGATTTTTGATGGTGTCGCAATCACGAACGCTTCGGCCGGCTTTGTCGTAACAAATCCGAACACCACGCTGAGCGCCAGCCATTGTAGCGTTTCAAATGCATCGACAGCCTTCGCCGCAAATTATGGCGGGACGATCCTGGCAGACGAGTGCCGAATTTCGAACAGTCATTATGGGGTCGCGTTCCAATTCCAGCTGAATGCGGCGATTACGCCGGTTATCGCGACACGCGGCAACAACACGATCTTCAATGTCGGCACGCCGGTCAAATACGGGCAGTTGACGCCGTTCGCGGCGCACTGAACGCATCGTTCTGCCGGACAGGGAGCAATCAATATGAAATCGTTCTGTGTTTTCGCAGCCGTCGTCCTTTGCTGTTCGAGCGCCGTGAGCGCAGCCCCGAAAATATTCGTCTCTTCGAACGGGGTCGATGCCAACAACGGCAGTCGCAATTCGCCGAAGCGAAGCCTCCAGGCAGCGCACGATTCTGTCGACATAGGCGGTGAGATCGTGATCCTGGATACGGCTGGCTATGGGCCCGTTTCCATCAGCAAGGATGTCGCTGTCGTCGTTCCGCCGGGCGTCAGCGGGTTCTCGACCGTTGCCGGAAACGCCAGCGCGATCGCGATCAACGCGCCGCAAAGCAATGTCGCGATCCGCGGCCTGATCCTCGAAGGCGGCGGCGCGGCCTCCAGCGGTGCGGGCATCTCGGTGACCAATGTCGGCCAGCTTGTCGTCGAGGATACGACCATCCGCAATTTCGGTGCGGGCATTCAGGTCACGACCGCTGCCGCGGCGAACCTCGCGGTGCGCCGCGTCACGATCCGCAATTCGGGCTATGGCCTGTCGATGATCGAGACCGGCTCGCAGGAAGCGGACGCGACGGTCGACAGCACGTCGGTCGACGGGGCGACGAACGCGGCGCTGTATGTCTCCGCCAGCGGGACGGGAAGCGCATATATGTCGGCGAGCCGTTGTCGGCTGTCGAACAACGCGATTGGTATCGAGATCGCGACCGGAACCTCGACGGCTTCCGCCGACGCCTGTGAAATTTCGGGGAGTGGATACGCCTTCTTCTCCGCCAGCAATGCGGGGACAATCAACACGCGCTCGAACAACACGTTGTCGAACAATGGGCAGGTGATCAACGGAAGCAACGTACTGAGCGCCTTGTCCGCCTATTGATGCGGCATATCCGTTGCCGGAGAGGCGGCCGACGCGTTCCCTGTCGTCGCAATTTGCTCTAAGGAAGCAAGAGCCTTCCAGCGGAGCAAGTTGAAGACATGACAGGATTGCGCGTGACCGCCGGCCCCTTCGTATTCGCAGCGCGGTTCGAGGAGGCGAATGCGCCGAAGACCTGCGACGCGTTCCGCAAGCATATGCCCTTCGTGAGCAAGGTCGTGCATGTGCGTTGGAGCGGCGAGGGCGTGTGGATTCCGCTGGGTGACCTGAAGTTCGGCGTCGATTACGAAAACCATACGAGCTATCCGGCGCCGGGCCAGATCATCCTCTATCCCGGCGGGATCAGCGAGACGGAAATCCTGCTCGCCTATGGCGGGGTCCATTTCGCCAGCAAGATGGGCCAGCTCGCCGGCAACCATTTCATCACGCTGACCTCCGGCCTCGAGAATCTCGCCGCGCTCGGCAAGCTCGCGCTGTGGGAGGGCGCCCAGCCGATCCGCTTCGAACTGGCGTGAGGCGGTGAGCGACTATCCGCGCGATCTCGTCGGTTACGGCCGCACGCCGCCCGATCCGCGATGGCCGGGCCGCGCGCGGATCGCCGTGCAGTTCGTCGTTAATTACGAGGAGGGCGGCGAGAACAACGTCCTCCACGGCGACGCCGCCTCGGAAGGGTTTCTGGCCGACATCGTCACGGAGCCCTGGCCCGGCCAGCGGCACATGACTGTCGAGTCGATCTACGAATATGGGTCGCGCGCCGGCTTCTGGCGGCTGTGGCGTCTGTTCAGGGAGCGCAACCTTCCGGTCACGGTCTTCGGCGTCGCAATGGCGCTTGCGCGAAACGCCGAAGCCGTCGCCGCCATGAAGGAGGCCGACTGGGAGATCGCCAGCCACGGCCTGCGCTGGATCGACTACCGCAACATTCCGCCGGGCGAGGAACGCGCCCATCTCCAGGAGGCGATCCGCATCCATGTGGAGACGACCGGCGCGCGGCCGCTCGGTTGGTACACCGGCCGCACGACGCAGGAGACCCTGCGACTCGTCGCCGAGGACGGCGGCTTTCTCTACAGCGCCGATTCCTATGCCGACGATCTTCCTTACTGGAGTTTTGACGGCGGACCGCTCGTGGTCGTGCCCTATTCGCTCGAAACCAACGACATGCGGTTCTCGGCCGGGCCGGCCTATGCCTCGGGCGACGATTTCTTCACCCATCTCAAGGACAGCTTTGACGTTCTCTATGCCGAGGGCGAGCATGCGCCGAAGATGATGTCGATCGGCCTGCATTGCCGGCTCGCCGGTCGGCCGGGACGGGCCGCCGCGCTGGCGCGCTTCCTCGATTACGTGCAGTCGCACGAGCGCGTCTGGGTCGCGCGCCGTATCGATATCGCCCGCCACTGGCTGCGGACCCATCGCCCCGCGACATTGACGCCGAGCCGCATGAACCGCGCCATGCTGGTCGAGCTGTTCGGCGACATATTCGAACATTCGCCCTGGGTCGCCGAACAGGCGCATGCCAAAGGGCTGACCGCCGCGCAGGACAATGCATCGGGGCTCCACGCGGCAATGGTCGCCGCGCTTCGCGCCGCGCCGCGCGAAAAGCAGCTCGCCTTGTTATGCGCGCATCCCGATCTCGCCGGGCGCGTGCAGATCGCGGAGATGACGGCGGATTCGCAATCCGAACAGGCCGGCTCCGGTCTCGACCGGCTGACCGAGGCGGAGCAGCGGCATTTCCTCGACCTGAATACGCGCTATGTCGCGAAATTCGGCTTCCCGTTCATCATCGCGGTGAAGGGCTTGTCCAGCGAGGATATTCGCGTGGCCTTCGAGGGGCGGCTCGCGCACGAGCGCGAGGAGGAGTTCGCCGCCGCCTTGCGCGAGGTCGAGAAGATCACGGCCTTCCGGCTGCACGACCGGCTTCCCGCTTGAGAGCCTTGCGATGAGCGATGCCTGGAAGGCCGCCGAACGTGCGATGCGCCGGCTCGATGAACTCGGGACCTTTTCGGATGATTCCGCCGGTCTGACGCGGCTCTATCTCTCGCCGGCCCACAAGGCCGCCGCCCGTCTGGTCGCCGCCTGGATGGAACATGCGGGGATGAGCGTCGAGATCGACGCCGTCGGCAATGTCGTCGGCCGCTATGCCGGGACGGACGCGTTCGCGAAGACGCTGATCATCGGCTCGCATATCGACACGGTGCGGAACGCCGGCAAGCACGACGGCCCGCTCGGCGTCATCGTCGGCATCGAAGCGGTGGCAGCGCTGCATGCCCGAAACATCCGCTATCCGTTCGCGATCGAGGTCGTGGCCTTCGGCGATGAGGAGGGCGTGCGCTTTCCGGTGACGCTGACCGGCTCGCGGGCGCTCGCCGGCACGCTCGATCCCGCCACGCTCGACAGCGCGGACCGCGACGGGATCACGATCCGCGCGGCGCTCGCCGCGTTCGGCTGTTCCGGCGATGTCGCAGGCGTCGCGCGCGATCGTGATCGCGTCCTCGGCTATCTCGAAGTCCATATCGAACAGGGGCCGGTGCTCGAGGCCGAGAACCTGCCGGTCGGCGCCGTCTCGGCGATCGCCGGCGCGAGCCGCGCGATCGTCAAGGTGACGGGCATGGCCGGTCATGCCGGCACGGTGCCGATGACCCTGCGTCGCGACGCTGCCGCCGCCGCCGCCGAAATGGTGCTCGCCGTCGAACGTCAGGCGCTCGAGACGAAGGATCTCGTCGCGACGGTGGGGCGGATCGAGGTCCGTCCCGGCGCGCCGAACGTCGTCGCGGGCGAGGCTCTGTTCACCGTCGACATGCGCAGTCCGGACGATGCGGTGCGGCGGGGCGCGTTCGAGCGGCTGCGCGCCGACTGCGCCGCCATCGCGAGCCGTCGCGCCGTGAAACTCGATTTCGTCCAGACCTACGATCAGGCCGCCGTCATCTGCGACCCCCATCTCGCCACGCTCTGGGACGACGCCGTGCAGGCGCAGGGCTTTCGCCCGTTTCGCCTGCCGAGCGGTGCGGGGCATGACGGGCTTGCGATGGTGGCGTTGTGCCCGGTTTCGATGCTCTTTGTCCGCTGTCGCGGGGGAATAAGCCACAATCCGGCGGAATCCGTGAAGACGGACGACGTCGAAATCGCCATCGCAGTCCTGCAGGACATGATAGCCCGGCTCGGTCGGACCTGAGATTCCGGCCCACGATACGGATTTCGCGTCAGATCATCCCGTTCGGCGCGACGAGAACCTTGCCGAAATGGCCGGGGCTTTGCGCATGCATGAGCGCGTCGCGGATATCCTCGATCGGATAGATGCGATCGACCGGCGCATGGACCGCGCCTGAGTGGATGCCATGCGCAAGCTCGGCATAAAGCGCGCGGATGTCCGCATCGCTGCGGCGCGCGAGAAACCGGCCGAGCATGAAGCCGGTCAGCGTCACGCCACGATAGACGAGATCGCTCGTCGGCAGGCGCGCTTCCTCGCCGCTCATCGAACCATAGGTGCAGACGGTCGCATCGTCGGCGAGGCAGGCGGCGATCCGCGCCGTCGCACCGCCGCCGATCGCGTCGAGACCGAGGCGGACCGGCGCGCCCCCGTTCGCGGCGCGCACGTGTTGCGCAAGATCCTCGCCGTCGCGCAGGCAGACATCCGCGCCGAGCTTTGTCAGGTCCGCGAACACGTCGTCGCGGCGAACCACGTTGATCGTGCGGAACCCGCGCGCCCTCGCGAAAGCGATCACGAGTCGTCCGACAGCCGAATTGGCGACGTTCTGGATCAGCCAGTCGCCGGCCTTCAGCGCGACGATGTCCGACAGCAACAGCGCCGCCGTCGGCGGATTGATGCGCAGCATCGCGGCCTGCTTCAGGTCGATATCGCGGGGCACGCGGATCACGTCGTCCTCGGCGACGCAGCGCTGCGAGGCCCAGTTCTCGCGCAGAAGGTTGATGACGAGATCGCCGGGCGCGACGCGCGTCACGCCCTCGCCGACGGCGCGGACGCGGCCGACACATTCCGCGCCCGGCGTCGCGGGCAGCGGGGGCTTCAGGCGGTAGCGGCCATGGCAGAACGCCATATCCGCCGGATTGAGCGGGAAAGCGACGACATCGAAAAGAACCTGCCCGGCGGCGGGCGTCGGCAGATCGGGCATCTCGACGATCCGGGCGACATCCTCCGGTGCGCCCCAGGCGGCGATCTCGATGCGCTTCACGAACGGTTCGCCGTCACGAGCTTTGGCTCCGCGCGGTAGAGATCGGGGAACAGCCGTTTCAGGTTCTCGATCTTCGGCAGATCGTTGAAGACGATATAGGGCTGGCGCGGATGCAGCGTCAGATAGTCCTGATGATAGGCCTCCGCCGGATAGAAGGCCTGCAGCGGCTCGATCTTCGTGACGATCTTCCCGCCGTAGACCTTTGCGCCGTCGAGCTGCGCGACATAGTCCTTCGCCAGCTTCGCCTGATCCGCACCGCTCGTGAAGATTTCCGAGCGATATTGCATGCCGTGATCGGGGCCTTGCCGGTCGAGCTGGGTCGGATCATGCGCGACTGAGAAGAACACCTGCATGAGCTTGCCGGCGGAAATCACGTTTGGATCGTACGTGATCTCGACAGATTCCGCGTGGCCGGTGCTTCCCGAACTCACGGCGGAATAATTGGCCGTCGAGGCGGAGCCGCCGGCATAGCCCGACACGGCCGACGTCACGCCCTTCACATGCTGGAACACGCCCTGCACGCCCCAGAAGCAGCCGCCCGCGACGACGAGTTTTTGCGATCCCGCGCCGGCTTTTGCGTCGACCGCCGGGGGCGGGATCGCCACGGCGTCTTCCGCCGCCAGCGCGACAGGGCTTCCGGCGACGAGGCCGCCGACAAGGATGGCTGGTGCGAGGAGATGCAGGAATCGGCGTTGCGTCATGGGAGAGGCCTTGTGCTCGAGGAGACAGACGGACTCTCTACGGCGCGCGTCGCCGTCGCGTTTCAGCGGGACCGGGTGTTCACGAACCTGTGCTTTTCATGCGCGCGAGTTTCGCGGCCGGACTCGCATAGGCTTCCTGCCGGTCGACGTTCCAGTAGCGCAATTCCTCGAGCGGGATTGGCGCGCCCGTCGCGGCGCAGCGCACGAAAGCGCCGGGACGGCGGATGCGGAAATCGCCATCGAGATATTCAACGTCGGCCTCGGTAGCGGGCTGGGGTCTGCGTTCGAAACGGTTCATGCGTGCAGGCTCGAAGGACTTTCGGGAGACAATAGGGACATCATGTCAAAACAGCGATCCCTGATCGCCTGAAACGGGCTTGCGCCGGAACGGTCGGGCCGCGCCTTCCGCGCGCACATCGACGGCCCCATCGACGAATTCGATCACGAGCGGCGTGGCCGGCTTCACTTCGGACGCCTGCTTGACCGGCGCGTGATCCTTGCGTGCGCGCACCAGGGCGAAGCCGCGCCCGAGCACGTTCCGGTAGCCCAGGCTTTCGACGAGCTTCCATTCGCGATCGAGGCTCGCGCGGCGCGTCTCCACGACGGCGCGCAAAGCGCGCATGCATCGCCCGTCAATCGACTCCAGCGTGACGCGGAGACCCTCGATGTTCGCCCGCGTGCGGGCCTCCGTCGCCCGAAGCAGTCGTGCACGCAGCGTTGCTGCGGCGTCCCGTCGCGGTGCGACGATACCGGTTTGCGTGGCCCGGGCGAACCGGTCGGCCAGCGCCTTGAAGCGCCC
>ERZ500994.473-NODE-473-length-12165-cov-9.545995_pt1 | contig 12165 bp, 14 predicted proteins | sample MGYA00248878_ERZ500994 | MGnify/ENA primary metagenome ERZ500994 (study PRJEB25958, sample SAMN03398533) | human skin metagenome | study: EMG produced TPA metagenomics assembly of the Human Skin Microbiome Metagenome (human skin metagenome) data set. | reverse complement strand
CCGCCCGCGTCCTCGGGTCGCTCGCGGCCGCCGGCGCCGGCTCGGTCCTCGTGCGGCGACGGCCGGTCGTCGCCGTCGCCGCGACCGGCGACGAGCTGGTCTCCCCCGGCGGTGAGCTCGCGCGCGGGCAGATCTTCGAGTCCAACGGCACCCACCTGACGGCCACCCTCACCGAGCTCGGTGCCGACGTGCGCGCCACGCAGGTGCTCGCCGACGACGCCGAGGACTTCGTCGCCGGCCTCGACGCGCTCACCGAGGGGGCCGACCTCGTCCTGCTCACCGGCGGGGTGAGCGTCGGCGACTTCGACGTCTCGCGGATCGTCCTCGAGCGCGACGCCGGCGGTACCTTCCGCCACGTGCGGATGCAGCCCGGCAAGCCGCAGGGGTGGGCCCGCTGGCGTGGTGTCCCGGTGCTGGCGCTGCCGGGCAACCCCATGAGCACGGCGATCAGCTTCGAGGTCTTCGGCCGGCCGCTCGTCGACCACCTGCTCGGTCGCACGCCGGTGGCCGGCCCGACCACGGCAGTCGCCGGGTCCGGCTGGCGCTCCCCCGCCGGCCGCCGTCAGCACGTGCCCGTGCACCTGACGAGCGACGAGACCGGTCGACTCGTCGCCACCCCGACCCACCGACGTGGCTCGGCATCGCACCTCGTGACCTCCCTGGCCGGCGCCGACGCGCTGGCCGTCGTGGCCGAGGACACCGACACCGTCACGCCCGGCGACCTCCTCGAGATCAGGAGCCTGTAGATGGAGCACCCGCTGACCCACCTCGACGAGTCCGGCCGCGCCCGGATGGTCGACGTGACCGACAAGCAGCCGACCGTGCGCGCTGCCACCGCTGCCGGTCGCGTCGTCACCTCCCCCGAGACCGTCGCGCTGCTGCGGGACGGCGCCGTGCCGAAGGGGGACGTGCTCGCCGTCGCGCGCATCGCCGGCATCCAGGCGGCGAAGAAGACCCCCGAGCTGCTCCCTCTCGCGCACGTCATCGGCGTGCACGGCGCCGTCGTCGACCTGACGATCACCGACACCGGCGTCGACATCACCGCGACCGTGCGCACCGCCGACCGCACCGGCGTCGAGATGGAGGCCCTGACGAGCGTCAGCGTCGCCGCCCTCGCCGTCATCGACATGGTCAAGGGGCGCGATCGCAGCGCCCACGTCACCGACATCAGGCTGCTGGAGAAGACCGGCGGCCGCAGCGGCACCTGGACCCGGGAGGACTCATGAGCGACCCCACCCCCTTCGACGCCGTCATCCTCGCCGGCGGCACCGGCTCCCGTCTCGGCGGGGCCAGCAAGGCCGACCTCGAGCTCGACGGGCAGCGCCTGCTCGACCGGGTGCTCGTCGCGGTGGCCGATGCGCAGGAGATCGCCGTCGTCGGTGTCGTCGACGTGCCCGACGGGGTGCACCGCACCGTCGAGGACCCCCCGCGGGGCGGGCCGGTGGCCGGGCTCGCCGCCGGTCTGTCCGCGCTCGAGGCCGCCGGCTCGACGGCCGAGTGGACGCTGCTCGCCTCGTGCGACCTCGCCAACCCCCTCCCGGCACTCGGGCGGCTGCTCGCGGCGTGGTCCTTCGCGGTCCGCAGCGGCGAGGTCGCCACCGACGAGCACGACGGCTGGTGCCTCGCCGACGCCGACGACCGTCCCCAGTGGCTGCTCGGCATCCACCGCACGAGCGCGTTGCGCCAGGGGCTCGAGCGACTCGGCTCGCCGCGCGACCGGTCGCTGCGCGAGCTCTTCGCGGAGGCGACGCTCGTCACCCTGCCGGCGAGCCGCGACGACGTCGCCGACATCGACACCTGGGCCGAGCTGGCCCGGTGGGCCGAGCGGCTCGAGCACCCGCAGGAGCCCGCGTCGGAGCCCGGGCAGCAGGAGGAGCGATGAGCCCGCAGACCGAGGACCAGCGGGCGCAGGAGCGCTGGGCCGACTGGATCGAGCAGGCCTGTGCCGCACTGGGGCTCGACCCCGAGGCGGTCGACGTGCGCAGCATCCTCGACATGACGAAGACGATCGCCCACGACTTCGAGCGCCCGATGGCGCCGGTCGGTGCCTACGTCCTCGGCCTCGCCGTGGGCCGCCTGCAGGAGCAGGGCCGCCCCGTCGACATCGACGCCCTGCGCACCACGCTCGAGGCGACCCTGCCGGGGGCCACCGACGAGCCGCAGGAGCACCGATGAGCCGGGCCACGATCCGCTACTTCGCCGGGGCGGCGGAGGCTGCCGGCACCGACGAGGAGCAGCTCGACGGAGCGACCATCGGCGAGGTGTTGGCCGCGGCTCGCCGCGCGCACGACGACCGCCTCGCCGAGGTCCTCGAGCGGTGCTCCGTGCTGCACGCGGGCCGCTACGTCGACGACGACGACACCCCCGTCACGGACGGCGCGACGATCGACGTGCTGCCGCCCTTCGCCGGGGGCTGATCGGGCCGGGGGCTGATGACGGCTCAGCCGCCGATGGCGCTCATCGGTCGCGGCGGCTGGAGGAATCCGGGCTCGTCGATGCCGTGCCCGGGGCGCTTGCCCTGCAGGCACTCGTGGACGAGCGCGTGGATCTCGGACTCGCTCGCGCCCGCACGCAGCGGGCCGCGCAGATCGGTCTCGCCCCGCGCGAAGAGGCAGCTGCGCAGCTGCCCGTCGGCCGTCAGGCGCAGCCGGTCGCACGAACCGCAGAAGGGCATGGTCACCGACGCGATGACCCCCACCGTGGCCGGGCCGCCGTCGACGAGGAAGCGCTCGGCGGGCGCCGCGCCACGGCCGGGGACCTCCGTCAGGTCGAAGGCCGAGCGCAGGGACGCCAGGATCTCCTGGCCGGTGATCATCTCGGTGCGCTGCCAGGTGTGCCCGCCGTCGAGCGGCATCTGCTCGATGAAGCGCAGCTCGTAGCCGCGCTCGATCGCCCACCGGGTGAGGTCGACGGCCTCGTCGTCGTTGATCCCCCGCTGCAGCACGGAGTTGACCTTGACCGGCCGCAGCCCGGCGGCGTCCGCCGCGGCGAGCCCCTCGACGACGTCGTCGAAGCGGTCGCGACGGGTGATCTCGGCGAAGCGCTCCGGCTGGAGCGTGTCGAGGCTGATGTTGACCCGCGCCAGACCCGCTTCGGCGAGCGCGCCGGCGACCTTGGCCAGGCCGAGGCCGTTGGTCGTCATCGATACCTCGGGCCGACCCCCCGGCCCCTCCATGGCACTGACGGCGGCGACGATGTCGACGATGTCGGGGCGCACGAGCGGCTCTCCACCGGTCAGGCGCACCTCGGTGATGCCGGCGTGGACGGCCGCCTCGACGAGGGTGAGCAGCTCTGGGGTGATGAGCAGCTCGTCCTTGGGCAGCCAGGGCAGCCCCTCGGCGGGCATGCAGTAGGTGCAGCGCAGGTTGCACTTGTCGGTCAGGGAGACCCGCAGGTCGCGGTGGACCCGGCCGTGGGTGTCGAGCAGCTCGCGCACGATCAGCACCCCAACCCGGACCAGGCGTGCGACCCGTCGGCCTCGAACTGCTGCTTCCACACCGGCAGCTCGTGCTTGATCGCCTCGACGACCGCGCGGCAGAGCGTGAAGGCCAGGTCACGGTGGGCGCTGCCGACGGCGACGACGAGGGCGAGGTCACCGACGTCGAGGTCACCCACGCGGTGCGTCGCCGCCACGTCCGCCTCGCCCGCGGGGTCGTGCTCGGCGACGGTCCGGGCGACGATCTGCTCGATGAGCGCGGGTGCGTCGGGGTGGCAGGTGTAGCGCAGCGCGACGACCCGGCCACTGGCCTCGGGGTCGTGGTCGCGCACCTGCCCGACGAAGCTCGTCACCGCGCCGTGCGTCGGGGCGCCGACCCGGCCGAGCAGGGCCGGCAGGTCGATGGGCTCGGCGGAGACCCAGGCGGAGGCCGTCATCAGTGGTCACCGCCGGTCAGCTGGTCGAGGACGTGGTCGACGAGCGGGAGGAGGATCTCGAGGCCCTGGCGGACCCCCTTCGCACTGCCGGGGAGGTTGACGACGAGGGCACCGGGGTGGTCGGGGGTGGCGTCGACGACCCCGACGAGACCCCGCGAGATTGCCGCGAAGGGGGTCTGCCTCGCCCCTTCGGCCCGCAGCAGCTCGGCGAGCCCGGGCACCTCCCGGTCCAGCACGGGGGCGGTCCCCTCGGGGGTGCGGTCCCGGGGCGTCACGCCGGTGCCGCCCGTGGTGACGACGAGGCGGTGGCCCGCGGCGAGGGATGCGCGCAGGACGGCCTCGACCTCGGCGGCGCCGTCGGGGACGACGCTCGTCGTCACGTCGTGGCCCGCGGCCTCGAGCAACTCGACGGCGGCGGGACCTGACAGGTCCTCGCGCTCGCCGCGGCTGACCCGATCGGACACGGTGATGACGTGCGACGTGCTCACCGGGCTCCCTTCGTTGACGTGTCGTCCAGTCTCTCAAACTCGGCGGGTAGCGCGACGGCCGGCCGCACCATGGACTGGTGCGACCGGCCGTCGGTCAGAGAATCTCAGAGACCCAGGTCGCGGCCGATGAGCTCCTTCATGATCTCGTTGGTGCCGGCCCAGATCTTGTTGATCCGGGCGTCACGCCAGGCGCGGGCCACGCGGTACTCGTTCATGTAGCCGTAACCACCGTGCAGCTGGACGCACTCGTCGAGGACCTTGCTCTGGGTCTCGGCGGCCCACCACTTCGCCTTGGCGGCGTCGACGGCGGAGAGCTTGCCCTCGGCGTGCGCCGCGACGCAGTCGTCGACGTAGGCCTGGGCCACCTCGATGCTCGTGACGAGCTCGGCGATCTTGAACTTGTTGTGCTGGAAGGAGCCGATCGGCTGACCGAAGGCCTTGCGCTCCTTGGTGTACTCGATCGTCTCCTCGAGGATCTGCGCAGCGTGGGCGACACAGCCGATGGCATTGCCCAGACGCTCCTGCGGGAGCTTCTGCATCATCGAGATGAAGCCCATGCCCTCGGGGCCGAGGAGCCGGTCCGCAGGGACGCGCACGTTGTCGAAGAAGAGCTCGGAGGTGTCGGACTCGGGCTGGCCGACCTTGTCGAGCGGCTTGCCCTTGGTGAAGCCCTCGTCCTCCTTCTCGAGGACGAAGAGCGAGATGCCCTTGGCACCCTTGCTCGGGTCGGTGCGGATCGCGACGACCGCCAGGTCGCACTGGTGACCGTTGGTGATGAAGGTCTTCGAGCCGTTGATGATCCAGTCGCCGGAGCCGTCGTCGGCCTTGACCGCCGAGGACTTGAGTGCGGCGAGGTCCGAGCCACCGTTGGGCTCGGTCATGCCGATGGACAGGATCTTCTCGCCGGTGGCGACCTGCGGGAGCCAGCGCTGCTTCTGCTCATCGGTGCCCAGCGCGACGATGTAGGGCGCGGTGATGTCGGCGTGGATGCCGAAGCACGAGGAGACCGCGACGTTGAACTTCGACAGCTCCTCGGCGAGGACGGCGTTGAAGCGGTAGTCGTCGATGCCGGCGCCGCCGAACTCCTCGGGGATGGTCAGACCGAAGAAGCCCTGCTTGCCGGCCTCGAGCCACACCTCACGCGGGATCGAGTGCTCGGCGATCATCGACTCGGCGCGGGGCACGAGGTTGCGGTCGACGAACTCCTTGACGGAGCTGCGGAAGGCCTCGTGGTCCTCGTCGTAGATGTTGCGGGGCATGTGTCCACCTCTTCTGGGACGTGACGTGCGGAACGGACTAAGCGCTTGCTTAGTCTCGTGCCCAGCAGGCATGCTGTCAACCGTGACGACGCCGACACCCTCCCTGCCCGCGCACAGCAACCCGACGGTCGTGCGTCTCTTCGAGGCGGCCGCGGACGCCTTTGCCGACAAGGGATTCCACGCGACGACGACGCGCGACATCGCCTCGCGCGCGGGCCTGTCCCCGGCGGGTGTCTACGTCCACTTCGCGAGCAAGGAGGACCTGCTCTTCCAGCTCAGCCGCGTCGGCCACGAGGGGGCGCGTGACGACCTCGCCGCCGCAGCAGCCCGCGCCGACTCCCCCACCGAGGCCCTCGCCCACGTCATCTCGGCCTTCGCCCGCTGGCACGCAGAGCAGCACCAGGTCGCGCGGATCGTCCAGTACGAGTTCCGCCACCTCTCCCCCGAGCACCAGCGCGAGGTCCTCACGCTGCGCCGCGAGATCGACGGCGTCGTCGAGCAGATCATCGCGGCCGGTGTCGAGGCCGGCGACTTCGAGGTCGAGGACGTGCGCGCCACGGCCCTGGCCGCCCTCTCCCTCGTCGTCGACGTCGCCCGCTGGTACCACCCGGGCATCAGGCGCACGACGCCCGAGCAGATCGGGCGCACCTACGGCGCCCTGGCCCTGCGCCTCGTCGGGGCGCGCGCCAGCTGACCCACCCCCTTCGTCGACAACTCGTCAGGACTCCCACCGGACTTCGTCAGCTCGGGACGCACCGGGCTCGGCCCAGCCCTAGCGTGCGATGTGGCCCACCCCACACCGAGGAGTCCGCATGCACTCGTCCCTCCCCATGGCGACCACCGCCCTCGCCCTCGCCCTTGCCGCCGTCGCGGCCCCGTCGCCGGCGACCGCCGCGCCCGGCGACAGCTATGTCGCGCTCGGCGACTCCTACTCCTCGGGGACGGGGACGGGGACGCGCCAGTACATCTCCGACGGGACCGAGTGCCTGCGCTCGACACTCGCCGATCCCTCGCTCGTCGCCGCCGCGGGTGACCTCGACCTCGACCTGCGGGCCTGCAGCGGCGCCACGATCTCCGACGTGACCACCACCCAGCTGTCGGCCCTGTCCACCGGGACCGACCGGGTGAGCATCTCCGTCGGCGGCAACGACGCGGGCTTCGCCGACGTGCTCACCGAGTGCGCGATGCCGGGCTGGGCGAGCGACTGCCAGGGCGCGATCGACGGGGCGCAGAGCTTCGTCAGCACCACGCTGCCCGGCCGGCTGACGACCCTCTACTCCTCGATCCGCAGCAAGGCCCCCAATGCCGCGGTCATCGTCGTGGGCTACCCGCGCATCTTCATGGGCGAGGACTGCAATGCCCTGACGTGGTTCGCCCCCGAGGAGCAGACCCGGCTCAACGAGATGGCCGACCTGCTCAACTCCCGCCTGCGCACGGCTGCACAGGAGGCCGGCTACACCTTCGTCAACCCGACGAGCGCCTTCACCGGACACGCCGTCTGCGACGACCCCGAGTGGCTCAACGGCCTGTCCGACCCGATCGTCGAGAGCTACCACCCCAACGTCGCCGGGCACCGCGACGGCTACGCGCCCCTCGTGTCGGGCCCGATCACCGGCGCGACGCAGCAGGTCACCGCGAGCACGATCGAGCGGGCCACGGCCGGGGCCGACGAGCAGGCGCGGCGGCAGCGTGCGCGTGCCGACGTCGACCGCACCATCGAGCCCAAGACGGTGCGTCTGCCCGACCTCGACAGCCCTCGAGTGCGCCAGGCGGCGGCTCGTGCCGGCGTCGACATCGACTCTCCCGCAAGCGTGCTCGCGGCCGACCGCGCGTGGTCGGCACGGCAGGCGCGCGACCACGGCTGACCGCGCATCACTCCACGACGACGCTGAAGGGAGCGAGCAGCCCGAGCGCGCCGACGGGGTCGACGCGCAGCCCGGCCAGCTGCGCATCGCGTGCATCGACGACGTAGTCGCGCGCGGTGCGCAGGTCGGCCTCGCGCAGGTCGACCCGCACGAGACGGGCCCCGGCCAGCGAGCAGTCGTCGACGACGGCCTCGCGCAGCACCGCCCCGTCGAAGTCGGCGTCGGTGAGGACGCACCGCTCGAAGCGCGCGCCCGTCAGGTCGAGCCCGCCGAAGCTGCCCATCGACAGCTGGCAGTCCACCCACGTGCACGGGTCTGGCGCGAGCACCGGCTCGCGCAGCATCGACCACGACGTGGCGAGCGCCTTGCAGCCGGTGAAGGTGCACCCGTCGAGCACCGAGTCGGGCAGCCGCACGCGCGAGAGGTCGACCTGCTCGACGGTGCACCCCTCGAGCCGCACCCCCGCGGGGCTCGCGCCCGCGAGGGACCCGCCGCGCAGGGTGCACCCGACCAGATCGACACCGGTGAGGACCTCCCCTTCGTCCAGCGAACCGGTGAGCACCTCGTCGACGACGCTCGTGCGGCCGTCGACCTGGTCCAGGAGTGAGGGCATGGCGGCACGCTACCGAGGCGTGGTGACAACCGGCCGGGACGAAACTCGCTGGCGTCACGTGGCGAGCCGAGGCGATCATCGGGGGCATGGCCCACCTCGCGATGTTCGGCGTCGATGCCGTCAGCCACACCCTGCCCAGCCTGGAGATCCTGCGGGAGCTCGTCGCGCGCGGGCACCGGGTGAGCGTCGTCAACGACCCGCACCAGCGCGAGCTCGTCGAGGGCACCGGGGCGCGCCTCGTGCCGTGCACCTCGACCCTGCCGGACGGTGACTGGCCCAGCGACCCGATCGCGGCCATGCGCACCTTCCTCGAGGACGCGATGCAGGGCCTGGAGCAGGTCCGGGAGCACTTCACCCGCGACCCCGCCGACCTGTACCTCGCGGACATCGGCGGCTACGGCGGGCGGGTGCTCGCCGAGGCGCAGGGAGCCCCCTTCGTCCAGCTCTCGCCCACCTATGTGGCCTGGGAGGGTTATGCGCAGGAGGTCGGCGACCAGGTGATGGCGCTGCCGGGAGCCGCGCAGTACCGTGCGGACTTCGCCGCCTGGCTCGAGCGTGCCGGGGCCACCACGCACGACCCGGACGCCTTCGCCGGCATCCCGCCGCGGGCCCTGGCACTGGCCCCCCGGGCGATGCAGCCGCACGCCGACCGGGTCGACGAGCAGCGGGTCACCTTCGTCGGACCATGCATCGGCGAGCGCGCCGACCAGGGCTCGTGGCAGCGCCCGGACGGTGCCGAGGTCGTGGTCCTCGTCTCGCTCGGCTCGAGCTACACCGACCAGCCGGACTTCTACCGCCAGTGCCTCGCCGCCTTCGGCGGCCGCGCGGGCTGGCACCTCGTGCTGCAGGTCGGGCGACGGATCGACCTCGACGCGCTGGGCGCGATCCCCGAGGGGGTCGAGGTCCACCGGTGGGTGCCCCAGATGGCGATCCTGCGCGAGGCCGACCTCTTCGTCACGCACGCCGGCATGGGTGGGTGCGGCGAAGGACTGCTCACGGCGACGCCCATGATCGCCGTCCCCCAGGACGTCGACCAGTTCGCCAATGCCGACACCCTCGTCGGGCTCGGCGTGGCCCGACGGCTCGACACCGCCGAGGCGAGCGCCGCCGCCCTGCGCTCCGCCGGCGACGAGCTCCTCGCGGACCGCGAGATCGCGCCGACCGGCACCGAAGTGCCGCGCCGCGCGGGCGGTCGTGCCGTAGGCGAGGAAGTTGAACTGGCCGGCGACCTGCGACAGCACGACGCCGCCGACCGCGAGCGCCGCGAGCGGCACGGCGCCCAGGTGGCCGATCAGCGCCGTATCGACCAGCACGTACATCGGTTCGGCGGCGAGTACGACGAGCGCCGGCAGCGCCAGCCCGATGACGCGGCGCGCGCTCGCGTCGGGCTGGCGCGCTGGGTCACTCGGGCGCTGGCTCACCGGCCAATTCTGGCAGCCGCTCATCGGTTACAAAGCGATACCTAGTACCGCAGTCCGATGACCGTCCCTGAGCCAACACGTACCGTAGAAGCCATGACCACAGCCGACCGCGCGGGCCTTTGGTTGCCCACCGCGGCCGATGACGACGAGTACATCGGCCCGTACCGCATCGTGCGCGAGGTCGGCGCCGGCGGCATGGGCGTGGTCTATCTCGGCGTCGACCCGCTGGACCGGCCGGTCGCGGTCAAGGTGCTCCGCGAGCACATCGCGGGCGATGCCAACGCGCGCGCCCGGCTGCGCCGCGAGCTGAGCACCCTGGAGCGGGTCCGTCACCGCTGCGTGGCCGGTGTACTCGATGCCGACTTAGAGGCGCCGCGGCCCTACATCGTGACCGAGTTCGTCGCAGGGCCCCAGCTCGACGAGTACGTCGATGAGCAAGGTCCGCTCGCGCGCGAGGGCCTGGTGAACCTCGGGCAGGGCCTCATCGGCGCGCTGTCGGCGATCCACGACATGCGGATCGTGCACCGCGACCTCAAGCCGGGCAACATCCTGCTGCACGAGCGTCAGCCGGTCGTGATCGACTTCGGAATCGCCCAGCTCGCCGACGACGTCCGCCTCACGATGACCGGGCTTTTCGTGGGTACGCCGGGCTATGTCGCCCCCGAGGTGATCTACGGCCACAGCGCCAGCCCCGCGACCGACTGGTGGGGGTTCGCAGCCACGATGGTCTTTGCCGCGACCGGCCGCTCCCCCGCGGGAACGGGACCAATCGAGGTCGTGCTGGACCGGATTCGCCGCGGCGAGCTCAACCTGAACGGCGTCGACGACGACCTTCGTCCGCTGCTCACCGAGTGCCTGGCCACCGAGCCGAAGGCGCGTCCGAGCGCACCAGAGATCATCGAGCGCTTCGAGCGGTACGCCGCGGGGCGTTCCACCGGCACCGGCCGCCCTGTCGTCACCGGGGCCTCCTCGCAGACCGCGGCGCAACCCACACAGCGACCGGCGACCGCCGTACTGGCTCAGCCAGCGCCGCAGCCCACGCCCACCGCCCCACGCCAACCCGACAACCGCAAGCTCGCAAAGTCGCGGACCCCCTATGTCGCGCCGCCGACGCGGGGAGTACGCCGCGCCGGAACCATCGCGGCGATCGGGCTACTGATGATCGCTCTCGTCGCCTCGACCCCACTGGTCGCCGGCGCCAGTCTGTGGGCGCTGCTGTCGCTGGCCCGGTTCACCGATCGCTTCACCGAGGGCCTGCAGTGGCGCGACGAGTCGCGTGGCGCGCGCCGCAGCAACTTCGTGCGCGAGCTGGCGATCTCGCCATGGTCGGCCGGCGCGTCCGTCGTCGCGTCCGCCGCGACGCTGCTGTTGCCCGGCGCGCTCGGGATCGGCACGGCGTTGCTTGCTGAGGAGGTCTTCGGCACAACCGAGCTCGGCGTCGGTCCGGTCGGGGCGAATCTCGCGCTCGCCTTCGGCGGAGCCGTCGCGCTCCCGGTCCTGTGGTGGGGACCCGGCGGCGCCTCGACCCGCCGCGCCGTACGTCGCTCGGTGCAGGTGCTCGCGCCAGGGAGCTACGGCGCATCCATCCTGACCGCGGCCGCCCTCGGCGGCGCCGCGCTGCTGGCGATCCTGATGTGGCAGTTCCCGGCGGTCAACTGGTGGCCCAGCCTCACTCCGCCGGGCCCGTTCGGCTGACCTGCGGTGGAATCTGTACCGCTATTGGCGACGTAGCGGTACAGATTCCACCGCAGGTCAGCTCAGCGGGTGGCGATGAGCAGCTCGCGGTGGATCGAGGCGTCGACCCGATGCCCGAACTCCGCGCACCCCTCGGCGACCGTCAGTCCGGCATCGACGAGTACGGCGGCGAGGTCGGCCGGGCGCAGCGTCTTGGCGTTGAACGACAGCCCCACGGCGCCGCCGGGCCGCAGCGCCGAGAGCCACCCGGGCAGCGCCTGCGCGACCAGCTCCCGCGGACGACGCTCAAGGTCGTGGCCGCGGTGCGAGCCGTGGTGTACGCCGTACGGCAGGTCACCGACGATCACGTCGACCGACCCCGGCCGCACCAGCTCACCGGCATCGAGCGTGTCGGCGGCGAACGCCTGCACCCGCACGCCGCTGCCGGCCTTCTGCGCGGCGCGGTCTGGGTAGACGGTGAAGTCGAGCTCCTGGGCGACCGTGCGTTTGTTGCGCCGCAGCGGCGCGAACCGGTGCGTGTGCGGCAGTCGGTGGGTCTTGGCCCAGGTCGCGAGGAACCCGGCGTACGTCTCGATGTCGCGGCGGTCGACGTCGATCCCCACCGAGTCGTGCCCCAGCATCAGCGCGGTCGACAGGGTCGTGCCGCGTCCGCAGACCGGGTCCAGTACGGCGCCACCGGGGCGCGTCACGAGCTCCGGGCGCCCGCTCGAGGCGAGCGCCAGGCCCAGCAGCAGACGGGTGAACTGGTCGTTGGTCTTGCCGGTGTACTTCGGGATCGTCACCACGTCGTCGGGAAACACCCGCCGCGCGGGCAGCTCGACCGGCCGCAGCAGCGCGCCCTCGCGGGCAAACAGCGCCCACGCCGACGAGCTCGCCGCGGTGATCGTCGAGCCCGTCGTGCAGGGCGCGGGCGGCATGCGCTTCCACGACCCTCGTTACCTGCACGTGCTG
>ERZ500994.472-NODE-472-length-12173-cov-4.930352_pt1 | contig 12173 bp, 11 predicted proteins | sample MGYA00248878_ERZ500994 | MGnify/ENA primary metagenome ERZ500994 (study PRJEB25958, sample SAMN03398533) | human skin metagenome | study: EMG produced TPA metagenomics assembly of the Human Skin Microbiome Metagenome (human skin metagenome) data set. | reverse complement strand
GATGGCGCGGCATGGTCGGCGCGGCGATAGACCAGCTTTTCATGCTCGGTCCCGATCCGCCAATCGGCCGCCGGCTTCTCGCCCTTGGCCATCGGTTCGACGAGCTGATCGCGGCTTTCGATCAGCGGGTCCGCTTGGTCGGAGGCCTGGCGCGTGCTCATTTGGGTGGCGATACGCAACGCAAACGGGCGTGGGAAGCGGTAATTGCGGTGCCTATCCGCGCCAGTCGCCCGCCAGCGCCATGAACAGCGCCGTCAGCGCCGCCAGCAGCATCGTCGTCTTGAAGCCGTTCATCGTGTTCCATATGTGCGCCGGACCGGCGACGTTCAATCAGAGAGGCCAACCGCCATGGGCCAGCGCCCCGATCACGTGAAGCCCCCCGCGCACCTCAGCCCCACCCCGCCGGTGCCCGCGCCGCAACCGATGGAGCGGCCCGCGCACGATCCGCTCGGTCGCGATCCGGTCCGCTACGGCGATTGGGAAAACAAAGGCATCGCGTCCGACTTCTGAATGTCCCACGGAATCGTGAGACGCCGCGCCTTGTCGACCGAAATGTGAATACCTATAACATTCGCATCGGCTTCGGCGGATCGTCCGCCGCAATGCGCCGATGGAGCTGGATCATGAGCATGTACCGAGGTTCCTGCGACCGGGCTGCCCGGCGCGAATGGCGTGCCGAGCGGCCGGGCCGCTGGCGACCGCTCGAGATCGCCGCGATGGTCGCGGGATTCGCGATCTACTGGCCGATCGGCCTGGCGATTCTCTTCGCAAAACTGTGGCAGCGGCGCGAGGGCTATTCCGGCGACCTATTCGGATTCGCGCGTGACAAGGCCATGGCCGGAATGCCGGCTGGCTTCGGGTCGCCCGGCGAATGGTCGGCGCGCTGGAATTCCGGCTTCGGCTCGGGCTTCGGCGTCCGCAGCACGGGCAACGCCGCCTTCGACGAATGGCGCGCGGCCGAGCTGGACCGTCTTGAGGCCGAACGCCGCAAGCTGGCCGATGCAGAGCGCGAATTCGCCGAACATCTCGATCGCCTCCGCAAGGCGCGCGATCGCGAGGAGTTCGACCGGTTCATGGCCGAGCGCAATGCCCGCCAGGCCAATGGAACGACGAACGTCTGAAGCAGACGTTCCTGATCGAAACGAAGCGCGCCGGGAGACCGGCGCGCTTTTTTCGTGATGGGCCGGCAACGCCGTCATGGTTTCGTTTCGTTAACCCAAAGTCTTGAACGGCGCTTAACCTTCGGCGCGCACCTCTTCGCGCCATGGCGCGTCGCGTTAGGCCATTCATCGTCGTCTTCGGGCTCACCGCGCTTCTCGCCGGCTGTTCGCTCTACCAGAAGGCGCAGCGTCCGGCCTGGCGGCAGCAGGCGGAGGCCGCCTGTTTCGCGCGGAAGCGCGTGACTTATACCGCCTATGTCCAGCCGGCTCGCGAGATCGAAGGTCCAGGCATCTGCGGTCTTACGCGACCGCTCCATGTCGCGGCCCTTCAGGGCGGCGCGGTGACGCTCAACACGACAGCCACGCTCGACTGTTCCATGACGGCCGAACTCGACGGCTGGCTCGCCGACGTCGTGCAGCCGGCGGCGCAATCGCGGTTCGGAATCGCCGTCGCGCAGATCAACACGATGGGCGCATACTCCTGCCGGGGCATGAACAACCAGATGGGCGCATCGCTGTCCGAACATTCTTTCGGCAATGCGCTTGATATCGGCGGCTTCGTCCTCGCCGACGGCCGCACCGTTTCCATCGTGCGCGACTGGACGCGCGGCGATGAGCAGACGCGCGCCTTCCTGCGCGACGTTCAGGCCGGCGCGTGCGAGCATTTCACCACTGTGCTCGCGCCCGGGTCGAACGCGTTCCACTACAATCACATCCACGTCGATCTCGCGATGCACGGCAACTCCTCGCGCGGACTGCGGCGTGTCTGCAAGCCCGCTCCCGTGCAGACCGCGCCGGCGCCGCGCCGCGACGACCTGCCCGACGCGCCGGAGATCGAGGAGGAGACCGACATGGCGCGCGCGCCGGCGAACGCCTCCAGCAGCTATGCGATGCATTCGTCGGTTCCGGCGGCCCTGCCGCCCGAGCCCGTGACCCGTCCGACGGAACTGATGCGGCCGCGCCCGATCGCCGCCGCGCCGGCCCGGATACGCAGCGACGGCGCCTTCGTGCCCGAAGGCGAGCCGTCCGACTGGGACGTGACATCGTCGATCCGCAAGCGCTGACGTCCGGCCTCCCTGCGACGAACAACCCTTGCCGGGGGCGACCAGGGCGCGTCTAATCGCGATAAATAAAACAGAGGGAGGATCGCATGCGGGAACCGCGCGACAAGGTCATCATCACCTGCGCCGTCACGGGCAACCAGACCTTGCCCGGCATGACGCCCTATCTGCCGATCACGCCCGAGCAGATCGCCGACGCCTGCCTTGGCGCGGCGGAGGAAGGCGCGGCCGTCGTCCACATTCACGTCCGCGATCCGCAGACCGGCATGCCGTCGATGGAGATCGACTATTACCGTCAGGTCGTCGAGCGCATCCGCACGAAGAACCGGGACCTCGTCCTCAACATCACGACCGGACCCGGCGGCCGCTTCGCACCGTCGGACGAGGATCCGAAGATCGCGGGGCCCGGAACGCTGTTCCTCACTCCGGCGAAGCGCACCGAGCATATCGCGATCCTGCGGCCGGACATCGCGACGCTCGACCTCAACACGATGACGTTCGGTGCGCAGGCCGTCATCAACACGCCGCCCAACGTCCGCAAGATGGCGAAGGTGATCCACGACGCCGGCACCAAACCCGAGATCGAACTCTTCGACTCAGGCGACATCTATCTGATGCACGACCTTGTACGCGACGGGACGCTCAAGGGCCCGCATCTCGCGAGCATCGTGACCGGCGTGAAATACGGCTTCCGGCCCCTGCCGGAGACAGTGATTTACGCGCGCGATCTGCTACCGCCCCAGACGGATTTCACCGCCTTCGGCACCGGCCGATCCGGCTTCGCGATGGTCGCGCAATCCTATATCGCTGGCGGCCACGTGCGGGTCGGTCTGGAGGACGGCATCTATCTCAGCAAGGGCGTTCTGGCCGAGAGCAATGCCGCGATGGTCGCCAAGGCGCGCCGCATCGTCGAGGATCTCGGCGGCCAGGCGATGACGAGCGCCGAGGCGCGCGCGCATCTCGGCCTTGCCGAAACCGGCGCCGTGACGCGGAAGTCGGCGTAGCGGCTGGACCGCGAGGCTCCCGCCTCGCATGCGGGCCGGGTCCGCCCTCAGTAAGAGCGCGGCAGTCCCAGCACGTGCTCCGCAACGAAGGACAGGATGAGGTTCGTCGAGATCGGCGCGACCTGGTAGAGGCGCGTCTCGCGGAACTTGCGCTCCACGTCGAATTCTTCCGCGAATCCGAAGCCGCCGAAAGTCTGGATGCAGACGTTCGCGGCGGCGTTCGAGGCATCGGCGGCGAGCATCTTCGCCATGTTGGCTTCAGGGCCGCAAGGCTCGCCCGCTTCGTAGAGTTTCGCGGCCTCGCGCATCATCAGCTCGGCGGCGCGCATGTCGGCGTAAGCCTTCGCGATCGGGAACTGGATGCCCTGGTTCTGGCCGATCGGCCGGCCGAACACCTGCCGCTCCTTCGCATAGGCCGAAGCCTTCTCGATAAACCATTTCGCGTCGCCGACACATTCCGAGGCGATGAGGATGCGCTCGGCGTTCATGCCCGACAGGATGTAGCGGAATCCCTTGCCTTCCTCGCCGATGAGATTGGCGGCCGGCACGATCATGTTGTCGAAGAACACTTCCGTCGTGCCGTGATTCATCATCGTCCGGATGGGACGGATGGTCAGGCTCTTGCCGCGCACCTCGCGCATGTCGACGATGAAGACGGAGAGGCCGTCGGTCTTCTTCGCGACCTGTTCGCGCGGGGTCGTGCGCGCCAGAAGGATCATGAGATCGGAATGTTCGGCGCGGGATGTCCAGATCTTCTGGCCGTTGACAACATAATGGTCGCCTTCGCGTTTCGCGACCGTCTTGAGCGACCCGGTATCGGTGCCGGAGGTCGGCTCCGTCACGCCAAAAGCCTGTAGCCGCAGGCGGCCGCTCGCCACCTCGGGCAGGTATTTGCGCTTCTGCTCTTCCGAACCGTGGCGCAGAACCGTGCCCATCACGTACATCTGCGCATGGGTCGCGGCGCCGTTGCAGCCGGCGCGCTGGATCTCCTCGAGGATCGCGGCGGCGGCGCTGAGGCCGAGACCTGCACCGCCATATTCCTCAGGAATGAGCGCGGACAGGAAACCCGCCTCGGTCAGCGCCTTCACGAATTCGGTCGGATAGGTCTGCGTCCGGTCGCGCTCGCGCCAGTAGGGTCCGGGAAATTCCGCGCAGAGACGACGCACGGATTCGCGGATGTCCACATGGGGATCGTGGGCGATCTGAAACGGATCTGAACTCATCGAATGCCCTGCGTCTCCCCGGCTGGCCTCTATGGGCCTGCCGTCTTATGACGCTGCTTCGAGCAGTCGCGCAAGGCCGCGACGGACGGGACGGCCGGAGCGGGCAGGCGATGCAGAAGACGGCGTTTCTCGTTCGGGTCTGCGATGCGGACGAAGCGAAGGCAGCCCTGGCGGGCGGAGCCGACAGGATTGGGCTTTCCGCAGCGCGGGGACCGCTGAGCGTCGAATCGGTTTCCTCGATCGTTGCCGCTGTCGCGCGATCATGTCCTGTCAGCGCATCGGCGGCCGTATTCGGGGCGAGCCACGATTTGACGGAAGGCGCGGCGATGCTTGCGAGCGCGGGCGTCGATGCGATCGAATGCGATCACGCGACGGACCTCATCGAGCGCTTCGCGGCGCTGCGGCAGAGATATCCGGCGCTCGGAGGAATCGTGCGGTTCGCCCCGGGCGATGCGACGACGATGCTCGGCCTTTATGCCGAGAGCGGATTTCACGGCGCGTTTCTCAAGGCGTCCGTGAGTGGCGCACGGCTGATCGAGACGCCCGGCATCGAGGCTCTCTCGGCTTTCGTCAATGCCGCGCAACGGCGTGGCCTTGCGGCGTGGATCGGCGGAGCGCTCGAGCCGCCAGACGTGCCGCGCATGCTGGCGCTCTGTCCGGACGTGCTCGCATTCCGAAGAAGCCTGTGCCTCGATGGCGATGGCGGCGCGCCGCTCGATCCGGCGCGGATCGGAATGATGCGCGATCTCATCCCGCGCGGCGACGATGCGGGATCATCGGACTCCGATGGGCCCGAAATCCCGGCCGTGCGCCCGTCGGCGCCCGACAAGGTGTTTGTGCGCGATTTCGTGGTGCAGGCCGGCATCGGCGCCTATCGCTACGAACATCGCGCGCCGCAGCGCATGCGGTTCAACGTGGAAGCGGACCTTGCGCCCATTCCCGGCACGGTAACCGATATGCGCGATGTGTTTTCCTACGACGTCATCGTCGATGCGATCCGCCTCGCGACCCGTCGTCATGTCCTGCTCGTCGAGCGCGTCGCGCTCGATGTCGCGGAAGCGACATTGCGGGACATTCGCGTGAAGCGGGTGCGCGTCCGGGTCGAAAAGCTCGACATCCTTGACGGCGCCATCGGTGTCGAGATCGAACGGGAGCGGGGATAGCGCTCCCGGTCCCTATGAGGGGATGTGCATGAAGTCGGATGCCTGCAGGCCGAGCATGAGCGCCGACGCCACGAGCATGAAGCCGGTCGCGATCCAGCCGAACAGTTTCAGCATTCCCCGGATCGAGAACGGGCCCATGATATCGCGGCGTGACGCAACCAGGATCGTGATCGCCATGATGGGGACGGCGATCACGCCATTGACGACCGCACTCCAGTAAAGGGCGCGGATCGGGTCCACGGCGCCGAGACTGATGATCATGCCGATCAGCGTCGCCAGCACGATCGTCCCATAGAATGCACGCGCCTCCAGCGGTCGGCGGGCGAAGCCGACAGGCCAGCGCCGGGCCTCGCCGACCGCATAGGCTGCCGATCCGGCTAGAACCGGAACGGCCAGCATGCCGGTCCCGATGATGCCCGCTGCGAAGACGGCGGAGGCGAGCGGTCCGACAAAGGGCTTGAGGGCGGCCGCGGCCTGCGCGGACGAGTCGATCGTCGTGATTCCGTTCGTGCGAAGAACCGTGGCTGCCGTCAGAATGATCGCGAGGGCTACGACATTGGAAAAGGCCATGCCCACCCAGGTATCGACCTCGATACGATGCAGCGCGGCCTGTCCTTGCTCCGGAGCATGCAGCAGATCCTTCCGGTGCGGATAGGCGTCTATATCTTCGACTTCCTCGGCCGACTGCCAGAAGAACAGATATGGGCTGATCGTCGTGCCGAATACGGCGACGATGGTCGTCAGCGTATCCCGGTCCATTTCCACGCGCGGGATGACGAGTGAACGAGCGACCTCTCTCCACGGCAAGCCAAGCACGGCGAGCACGCCAACATAGGCCAGAAGGCTCAGCGCCAGCCATTTGAGGATACGGACGTAACGGACATAATCCAGCAGAACCTGCATGTAGATCGCGATGCCGGCGAACAGAATCGTGTAGAGCCAGCGCGGGCCCGGAAGCAGGAGATTGAGGGCATCCGCCATGGCGCCGAGATCGGCGCCGAGATTGAGCACGTTGGCGCATAGCAGCAGAACGACAACCCATTGCAGCAGCCAGTTGGGATAATGTTCGCGCAGGACGCCCGCGATCCCGCGTCCCGTGGTCCTGCCGATCCGCGCGCTGATCATCTGGATCGCCACCATCAGCGGGAGGCTGTAGAACATCGTCCAGTTGAGCGCGAAACCGAATTGCGCTCCGGCCTGGCTGTAAGTCGCTATGCCGCTCGGATCGTCGTCCGACGCGCCGGTGATGAGCCCGGGGCCGAGTATGCCGAACAGACGCGGCTTCGTGGACGCGACTGCGGTCTGTGTTCCTTCGGGGTCTTCGCGTTCAACCATTGTTTCCGTGCAACGAGTGTCTTGCGGCCTGCTATGCGAAACGTTTGCCGTAGGGGACGGCGTTGATCGCTATCAAGATGCGATATCTCAGCGCCGTTTAGTCGGATTGCCAGGATTTTCGTATAATCGGAGCGCTGTATCTGTCATCAGCGCCTTTATTTTCGCCCGGACATGCGGCTCGGGTTTCGGGCGGATCGTGCATTGTACATTCGGAGGGCGGCCGGCATGCTGACCGTGCAGGACCAGGACGAGGTGATCGCCTTCCTCAAGGCCGAATTGTCGCAGGGCGATGAGGTCCGGACGATCGCGACCCATGCGTCGCTGCTCTTTCTGACCCGCGACCGCGTTTACAAGCTCAAGCGCGCGGTGCGTTTTGCCTTTCTCGATTTCTCGACTGCCGAAAAGCGCATCGAATGTTGCCGCGCCGAGGTCGCGCTGAACCGTCGCACCGCGCCTGGGCTTTATCGCGGGGTCCGGATCGTCACGCGGGAGACGCATGGACGTCTCATGCTGGACGGCGCAGGCGTTCCGGTCGACGCGCTGGTCGAGATGAACCGCTTCCGCGACGAGGATCTTCTCGACGCCATGGCGCGGCGCAACGCCATCACGATACCGATGGCCACGGACCTCGCGCGACGGATCGCGGCGTTTCACAAGGATGCCGCGATCTGTGCGACGCACGGCGGCGCGGTGGCGATGCGGCATATCCTCGATATGAACGCCGATGCGCTGCTCGGGTCGATCTTTGCGCCCGATGCCGTCGCCAGCCTCGTCGCTGATCTGGAGGATGCACTGACGCGGCATGCATCGCTGCTCGATCGACGCCGCCAGACGGGAAAAGTACGCCGGTGCCACGGCGACCTCACATTGCGCAACATCTGCCTGCTCGATGGCAAGCCGACGCCGTTCGATTGTCTCGAATTCAACGAGGCTCTGGCATCTATCGACGTTCTTTACGATCTCGCCTTCCTGCTGATGGATCTGTGGCATCGCGACCGGCGCGACCTCGCCAATGTCGTGTTCAACCGCTATTTCGACGATGCGGACGAGACCGATGGGTTGTCCCTCCTTCCGTTCTTCATGGCTGTCAGGGCCTGCATTCGGGCGCATGTGACAGCGACCCAAGCAGAGGAAGCTGAGCCCGGGCGGGCTGGTGCCTTGCGCGACGAAGCGCATGCCTATTTCGATCTGGCGCGCACGCTTCTGGCGCCCCGGCTTCCGTTCCTCGTCGCGGTCGGCGGTCTGAGCGGCTCAGGAAAGTCGACAATGGCCGCAGCCATCGCACCGGCCCTCGGCCCTTCGCCGGGTGCGCGCATCGTCGCCAGCGATCGCATCCGCAAGGCCTTGCATGGCGTGACCGCCGAGACGCGGTTGACGCAGGACGCCTATCGGCCGGCTGTCTCGGCCCGTGTCTATGCGCTGATATGCGACCATGCGCATGCAGCGCTTGCGACGGGGCATGCCGTGGTGGCGGACGCGGTGTTCGACCGCGCCGAGGATCGTCTCGCCATCGAGGCCGTCGCGCGGGGTCGCGATGTGAGATTTGCCGGCTTCTGGCTGGAGGCGCCGCTCGACATGCGGATCACGCGCGTAATCCGGCGCGTCGACGATCCGTCGGATGCCACGCCGGATGTCGTTCACGCGCAGATGGCGCATGATACCGGGCCGATCTCGTGGCCGCGTATCGACGCCCGGAATGATTTTGAGCGGACCCGCGCCGCTATCCTCACATCGCTGTCGTGATGCCGACGGTCAGGACGCGGGCCCGGGCGGCACGAGGACGGCGGCGCCGCTCAGGCGGCCCTCGCGCAGGTCCGACAGCGCGCGATTGGCGTCCCGCAGATCATAGCGCGTCGTAACCGTCCGGACGCCCGCGCGTGGCGCGAGCGCGAGAAATTCCAGGGCGTCCTTTCGCGTGAGATTGGCGACAGAGACGATCTGCCGTTCCTCCCACAGGAGATCGTAGGAAAAGGCAGGAATGTCGGACATGTGGATGCCGCCGCACACTACGCGGCCGCCTTTCCGCACGCTGGCGAGAGCGGCGGGAACCAGCGCGCCGACCGGCGCGAAAATGATCGCGGCGTCGAGTTCTCGCGGCGGACGTTCGCTGGAACCACCCACCCAGACAGCCCCGAGCGACCGGGCGAACGTTTGCGCCTCGACATCGCCATCGCGTGTGAAGGCATAGACCTGCCGGCCCTGCCACCGACACACCTGGGCGAGGATATGGGCGGCGGCGCCGAATCCGTAGAGTCCGATAGCCTCCGCTTCGCCGGCCATGACGAGCGACCGCCAGCCGATCAGACCGGCGCACAGAAGGGGCGCCATCGCCACCGGATCGCCCGTCTCGTCGAGGGGGAAGGCATAGGCGGCGTCGGCCACCGTCTCGGTCGCGAAGCCGCCGTCGCGCGTGTAGCCCGTGAACAGCGGCGCGTCGCAGAGGTTTTCATGCCCGCTCTCGCAATAGGGGCAATGGCCGCACGTATGTCCGAGCCACGGAATGCCGACGCGCTGGCCGATCCGCAGATCGGAGACGCCTTCTCCGAGTGCGGCGATGCGGCCGACGATCTCATGACCGGGGACGATAGGCAGTTTCGGATGGGGCAGGTCGCCGTCCACGACATGCAGGTCGGTGCGGCAGACGGCGCAACATTCGACGGCGACGTGGATTTCACCGGAACCGGGCGAAGGAGACGGCCGGTCCTCCATGACAAGGGGTTCCCGCAACGCGCGCAGAACCATTGCCTTCATCGGTCACGCTCCTTCCGCGCGAGCTATGCGAACGGTCGACACCGGCCCGGCACGAAGGCGGAAGGACTCTGCCGGCGCTGTCCGCGCCGGCAGATTTTGCATGGTCGAACCGGTTATTTCCAGTTCCTCTGCAGAATCGTCATCAGCTTGGTCTTCGGGCTCTTCTTGCAGGCCTTTGCGACCACGCCAGCATTGCGCTTGACGTAGCGGGGATCGATCACCGTCAGGTTCTTGGTCGACATGAACCATCCGCCCATCCAGGAGCCGACGAGTTCCTGCGTCTCGCCATCGGACTTGAGAAACTCGCCGCAGGTGATCAGGGAACCGTCGATGCTCGTCGGGCCGCCCAGGCCGGGCTTGGCGTTTTCGGCGGAGACTTTCAGGGCGGCCATGATGAGCTGGTTCGGGTTCTTGGCGCACCAGCCGGTGACGCTGGCCACATTGGCCCGGTAGCCGTCGACGTTCAGCACCGTCGATCCTGCCTGCTGGTTGAACCAGCCGCTGACCCAGGCGGAGAACGCGCGGGCAGTGTCGGGGTCCATGGCGGCGTAGTCGGCGCAGGTGACCTTGTTGGCGTCGTAGGTCACCTGGGCGTGGGCGGTCGGCGCAAAAGCGATAAAGGCGCCAAACAGCGACAACAAAACAGCTTTCTTCATTTAACCCTCCAGTCCAGCAAGCTCGGGATGTTTCACAACAAGCAGATCCCGTCTCTGAGCCCGCCTAATACCGTCAGAATGACGCGAATAGTATCGGTCCCGGCGCCCCGATAACATTTTGCGACCGCCTGTAAAACAGGATCAAAAGCGGTTCACGGCCTTCAAACTTGTTTGCACGCGCTTTTTCGCAACGAAACGGGCATTTGTCTCATATTGCCAAGTTGATGGCGTGAAATGGCAAATTTTTCTTAACAGAACTGGCGAGGTTGCTGAGCCAAGAATTTGTACACCCGCGCGACGCTTGCCGGAGCAAGAGTGAGAGCGGGTAGCATCACGCGTCATTCTGGAATTTGCGTGATGCGTCGCACGATCTCCGGATGGCGGACCGACATGCCGTTCAACGTATCGAGCGGCGCGTGAAGCATCGTTGTCAGCGGGACGATGCGTTGCAGGCGTCCTGCTCGCCGGCCAACGCATCTTGGTCCCTCAGGGTTTATGAACTTCCGGCAGGTCTTCGCGCGGCGATTCCCGCTGGTGGAAGCAGCCTCCTCTCGTGCGCACCGTCTGAGCGAAAGGAATGACAATGAAGCGAAGTCTTGCCGTCGCGGCGGCCGCCATCGTGCTGGGCGCGAGCCCGACGCCGGAAGGCGCTTCATGTCGATGCAGGTGTTGGACGAGTTTCCCGTCGCTGAGACGCGGTGATTTCCTGGATGCCGGAGACGGTTGCGAGGTCTTCGGCGTCCTTCGTTGACTCTGGCTCCCGGTTCCGGAATCTATAAGAACATATCATGAACAAACGGGACCGGAGCCATGCCCGCCGCTGTCGCGGATCGCCTGATCGCCTTACGCCGCGAGATCGCCCGGCGCGCCCCTGATGGCGACGGTTCCGGAACCCGACCGGACGTCGGTCCTAGTCCGGAGCGGCAGGCGTTCGCGTCCCTGTTCGCCTCCGGCAATGCCTTTGGCGCCCTGCACGAAATCCTGGCCGCGACGCCGCCGGACCTGTTCGCGGCGATGGGATTTGCGGTGGATTTCGCGGTTGCCTGTGCGCAGGCGAGGCCCCGCGCCGGTCTCGTGCTGATCATCGAGGACTTCGTGGTCTGGGAGACGGGCATGCCCTATGGCCCCGGCCTCGTCGAAGCCGGGCTCGATCCGGCCCGGCTGCTGATCGTGCGGACGCACGACCCGAAGGAAACGCTGCTCGCGATGGAGGCTGCCCTGCGGTCCCGCGCTGTCGCCGGCGTTCTGGCCGAGAGCGCCATTTCCGCACGACTCTATGACCTTGCGACTTCGCGCCGTCTGCTGCTGGCGGCGCGCAGCGGCGGCGGTGCGGGGCTTCTGTTGCCCACCGCCTTCTCCGGCCACGCCATGAAACTGTCGAGCGCGGCGACGGCCAGGTTCGAGATCGCACGCGCTCCGGGCCGATCGATTCCATTCGGACGGGCGCGGATGCCGATGCCGGGCCGGCCGGCTTTCGCGTTCCGTCTCCTCAAGATGCCGGGCGGTCTGACCGAAGCGGCGGCGCGCGACGACATCAAGGCGGTGATCCTCGACGTGGACAGCCCCGGCGGCGAGGCGGGCGGGTGCGGCAGCGAGGCTCATGTCGTGGCTCCTCATGCAGGGGATCAGGGGTGGTAGGTGATGCTTCACCGACCAGGAGGATTGTTTCACACCCGGGCGGAGTCGGCCGCTTCGACGTCGGTCTGCAGGGGGTCCGCGTGCGCGGCGCCGCCGGCGGGCAGCTACGGCGGATCGTGGGGCTGCAGGGCCTCCTGGTCGGGATCCCGGGCGCGCTGATCGGGCTCGGGGTGGCGATCGAC
>ERZ500994.471-NODE-471-length-12177-cov-10.901006_pt1 | contig 12177 bp, 11 predicted proteins | sample MGYA00248878_ERZ500994 | MGnify/ENA primary metagenome ERZ500994 (study PRJEB25958, sample SAMN03398533) | human skin metagenome | study: EMG produced TPA metagenomics assembly of the Human Skin Microbiome Metagenome (human skin metagenome) data set. | reverse complement strand
CTCTGCCAGCCGCTTGAGTAGGACCCTCAGATCAAGCGTGCGGTGACGATCGTCACCGCACGTCCCCGTCTGGTTCGCCACCGCAGACGTGATCGCCCAATGCTGGGTCGACGACGAGCAGGACAAGGCCTACATGCAGCTGCCCGATGTCCGGACCACCGGCGCCCGACCGGAGTACTACCCCGACTTCTGAGCCTCGAGGGCAAGGGTCGGTCCGCGCATCAACTCAAAGGAGGATGCGCGGACCAACCTCGTGCGCGATGTGGCGGGACCCCCTTCGCCGGTGAACTGGATGGCATGTCGACCTCCCTGCGTCCAGCGCCATCCCAGCCCTCATCCGTGTCCACCCGCGCTCCCTTCGTCCAGCGCATCCTCGGCCGGCGGGGGGCCGCTCTCGTGCTCGTCCTCTCCGTGCTCGTCGTGGGGGTGGCGTCGGCCCTGCTGGGGTCGGCGGACGCGCCGCCGCGGGGTGAGGCCTACCCGGCGTCGGCGGAGTCGGCGGTGGTGGCGGAGCAGCTCGAGGGCTTCCCCGGCAGCGACACCGCTCCCGTCCTGCTCGTCGCGACGACGGGGGACGACGCCCGCCTGACGAGCGCCGACGAGCGTGCCCTCGGCGAGCTCGCGACCAGCCTCGGCGCCTCGCGGGCGCACCCGCAGGTGAGCGAGGACGGGATGGCCGCGACGGTCACCGTGCCCGTCGAGGTGAGCGAGGACAGCGCCACCCAGGTCGCGACCATCGAGGACCTGCGCGCCGAGGTGGCCGACCACGCACCGGCCGAGCTCGACGTGCAGGTGACCGGCGGCCCGGCCTTCGGCGCCGACATCGCCTCGGCCTTCGACGGCGCCGACTTCACCCTCCTCGCGGTGACCCTCGGGGTCATCGCGCTGCTGCTCCTGCTCACCTACCGCTCCCCCGTCCTGTGGCTCGTCCCGCTCACCGTCGTCGGCATCGCCGACCAGGTGGCCGGGCGGGTGACCGCTGTCGTCGGGGAGGCGAGCGGCCTCCCCTTCGACGCGGGCATCGTCTCCGTCCTCGTCTTCGGCGCCGGGGCCAACTACGCCCTCCTGCTCATCTCGCGCTACCGCGAGGAGCTGCACGAGCACGACGACCACCGCGTCGCGCTGCGCGCCGCGTGGCGGGAGACGTGCCGGCGATCGTCGCGAGCAATGCGACCGTCGTGCTCGCCCTGGCGACCCTCCTCCTCGCCGCCGTCCCGGGCACCCGCGGCCTCGGCCTGGCCTCCGCCGTCGGCCTCGTCATCGCCCTCGCTGCGGTCGTCCTCGTGCTGCCCGCAGCACTCGCGCTCGTCGGCCGACGGGTTTTCTGGCCCTTCGTCCCCCGCCCCGACGACGACCTCTCGCACGAGGGCATCTGGGCCCGCGTCGCCCGCAGCGTCGTGCGCCGGCCTGCGGTCTTCCTCGCCGGCGGTCTCCCCGTCCTCGGCGTGCTCGCCTCCGGTCTGCTCGGCGCCCGGGTCGGGCTGAGCCAGGCCGACTCCTTCCGCACCGCGTCGGAGTCGGCCGACGGGCTCGTGACGGTCGGCGAGCACTTCCCGGCGGGGTCCGCGGCCCCCTTCGTCATCACGACAGATGCCGACAAGACCGACGCCGTGACCACCGCCGTCGAGTCCGTGCCGGGCGTGACCACCGTCGCGCCCTCCGGCACCGACGGGCAGGGCCTGGCCCGGCTCACGGTCATCGGCGAGACCGCGCCCGGCAGCCCGGCGAGCCTCGAGCTCGCGAGCGACCTGCGCACCGCGGCCCACGCGTCACCGGCGCGGACTCCCACGTCGGCGGTGGCTCCGCCGAGCTGCTCGACGCCCGCACGGCCGCCGACGCCGACCTGCGCACGGTCGTCCCGCTCGTGCTCCTCGTCAGCCTCGTCGTGCTCGTTGTCCTGCTCCGCGCGCTCGTCGGCCCGCTCGTCCTGCTCGCGCTCAACGCGCTGAGCGCGCTCGCCGCGGTCGGGCTGGCCGCCTGGCTCGACGAGCACCTGCTCGGCCACCCGGCGCTCGACGTGCAGGTCCCGCTCGTCGCCTTCCTCTTCCTCGTGGCGCTCGGCATCGACTACACGATCTTCCTCATGCACCGAGCCCGTGCCGAGGCCGCCGACCACGGCACCCGCGAGGGTGTCGCCCGGGCGGTCGTCCGCACCGGCGCGGTCATCACGAGCGCGGGTGTCGTCCTCGCCGCCGTCTTCGCGGCGCTGGGTGTGCTGCCGCTCGTCGTCCTCGGCCAGCTCGGCCTCGTCGTCGGCCTCGGTGTCCTCCTCGACACGCTCGTGGTCCGCACGCTCGTCGTCCCCGCCGCCACCGCCCTCCTCGGCGAGCGCTTCTGGTGGCCCGGGCGGGTAGCGTCGCGCCCGTGACGAGCAGCACGAGCGACCCCACGGGCACCGGCCGGTGGCTGCGGCTGGGCCAGCACGCCCTGCTCGCCGTGCTCGCCGTCCTCTGCGCGGTGCGTGCCGTAGCGGACGGCGCGCACCCGCTCGCCGAGATCGGGGCCCTGGCGCTCTTCGCCGGCTGGTACGCCGTCGGTCCCCGCCTGGCCCGGCTCGGCCGTGACGGCACCGGCTGGTTCGTCGGACTCGTCCTCCTCTGGGGCCTGCTCGTGCTCGTCTCCCCCGAGAACGTCTGGCTCGCCTTCCCCCTCTGGCTCCTCGCCGGTCACGTGCTGCCGCTGCTGCCGGCCGTGGTCACCTCGCTGCTCGTCTTCGTCGTCGTCGCGCTCGAGCCGGTGCGGCAGAGCGGGCAGGCCTCCTTCGCGGCGATCATCGGGCCCTTCATCGGCATGGTCGTCGCCCTCGGCGTGGCCAAGGCGCAGCAGGCGCTCGTCCGCGACGGCATCGAGCGACAGCGGCTCATCGCCTCGCTCTACGCCGCGCAGGAGGAGAGCGCCGCCCTCACCGACGAACTGGCCCGCGTGCAGCGCGCCCAAGGCGTGACGAGCGAGCGCACCCGGCTCTCCCGCGACATCCACGACGGCATCGCGCAGGGCTTTTCCTCGCTCCTCCTGCTCGCCCGCGCCGCCCGGGCCGAGGGCGACGCCGACCGGCGGTCGCAGCTGCTCGAGCACATCGAGTCGGGCGCGGCCCAGGGCCTCGAGGAGTCGCGTCGCATCGTCGGGGCGCTCGCCCCCGCCGACCTCGACGAGGGCAGCCTGCCGGCGGCCGTGCGGCGGGTCGCCGAGCGCTTCGCCGACGAGACCGGCGTGGCCGCGACCGTCACCGCGTCGCCGACGCTGCCGGCGGTCCCGACGACCGTCGAGGTCGCTCTGCTGCGGCTCGTCCAGGGGGCCCTGGCCAATGTGCGGACCCAAGCGGCCGCACGCACGGTCACCATCAGCCTCGAGGAGGCCGGCACGACCGTGCGGGTCGACGTCGTCGACGACGGGGTCGGCTTCGACCCGCAGGGCTGGTGGGACCAGCCCTCCCCCACGAGCGGCGAAGGGGGATACGGCCTGCGCGCGACCCGCGCCCGGCTGCGTGAGCTCGGTGGCGGCCCGTCCGTCGAGTCCGCGCCCGGCGAGGGCACCGCCGTGTCGGGCTGGGTGGAGATCGGACGACCGGTGGAGGAGCGATGAGCGAGGCGATCGTCGGGGCGACGGGCACGACCGGCGGGGATGGCCACCCGGTGCGGGTGGTCGTCGTCGAGGACCACCCGGTGACCCGCATGGGCGTCGTCGCCCTGCTCGGGCAGGACCCCCGGATCACGGTCGTCGCCGACGTCGGATCCGGCGAGGAGGGCGTGGCCGCCGTCGCCCGCGAGCTGCCCGATGTCGTCGTCACCGACCTGCGCCTCCGCCCCGGTCTCGACGGCGTCGGGGTCACCGAGGCGGTGGGCGCCCGGCGACCCGCGCCGGCGGTGCTCGTGCTGACGACCTATGACACCGACCGTGACATCGTGCGGGCGGTCGAGGCGGGTGCTGCGGGCTACCTGCTCAAGGACGCCGACCCAGCCGTCATCACCGACGCCGTGGCCCGTGCCGCGAGCGGCCAGACGGTCCTGTCCCCCGACCTCGCCCAGCGGGTCGTCGCTGGCATCTCCCGCCCGCAGGCAGACCTGTCCGTCCGCGAGGTCGAGATCCTCGGCGCCGTCGCGCAGGGCATGTCCAACCGCGAGATCGCCCGTGCCCTCGTCATCTCGGAGGCGACGGTCAAGACGCACCTCGTGCACGTCTACACCAAGCTCGACGTCGACTCGCGCACCGCCGCCGTGGCGCGGGCGCGTGAGGACGGGCTGCTGAGCTAGTCGCGTGCCGCTGGGTCGCCGGCGCCGCCCTGGGCCTCGGCCCGCAGTCGGTAGCCGACCCCGCGGACCGTGGTGATCCGCTCGGCCCCGATCTTCGCCCGCAGCGAGCGGACGAAGACGTCGACGACATTGGACCCCGGGTCGAAGTCCATGTCCCACACCATGCCGAGCAGCTGCTCTCGGGAGAGCACCTGCTCGACGTGCTCGACGAAGGCCTCGAGCAGGGAGAACTCGCGGGCCGTCAGCTCCACCTCACGGCCGGCGACGCGCGCGGTGCGTCGGCGGACGTCCAGGCTCAGGTCGCCCGCGACGAGCGCCCCGTCGTCGGCCGGAGCCGCCCCGCCCTCGCGCAGCCGCAGCCGGATGCGGGCGAGCAGCTCGGCGAACTGGAAGGGCTTGGTCATGTAGTCGTTGGCCCCGCCCTCGAGACCCGCGACGGTGTCGTCGACCCCGTCTCGTGCCGTGAGGATGATGACGGGCAGGTCGACGTCGTCGCCGCGCAGCCGGCGCAGCACCTCGAAGCCGTCGAGCCCGGGCAGGCCGACGTCGAGCACGAGCAGGTCGAAGGCCCCGGTCGAGGCGAGCGCCCAGGCCTGCCGGCCGTCGCCGACAATCGTCGTGCGGTAGCCGCTGGCCCGCAGCCCCTTGTCGATGAAGCTGGCGATCTCGTCGTGGTCCTCGGCGATGAGGATGGCGCTCATGTCTGCTCCGGGTGGTCGTGGCTGGCAGGGGTGTGGGTGGGGAGCACGAGGGTGAAGACGGCACCCTCACCGGGCGTGCCGCCGACGTCGACCCGCCCGCCGTGGCCCTCGGCGATGGCCCGCACGATCGACAGCCCGAGGCCGGCGCCGCTGTGCCGCCGACCGTCCGGGGGCTCGCCGTGGGCGAAGCGCTCGAAGATGTGCTCCCGCTCGGCGACCGGCACGCCGGGCCCGGTGTCGGCCACGCTGATCGTCAGCGCCGGACCGAGCTCGGGGTCGACGACGACGTCCGAGGAGAGGGTGATCGCATCGCCGTCGCCGGTGTGCTGCACGGCGTTGTGTGCCAGCTGGAGCACGGCCTGGGTGACGCGCTGGGTGTCGAGCCGCGCCGTACCCTCGGCGACGTGGGCGAGCCGCCAGCTGCGGTCGGCGAGGGCCGAGACCTTGGCCTCGAGCGAGATGGTCAGCGTCGGCAGGTCGACCTCCTCGCCGAGCCGCACGAAGTCCGGTCGGTCGGCCTTGGCCAGGGCGAGCAGGTCGGTGACGATCCGACTCATCCGGTCCAGCTCCTGGGTGACGATGCGCATCGTCACCTCCCGCGACGCCGGGTCGTCGTCCATGAGCTCGAGGTGACCGCGGATCACGGTGATCGGCGTGCGCAGCTCGTGGCCGGCGTCGTCGACGAAGCGCTGCTCCGCGCGGAAGGCCTCCTCGAGCCGGTCGAGCATGCGGTTGAAGGTCGCGGCCAGACCCGACACGTCGTCGTCGCCCACGGTGATCCGTCGGGTGAGGTCGTGCTCGGTGATCTCGGCGGCCGCCTCCTGCACCTGCCGCACCGGCCGCAGGATCCGCCCGGCGACGAGCCACGAGATGACGCCCGCGAGGAGCAGGGTCCCGAGCGAGACGAGGGTGAGCATGCGCACCGTGCGGTCGGCCTCGGCCGTGCCCTCCCCCGTGAAGACGGCGACGAGCAGCATCGCGTCGTCGCCGCCCCGCACGTCGACGACGGTGCGGGCCCAGCGCATCTCGCCGGCGGGGGTGTCGAGGGTGCCGGACGTCCCCTGCTCGGCCGCGCGCAGCACGGCCGGGTCCCGGGTGAGGTCGTACTCGTCGACGTCCGGCGCCCCGGCGCCGTAGGAGGTCGTCACGACGCCCGACTCCCCGACGTAGCCGACGATCACCTCGCCACTGCCCGGCCGCTGCCGGGAGAGGTAGACGGTGAGCAGCCGCTCCGCCGTCGTGAAGGGACGGGAGGTCTCGGGGTCGACGCCGGTGCGGGTGAAGGTGCGGAACTCCTCGATCTCCTGGGTCACGTCGGCGTTGGCCCGCTCCGTGACCGACACGTGCAGGCTCTCGCGCACGACGATGACGACCGACAGCAGGCTGACGAAGAGCACGAGCACCATCCAGCCGACGATGGTGTCGCGGGCCAGCCGTGGACGGCCGCGCTCAGCCGCCATCAGTCATCGTCGTACTCGTCGTCGTCCGCGCCGTCGTCATCATCGTCGTAGGTGGGCGCCGGCGCATCGGTGCGCGAGGTCCACGACGGCGTGGGGGTCCACGTGGGGCGCGTGCTCGCGCTGGTCGACGGCCGGGTGGTCGTGGTGGACGTGGGGTCGGAGGTCGAGCTGCTCGTCGGCGTGCTGGTCGAGGACGTGCTGGTCGGCCCCGTGCTGGTCGACGACGGGGTGGGCGTCGACGAGGTGCCGTCGGTCGTCAGCTGCAGCGGACGTTCCTCGACCGGCGGGGGGTCCGCCGGCGCCGCGGCCACGCGGAATCCGATCAGGACGAGCACCGGCACGGACAGCATGACCGCGAGGAGCATGCCGTCCCGGCCGAGCCTGCGGCGGGGTGCGGGAGTCATGCCTCGAGGTTACGAAGGGGGTGTGAGTCCCGGATGAGCGTCGGATGAAGAAGCCTTCATCAAGGGGTCGGGCACGGCGCGGGTCACGAGGTTGACCCCACGCATGACGTGGAAACCGAGCAGCGCCGCGACGGTGCCCAGGGCGATGCCCGCGAACTGCAGGTCCCCGACCTTCCACGTGAAGTCGGCGATGCCGATGATCAGCGCCACGGCAGCGGTCATGAGGTTGATCGGGTTGCCGAAGTCGACCTTGGCCTCGACCCAGATCTTCGCCCCGAGCAGGCCGATCATGCCGTAGAGGACGACGCCCGCCCCGCCGAGGACCCCCGGGGGCACGGTGGCGATGGCCTCGCCGAACTTCGGCGAGAAGGACAGCAGCAGCGCGACGAGCGCGGCGACCCAGTAGGCGGCGGTCGAGTAGACACGAGTCGCGGCCATGACGCCGATGTTCTCGGCGTAGGTCGTCGTGCCCGATCCACCGCCGGCTCCGGCCAGGCTCGTGGCGAGGCCGTCAGCGATGAGCGCCCTGCCCGTCAGCGGGTCGAGGTCCTCCCCCGTCATCGAGGCGACCGAGCGGATGTGCCCGACGTTCTCCGCCACCAGGACGAGGACGACGGGGATGAAGAGGCCTGCGACCGCGAGCTCGAAGTGCGGCGCGTGGAAGTCCGGCGCCCCGAGCCAGTCGGCCTCGTGCATCCGGGCGAAGCTGACCTCGTCACGCAGCAGCGCGGTGGCGTAGCCGGCGGCGACACCGACGAGGATCGCGATGCGGGAGAAGAGCGTCCGGGTCGCGACGGTGACGAGCAGGATGACGACGACCGTCACGAGGGCGGTCACCGGGGACTTCATGAAGTTGACCTCGGCGCTCGGCGCGAGGTTGAGCCCGATGAGCGCGACGATCGCGCCGGTGACGACCGGCGGCATGAGCGCCCGCAGCCACCGGTCGCCGGCCATCTGGACGACGACCCCGATGAGCGCGAGCGCGAGGCCGGCCATGACGACGCCACCGAGGGCGGTGGGCATGTCGTGGCTCTTCGTCGCGGCGGCCAGCGGTGCGATGAAGGCGAAGGAGCTGCCGAGATAGCTCGGCACCCGCCCGGCGGTGATGAGCAGGAAGAGCATCGTGCCGATACCGCTGAAGAAGAGGGTCGTCGCCGGCGGCAGCCCGGTGATGAGCGGCACGAGGAAGGTCGCGCCGAACATCGCGACGACGTGCTGCGCGCCGAGACCGATCGTGCGGGGCCAGGACAGGCGTTCGCCGGGCCGCACGACCTCACCGGGCCGCACCTCGCGACCGTCACCGTGGACGGTCCAGCCGAGGCCGAAGGGGGCGGGGGGCCGGGTCGGGTCAGGTGTCGTCACGAGGGGCGATCGTAGCCCTGCGCCGGGTCAGCCTGGTCCACAGCCACGGGGTGCGCGAGGGCGTCTTGACCTGCTCCCGCGGCGGCGGCCCCTCGTCGACGTCGTCGAAGAGCAGGACGTTGCCCCGGTAGGGCCCCGCGAGGGTCGACGGGTCGATGCTGCCCGCGGCCGCGCGGCGCAGGACCTCGGGTGCGTCGTCGGCGGCCAGGGCGTCGTGGAGCTGCACCTCGGTGCCGAGCATCGCCGCGAGCGTCTCGAGGCGGCGCGGCGAGGTCCGCGCGAGCCGGTCGCCCACGGCGAGGGTCCAGCTCCCGCCGACGCCGGGCAGGGGCGGGAGGATGACGGTGCGGGCCCCGGCCGCGGCGATATCACCCGGGTCGGCAGCTCGTCCGTCGGTCAGCCCGAGGGCCTCGGCGACATCGGCCTGCGTCCGGTCGCGGACGGCCAGCCAGGCGCTGCCCGGGCCGAAGGGCTCGAGCCCGCTCACAGCGAGCGGGCCATGATGACGCCGTCGCGGTCGTCGTCGGGGCCGACCCGCACGGCGCCGGGCACGCGTCCGACCTCGGTGTAGCCGTAGCGGGTGTAGAACTCGCCCAGCCCGGTCCCACCCCGGTAGTCGAGGGTGGCCACCTCGACGCCCGCGTCGCGGGCCGCCCGGTGCAGGCCGGCCATGAGGAGGGCTCCGTGGTTGGTCCCCCGGCGGTCGGGGTCGGTCATGATCCGCTCGAGGTTGGCGGTGTGGGCGACGGTCGCCCCCGACGGGCGGGCGACGAAGCCGAAGCCGAGCAGGTCGCCGCCCGGGGAGTTGAGCGCCACGAGGGTGGCGGAGCCGCGCTCGAGACGCTCGCCGTAGCCGTCGAGGACGGCCGCGACCTCGTCCTCGCTCGCCCCGGGCAGGAAGCCGACGGCTCCCCCGGCGTCGTTGACCCGCACCCACATGCGCAGCATCGCCTCGCGCGCCCGCGCGGGGATGCGGTCGGTGACGCGCACCCAGGGCAGCTCGAGGACGACCCACTCGTCCTCCCCGGTGACGTGGTCGAGGTCGGGCGCGTGCTCCATGCCCGCGGACTCGGCGACGAAGCGGGTGCCGACGTCCTCCGGCGCGACCCGCAGCCGCAGCGGCAGCTCCGGCAGCCACTCGAGGGCGTGCGCGACGGCGAGCCGCAGCGCCCGGGAGGCCAGCTCGTCACCCCCTTCGCCGTCGACGACGCGGATCGTCACGCGGATGAAGTCAGTGTGCGCCCGCAGTCCGACGAAGCCGACGGCGCGGCCGGCGGCACCGCTGATGATCCACGTGCCGTAGCCGTGCTCCTCCCAGTGCTCTCGCCAGGCCCGCACGATCTCGGCGGGCCGGCCGGCGTCCGCCGGGAGCCCCATGAGCTCGGCGACGAGGGCGGCGTCGTCCTCGACGGGCGGGAGCAGGCTGAGGTCGTCTGAGGTGATGGTGCGAGGGGCGGTCACGGACCCCATGGTGACACCCCGCTCACCGCGCTGGGACGATGGGCAGATGACTGATCCGCTCTCCGTGCCCGTCGGCACCGACCCCGACGAGCTCTTCGAGCGCTTCCAGGCATGGACGGCCGAGCGCGGCCTGACGCTCTACCCGCACCAGGAGGAGGCGCTGCTCGCGCTCCTCGGCGACGACCACGTCGTCCTCGCCACGCCCACCGGCTCCGGCAAGTCCCTCGTCGCGACCGGCGCCATCGCCCACGCGATGGCCAAGGACCAGGTCGCCTTCTACACAGCGCCGATCAAGGCCCTCGTCTCGGAGAAGTTCTTCGACCTCTGCGCGATCTTCGGCGCCGACAACGTCGGCATGCTCACCGGCGACGCGTCGGTCAACGCCGACGCTCCCGTCATCGTCTGCACCGCAGAGGTGCTCGCCAACCTCGCCCTGCGCGAGGGGCGCGAGGCCGACGTCGGTCTCGTCGTCATGGACGAGTTCCACTACTACGCCGAGCCGGAGCGCGGCTGGGCCTGGCAGGTCCCGCTGCTCGAGCTGCCGCAGGCGCAGATGCTCCTCATGTCGGCCACCCTCGGCGACACCCGGGCCATCGAGGAGGACCTCGCCGAGCGCACCGGGCGCGACGTCGTGGTCGTCAAGGACGCCGAGCGACCCGTCCCGCTGACCTTCCGCTGGGCCCTCACCCCGCTGCAGGAGACGATCGAGGAGATCCTCGAGTGGCGCCGGGCCCCCGTCTACGTCGTCCACCAGACCCAGGCCAATGCCGCCGAGCACGCGCGCCTGGTCCAGACGCTCAAGCTGCTCGACAAGGACGAGAAGCAGGCCATCGCCGACCGGCTCGCCGGCTTCCGCTTCTCCGCCGGATTCGGCCGCACCCTCGGCGGGATGCTGCGCCGCGGAGTCGGCGTGCACCACGCCGGCATGCTGCCGCGCTACCGCCGGCTCGTCGAGCAGCTCGCGCAGGAGGGCCTGCTCAAGGTCATCTGCGGCACCGACACCCTCGGTGTGGGCATCAACGTGCCGATCCGCACCGTGCTCTTCACCTCCCTGACGAAGTTCGACGGCTCGCGCCACCGCGTGCTGCGGGTGCGCGAGTTCCTCCAGATCGCCGGGCGGGCCGGCCGCGCCGGCTACGACACCGAGGGCTACGTCGTCGTCCAGGCCCCCGAGCACGTCATCGACAACCACCGAGCGCTGCTCAAGGCGGGCGACGACGAGAAGAAGCGCAAGAAGGTTCAGCGCAAGAAGCCCCCGGAGGGCTTCGTCGTGTGGACCGAGGACACCTTCACCAAGCTGACGACCAATGCCCCCGAGACCCTCCGGTCCCGGATGAAGGTCGACAACTCGACGATCCTCAACGTCGTCGCCCGCCCCGGCGACCCGGTCACCGCGCTCTCCCGGCTCACGAGGGACAACCACGAGGACGCGAAGGGGAGGGCTCGCCTCGCCCGACGAGCGATCCGTCTGGGGCGCAGCCTGCTCGACTCCGGTGTGCTCGAGCGCCTCCCCGAGCCGGACGCGACCGGGCGGACCGTCGCGCTGACGCTCGACCTGCCCCCGGACTTCGCGCTCAACCAGCCGCTCGCCCCCTTCGCGCTGGCGGCGCTCGACCTGCTCGACCCCGACTCCCCCACCCACGCCCTCGACGTCGTCTCGACGGTCGAGGCCGTGCTCGAGGCGCCGATGGCCGTCCTCGTCGCCCAGCAGCACGCCGCCCGCGGCGAGGCGATCGCCGAGATGAAGGCGGACGGCATCGAGTACGAGGAGCGGATGCGGCTGCTCGAGGAGATCACCTGGCCGCGCCCGCTCGCCGAGGAGCTGGCCGCGGCCTTCGAGACCTATCGGCAGAGCCACCCGTGGCTGCCCGAGGAGACGCTCGTGCCGAAGTCGGTCGTGCGCCTGATGTGGGAGGAGGGGATGTCCTTCGCCGACTTCGTGCGCCGCTTCACCCTCGCCCCGCGCGAGGGGCTCGTGCTGCGCTACCTCACCGATGCCTACCGCACGCTCACCCGCACCGTGCCGGAGGCGCACTCCTCCCCCGAGCTGCGCGAGATCGTCGAGTGGCTCGGCGAGACGGTGCGCCAGACCGACTCCTCGCTGCTCGACGAGTGGGAGGCGCTCACCGACTCCTCCGCCGGCACGCGCGGGGCCACCGGCGAGGTGCGGCCGCCGCGACCGCTCTCCCAGCAGGAGCGGGCCTTCACGGTGATGATCCGCAATGCGATGTTCGCCCGGGTGCTGGCGTGCGCGCGCGACGACCTGGACCGCCTGGTTTAGTTGGAGGAGGCCGCAGCCGAGCGCGGTGGGGGAGGTGCGGACGACCCGGCGGTGGCGATGACCCGGGACGACTGGGACGCCGCCCTGGAGGCCTACTATTCCGAGCACGACCGGATCGGCACCGACGCCGACGCCCGCGGCCCGGCGTACCTCGACATCGCAGCGGAGGAGCGCGACGACGACGGACGCCGGATCCGGCGGGTCACCCAGACCCTCGCCGACCCGGCCGGTCACCGCGACTGGGTGCTTCGCGCCACC
>ERZ500994.470-NODE-470-length-12204-cov-5.382830_pt1 | contig 12204 bp, 11 predicted proteins | sample MGYA00248878_ERZ500994 | MGnify/ENA primary metagenome ERZ500994 (study PRJEB25958, sample SAMN03398533) | human skin metagenome | study: EMG produced TPA metagenomics assembly of the Human Skin Microbiome Metagenome (human skin metagenome) data set. | reverse complement strand
TCGAGCGCGAGGCGACGGATCGTCGCCGCCGGCACGCCGGTGATCGCGGCGGCGGCGCTGGCGCTGCATTATGTCGAGCGCACGCAGATGGCGGCGCGGCCGGCGCTTACGCATCCCCGTCGTCTGGTACGTGGCGACACGCTCGAGATCGACGCCGCGACCCGCGCCAATCTGGAACTCACCCGCACGCTCGGCGGCGCGCGCGACGGATCGTTGCTCGCCGCCATCGACCGCACCATGACGCCGGCCGGCGCGCGCCTGCTTGCGGAACGGCTCGCCGCGCCGCTGACCGATCCGAAGGCGATCGCCCGGCGGCTCGACGCCGTGGATGCGCTGGCGACGGACGCGACGTTCCGCGAGGCGCTGCGGAAGCGATTGCGCGGCGCGCCCGATATTTCGCGCGCGTTCTCGCGACTTGCGCTCGGGCGCGGCGGCCCGCGCGACCTTGCCGCCCTTCGCGACGGCCTCGTGACGACGCGCGACATCGGGAGCGAACTCTCGACGCGCGAAAACACGCCGGACGAGATCGCCGCGCTGATTCCCCCGCTCGTCGCCGTGGACGGCGATCTCCTGTCCGGGCTCGCGCAGGCGCTGGCGGAAAATCTTCCGCTCGATCGTCGCGACGGCGGCTTCATCGCGGATGGTTTCGATTCCGCGCTCGACGAGGCGCGCGCGCTGCGGGACGAAAGCCGCCGGGTCGTCGCCGAACTACAGGCCCGCTATTGCGATCTCGCCGGCACGAAGCAGCTCCGCATCAAGCACAACAACATGCTGGGCTTCTTCATCGAGACGACGCAGGCGCAGGGCGAACGGCTCCGCCAACCGCCGCTCGACGCGACCTTCCTGCATCGACAGACGATGGCCGGCGCCATGCGCTTCTCGACGCGCGAACTCGCGGACCTCGAGGCGAAGATCGCCTCGGCGGCGGATCGGGCGCTGGCCATCGAGCACTGCCATTTCGACCGCATGGCCGGCGATGTCGCGCGCGAGCGGGAACACATCTGCGCGTCGGCCGATGCGCTAGCCGTTCTCGACGTCACGAGCGCGCTCGGCGAGCTTGCCGTCCGGCATCGCTGGACGCGGCCGGTCGTTGACGGCTCGCTGTCCTTCGTCGTCGAGGGGGGCCGCCATCCGGTCGTCGAGGCCGCGATCCGGGAGCAGGGCGGGGCGTTCACGGCCAACGACTGCGACCTCTCCGATCCGACCGGGGCCGGCGCGGCGGGACGCATCGCGGTGATCACCGGCCCGAACATGGCGGGGAAATCGACGTTCCTGCGCCAGAACGCGCTGATCGCCGTGCTCGCCCAGATGGGCTCGTTCGTGCCGGCCGAGCGGGTGCATCTCGGCGTGGTCGACCGCTTGTTCTCGCGCGTCGGCGCGGCCGACGATCTCGCGCGGGGACGTTCGACCTTCATGGTCGAGATGGTCGAGACGGCCGCCATCCTCAATCAGGCGACCGCGCGGTCCTTCGTCATCCTCGACGAGATCGGGCGCGGCACGGCGACCTTCGACGGTCTGTCCATCGCCTGGGCGACGATGGAATATCTGCACGAGCGCAACCGCTCCCGCGCATTGTTCGCGACGCATTTTCACGAACTCACGCAGCTCGGCCGCCGGCTGGGGCGGCTCGTCAATCTCACCATGCGGGTCAGCGAATACAACGGCGAGCTGATCTTCCTGCACGAGGTCGTCGCCGGCGCGGCGGACCGCTCCTACGGCATCCAGGTGGCGCGGCTGGCGGGCCTGCCCGACGCCGTCGTGGACCGGGCCCGGAACATTCTCGTCGAACTCGAAGCGCTGGATCGCCGGGCGCCCGTCGAGCGGCTGGTCGCGGACCTGCCGCTGTTCGCGCGGGCGGAAACGTCGCCGTCCGCCGGGAAGGCCCCGAAGGACGCGTTGCGGGAGGCGCTGGCGGCCATCGATCCGGACGCCCTCAGTCCGCGCGAGGCGCATGCCGTTCTCTACGGGCTGAAAGACGCGGCAAAACAGGGTCGTTCACCGTAAAACAAGGTTAAATCTTAGGGTTAAGGTCTGTTTAAGGTCTTCGTGACAACGTTCCCTCGCGTTTCACTCGCCGTCGCCATCCGGCGCGGCACAACCCAAGGGAACTGCGCGTCATGGGCAGCACGAAGGCCCTCTCATTGGCGACTGTTGTCGTCCTGGGCACGGTGGCCTCCGCCGCCGCTGCCGATCTGCTTCCGCCGCCGCCGATACCGGCTCCCATTCCGGCCCCGCTGGATACGAGCGGCTGGTACATCCGCGCCGACGTCGGTGTTGGCATCGACGATTCCTACAGCTTCCGTTCGACCTTCCAGCCGACCAATCCGGCGGGGGGCACGCTTCCGGCAACGTCGCGGGTCTTCAGCTCGATCGGCGATTCGGCGATCATCGGCTTCGGCGTCGGCTACCAGTTCAACAACTGGTTCCGCGGCGACCTGACGGGTGAATACCGAACCTCCGCGCCCTATCGCACGGGCGTCGCCTATGCGGCGTTCTGCCCGGTGGCGTTCTGCCTCGACACCTATTCGGCCAATCACTGGAAGGCGCTGTTCCTCGCCAACGGTTACGTAGACCTCGGCACCTGGTACGGGGTTACGCCTTTCGTTGGCGCGGGCGTCGGCTTTTCCTACGCCGGTCTACGCGGGCTGACGGACAATGGCCTCGGCAACGGCTTTGCGGCGGACACGTCCAAGACCAACTTCGCATGGGCGCTTCACGCCGGTCTCGGCTATCAGGTCACGCAGAATCTCAAGCTTGAATTCAGCTATCGCTATATGAACACCGGCAGGTTCACCTCGAACCCGATCATCTGCGAGTCCATCGCCGGCTGTTTCTTCGAACGGCAATCTTTCAATGAAGCCGCGCACGACTTCCGGGTCGGCATGCGCTGGATGTTCGCGGGCGATACGCCGACCGTCTATGCGCCGCCGGGTCCGCTGATCCGCAAATACTGATTCCTGTACTCGCCAGTACAACAAACGACGCGGGCAAAACCCGCGTCGTTTTTGTTTTGGGACACCGCAAAAGACGCCTTCATAAACCGTCTCTTAAGCATGTTTGTTCACCATTGTGGAAAGCAAGCCTGATGCGCAAGCGCCAGGTGATCTCGAGGGTGAACGATGGTCGAACTTTCTCGCCGCCTGATGGCGCCAGTGGCTGCCCTGGCCTTTGCCGCCGTTCTGCCGACGGTCGCGCGCGCGGCCGATCTGCTTCCGCCCCCGCCCTCGCTCGAGATGGACGAGGAGCGCGTCACCTTCGGCACCGGCTGGTATCTGCGGGGTGATATCGGCGCGTCGCAGGATGTGAAACTGTCGATCGGCGGCACGACCCTGCCGCGCAACAGCGACTTCTTCAACTCCTGGAACGCCGGCCTCGGCTTCGGCTACAAATACAACGACTGGTTCCGGACCGACGTCACCGGCGACTGGAACAACCCGCGGACGTTCCGGGGCAATACGGCATCAGGCGTCCCGTGCCAGATCGGCGCGGTCGGAACCCCGTTCGGTCCCGGACCCTACACTGGATCAGCCGGTGTCTATTCAGCCTGCTCCGATTACGTGAATGCACGCATTCAGGCGTTCAACGTTTTGGTCAACGGCTATGTCGATCTAGGCACTTGGGCGGGTGTCACGCCCTATGTCGGTGCGGGCGTCGGCTTCACGAACATCTACCAGAAGTTCACGCGCAACTGGTACATGAACAACGGCAACCCCTATGCGCCCGTGTGGACCGATCCGTTCACGCAGGGCACCTACCAGGCCTATTGGGATCAGACCCGTAGCACGAACTCGTTCCAGTTCGCCTGGGCGGCGATGGCGGGCTTCTCCTATGCCTTCACGCGCAATGCCGCGATCGATATCGGCTACCGCTATCTCAACCTCGGCAAGGTTACGACCTACTCGCTGTACGGGACGTCGACGCAGAACCTGTACTCGAATCAGCTGCGCGTCGGCATTCGCTATACGCCCGACTGATCCGCGAAAGAGGCGTCGCCGCCGTCTTGCATTCCATCGGCCCGGGGCGTATCGCCATCCCCGGGACACCTCCCCCCAACGGGAGGCGCCCATCTGAAAGGATGGATCGATGGCAAACGCAAAACCGGCAAAGAAGCCGGCAAATCCCTGTTTCTCCTCCGGCCCCTGCGCCAAGCGCCCCGGCTGGTCCCTCGAAGCTCTCTCCGATGCGCCGCTCGGCCGTTCGCACCGCGCCAAGGCCGGCAAGGCGAAACTCGCCGAAGCCATCGACCTGACGCGGGAAATCCTGCAGGTTCCCGCCGGCTACCGCATCGGCATCGTCCCGGCCTCCGACACTGGCGCTGTCGAAATGGCGATGTGGTCGCTGCTCGGCGCGCGGCCGGTCGACATGCTCGCCTGGGAAAGCTTTGGCGAAGGCTGGGTGACCGACGTCGCCAAGCAGCTGAAACTGAAAGATGTGCGCGTCATCAAGGCGGGCTACGGCGAACTGCCCGATCTGAAAAGCGTGAATTTCGACCATGACGTCGTCTTCACCTGGAACGGCACGACCTCCGGCGTGCGCGTGCCGAATGCGGACTGGATTCCGGCCGACCGCAAGGGGCTGACAATCTGCGACGCCACTTCGGCGGCCTTCGCGCAGCGCCTCGATTTCGCGAAACTCGATGTCGTCACCTTCTCCTGGCAGAAGGTGCTCGGCGGCGAGGCCGCGCATGGCATGATCATCCTGTCGCCGCGCGCCGTCGAGCGCCTGACGACCTATGTTCCCGCCTGGCCGCTGCCAAAAATTTTTCGCATGACCAGTGGTGGCAAGCTGATCGAGGGCATCTTCGTCGGCGAGACGATCAACACGCCCTCGATGCTCTGCAACGAAGATTATCTCGACGCGCTGAAATGGGCGAAGGGGCTTGGCGGCCTCGATGCGCTCGTCGCGCGCGCCGACGCCAACACCAAGGCCATCGCTGATTGGGTTGCGCGGACGCCGTGGATCGACTTCCTGCCGAAGGATCCGGCCAACCGCTCCAACACCAGCGTCTGCCTCGTCGTTGTCGACCCGGCGGTCACGGCGCGTTCGGCCGACGATCAGGCCGCTTTCGCGAAGTCTCTCGCGAGCCTCGTCGAGAAAGAAAAGGCCGGCTACGACATCGGCGCCTATCGCGACGCGCCGCCGGGCCTGCGCATCTGGTGCGGCGCGACGGTCGAAACATCCGACATCGTCACGCTGACGGAATGGCTCGATTGGGCCTTCGCGGAAGCGAAAGCGACGTTGCAGAAGGCAGCGTAAGGTCCACGCGTTACCCTCTCATGCTTGCGGGAGAGGGTGGTCGGCGAAGCTGACCAAGTGAGGGGACCGCGACCCGGCCCTCGCCGAATTGACGTGTCTGTTTCCCTCATCCGACCTTCGCTGACGCGAAGGCCACCTTCTCCCGCAAGCGGGAGAAGGAACGTGCACAAGGATCGCTCATGGCTCCCCGCGTTCTGATTTCCGACGCTCTGTCGCCCGCCGCCGTCGCCATCTTCAAGGAACGCGGCGTCGAAGTGGATTTCCAGCCGGCCCTCGGCAAGGACAAGGAAAAGCTCGCCGCGCTGATCAAGGATTACGATGGCCTCGCCATCCGCTCCGCCAGCAAGGTCACGGCGAAGATGCTCGAGGACGCCGGCCGGCTGAAGGTCATCGGCCGGGCTGGCATCGGCGTCGACAATGTCGATATTCCCGCCGCGACCTCTCGCGGCATCATCGTGATGAACACGCCCTTCGGCAATTCCATCACGACCGCCGAACACGCGATCGCGATGATGTTCGCGATCGCGCGCGAGATTCCCGCCGCCGACGCGTCGACGCAAGCCGGCAAGTGGGAGAAGAACCGCTTCATGGGCGTCGAGATCACCGGCAAGGTGCTCGGCATCATCGGCTGCGGCAATATCGGCTCGATCGTCGCCGACCGCGCGATCGGTCTGAAGATGCGCGTGATCGCCTTCGATCCGTTCCTGTCGCCGGAGCGGGCGAAAGATCTCGGCGTCGAGAAGGTCGAGCTTGACGATCTTCTCGTCCGCGCCGATTTCATCACGCTGCATACGCCGATGACGGCGCAGACGAAGAACGTCCTGTCGGCCGAAGCGCTTGCGAAGACGAAGAAAGGCGTGCGCATCATCAATTGCGCGCGCGGCGGTCTGGTCGACGAGGTCGCGCTGCGCGCCGCACTCGATTCGGGCCATGTCGCCGGCGCGGCCTTCGACGTGTTCGTGGAAGAGCCGGCGACGACCAATCCTCTGTTCGGCCATCCGAACGTGGTCTGCACGCCGCATCTGGGCGCGGCAACGTCGGAAGCGCAGGAGAATGTCGCGCTGCAGGTCGCCGAGCAGATGTCCGACTATCTGACGCGCGGCGCGATCTCCAACGCGGTCAACTTCCCGTCGATCACGGCGGAGGAAGCACCGCGTCTGAAGCCCTTCATCGCGCTGGCCGAGAAGCTCGGTTCCTTCGCGGGTCAGTTGACCGAGACGGGCATTTCGAAGGTGACGATCACCTATGAAGGCGACGTCGCCTCGCTGAAAACGAAGGCGCTGACGGCGTCGGCGATCGCCGGCCTGTTGCGCCCGCTGCTGTCCGACGTCAACGTCGTGTCGGCGCCGACGGTCGCCAAGGAACGCGGCATCGTCATCGACGAAGTGACGCGCGCCGCCGAAGGCGACTACGAATCGCTCATCACTTTGTCCGTCGAGACGGAGCGGCAGGAGCGTTCGGTGTCAGGAACGGTGTTCCATGACGGTCGGCCGCGCATCGTGTCGATCAAGAACATCAAGGTCGACGCCGAATTCGCGCCCTCGATGATCTATGTCACCAACGAGGACAAGCCCGGCTTCATCGGCCGGTTCGCCGGCGTGCTCGGCGATTCGGGCCTCAACATCGCGACCTTCGCGCTGGGCCGCGATGCGCCGGGCGGCTCCGCCATCGCGCTGGTGGCGGTGGACGGCAGCGTTCCCGAGACGGTGCTTGCCGCGATCCAGGGCCTTCCGAGCGTAAAACAGGCGAAGGCGCTGAAGTTCTGAAGTCTTGACGCTGTCATGCCAGACGCCCGCGGAGCGGGCGAGCGGGCATCCATAGGCGAGACAGTCTTCGCCTGAGCGAGAGCTGGATTCCCGCGCGCCCGCTTTGCGGGCGTCGGGAATGACAGACCCGAGGCTGTCTAAATCTTGCTCTCGGCGAGCCAGATGCCGCCGAGAGCAAGCGCGAGAGCGATGGCGTGATAGACGTGAAAGTCCTCGCCGAGCAGCAGAACCGCCGCCAGGGCGCCAAAGATCGGCGTGAGATTGTTGAACAGGCCGGCGCGCGCGGGGCCGATCAGCTCGATGCCGCGCATATAGAAGACCTGTGAGGTCAGCGACGGCCCCATGGCGACGAATGCAAGAATCCCGAGGCCGCCGACGGTCGGCCAGTACGTTCGACCCATGGCGACTTCCACCGCCATGGCTGGGATGGACGTGGTGAGCGCCGCGAAGGTCAGGGCGGCGAAGAAGACGAGCGGCGGAACGGCGGGCCGGTCGCGCAGCGCCAACGTGTAGGCCGCGTAGAGCGCCGACGCCGCGAGCATCAGAAGATCGCCCGGGTTGAACTCGATCTCGCCGATGCGCAGCAATTCGCCGTGGGTCGCGATGAGCGCGACGCCGACGAGCGTCACGACGAGGCCGGCGATCTGCATCGGCGTCACGCGCACCTTGCGTGACAGAACCGCGCCCAGCAGCACGAAGGGAGGAATGGACGCCTGCATCAACGTGATGTTCAGAGCCGTCGTCCAGTAGGCTGAGAGGTAGAACAGGATGTTGAAAGCGGTGAAGCCGAGGCCGCCCATCGCCATGATCCGCCAGCGATGGGCGTAGAGCGTGTCACGGTCGTGCTTCAGCGCATGACGCAGCACCACGGCGAGCACGGTGCAGACGACGAGCCATCTGCCCAAGACCAGCGACATCGGCGAAATGCGGTGCACGGCGAGGCGCGATGCGACACCGTTGATGCCGAACAGAAGGGTCGCCAGGGTCAGGAGAAGCCACGGCCGGCTCCAGACATGACGGGCGAGAAAGAATTGCATATCGGAATCGGGCCGCCGCGAGGGGCGCGGACCATGGCCCCATCACAGCGCGGCGTAAAGGCGCGTAGCTCTTGTTCAGTCGCAACGGATCATCGCCGTCGGGCGGATGTCGTCCGCCAGCGGCTCGAACGCGCCGGTCGCAGGATCGCGCACCAGCAATTTGCCTGACGCCACACCGAAATAGGCGCCGTGCAGCTTGAGCTTCCCGCGTTCGACAAGGATGCGCACGCAGGGAAATGTCATCAGGTTCTGAAGACTGAGCTCCACCGAGGCGAACTCGAGCCGGCGCAGATAGGTCCCTGCGTCGTACTGGTCTTTCGCGCCCAGGCTCTCGGCGGCCGGCGCGATCTGCGACATCCACCGGCCGATGAAGTCGCCGGGCGACAGGGGTTCCTGTTCGTCGGCGAAGGCCCGGATACCGCCGCAGAAGGCATGGCCCAGCACGACGATATGTTTGACGCGCAGGGCCTGGACGGCGAATTCGAGCGCGGCGCTCGTGCCATGCTGGGTTTCCCCGCCGGGCTCGTAGGCGGGAATCAGGTTCGCGACATTGCGCGCGACGAGCAGTTCCCCGGGGCCGGCGTCGAATATGACCTCGGGCGATACGCGGGAATCCACGCATCCGACCACCATGATCTCCGGTTTTTGGCCCTTGTCGGCCAGCATCTCGTAGCGCGTACGCTCGGCAGCGAAACGACCCTCGATGAAATGGTGGTAGCCGTCGATCAGCCGCTCGGGAAACATGGCGTCAGTCCTTGGAAATGCCGGGGAGCCGGTCGGGCGCCGCTTCAGGGCTCCCGTGACGGGTCATGTAGCAGAGGTTATGCCGGCTTCCAGCCGGGGTATTGCTTGCTTCGCTGCGAGGCTTCGGCTATTGAGCCGCATTCCGCTCATCTGAGCCAGTTCTTTCTCGACGCGCGCGCGCATGCCTGCGCCGCCAGCCGGACCGAAACCATGAAATCCGACATTCACCCCGATTATCACGCGATCAAGGTCGTCATGACGGACGGCACCGAGTTCGTCACGCGCTCCACCTGGGGCAGCGAGGGCGACGTGCTCAACCTCGACATTGATCCGCGCACCCATCCGGCCTGGACGGGCGGTTCCCAGCAGCTGATGGATCGTGGCGGCCGGCTGTCGCGCTTCAATTCGCGCTTCGGCAATCTCGGCCTCGGCGCCAAGAAGTAACGATAAACAGTCGAAAGCGGCGCCCCGGGGCGGTCAGCCCGGGAAGGCCGACCGGAGCTGCGCAAGCTGAAGCGCGACCGGGCTTGACGACGGCGGCGCGATATTGCTCGGGCGCACATAGATCAGTTCATCCAGATGGATGATCCGCGCCTGCAGCCGCAGCGACTGCGCCACCAGATCCCGCAATTTCTCGGGAAGACGGGCGAAAGCCTCCGGCGCCGACGCCACATCCTGGCTCGACAGCTTGACCTTGTGCTTCTCGCAGGAGGCCTGCGCCTTGGTCATCTCGCCTTCGTTGACGGCGCGTTGGAGCAGCAGCCAGGACGCGAGCTGCATGAGACGGGTGGTGAGCCGCATGCTTTCCGCCGCATAAGCCAGGGCGTCGTGGCGGGCCAGGGCCTTGGCGACTTCCCGACCTTCGCCGTCGAGATAGCTGGCCGCCTGTTCGACCAGATCCATGCCTTCCCGGAACAGGGCGCGGAACCCTTCCGACCCGGCAAGATGGTCCGCAAAGGACAAGGGCGAAAGGATGCCGCCCGAAATCACCGATACGCCGCTCATCGCACGCCCTTGTCGCCGCACGCGGTCCGGCGCCGCTGCCGGATCACGATGAGGATACATTAGCGCCCCGATGGGCCTCTCGGGCGTTTACCCGACTTTAACCTTAACGCCGTCGCCGGCAAGGGGACTCGGCAAGCGGACAAAGAAAGGCCGCCCGGAGGCGGCCTGCCAGTCTGGATCGGGAGGTCGGCCGAGGAGGGAGGCCGGATCACCTATGGTGAGTACGGAACGGTAAATGAAGTCTTAAGAATCGCCGGTCGGCGCGCGTCGGAAAAATGCGTCGGCCGCAAGATTGGCTGCCGCCTTCGCCGCCCGTGCGTCCTCAAGGCGGGAAATCTCGTTTTTCAGAATCGCGATCCGCTCGTCGAATTCGTCGACGGACAGGGTATCAAGCGGCTGGCCGATCTCGTGCGCCGGGGGCTTCGGCCGGGGCTGCAGTCCAAACGGATCATCGTCTCGCGCCATCCGCTCACGATACGACCATCGGGCACAGGGAGCCAGTGCCGCGAGATTGCTTTCCGGCGGTCTTGCGCCTATATCGGCCCGGTTCCCGTCACTGCTGGAAATGAGGCTGCGCCTCGGTCGGATTGGCTTCCGGCGAGTGGCGACCAATGCGACGTCCTGCGCGCGGGGAGAAAAACAATGAGCACTGCGGCTCCGCTCATGCCGAAGGCAACGGCGATCTGGCTTGTCGAGAATACGTCGCTGACGTTCGACCAGATCGCGCAGTTCTGCAAACTGCATCCGCTCGAGGTGAAGGGCATCGCCGACGGCGAGGTCGGCACCGGCATTCGCGGCCATGACCCGGTCAGTTCCGGCCAGCTCACGCGCGAGGAACTGGCGCGGGGCGAGAAGGATTCGCACCACCAGCTCGTTCTGGCGCAGTCGAAGGTCGTGCTGCCGGAAGTAAAGCGGAAGGGGCCGCGCTACACGCCGCTGTCGCGCCGGCAGGATCGGCCGAACGCGATCCTGTGGCTGGTTCGCAATCATGCGGAACTCAAGGATGCGCAGATCATGCGGCTCGTCGGCACGACGAAGACCACCCTGGCCGCGATCCGGGACCGTACGCACTGGAATTCCGCCGGCCTCGTGCCGATGGACCCGGTGACGCTCGGCCTGTGCTCGCAGATCGAGCTGGATTTCGAGGTGAACAAGGCGGCCAAGGACCGCGCGCCGGTGGCGGAGGAAGCGAGCCAGACGCTGGTTCCGGCCGAGATCACGACGCGGCGGGAAGAGCCGCGGACATCGGCCGACGTGTTCGGCGCCTCGACCCCGGCGCGCGTGGACGACGAGCCCGAGATCGACGTCGCTTCGGTCTTCGCGAAACGGAAGGATCTGACGACGGAGGACTAGGTCCTCCGTCCCGGGGTTTCCGATGAGCGGCGCGGTCTCAGACCGCGCCGTTGATCCATTTCACGAGTTCGCCCTTCGGCGCCGCGCCGACCTTCTGCGACGCGAGCTTGCCGTCCTTGAACAGCATCAGCGTCGGAATCGAGCGGATGCCGAGCTTGCCGGCGACGCCCGGGTTCTCATCGACATTCACCTTCGCGATCTTGACCTTGCCGGCCATTTCCTTTGCGATCTCCTCGAGCGACGGCCCGATCATCTTGCAGGGCCCGCACCATTCCGCCCAGAAATCGACGACGACGGGCTCGGAAGACTTGAGGACGTCGGCCTCAAAGCTGGCGTCGGTTACCTTGGCAGTGGACATGATCGCCTCATGAAACAGGGAGCAGCGGACAAGCGTCCGTCAGGATGCGCGAACGTAGGAACCGCTCCCTGAACCGTCAAGCAAGGAGGCGTCAGGCAGCGGAGTCGAGGGCCCGCGCCGCAGCCTGGTCGAGAATGTCGTCCGTGAGCGGCAACACGACGGGACCATCCGTATAAACGAGAATGCCGGTCACGCGTTTCCCCGGACGTATGCGCCGCAGCGCCTCGCGGTAGAGGGCAAGCTGCGCGACATGGGCGGCCGCAGGCTTGCCTTCGCGGAGCGCCCCCGTCTTGTAGTCGGCGATCACGATCCCGTCGCGCGTTTCCGCCAGCCGGTCGATCTGACCCATGATTCGTACGGGCTTGCGTCCGGCGCGGGGCAGGTCCGCCGCGATCGCCGTCTCGGAGAGCGCGTTCGCGCCGAACAGCGACGCCAGATCGGGATGGTCGATGATCGCCAGAACATCCCGCAGGATCGTCTCGCTCTCGTCGGCGAGGGCCGGCCAGCGCGCGGCGATCTGCGCTTTCGCGACGGCGCCCCGCATGAGCGGCGGCGCATCGGGCAGGCGCTGGAGCAGCGCATGGATCGCCACGCCGCGCAGCCGGGCGTGGGAAACGCCGGCATCGCCAGGATTGTCTTCGCTGCGGTCGGCGCTCGCCAGCGCGGAAGATGGCCGCAGCGGCGC
>ERZ500994.467-NODE-467-length-12242-cov-7.480020_pt1 | contig 12242 bp, 9 predicted proteins | sample MGYA00248878_ERZ500994 | MGnify/ENA primary metagenome ERZ500994 (study PRJEB25958, sample SAMN03398533) | human skin metagenome | study: EMG produced TPA metagenomics assembly of the Human Skin Microbiome Metagenome (human skin metagenome) data set. | reverse complement strand
TGGTGCGGCGGTGTCGTCCCGCACTCCGGTAGGCCGGGGCGTCGTCAGCCGCATACCGGGGAACAGGGGCGCGCCGGGCTCGTGCCGACGCGTGTGTTCCGCGAGGTAGTCCCGGATCAGACTTGCCGTCGGCCCGGGCACTGGGACCGTCCGCAGTGAGCCGTCCGTCTTGGTCAGCCCGTGTGCGGCAGCCGTTCGCTCAACGTGCACCTTCATGCCGCCGTTGGGCGAGACCTCGATGTCTTGGACCTGCAGCCCGCCGAGTTCCGCTGCGCGGAGACCCGACCACGCTGCCAGATTCACCATGACGTTGTACGGCCAAGGCGTCGCCTCAACGAGCGCAGAAACCTGTGCGGCGGTGAGGAACTGCGCCCGGTCCACCACCCCGACCTTCGCGCCTTTGGCCCCGCGCTCCTTGGGTAGCTTGACGTGTTCGGCTGGGTTCTTCGCCAGCCGGCCATCCACGACGGCCTGCTCCAGCACCATGCGGACGGTCCAGAACGCGTGCCGCACGGTGGATGGCTTCTTGCCTGCGTCGGTGAGCCGGTTCACCCACGCCTGGATGAACTCGCGGGTGATCTTGTTGAGCGGGTAGCCCCCGAGCACCGCGTCAATGCCGAGTGTCTTGCCGTCGCCGCGTCGGGTTGCGGCCGGGGCGAGCGCGTACCGGTGGTTCTCGGCGTTGTTCCGGGTGTCGGCCTTGCGGGACTCCAACCAGATCGCCGCCGCGTCCCGGAACTGAAGCCTCCCGCGTTTGATGCGCACCTCTCTTCTTGGGAAGGTGCATATCGTGGCGAGCAAGTACGACCCGGAGACCCGGGCCAGGGCTGTGCGTCTGGTGTTGGATCACCGTGAGGACTATCCGAGTGAATGGGCGGCGATCACCGCGGTGTCGAAGCGGTTGGGGATGACGGCGGAGACCCTGCGCAGCTGGATCCGTCAGCATCAGGTCGACGATGGTGAGCGTGACGGGGTGCCCAGCGCGGCAGCTGCGGAGATCCGGGCGCTGAAGCGGCGTAACGCCGAGCTGGAGCAGACCATCGAAATCCTGAAGGCGGCAACGACTTTCTTCGCGCGGGAGAGCGACCCGCGCAGCCGCCGCTGACCGCCACGGTTTGTGCGTTCATCGCCAGTCACCGGGACCGTTTCGGGGTCGCTCCGATCTGCCGCGTGCTCACCGAGCACGGGGTGTCCATCGCCCCGCGAACGTTCTACGCCTGGGCCACGCGCGCCCCGTCGAAGCGGGCCCTGTGGGACGCCACGATCACCGAGATCCTGGCCGGCTACTACGAGCCTGATGAGCACGGACGCCGCAGGCCCGAGTCGCTGTACGGGTCGCTGAAGATGTGGGCCCATCTGCAGCGTGAGGGCATCCCGGTGGCCAAGTCCACCGTGGAACGCCTGATGCGCAAGAACGGCTGGCAAGGCGTGCGCCGCCAGAAGAGGGTCCGCACCACGATCCCTGACCCGGAGGCGGTGCGACCGCCGGACCTGGTGGACCGCCAGTTCGGGGTGGCCGCACCCAACGTGCTGCTCGTGGCCGACTTCACCTACGTCAAGCTCGTCACCGGCGTGTTCGTCTACGTCGCGTTCGTCATCGACGCCTACGCCCGGCGGATCCTGGGCTGGTCGGTGTCGACCACGATGACCAGCCAGCTCGTCCTGGACGCCGTCGAGCAGGCCATCTGGACCCGCGGCCGCGAAGATCGTGGCGGTGACCTGACCGGCCTGATCGCCCACCACGACCACGGCGCCCAGTACATGTCCGTGGCCTACTCCGAACGGCTCGACACCGCGGGAATCAAGCCCTCGACCGGCCTCGTCGGCTCGTCGCACGACAACGCGCTGACCGAGTCGATCATCGGGCTCTACAAGACCGAGCTGGTCAAGCGACAGCGGCCGTGGAAGGGCTTCGACGACCTCGAGATCGCCACCGCCGAGTGGGTCGACTGGTACAACTGTGAGACTGCTCAGGCATCCGCTGGCCAGGGTCTGACCCCTGGTTACAACTGACCCGTCCCCTTGGACGGTGTCCTTCGAGTGGACCTGTCGACCCTGAGCCGGCGGATGCGTCCCGGTGATCAGACCGGCCGGGCAGTGACCTGATAGAAGCCTGATCTGACTTGGTCTCGTCACAGTTCTGTCCCGCTCCGGCCGGTCCGTTCGCTGTCCCGCACCGATCAGTGGAGGCCAGCAGTGAGCATCATGACGAATACGAGCCCATCACATCCACGCGGACGCATCGAGGCACCTGGCCTCATCGTCGGCGTCGACACCCACAAGGACTTCCACGTGGCCGCAGCCGTGGATGAGCGCGGTGCTCTACTCGAGATCGCTCGCTTCAGTGCCACACGGACCGGATATGACCGCCTCGCACTGTGGGCCGAGGGCCTGCGCCGACAGGTCACTGGCCAGGTGGCGGACGTTGCCCTGACGTACGCCATCGAAGGCACAAGCTCGTATGGGGCCGGACTGGTCGCGGCCCTGCGCCCCACGGGCGTCACGATCCATGAGGTCGCCCGCCCCAACCGGCGAGACCGTCGCCTGCGCGGCAAGACGGACGCCTTCGACGCGGAGAACGCCGCCCGTGCCGTGCTGGCCGGGACTGTCACCGCAACCGCGAAGACCGCGGACGGGAACATTGAGATGATCCGCGTCATCAAGTGCGCCAAGCACGCCGCGGTCAAAGCCCGGGCCGCCACGATGATCAGCCTGCGGCACCTGATCGTCACCGCTCCTGCCGATCTGCGCGAGCAACTCGAGCCGCTGACCAAGATGGCCCTGCTGCGCCGCTGCGCAGGGCTCAGGCCAGGCGAGGTCGATGACCCCACCGCCGCGACGAAGTATGCGCTGCGCGCGATGGCTCGCCGGTGGCTCTACCTCAGCGAGGAGATCACTAAGCACGAAGCGCAGCTGGACCGGTTGACCACCGCGGTCGCTCCCCAGCTCCGCGAGGGGTGCGGCATCGGCCCCGACGCGGCCGCCGAGCTCCTCACAGTCATCGGCGACAACGTCGCCAGGGTCACCAGTGAGGCCGCCCTGGCCAAACTATGCGGCGTCAACCCCATCCCAGCCTCTTCCGGCCGGACCAACCGTCACCGACTCAACCGAGGTGGACACCGGCAGGCCAACGCAGCGCTCTACCGCATCGTCATCGTCCGCATGAGGCTCGACGAGCGCACCAAGACCTACGTGACCCGACGAACGGCCGAGGGCAAGACCAAATCCGAGATCATCCGATGCCTCAAACGACACCTCATCCGAGAGATCTGGCGCACCACCCGACACCTACGGACCCAAGAGCAAACCGCCCCAGCCGCCGCTGCTTGACGCATATAGAAGCGTCCACCGCCGACCCCACGAGTACTGCGACGACCTCACCCCAGTGCAGGCCGAGCAGGCTCACTACGCTCACCACCAGGCCCCAGCAACCGCTGGAGTCTCAAACTAGAAGGTCTCCGGACACACCGGGGCGGTTCACTGCGCCCCGTGACCACCCGGTCTCTTCTGGAGGGTGTCGTTGATCATGGACACGGCTGTCATTCAGGGATGAGTTGCTTGAGCAGGTCACACACCAACGCGCGGTCGCGGTCCCGGTCGCGCACGATCCGCTTGGACTTCACCCTGAACTGAGACTTGTCGATGACGACGAGCCGCAGTCCGCGCTCCGGAATCATGTGCCGCTTTCGAGCGTCATAGAGCCTGCGTTGCTCGCCTCGACCGATGCCGGAGATCGTCTGACGCCGGTCGAAGAACGGCGACGGTTGCGTGTGCTGCTCCTCCTGAAACTCGACGACGAGGTCCAACTCGGGCCAGTACCCGTCAACAGGCAACTTCGTGCCGCGTGGGCGAGCCGTCGACGCGTCGCCGCGGAGCCAGTCGAAGGTCGCCTGACGCTGGGCGACAACTCCGAGCACCTCGTCACACAGGTCGAGGACATAGTGCTCATCGGAGGCGGCGCGAGTACCGCTCATGAGTCCGGCTCGATACCAGGCTTGGTCACGTCATCGCCACGCACTTCCAGCCACATGGCAGCCAGCTCTGGATCCAGCCGATAGCTCGCCACGCCACCCGGCAGCCACTCCACCTCCGTAGGCCATTCCGTCTGCTGGAAGCCGTACTTCGGGTTGCGCAGTCGCATGGTCAGCCCTGCCAGCTGTCCGCGGACGCTACCTTCCGTGGTTTGGGCCGCTTGGGCGATGTGTCGCACTCCGACTTCGTCTCCGTCGGCTGTCGCGCACAAGTCCATCAAGGCGAGAGTCGCTGGGTTCGCCATGTCCGCGAGCGCGCCCAATGCCTCCTTGTCCCACGGCGCGCCGTCGGGAGCCGTCTTCGACGAATCCGCTCTTCTACCGATCGTGAACTCCTCGACGTCGGGCACCGGGTAGAGGCGGCTGAAGGACACGACGACCTGGTCAGCAATCCGGTAGGTCCTGAACCGGGTGAGCGTGAAGTCGACGTTCTGCTCGTTGAGCCACACCACCGCCGACGTCACCGCCGGCGGAAAGTCAGAGGCGATGACCATGAGCTTGGGGCGTCGAATGCCGTCGACCGACAACAGGTGCTTGGTCGTCAGGAGCTCCAACGCCGCGTCGCGGGAGAGGGTCTCGCCAGCGCGTTCGCGAGTCGCTGCATACATGTCAGCGACGTCCTGAGGAGTGAGTCGGCTGACCATGGCGGCGTAGTTGATGGCCTGCATGTGCGTCGTCTGGGGCGCGATCCCCCTCTTGAGCTCGACGACGACCAGGTGGCCCTCCTCGTCCAGAGCCAGGACGTCGAGACGGTCGGCCACGTGTGACCCGTCGGCCGCCTGCCATCTGTCGAACTCGCTGGTGATCACTATTGCCCCGGGACCGATGATCTCGGGGTTGGCGATCAGCCACTCCTGGAGGTGCTGGCGCTCCTGCAGTCCAAGCTCTTCCATCCCCTCGCGTGCCACCTTGGTCGCCGTGGAGTCGTGAACGGTGAAGAGGATCTCGTCGTACATCTGGTCCCTCGCCCCTTTCGCCAAAGGCACTCTGCTTCGGGCCCACGGACCCTCCGAGACTCTATAGGGCAGGACCGACGGCGCGGGCTGGCTCGATGGTCATCCCCCACGTAGCCGGGCACCCCTATGCGGCGTACCGCGGTGCCATCGCCTCCATCTGCTCGATCACCAGCCGAATGGCCTCGGGCTGCTTGTCCGGCGGGTACTTGTTCAGCACGAGCAGCCGCTTGATCGACGACCGCAGCTTCGCGCGGACGTCATCACGTGACGTCCAGTCCGTCTTGATGTCGCGCTGCATCACCGCCACGAGCTCGCGCGCGATCTTCGCCAAGACCTCGTCACCCATGAGTTCGACGGCAGACGCGTTCTGCGACACCGCGTCGAAGAAGGCCAACTCGTCCTCACCGAGCGCCGGGTCGAACTGCTCCCCGCGCTTCGCCTCGTGTGCGACGTCCTTGGCCATCTCGATGAGCTCGGCGATGACCTCGGCCGACGTCAGCTGCTGGTTGGTGTACTTGTTCATCAGCTCGGCCAGCCGCTCGGAAAATGCCCTCTGCCGGACGAGGTTGTGCCGAGAGACCGACCCGGACTCCGCCGTCAGCAGCGCACGCAGGGCCTCGATCGCCAGGTGCGGGTTGCTGGCCTTGGTCGCCTTGTCGACGAAGTCGGGCCCCAGGTCGTTGAGGCTCGGCTTCGTCAACCCGGCCGCCTCGTAGATGTCGACGATCTCACCGCTGATCGTCGACTCAGCGACGAGCGCACTCAGCAGCCGTCTGATGTCGTCCGGCACTGGTTCGCCACGTGCCTGTCGCTCCTCTGCGTCGAACTTGCCCATGTACACGCGGACTTCTTCGTAGAACTTCACGTCGGGCCGCAGGTGCTCCAGCGTCTCCGAGCCCGATGCGATCGCCCACGCTCGCGACAACTGCCCGCTCAGCTTCCTGAACCGATCGGGCCGGCTCTGCTCGCCGTCGGGGACGTCGTGGTTCCCGGGGGTCGCCGGATCACGGAGGTAGTTCGTCATGGCGATGGCGGCCGACACCCACGACTTCGGACCACCATCGAGGCGCGACTTCCAGTTCAGACCCGAGCACAGCTCCGCGATCTGAGCGACCAGGCTCTCGGTGAGCACCACCGCCTCGTCGATGTTGCGCCCCACAGGCTTATCTACCTGATCGGTCTCGCTGTACTCGGCGAGCGCCTTGTGGAGATTGTCCGCAAGAGGCGCGTAGGCGACGAGCAGGCCGTCCTCCTTGCCGCGGAAGGTGCGGTTCACCCGTGCCAGGGTCTGCATCAGCAGAGCACCCTTGAGCGGCCGATCGAGGTACAGCGTGTGCAGCGGCGGGGAGTCGTAGCCGGTGAGCATCATGTCCTTGACGATCACCAGCTCGAGCTCGTCGTCGACGTCCCGCAGGCGCTCCTTGAGGACCTTGTTGTCCGAGTTCCGGCGCACGTGATCGGAGACCGGTGGCTGATCCGTCGCGTTCCCGGAGTAGACGACCTTGATCCGGCCCGATTGGAGGTCGTCGGAGTGCCACTCCGGACGAAGGGAGATGATCTCGCTGTAGAGGTTGGCGCAGATCTCCCGGGTGCCCCCGACGATGAGCGCCTTGCCGTTGGCCCCGATGACCTTGGCCATCTGTGCGCGGCGATTCTCCCAGTGGTCCACGATGTCCGCGGCCAGCGCCTTGAGACGGTCTGGCGCGCCATAGACGGCATTGATCACCGCGACCGACTTCTCGATCCGCTCGCGCTCGGCGAGGTCGAGTCCGACCGCGGCCTCATCGGCCGCCGAGTCGATGTCCTCCTGGGACACGCCGTCCGCGAGTCCGACCTTGATGAGTCTCGGCTCGAAGTAGACGGGAACGGTCGCGCCGTCCTCGACGGCCCGGCTGAGGTCGTAGATGTCAATGTAGTCGCCGAAGACGTCACGGGTGTTGCGATCGGTGAAGGAGATCGGCGTACCGGTGAAGGCGATGAGCGTCGCCTTCGGCAAGGCGTCCTTGAGGTGTTTCGCGTACCCGTCCAGGTCGTCGTAATGACTGCGGTGGGCCTCGTCGACGATGACGATGATGTTTGACCGGTCGGAAAGCGTCGGGTGGTCCGCGCCCGCGTCACGCTCGTCCTTGCTCAGCCCGAACTTCTGCAGGGTCGTGAAGTAGATCCCGCCGGTCACCCGGGCAGTCAGCTCCTCCCGGAGCTGGGCCCGCTTGGTGACCTGCACGGGGTCCTCCGGCAGCAGCAGGCTGCGCTGGAAGGTCTCGAAGAGCTGTCCGTCGAGCTCCGTGCGGTCGGTGACGACCACGATCGTCGGATTGAGCAGCTTCGGGTCCCGCATGACCTTGTTGGCATAGAGCTCCATCTCCATCGACTTGCCCGAGCCCTGGGTGTGCCACACGACGCCGGCCTTGCCGTTGCTCTGCACGGCTTGGACGGTCGAGCCAACGGCCTTGGTCACGGCGAAGTACTGGTGGGGCTTGGCGATGCGCTTGACCAAGCCGCTCTTGCTGTCGGAGTCGAAGGCGGTGAAGTCGCGCATCAGCTGGAGGAACCGCTCGACGTTGAAGAGGCCGTCGATGAGGAACTCGAGACCGGTGCCGTAGTGGCTGTCCTCGTGCTTCACCCCAAGAGTGACCGGCGCGCCGTCGTCGTCGACGTTCCACGGCGAGTAGTGGTTCAGCGGGGGGAAGGGGGTGCCGTACCGAGCGAAGAGCCCGTCACTGGCGACCGTGACGACCACGCTGCGGAAGGCCGTCGGCAGCTCGCGCACGTAGGTGGTCACCTGCGCGTGCGCGGCGGAAACGTCCGCGTGCGCGGCGCCTGCTTGCTTGAGCTCGATGACCGCCACCGGCAACCCGTTGAGGTAGAGCACGATGTCGAAGCGCCGCTCGACCTCCCCGACGCGCACGGTCACCTGGCTCACCGCCAGGTAGTCGTTGTCCTCGACGCGCGCGCCCACGAGGCGGATCGTCGGGTTCTGCTCCTGACCGTCCGAGTCGAGGTAGCTGACACCGCGGTAGCCGTCCACGAGGTAGCGGTGGAAGCGGTAGTTCTCCGTGATCGCGTCCTGCGACTTCGGCGCGAGGATGTCGGCCATCGCCTGCTGCAGGTATTCGGTGGGCACCGTCGGGTTGAGCCGCGTGAGTGCGGCCATCAGGCGCGCAGGGATGACCGGGTCGTCCCACGCGGTCCGCTCCCCCGAGCCCGGCGCGATGGCCGTGCCCGGGAGCGTCGGCCACTCATGCTCAGACAGCGCCTCGAGAGCGAGCTGCTCCCACGCTTCCTCGGTGAAGTGATCGATCTGGACCATCACACGGCCTCCTCGACGACGGCCTCTGCGTCCTTGACGGTGACCTTGCCCGACATGAGGAGCGGGAGCAATGCGTCACGCGTCGCCGCGAGGGTCTCTCCTTCTCGGATTTTGGTCTCACCTAGAGTCAGAATCTCGACAAGTTCGTCCTCAAGGTTGGTGATCCCAGGGTTCTCCCCGTCAGGGACCTCGACGAAGTCGAACGTTCGCCGTGTGATGGTGTCGAAAACGGAACCATGGGCGAGCGACCTCGCTTGGTCGGCGATCGACCGCACGGCGAAATAGAGCACGCTCTTCGGAAGCGCGCCTGGCACGAACCCATAGCACGACTGGTTGATAGCCGCTGGCACGCCGAGGCGTGCGACAGCACCTACGGTTCCCCGCGCGGTCAGGACGACTGAACCAGCAGGCAGAGGCTTGGCCTTGGTCTCCCGGGTCGCCTGAGTCGTGATTGACTCAGAAGTTCGCAGAACAACGCCGAGGTCTGCAGATGCAACGTCCTTGGCCGAGGCCCAGGGAATGTCACCATTCCAGTATCGATCCTCAGATCGTTTGGGTGTGCCGCCCAAAACCGACTCCAGTTGCTCGGACATCTTGACCGTCGGGAGCGCCTTCACCCCGCGCGCGTACAACACCTCAGCAAGTTCATGAGATGTGGACGCAGATCGGCTGTTGGCGGCGATCTTGTCGTCGAGCGCCCCCAGCACCTCCGCGATCGCCCGCTGCTCAGTCAGTGGTGGCAAAACGATGGGGGTCCGCTCAAGGACACCTTGATTCAGAGATGCCATCGTTGTCCCTGCTGCGTGCTGGACTAGCCATTTGCGCACCCTTTCCGATTGGAACTGGTACGCCATAAACCGAGAGTCGACGCTGTCGTCGTCGAACCGTACGCGGATCCCATCTGAGCCTAGAAAGTAGCCGCTCTCCTCAGGCTTGACCCATGCCGAACGGTCAACCGCACCCTTTCGACCAAAAACGATGTCCCCAGCCTGGAGCACATACTCCGGGAGTCGTACGAGCACTTCGCTACCAATGCGTGGGGTGTCCTGCCGCAATCGAAGGCGACCATGGCCCACCTCGCCCACCGATATGAGGGGCACACCATCCGACGAGTACTCATTCGCCTTGAGGGCTGTGCCGAACGGCCCGGTTTTAATCGAACCACCGTTGGTCGACAGAACATCACCCAGCGTGACCTCAGGCATGCGTCTTACCCATCTGCTCACGCACAACCGCCTCCAGCCGCGCCGACTCATCGAATTGCGCGAACAACTCCCCCGTCAGCCGCTCGATCTTCTCCTCGATCGGTTCACCGTCGTCCTCCAGCTCGGGCGCCCCGACGTACCTCCCAGGCGTCAGCGCATAGTCCGACGCCTTGATCTCCGCCAGCGTCTTGCTCGCACAGAAGCCAGGCACGTCCTCGTACTCCAACTCCTTCTCGACCGCAGAGGCAGATCCCCGCCATGCGTGGAAGGTATCCGCGATCTTCGCGATGTCCTCAGGTCCCAGAGCTCGCTCGGCCCGGTCGACCATGTACCCAAGCTCCCGAGCGTCGATGAAGAGCACCTGACCGGTCCGGTCGGTCGCCCCCTTCGCCCCGGCGGTCTTGTCCTTGGCAAAGAACCACAGGCACACCGGGATCCCCGTCGAGCGGAAGAGCTGCGTCGGCAGCGCGACCATGCACGAGACCATGTCCGCCTCGACGATGCGGGCGCGGATCTCCCCTTCGCCGCCGGTGTTGGACGACATCGAGCCGTTGGCCATGACCACGCCCGCCTGCCCACCGGGGGCCAGCTTCGACAGGATGTGCTGGATCCAGGCGTAGTTGGCGTTGTTCTTCGGCGGCACCCCGTAGACCCAGCGCGGGTCGTCCTCGGCGCGGTGCCAGTCCTTGATGTTGAAGGGCGGGTTGGCCATGACGTAGTCCATGGACAGCTCCGCGTGGTAGTCCCGCACGAAGGTGTCACCCCAGCGGTTCGCCAGCCCCTTGTTGGAGATGCCGTGGATGGCGAGGTTCATCTTCGCCATCCGCCAGGTGCGCTCGTTGTTCTCCTGCCCGTAGATCGACACGTCCTTGGGGTCGCCGTCGTGCTCGTAGACGAACTTCTCCGTCTGGACGAACATGCCGCCCGACCCACAACACGGGTCGTACACGCGCCCGCTGCTCGGCTCGAGGACTTCGACGAGCACCTTGACCACGCTCGCCGGCGTGTAGAACTCGCCACCCCGCTTGCCCTCGGCGCGCGCGAACTTCTCGAGGAAGTACTCGTAGACCTCGCCGAGGAGATCACGGGCACGCCCTTCGCCCTGACGGGAGAAGCGAGCACTGTTGAAGAGGTCGAGGAGCTCACCCAGACGACGCTGGTCGACGTTGTCCCGGTTGAAGATCCGCGGCAGCGTGCCGGCGAGTGGAGGGTTGGCGCCCATCACGTAGTCCATCGCCTCGTCGACGAGCTGCCCGATGTTCTTCGGCGGCTCCCCTGCTGCCGCGGGCAGCCCCTTGGCGTTCTGCGCCAGGTAGGTCCATCGGGCATGGCGTGGGACGACGAAGACGCCGTATCCCAGGTACTCCTCCGGGTCGTCGATGAGCATCTGGATCTGCTCGTCGTCCATCCCCTGCTCGGCCAGCTCCGAACGGATCGCCTCACGTCGCTCCTCGTAGGCGTCGGAGACGTACTTGAGGAAGATCAGACCGAGGATGACGTCCTTGTACTGCGAGGCGTCCATCGAGCCGCGCAGCTTGTTGGCCGCCTTCCACAGGGTGTCCTTGAGCTCCTTCATCGTCGACGGAGCCGACGGTTCCTGCTTGGTCCTGGGTGGCATGTCAGAGTCCTTCCTCGGTGGGGTCTGGGGTGATGGTGAGGGCGCCTGCAGCGACGCCGTCCATGAGTTCATGAGCAAGAGCGTCGAGGCGAGTGATGCGTTGTCTCGCACGCATCTCCTCGTCGGCGATGCGGCGCAGTGCCGCGCGCAGGGAATGCGCTTGGTCGACAGGCATCCGGGGCACGCGCCACGCACGCCAGCGAGGCGCACGTGGCGGCAGATCATTGATGGCTTGTGCGACCGCCTCGGGCACGAGTCCCTTGTCGGGAGCACACCGGATGATTCGGGCTGGATAGGCGACCACCGACAGGCCCTCCTGGTCGACGACAGCGGCCGGGGTGGGTGACACGCAGAAGACGACGTCGCCGGGCTCGGTCCGACGAGCCCGGGGTGCGATCGCCTCCAGATCCAGGGGGTCAAGCCCGCGTCGTGGCTGGTCTGGGTCCGTGACCGCGTCGGCATCGATGACCCGAACACCGGTCGCCGACCGCGGGGCCGGACCGATCCGCGAGCCCGAGTGCACGCTCGCGAGCCCCGCCCGCAGTGCTTCATCGACCGACACGAGACCTGTTGTGGCGGGATCTTGGCCGGGATCAATCGTCAGGCCATCCAAGAACGGCTGGGGCGTGGCGTCCTCGTCGAGGTCGTCGATGTCGGCGACCGGGCCGCCGCGCCAGCCGCGCAGGAGCTCGCGTGCTGCAAGCTCATCGGGCATATCGGACGCTGTTTCGATGCTCAGCGGGGCCGAGCGGATTACCACATCGCCGATGGCCTCGGCAGCAGTCCCCCCGATCCCGAGGAGCACGATCGGGCCGAACACGGGATCGCGTCGTGCACCGACGATGAGATCGACGCCGGCCGGCGCCATCTCCTCGATGAGTACCTGCTCGGCGCCGATGGTCCGCAGTGCGTCGAACGCCGCGTCGAGCGCGGCGAGTTCATCGGCCGTCAAGCGGAGCGCCACGACCTGCGCGGGCTCTGCGCGCTTCCCGCCGACCACGAAGACCCCGCAGCGACGCTCGACGCGCTCCCGATCTCTCCCGACGCCGTCGCTCTGTTCCTGCTCTCGGGCGGCACCACGGGTCTGCCAAAGCTCATCCCCCGTTCACACAACGACTACAG
>ERZ500994.466-NODE-466-length-12245-cov-6.088515_pt1 | contig 12245 bp, 11 predicted proteins | sample MGYA00248878_ERZ500994 | MGnify/ENA primary metagenome ERZ500994 (study PRJEB25958, sample SAMN03398533) | human skin metagenome | study: EMG produced TPA metagenomics assembly of the Human Skin Microbiome Metagenome (human skin metagenome) data set. | reverse complement strand
GCGCGGGAGAAGGTCACCAGCATCGACACCCAAGGCATGACCGGCGCGATCGACCTGTCGAAGACCGGCGAGCCGACGACGCGCGAGGCCTACGTGCTCGTCGTCGACTCCTCGGCGCCGACCGGGCTGACCAACTACGGCGAGCTCTTTGGCTCCGAGGAGGCGAAGTCCTACAAGGCGCCGTACCAGAAGTAGCCCGCGGGCTACGCGACGTCGTTTGCGGCGCGCTCGATCAGGTCGGCGACCGCGGCGGGCTGCGACGCCAGTGAGGCGTGGCTGGCATCGAGCTCGATGACCTCGCGGGCCCCGAGGCGCTCGGCCATGCGGCGCTCGTTGTCCGGGTGGATCATCCGGTCCTGCGTCGAGACCTGGTACCAGCTCGGCTTGTTCTTCCACGCCGGGTCGGTGATGGCGTCGCCGAACGTCGAGCCAAGCGGCGCCTTCTGGGTGACCGCCATGACGAAGGTCTGCTCCTCGGGCAGGTCCTGGGCGAAGCTCTCGCCGAACTTGTCCTGCGCGACCCACAGGTAGCCGTCGGAGTCCGGCGCGATGTTTCCGAAAGCGGCCGGCGGCTGCGCCTCGCTGATCGCACCCGGGCTCTCGCCCGCGTCCGGAGCGAACGCCGCGATGTAGACCAGCGCTGCGACGTTGGGCAGGTTGCCTGCTTCGGTGATGACCGCGCCGCCGTACGAGTGTCCGACGAGTACGACGGGACCGTCGATCTGCTTGATCATCTGCTGCGTCCGAGCGACGTCGTCGGCAAGTGAGGTGAGCGGGTTCTCGACTGCGTGGATGTCGTCGAACCCCCGGTTCTTGAGCTCGGTGATGACGTTGGCCCAGTGGGCCGCGCCGCCCCAGAACCCGTGTACCAGGACCACACTTGGCTTGCTCATCGGCTGATCCACTCTCTTTCAGTAGGCGGTGTCGCCGCACCTTCGCGACGGCGATCGGTGTAATACACTTCCGAAACTAATGGACTTCTGAGCAGGCTGACATGGCGAAAAAGCCGCAAGACATTGCAGATCGTCCACATATCGGTAGTAGAGAGACGTTGGCGAACGACGCGCTCTCTGACGTGCTGCACACGATCCACCTGCGCGGGAAGGCCGTGTCGCTGCACCGCGGGTCGGCCGGTGCGCGCGACGACCTGCAGACCGACGCACGCGCGATCCACTCCGTGGAGGCCGGCGAGATCTTCGAGGGAGGGCAGGCCGCCGAGCGGTTCCTCGGCACGTTGCCGCCGATCGTGAGTCTTCCCGCGGACGGCACGCTGCCGAGCTGGCTCCCGTTGAGCATCCAGCTGCTGCGCCAGGAGGTGACCGACCCCCGGCCCGGTGGGCGCGTGATGGTCTCGCGGATCCTCGACCTGCTGCTGATCCAGGTCCTGCGGGCGTGGTCGGCCTCGGCCGTCGATGCGCCCGGCCTGCTGCGCGCCGCGCTCGACCCCGCCATCGGTCGCGCTCTTTCGGCGATCCACGCCGATCCCGGGCACCAGTGGACGATCGAAGAGCTGGCCCGGCACGCGCTGAGCTCGCGGTCCGGGTTTGCTGCGAAGTTCCAGGCGCTGGCCGGGGCGACTCCGGCGGCGTATTTGACCCAGGTCCGCCTCGAGCTGGCCGCGGACCTGCTGTTGCGCACGGCCGATCCGATCTACGCGATCGGCCAACGGGTCGGCTATACCTCGGAGGCGGCGTTCAGCCGCGCGTTCCGTCGGCAGTTCGCCGAGCCCCCGGGCCTGTGGCGACGCACCCGCGCCCCTCACCGCGCCTTCGAGGATGACCGTGGCGGCAACGGAAAGAATCCCGACGTACGGCGCATGTAGTCGCGATAGCCCGGCCGCTTGGCCATCGAGCGCTCCAACACCTTCTTGCCCGATCCGAACGCGAGCAGATAGATCATGATGGCCGGCGACACGACGGTGAGTACGCCGGGCCACGCGCTCGCCGAGATGAGGAAGATGCCGACCCAGACGCACGCATCGCCAAAATAGTTGGGATGCCGGGTGAATCGCCAGAGTCCTCTGTCCATCACCGGACCGCGGTTCGGGTCCGCCTTGTAGCGCTCCAGCTGCGCGTCACCGATCGCCTCGAACGCCAGGCCGAACGCCCAGATCCCGACACCCAGCCACGCCACCGGCCACCAGCCGCCGCTGGCAAACATGCCCACGATGACGGGCATCGAGATGAGCCAGGCGAGCAGACCCTGCAGCCCGTAGACCATCGCGATAGTGGCGAGCGGGCCTTTATCGCGCAGCAGCGCGGCGTACCGCGGGTCCTCGCCCTTGCCGCGCGAACGCACGCCGATGTGGACCGCCAGTCGCAGACCCCACACCGTGACGGTGCCCAGCAACAGGGCGCGACGCAGGTCATCGCCAGAACCGTTGGACAGCAGGTACGACGTGAGAGCCGCGGCGATAAACAGCAGCCCCCATGCCGCGTCGATGACCGAGTGCCGGCCGGCGATCCGGCTCGCGATGTAGGCGGCGATGAGCACGCCCACGATCGCGAGCGCGGTCCACGGCAACGCATGGACGAACCCGCCTATATCGAGAATGCTCACTTCTCGTACCAGGTGGTCGCCAGCGGCTCGAGCGCGCGCGGGGCGGTCGAGAGCTCACCGGTGGGGCGGCGCAGCAGAATCTGGTCGACACCCATCCGGCCCTGCTCGAAGCTCAGCCCGGCACCGACGAGGTACAGCCGCCAGACGCGCGCGACCTCCACGCCGACCATCTCGATCGCGCGGTCGTAGTTTTCGTCAAACGTGCGGTGCCAGTCGGCGATCGTGCGCGCGTAGTGCTCGCGCAGGTTCTGCGTCTCCAGGATCTCGAAGCCGGCCCGCTCCAGCATGGTGAGAGTCTGCGGCAGGGGGCGCATGTGCATGTCCGGCGCGATGAAGGCCTCGATGAACGGCCCACCTCCGGGCGCGGCATCCGCGCGACGCGACATCTGCTGCAGCAGCAGCCGTCCGCCGGGTTTGAGATGGCGAAACAGCTGATCGGCGTACGCCGGGTAGTTGTCGAGTCCGACGTGCTCGCCCATCTCGATCGAGCTAACGGCGTCGTACTCGCCGTCGTCGATCTCGCGGTAGTCCTGTATCCGCACCTCGACCCGGCCCTCGAGGCCGCGCTGGGCGATCTGCTCGGTGATGTGCCGGTGCTGCTGCTTCGAGATCGTCACGCCGGTCACCTGGGCGCCGTAGTACTCCGCGGCGTGCAGGCTCAGCGAACCCCAGCCGCAACCGACGTCGAGCAGCCGCATCCCCTCGTGCAGACCGAGCTTGCGGCAGATCAGGTCGAGCTTGGCGATCTGCGCCTTCTCGACGGTCAGATCCGGACTCGCGTAGTAGGCACACGAGTACGCCATCGTCGGATCGAGAATCAGTGCATAGAAGTCGTTCGATAGATCGTAGTGGTGCGCGATGACCGCGCGATCGCGGCTCAAGGTGTGGAGCCGACCGGTCAGCTTGATCTGGGAGCGCGGCGGCTTCGGCCGGGGCCCGATGGCACCGGAACGCAACGCCAGGGCCGCGATCCCACGGTACTGTCGCGGCCCTGGCGTTGCCCGGGTGGCGTTGCGCGCCGCGGGACTAGCCCACAGGGCGCGGAACGCGCGATCGAGCTCAGCGCTGTCGCCGGGAACGTCCAGCTCCCCGGTCACGTACGCCTGCGCAAAGCCAAGCTCGTTCGGAGACCACATCAGACGCCGCAGGGCCCGGCGGTTGGCGATGCGCAGTAGCGGCTTACTGCGATCACCTGCCGTGCTACGGTCCCACGCTTCGATCCGGACCGGTAGCTCTGTGCTGAACACCGATCCGCCGATCGCGGCGATCCTCTCTGCGATCTGCATGCATCCTCCGATTCCCGTATCTGTACTTCGATGCTGCGCGTCAGACGGATTGGTCCTTGTTTGCGGCACCCTCCTTCGGCGCCCCGCTGTCAACGAAGCAACGATGTAAGCGTGTAATTCACCCATGAGTGCAATCAGTGGCTGGCTCGTCGGACGGCTCCCCGACGAGGGCGAGAGCCGTTATCGCCGCAAGGTTGCCTGAGGGCGCGCAGTGCGGCGAGACCCGCGAGGTCTTCACCAACCTCTCGATCCCAGTCATGACGCGGCTGCGACAGCCCGAGCGTCAGCTGCTCGACACCCTCGTCGACGCCCCTTCCCTCAGTTTTGGAACGGGAGCCTCGCTATGCGGGGCTCCCGTTCCAAAACCCGGCCGAGCTACTACTCGGTCTTGGGCAGCAGTTTCGCCGCCAGCACCAGGGCGAGCGCGACGAGTACGACGCTGAGGCCGTACGCCCACGTCGCGCCGCGGATCAACCCGTGCAGCGGGTCGGCGTACTGCGCGGCGACCGCAAACAGCACCGTGCCGATCGCGGCGACCCCGGTCGCGCCGCCGACCTGCTGGATCGCGTTGAGGATGCCGGACGCCGAACCGGTCTCGGCCTCGTCGAGGCGGGCCATGATCACCTCGAAGATCGGGCCCATCGCCGCGCCTGAACCGGCGCCGGTGACCAGCAGTGCGGGGGTGAGCCACCACGGCTGCAGCGCGTCACCCTGCCAGAGCAGTACGCCGACCAGCAGTGCCTGGCCGATCCCGGCGATCGCAAAACCGACCAGCAGCTGGCGGCGGCCGCTGAGCAGCTTGCCCACGCCCTTGAACCCGATGATCATGCCGACCGCCTGCGACAGCATCCAGCCAGCCGCGACGAGCGGGCTCAGCCCGAGGCCGATCTGGAAGAGCACCGCCAGTACGAAGGCCGACGACATGAACGCGGTGAAGAAGGCCAGGCTGATCGCGATGCCCGCGACGAAGTCGCGCTTGCCAAACAGCGACGGCAGCACGAGCGGGTCACGACCCGCGGCGGCGCGGGTGCGCTGCTGCACGACGAAGACGCCAAGCAGCGCCGCCCCGAGGCCGAGCAGGGCAAACGCCCACCACGGCCAACCGGCCTCGCGGCCCTCGACAAGAGGCAGGACGACGGCGACCATCATGGCGAGCGCGATGACGCTGCCGAGTACGTCGATGCGCAGCGTGCGGTCCGGGCGCGAGGCGGGAAGGAAGCGGCGTCCGAGGACGAGCCCGGCGAGGCCGAGCGGGATGTTGATCGCGAAGATCGCCCGCCAGCCGAGCCCGAGGATGTCGGCGTCAACGAGCAGCCCGGCGACGATAGGCCCGGCGATCGCCGAGGCGGTCAGGGTCACGCCGAAGACCCCGAACGCCGCACGCATCCGCTCTGGGCCGGCGATGTCGCGGATCAGCCCCATGCTCTGCGGCAGCATCAGCGCGCCGAGTAGTCCTTGTGCGATGCGGGCCGCCAGCAGGAGAGCGGCCGTCGGCGCGGCGGCCGCGAGGATCGAGGCGAGCGTGAAGCCGGCCATCCCGATCAGGAACAGCCGGCGCCGTCCGTAGCGGTCACCGAGGCGCCCGCCGATGAGTACGCCGCCGGCCATCGCCAGCGTGTAGCCGGCCGACAACCACTGCAGCAAGGCGTCCGAGCCGCCGAGGTCGCGCAGGATCGAGGGCCCGGCGACGGTGGTGACGAGCGAGTCGAGCAGGTCGAGGACCTCGCCGATCAGGATCGCGGTGAACGCGATCCAGAACAGGCGCACGGCTCGGGGATTCTGCGTTGGCTCGGTCCGGGTTGGTGGTTGCTGGGTTGTTGAGTCGGTGGTCATTGCGCTACCTCCGGGTCCTTGGGGCCGGCCTCGCCGATCGCGGGGTCCGATCGTCTACCTAACGGCGTTAGGGTCGTCTCCAGGATGCACCTAACGGTGTTAGGAAGCAAGTATGATGTGGCTCATGCCCACCTCGACGACCCGCGAACCGGTGACCCGGGCCCGCATCGGGCAGGTCGCGCTCGAGCTGATCGACGCCGAAGGCACGCAGGCGGTGACGATGCGCCGGATCGCCGCCGCACTCGGCGTCCAGGCGCCGAGCCTCTATGCCCACGTGCGTTCGCGCGCCGAGATCCTGCAGCTCGCGCATGCCCAGGCGATGACCGAGGTCGGCCCGTTTACCCCTTCCGGCGACTGGCGCGCCGACCTGCGCACCTACTACCGCCGGATGCACGATGTCCTGCTCGCGCACGGCGACGTCGCCGCGGTGCAGTTCGGCAGCGTGCCGGTGACCGAGGAGTCGCTGCGCGGCTTCGAGGCGGCGATCCGCGCGCTCGCGAAGTCCGGGCTAAAGCCGCGGCTTGCGGCCCGCGCGACCGAGCGGCTGTCGCTGTACGTCACCGCCGATGCCTACGAGCAGTGGGAGTTCGCCCAGCGCGGCGACGGACCGCCACCACGCGAGGCGATCAAGCAGCTCGCGCCGGGGCTCGTCGAGTTTCTCGGCGGCGAGGCCGATCTCGGCCCGGAAGGGCCGTTCGAGTTCGGCCTCGACCTGCTCATCGAGGGCATCGGCGTACTCGCTCTCGCCGAGGAGGACCGATGAGCGGCCCCAACGCCTCGGGCCGCGCCAACCGCGTCGCGCCGGACGGTTCGCTGCACGCGGTCGATGCCCGCGGCGCCTTCTGGGGCAACCGGGGCCAGCTACTCAACGCGACCGGATCTCTTGCGCGCCAGTGGAATGGCCGACTGTGGATCATCTGCCAGCTGGAGTTCAACGGACGCCATCGCACGCAGTGGCAGCCGGGCCGGCTGACCGAGCTCTACTTCCTGGACGAGCCGACCGCGCTCGCCGCGGGCCACCGGCCGTGCGGCGAGTGCCGGCACGCGGATTACCTGCGGTTCAAGGAATGTTGGCTGCGCGCTCATCCCCGCCGTGGTGCTCTGACGGCGAGCGAGCTGGACCGGGCGTTGCACGAGTCGCGGCTGGACGGTCGGGCTGGTCGCACCCACTCTGCGGTCCGAGATTCGCTGCCGGACGGGGTCTTCGTGCAGTACGCCGACGCCTTCTGGCGGCTCGACGGTGACCGCGCGCTGCGGTGGTCGTTCGACGGGTACGGCTCGACCGAGAAGGCCGACGCCGCGACCATCGCCCGCGCCAGCGACCACTTCACCCTGCGCTCGTAGGCGGTGTTGGTGATCGAGTAGGGCGAGCAACGAGCCCGTCATCGAGATCACCGCCGCGCGCGTCTGGGCTTGGTTGGACGACCTAGGAAGCGCCACGGGCTGGGATCACATAGGCACCGGGTGTGCGGACCGTTAAGGTCGAGCACCAGCCACACGCATCATCCGGACGGAGATATCCCGTGCAGATCGGCGTACCGAAGGAATCCGGCGACGAGACTCTCGTCGCCGCGACCGCAAAGACCGCGGCGCAGCTCATCGGACTCGGCTACGACGTCGTCGTCGAGTCCGGCGCAGGGGCGCTTGCCGACCAACCCGACGAGGCGTACGTCGAGGCGGGCGCGCTGGTCGGTGATGCCGACGCGGCCTGGGGCAGCGACATCGTCATCAAGGTCCAAGCCCCGACCGACGCCGAGATCCCGCGGCTCAAGCGCGGCTCGACGATCGTCTCGCTCATGGCGCCGGGCCGCTCGCCGGAGCTGCTGGAGAAGCTGCAGCAGCAGGGCGTCACCGCGCTCGCGATGGACGCCGTACCCCGCATCTCGCGCGCGCAGTCGATGGACGTGCTCTCGTCGATGGCCAACGTCGCCGGCTACCGCGCTGTCGTCGAAGCCGCACACGAGTTCCGCCGCCAGTTCACCGGGCAGGTCACCGCGGCCGGAAAGGTCCCACCGGCCAAGGTGTTTGTCGTCGGCGCGGGCGTCGCCGGGCTCGCCGCGATCGGCGCCGCCGGCTCGATGGGCGCCGTGGTGCGGGCGTTCGACGTACGCCCTGAGGTCGCCGAGCAGGTCGAGTCGATGGGTGCGCAGTTCGTCACCGTCGACATGGAGTCCGAGAAGTCCGCCGACGGCTACGCCAAGGAGATGACCGCCGAGCAGGAGGCGCTCACGGCGGTGATGTACGACGAAGAGGCCCGCGGCGCCGACATCGTCATCACCACCGCGCTCATCCCGGGCCGCCCCGCCCCTAAGCTCATCACCGCCGAGACGATCGCGCAGATGGCCCCCGGTTCGGTCATCGTCGACATGGCCGCGGCAAACGGCGGCAACACCGAGCTCACCGTGCCCGGCGAGAAGATCGTGACCGACAACGGCGTCACGATCGTCGGCTACACCGATCTCGCGAGTCGGCTCGCCGCGCAAACTTCCCAGCTATACGGAACAAACATCGTCAATCTCTTCAAGCTGCTGACGCCCGAGAAGGACGGCGTACTGCAGCTCGATTTCGACGACGTGGTGCAGCGCGGCATCACCGCCGTGCGCGACGGCGAGTCGATGTGGCCGCCCCCGCCGGTGCAGGTGTCAGCTGCGCCCGCGGCGAGTACGCCGAAGGCCGAGGTCGAGAAGCCCGAGCCGAAACCGAAAGACCCGCGCAAGAAGGTCTTTGCCGCGGCGCTCGCGGCGGTGCTGTTTGCGCTGGTCGCGACGTTCTCGCCGCCGGAGTTCCTCGGCCGCTTCACCGTCTTTGCGCTCGCCGTCGTCGTCGGCTACTACGTGATCTCCAACGTCACGCACGCGCTGCACACGCCGCTGATGAGCGAGACCAACGCGATCTCCGGCATCATCCTGGTCGGCGGCCTGCTGCAGGTCGGCAACGACAACATCGTCATCACGGTGCTCGCCGTACTCGCCGTGTTCGTGGCCAGCATCAACATCTTCGGCGGGTTCTTAGTAACCCTGCGGATGTTGAAGATGTTCCGGAAGGACTGAGGCCGCTATGAACTCACTCATCCTCGCTGAGGCGGCGGCCGACTCGGCCCGCCTGACCGGGCTCGTCACCGGCGCCTACATCATCGCCGCGGTGCTGTTTATCTTTGCGCTCGCGGGACTGTCCAAGCACGCGACCGCCAAGGCCGGCAACATCGCCGGCATGATCGGCATGGTCATCGCGCTCGTCGCGACGATCGTGCTCGCGCTACGCGGCAGCGAACGCCCGGTCGGCGTCACGGCGCTGCTGATCGCGGTCGCGATCGCCGGCGGCGCGGTGATCGGCATCTGGCGGGCGCGCACGGTCGAGATGACCGGGATGCCCGAGCTGGTGGCGATGTTGCACAGCTTCGTGGGCATCGCCGCCGTACTCGTCGGGTTCAACTCGTTCCTCGACGCCGACCACACCGCGACCGACTCGCTGGCCTACATCCACTCCATCGAGGTGTTCCTCGGCGTCTTCATCGGCGCGATCACCTTCACCGGGTCGATCGTGGCCTACCTGAAGCTGTCGGCGAAGATGAAGTCATCGCCGCTGGTACTTCCCTTGCGGCACTGGCTGAATCTCGCCATCCTGATCGCGTCCGCTGGCCTGCTCGTCTGGTTCATGTTTACCCACAGCGCCGCCGCGATCGTGCCGCTGTCGATCATGACCGTGCTCGCGCTGTTCCTCGGCTTCCACCTGGTCGCGGCGATCGGCGGCGGCGACATGCCGGTCGTCGTCTCAATGCTCAACAGCTACTCCGGCTGGGCGGCTGCGGCGGCGGGCTTCATGCTCAGCAACGACCTGCTGATCATCACCGGCTCGCTGGTCGGCGCCTCCGGTGCGATCCTCTCCTACATCATGTGCAAGGCGATGAACCGCTCGTTCATCTCCGTGATCGCAGGCGGTTTTGGCTCCGACGGTGCGGTCAGCAGCGGCGATGTGGACTACGGGGACTACCGCGAGACCAACGCCGAGGAGGCCGCCGAGCTGCTCGCCAACGCCAAGTCGGTGGTCATCACGCCGGGCTACGGCATGGCTGTCGCGCAGGCGCAGTACCCGGTCGCGGACCTCACCGCCAAGCTGCGGGCCCGCGGAGTCGACGTACGCTTCGGCATCCACCCGGTCGCGGGGCGCCTTCCCGGCCACATGAACGTGCTGCTCGCCGAGGCCAAGGTGCCCTATGACGTGGTGCTGGAGATGGACGAGATCAACGACGACTTCCCGGAGGTCGACGTCGTACTCGTCATCGGCGCCAACGACACGGTCAACCCGGCCGCGGCCGAGGACCCGAGCAGCCCGATCGCCGGCATGCCGGTGCTGGAGGTCTGGAACGCCAAGGACGTCATCGTCTTCAAGCGTTCGATGGCCACCGGGTACGCCGGCGTGCAGAACCCACTCTTCTTCCGCGACAACACGATGATGCTGTTTGGCGATGCCAAGGAACGGGTCGAGGACATCATCAAGGACCTGCCGAGCTCGTAACCCCCGCTAGACGCGGTCGCCGAGATGACGTTGCAGGGCCGGAAGCAGGAGCTTCTCGGAAACCATGTGGTCCTGTCCGGCGACTACCTCGTGAGTCGCGCCGGGAATAGTTTCCGCCAGAGCGGTGGCGACGCGATGCAGCTGCTTCGGGCTGCGCTCGCCGACCATCACGTGCACGGGTACCCCGATCCGAGCCGCGATGTCGAGCGGCGGTGTGCCGGCGGTGAGTGCGAGGTCGTAGCGCAGCGTCGGAGCCAGGGCGGCGATGCGGCGCCAGCCCGGCATGACCGGCAGCAGATAGGCGAAGGCCTTCGGCATGCCGATCCCGACGAGGAACCTCCGGATCGCCGTGCCGTTCTTTCCTCGGTCCAGCAGCGCCTCGACCTCTTCGCGCAGGCTGGCGTACTCGTCCGCGTCGGCGTCGTCGGCGACCCACGGCGCGTCGTAGAGGACGACCGCACGGACCTTGTCGGGCAGCCGGGCCGCCGCGTGGAAGGCGAGTACCGCGCCCGACGAGTGGCCATAGATGACGGCCGATCCGCCAGCCGCGTCGATGACCGCCGCGACGTCGTCGATTTCGCGCTCCAGCGACCACGGTGCCGTGTCGGTCGAATCGCCGCGGCCGCGCCGGTCATAGCTGAACACCCGGAAGTCGCGCGCGATGACCTTGGCACCCTTGCGGACCGGCGTGAAGCCGCGGTGGCAGATCGCTCCGGTGATGTAGACGAGCGGCTCGTCCTCTCCGTGGGTCTCGTAGGCGATCGCCGTGCCGTCGGCCGACTCCGCCGTGCTGAAGCGAGGCATCGGTCTGCTCCTAGTTTCTGGACTGACAAGTTTGATAACTAGAAGTTAGACTGATGGGTGTGAAGAGTCAAGAGCATCCGCTGCGGCCCAGCTCGCTGCGCAAGCGCGAGGCCATTCTCGCCGCGGCCGAAGCGGCGTTCCTCGGCGCGGGGTACGACGCCGTGACGATGGACGACATTGCCGCGGCGGCTGGTGTTTCGAAGCAGACGCTCTATTCCCACTTCGGCACCAAGGACCAGCTGTTCGTCGCCCTCGTGACCGACATGACGCGGGTCGCCGGTGACGCCGTGCAAGTCGACCGCGCACCGGCGACGCCAACGCTGCCGGGGCTGCAAGCACATCTCGAAGAGTCGATGGTCCGTCAGCTCACCGCTGTCCTGCAGCCGCGCATCCTCCAGCTGAGGCGGCTCGTCATCGGCGAAGTGCCGCGATTCCCCGCACTAGCCGAAGCGGTGTACGACAACGGTCCTCAACGGGCGATCGAGGCACTCACCAAGACGCTGCGCGGGGCGAACGCGATCGGGATCCTCGAGGTCCAGCACCCGCGGTCCGCCGCGGCCGAGCTCAACTGGCTGGTGATGGGTGAGCCGGTCAACCGCGCGATGTTCCTCGGCGACAACGCGGTCCCGACTGCGAGAGAGCTGCGAGCGCACGTGAAGGCGAGCGTCGCGGCGTTCCTGCAGGCGTATCGTCCGGCGACCGAGTCAGGTCCGCCGTCTGCGTCCGGCTGAGCCAGAACTGCAAATCTGCGTGGGGGCCATACCTAGATGGCGCACGCTCCCCGATCTGGTTTGCAGTTTTGGAGCGGAGTGGGCTCGATGCGTTGGGTCTTGCTCCAGCCACGCCAGCCGCGCGCCTCCAGCAACCGCATCAGGTGCGACGCGCTCGGTACCGACGCCACGAAGCCGGCATCGAGCAACCCGGCCAGCTCGTCGGAGATTTCCACGTCGAACTCGCTCTCGATTGCCGTCTGCTCGGCGGCCTCGTGCAGCGTGACGAGGCGGTCAGCGAGCGCCCCGAGCCGCGGATCGCCTGGCGCCCAGTCGATCCACTCGTCCAACGCGCGATACCACTCGACAACGTCCGGGTTGTCCAGCAGCGCCTCCTTCACCCGCATGAAGGCCTCCATCTCGCCAGGCATCTGCGCGGCGACCAGGATCCAGGCGTCGCGTTCGCCATCGACGAGTCGCTGCGAGACACCAAGCGCGCGCAACCGGCTGAGGTAGGCGGCCGCCTCCGGGGGGAGCT
>ERZ500994.465-NODE-465-length-12251-cov-5.443342_pt1 | contig 12251 bp, 9 predicted proteins | sample MGYA00248878_ERZ500994 | MGnify/ENA primary metagenome ERZ500994 (study PRJEB25958, sample SAMN03398533) | human skin metagenome | study: EMG produced TPA metagenomics assembly of the Human Skin Microbiome Metagenome (human skin metagenome) data set. | reverse complement strand
CCGGCGACCGGGACCGTGACGGCGAGGTCGATGGATACGTCGCTCAGTAGCCCAGCGATCACAAACTCGGTGAGGCCGATGCCGAATCCACCGAGCGCTAGTGCGATCAACCCGGGATGCAGTCGGCGAGCGGGTGGTTGCGGCGTACTCGCCTCGTGGGCCGAGCCGGCGGCAGCGGAGAGGTCTGTGGTCATGGATAAGCGCTCCTAGCTTGCTGCCCGAAGGCAGCACAAAGTACGCCGCGCCGAGGCGGCGGTGAGTGGTGACTTGTCTTGCGGGGTGGGTTAGTCGGTGGAGGTCACGGTCTGCGATGCCAGCAGTCGCAGGGCATCTTCGTGCGGCGAACCGGGTTCGGCGGTGTGCATGAGGATCCGCTGGCCGTCGTTCTCCGGCGCATGCAGCACCTCGAACTGCAGGTCGATGCGCCCGACGCTCGGGTGCTGGTACCGCTTCGTGCCGCTCGTGCAGAGCTCGACCGGATGCTCGGCCCAGAGTGCTGCGAAGTCGCTGCTGGCCATCGATAGTTCACCGATGAGCGAGGCCAGTCCGCGATCCTCGGGGAACTGGGCGGCGAGGTAGCGTAGCGAGGCTGCGGCGAGCCGTGCCTCGTGCTCCCACTCGCGGTAGAAGACACGCGAAGCAGGATCGAGGAAGATCAGCTCCAGCTTGTTGGGGCGGGTCCTTGCGTCGCACGGAGCCGATACATCCAGGTGCGGCGCGGTCAAGGTATGCCCGAGCCGGTTCCAGGCAAGGATGTCTTGGTTGCGCCCCATCAGGATTGCCGGCACTCGCTCATCGCGTCGAGGAGGCGCAGCACGCCCGGCCGTGCGTGTTGTCCGTCGCTCGCGGGCGCCACCGGCAGCTCGGCCGGACGGGCGAGCTCAAACAGATGTGCTCGCTCGACCGTCGATAGGCGCAACGCTCGGGCAATCGCATCCAGCACGGCAGTCGAGACGTTCGGCGCGTGGCCCTGCTCGAGTCGCGTGTAGTAGGTCAGCGAGACTCCGGCCAGCTCGGCAAGCTCCTCACGGCGTAGGCCGGACGCGACGCTGACCATACGTCGCCACGCCCACTTGCTCGGGAGTGATGGACGCGCGGCGGCTCCGCAGAAACGTTGTCAGGTCTGTCGCTACTTCGGGCATGCCTCCAGTGTGGACCCCGCGCGCCCGTCGTACCTGTCCCTGTCAGTGCTAGGCAGCCGAGTTGCCCAGGTCACGATGGCCAGCGGTAGCGGCTGGGTGGGTGCCGCGACTAAGATAGTTAGTCATGCTAACTATCGAGGATCCGCGGACGGACCGGCGCAATCGGCCGGCACTGATCGTCGGCATCCTCGCGCTGACCGGGTTGACCGTGAGCATCATGCAGACGCTGGTCGTCCCGCTGCTGCCGCATCTGCCGCAGATTCTCGGCGCTGCGCCCGATGACACGACCTGGGTGCTGACCGTGACGTTGATGGTCGGCGCGGTGTGTACGCCGATCAGCGGTCGTCTCGGTGACATGTTCGGCAAGCGGCGCATGTTGCTGCTCTCATTGGGCGCGATGGTGCTCGGCTCGACCATCTGCGCGCTGAGCTCCTCGCTCGCACCCATGCTGGTCGGGCGGGCGTTTCAAGGCGCGTCGCTGGGCGCGATCGCCCTCGGGATCAGCCTGATGCGCGACATCCTGCCGCGCGAGAGGCTCGGCGGTGCCGTGGCGCTGATGAGCGCCACGCTCGGAATCGGCGGCGCGATCGGACTTCCCGTGTCCGCGGTCGTCGCGCAGCACACGTCATGGCATTGGCTTTTCGTGGGCTCGGCCGTGTTCGGCCTCGTCGCCTTGGGCGCGATCGCGCTCCTGGTCCCCGAAACCCCGATCCGTACCGGTGGTCGGTTCGACGCACCCGGTGCGGCGCTGGTGTCCGTCGTACTCGTCGCGCTGCTGCTCGCGCTGACCAAGGCGCACGCCTGGGGCTGGTCGGACGTGCGCACCATCGGACTGCTTGCCGCGTCCGGCGTACTCGCGCTGGTCTTCGTGTGGGTCGAACGGCACACGGCACAGCCCTTGGTCGACCTGCAGGTGAGCGCAAAACCCGCTGTGCTGTATACGAACTTGGCCTCGGTGCTGGTCGGGTTCGCGATGTACAGCATCAACCTGGTCATGACCCAGGTGCTCCAGGCGCCAACCTCGACCGGCTTCGGTTTCGGGCAGAGCATGGTCGTTGCCGGCCTGTGCTCGGCCCCGATGGGGTTCATGATGATGGTCGGCTCGCCGCTCGCCGCGCGCATCATCGCCCGCCGGGGGCCTCGCTTCTCGCTGCGGCTCGGAGTTAGTGTGATCGCGCTCGGCTTCGGATTCGGCATCTTCACGCTGCACGCGATCTGGCAGGCAATTGTGGTGTCGCTGATCGTCGGTGCCGGGATCGCCCTGTCGTACGCCGCGATGCCCACCCTGATCATGCGCTCCGTCCCGAGCACGCAGACCGCCGCGGCCAACTCGGTCAACACGCTGTCCCGGTCGGTCGGCACCTCGCTGGCTTCGGCGATCCACGGTTCGATCATCGCCGCGGCGCTTGCCGCAGTGACGACGAGCTTCGGCCCGCTCAGTCCGGTTGCGTTCTGTTTCCTGCTCGCGGTGGTCGCCTGCTGCGCGGCGTTCGTGCTCGCCACGCTGATTCCGGAGAGTGCCGGTGCCCCGTCGAGGGTCAGCGAGACTGAGGCGCTCGCGGGGATCGAGGGCATCGACGACGCGCGGCCGGCGCCCGAGCCGCGGCGCAGGGCCACGCTGGCGCGCGTCGTGCGACGGCCGGGTCAGCTGGTGCGGCGTACCTGGCGGTCGCGACCTGACCCGAGGCCGGCAGCCCGTCGGCGTCGTGGCGCACGGGTCCGCTGACTGTGCGTGCGCTAGGGCTCGACGGGCTCGCATCCGGCGGCGTAACGCTGCGCCAGCTTCCGGTATGCCCGCTGGTTGTTCTCGGCCCAGCGCTTGGCCGGCCCATCGATTGGGCCGCGCTCCTTGGCCGGAGCGCCGACCGCCACTACGCGGTCCCCGAACGTCGTACCCGGGGTGACCGTCGCGCCCGCGGCGATGAGCGTGCCGTCACCGATCCGTACGCCGTCGAGCACCGTCGCGCCGTTGCCGATCAGCGACTCCTTGCCGATGTGTGCGCCGTGTACGACGCACAGGTGCCCGACCGTCGTACCCTCGCCAATGACCGTCTCCTGCGGCCCGCCGTGCAGCACCGCGTTGTCCTGCACGTTGGCGCCGCGGCGGATCACGATCGGTCCGAAGTCCGAGCGCAGCACGGTGCCGAACCAGACCGACGCGCCCTCCTCGATCGTGACGTCTCCGATGATCGTTGCGGTGGGCGCGATCCAGGCGGTTGGGTCGATTTGTGGGGACTTGCCTTCAAAGCTGTACAACGGCATGGCGCTGCTCCTAAGTATCGTCTTATACGACCATATCCAGACCGCTCAGCCGATCTCGTCGGCCAGCCGTACGACGGCGTCCGCGACCTGCGCGCCCGCGGTGACCGGGTCGTTGTGGTCGGCGCCCGGCAGCGTCATGGCCTCGACCAGGTGCCCGTTCTGCTGTGCCGCGTCAGCGACCTGCTCGCTCATCGTCGGGTCGATGAGCGAGTCGTCCGTCGCCCAGATCACCGTCGTCGGTACGTCGCTCGACGCGACGTACTCGGTCACCGGAAACTGATCGCGCAGCAGCAGGCGCACCGGGGCCCACGGCACGATATCCGCCGCGACGTCGGCCATGCTCGTGAACGGCGAGCGCAGCACGACGCCGCCCGGGGGAGATTCGTCCTGCAGCCGCGCGACCACCGCGGAGCCGAGCGACTCGCCGAAGTAGATGGTCTTCTGGGGCGAGAACCCCTGCTGCTTAAGGAATGCTGCCGCCGCCCGCGCGTCACTCGCCAGACCGTCTTCGGTCGGCGACCCGGGATTTCCGCCGTACCCGCGGTAGTCCATCAGCAGCACCGTGAAGCCTCGGTCGCTCAGGAGCTGCGCGATGGCGGCGCGGCCCTCGCGGTTGCCGGCGTTGCCGGCGGCAAAGAGCACGGCCAGCCCACGATCCGTCGATGGATCGGGCGGCACCAGCCAGGCCCCGAGCTCGAGGCCGTCGTCGGTGCGCAGCGTGACATCCTGCGCGCCGTCGACGACCGTCGACGCCGGCGGCACCTGCGAAGTGTCGGGTTGGTAGATCATCTTGCGCTGCAGTGCCCACAGTGCGCCGTACACCACAACGACGGCGAGTACGACGACGATCGCGACCTTCACCGCGACCGCGGCAGGGCGCGGGAGGCGTCGCGCGCGCGGGCCGGTTACCGTCATAGCAACGATCGTCCCATTCCCGAGAAGTACCCAGTCCCGACAAAGGAGCACAGATGCGTCGCGCAGCAGTAGTCAGTCCGGTCCGCACCGCCGTGGGAACCTTCGGTGGCTCCCTGCGCGACGTCCAGGTCGAGGACCTCGCCGCGACCGTCGTCAAAGAGGTCATGAAGCGCACCGATGTCGATCCGGAGCTGATCGAGGACGTCGTGTTTGCGCAGTCCTACGCCAACGGTGAGACGCCGTGCATCGGTCGCTGGGCCGCGATGCACGCCGGGCTGCCCACCGAGACGCCAGGCATGCAGCTCGACCGGCGCTGCGGCGGAGGCCTGATGTCGATCGCCACGGCGGCGATGATGGTCGAGTCCGGAGCCGCGGACGTCGTACTCGCCGGCGGCGTGGAGAGCATGTCCAATGTCGAGCACTATACGACCGGCGCCCGTTGGGGGAAGCGCTCCGGCGGCATGACGCTGCACGACCGCCTCGACCGCGGCCGCGAGCGCTCGCAGCCGACGTGGCGTTACGGCGAGATCAGCGGAATGATCGAGACCGCCGACATTCTCGCTGCGCAGCAGGGGATTACGCGTGAGGCCGCCGACGAGTACGCCGTCCAGTCGCACCAGCGTGCCGCGGCCGCATGGGACGCCGGTCGGTTCGACGACGAGCTCGTCAGTGTCGAAGTGCCACAGCGCAAGGGAGACCCGGTGATCTTCGACCGCGACGAGGGCATCCGGCCGGATGCGTCGGTCGAGTCACTCGGCAAGCTCCGCGTGCTGCGCAAGGATGGCGTGGTCACCGCCGGAAACGCCTCACAGCAGAACGACGCCGCCGCTGCGTGTCTGATCGTCGCCGAGGACAAGCTCGACGAGCTCGGGCTCACGCCGATGGGGACGCTGGTCAGCTGGACCGCTGTGGGGTGTGAGCCGGCAACGATGGGCTGGGGTCCGGTCCCGGCGGTCGCCAAGCTCTTCAAGAAGACCGGGATGTCCTTCAACGACCTGGATCTGGTCGAGCTCAACGAGGCGTTCGCTGCGCAGGTGCTCGCCGTGTTGAAGGGCTGGGGGTGGGACGACCAGAGCAAGCTCAACGTCAACGGCGGCGGGATCTCGCTCGGTCACCCGATCGCCGCGACCGGCGTCCGCATCATGACCACGCTGCTGCACGAGATGCAGCGCCGCGAGGCCCGCTATGGCCTGGAGACCATGTGCATCGGCTCGGGCCAGGGCATGGCCGCCATCTTCGAGCGCGCGTAGACCGAGCTACTCCGCTGGCGGGTCGGGGAACTCGCGCATGGTGCGCAACGGCGAGGCCAAGACGGGGATGGCCGAGAGTGCCTGGCCGGCAGCGGCGATCCAGAGTGTGGTGATGATGCCGAGCGACTCACCGAGCCAGCCAGCGGTGAGCGAACCGAGCGGCATGACGCCCCACACGAAGAACCGGATCGAGGCGTTCATCCGGCCGAGCAGGCGTTTCGGGCAGGCGCGCTGCCGCATGCTGACCTGGATGACGTTGTAGACGATCACCGCGAACCCGAACACCGCTTCGGCGAAGATCAGCACGGCGATCTGCATCCAGCGCTCGGGCAGATACGACGCGATCGGCACCAGCGCGATCGTCGGCGCGATCAACAGTGCGGTGAGCGGGATCGTGCGTCCTTCCCCGACGTACTCGCCGATGCGGCGGGCCGAAACCGCGCCGAGTAGCCCGCCGACAGATCCTGCGCCGACGACAAGCCCGAGCACGGCTGGACTGAAGGCAAGCAACCGCAGCACGTAGATCGACATCAGGGTCATGACCATCGTGCCGAAGAAGTTCGAGATGCCCGTGCACATCGTGATCGCGCGGATGATCCGGTGCTGCGCGACAAACGCGAGGCCCTCCTTGATATCCGCGACCAGCCGCGTGCTTTGGACGCGGTCGTGCGGAGGCTCGTCGTCGGTGACGCCGCGCAGCGCGAGGATCGAGGCCAGATAGCCGACGGCGTCGATGATCATCAGCGCCGGGGCGCTGATGAACTTCAGTAGCAGACCACCCAGTGCCGGCCCGCCCATGCGAGCGATCTGCGCGGTCGACTCGAGCTTGGAGTTCGCGTCCGAGACCTGCGACGGCGATACGAGAAACGGGATGTAGGACTGGTAGCAGACGTCGAAGAACACCCGTCCCACACCGATGAGCGCCGCGAGGATGTAGAGCTGCCACATCGAGAGGACTCCGGCAAACCACAGTGCGGGTACGGCGAGGGTGGCCAGCAGCCGGAGCGTGTTGGCGCGGATCATCGTGGCGCGTTTGTTCCACCGGTCGACCCACGCGCCGGCTGGCAGGCCGACCAGCAGGAACGCGGCAAACGCGGCAGCGTTCAGATAGCCGACCTGCGACTCGGTCGCATCCAGCAGCGTGACCGCGATGACCGGCAGCGCGAGTACGCCGATCTCCATGCCGAACTGCGAGATCGCATCGCCGACCCAGAAGCGCCGGAAGTTCGCATCGCGGTGGAGCGGTGTCGTTGGCGCAGCGGTCGGCTCAGTCACAGCCTGAGCATAGGGAAATGCGCAACCTCAATCTGCGCGCGACCGCACAGGTCCGGGGTGCCCCACCTAGCTAGCGTCGTCTTCGAGGTCGCCTTCGATATCGAGATAGAGCTCCTGCAGCTGCTGAATGACCTCGGGATCGGGCTGCTCCCACAGCCCACGCTCGGTCGCCTCGGTGAGGCGCTCGATCATGCCGCGCAGCGCCCATGGGTTCGCGTGCCGCAGGAACGCCTGGTTTTCCGCGTCCAGCGCGTACGTCGTCGCGAGTTGTTCATACATCCAGTCGGTCACCACGCCGGCGGTGGCGTCGTACCCGAAGAGGTAATCGACGGTCGCCGCCAGCTCGAACGCGCCCTTGTAGCCGTGCCGGCGCATCGCGGCGATCCATCGCGGGTTGACCACCCGCGCGCGGAAGACGCGGGCGGTCTCCTCGGTCAATGTCCTGGTGCGTACGGCGTCCGGGATGGTCGAGTCGCCGACGTACGCCCGCGGTGCGTTGCCGGTCAGCGCGCGCACCGTCGCGATCATGCCGCCGTGGTACTGGAAGTAGTCGTCGCTGTCGGCGATGTCATGCTCGCGGGTGTCGGTGTTCTTGGCGGCCACCGCGATGCGCCGATAGTTGGCTTCCATGTCTTCGCGCGCGGGCGCGCCGTCCATGTCCCGGCCGTAGGCGTAGCCGCCCCAGACCGAGTAGACCTCGGCGAGATCCTTGTCATCACGCCAATTTCCGCTCTCGATGAGCGGCAGGAGACCGGCGCCGTAGGTGCCCGGCTTCGAGCCGAAGACGCGGGTCGTCGCGCGCCGCTGGTCGCCGTGCTCGGCGAGATCTGCTGCGGCGTGGGCCTTCACGAAGTTCAGCTCGTCGGGTTCGTCGAGCTCGACCACGAGCTGTACCGCGTCGTCGAGCATCGCGATCACATGCGGGAACGCGTCACGGAAGAACCCGGAGATCCGGACTGTCACGTCGATCCGCGGACGGCCGAGCTCGTCGAGCGGCACCGCCTCAAGCCCGACAACGCGACGAGACATCTCGTCCCACTTCGGGCGCACACCCATGAGTGCCAGCACCTCGGCGATGTCGTCGCCCGAGGTGCGCATCGCCGAGGTGCCCCACACCGAGATCCCCACGTTACGGGGGAAGTCGCCGGTCTCCTCCCGGTAGCGCTCGACCAGCGACTCGGCCATGGTCGCGCCTGTGTCGTAGGCAAGACGCGACGGGATCGCCTTAGGGTCGACGGTGTAGAAGTTGCGCCCGGTCGGCAGCACGTTGACCAACCCGCGCAGGGGCGAACCGGACGGACCGGCAGGCGTGTAACCGCCGTCGAGGGCATGCAGCACGGCGCCGATCTCTCCGCTCGTTGCCGCCAGCCGCGGGACGACCTCGGTGGCGGCAAACCGCAGCGATGCCGAGACCGCGTCGTTGGCCTCGCCGAGTACGCCGGCCACGACCTCGTCGACGGCGTTCGGCTCCCAGCCGCGCTCATCGAGCGCCGCGACCAGCTCGCGTGCCGTCTTCTCGGCGGCATCGACCGACGCCGTGTCGTTGGCGGATTCGTTGAGCCCCAGGGCAACCCGCAAGCCTGGCACCGCCTGTACCTGGCCACCCCAGACCTGGTTGGCGCGCAGGATCGCGAGCACGAGGTCGATCCGTGAGTCGCCGCTGGGTGCCTCGCCGAGCACGTGCAGGCCGTCGCGGATCTGCACGTCCTTGATCTCGCACAGCCAACCGTCGACGTGCATGACGAACTCGTCGAACTCGTCTTCGTCCGGTCGTTCGGACAGCCCGAGGTCGTGGTCCATCTTCGCCGACTGGATCAGCGTCCAGATCTCGGCGCGCAGGGCAGGTGCCTTGGCCGGGTCCATCGCCGAGACATTGCCGTACTCGTCAAGTAGCTGCTCAAGGCGCGAGATGTCGCCGTACGACTCCGCGCGCGCCATCGGCGGGATCAGGTGGTCGATGATCGTTGCGTGGGCACGTCGCTTGGCCTGCGACCCTTCGCCGGGATCGTTGATCAGGAACGGATATATCACTGGCATGTTGCCGAAGACGGCGTCCACTGCACAGCTCGCGGAGAGACCCACCGACTTGCCCGGCAGCCACTCGCCGTTGCCGTGCTTGCCCATGTGCACGATGGCGTGCGCGCCGAAACCGTGCTCGAGCCAGCGGTAGGTCGCCAGGTAGTGGTGCGAGGGCGCGAGGTCAGGATCGTGGTAGATCGCGATCGGGTTCTCGCCGAAGCCGCGCGGCGGCTGCACGATGACGATGACGTTGCCGGCCCGCAGGCTCGCGACGACGATCTCGCCCTCGGGATCGGCCGAGGTGTCGACAAACAGCGATCCCGGTGCCTCACCCCATGCGTCGGTGACGCCTGAGACCAGCGCGGGATCGAGATCGGACAGCCAGCTGCGGTAGTCGGATGCCTTGATGCGTATGGGGTTTCCGGCCAGCTGACCGGAGGTGAGCCATTCCTCGTCCTGGCCACCGGCGTCGATCAGGGCGTGGATCAGCGCGTTGCCGGCAGTCGTGTCGGGTGCCTCACCGTCGACGGCTGGCAAGCTGCCGAGGCCCGGCAGCGCGTCGGGGCCGTCGATCGGTCCGACGTCGTAGCCCGCTTCGCGGAGTGCCCGCAGCAACCGGATCACCGACACCGGGGTGTCGAGCCCGACCGCGTTACCGATGCGCGAGTGCTTCGTCGGGTACGCCGACAGCACGATGGCGATCTTGCGCTCGGCCGGGGGAATGTGCCGCAACCGAGCGTGCGCGACTGCGATCCCCGCGACGCGGGCACAGCGCTCCGGATCGGCAGCATAGTAGGGAAGTCCGTCGGCGTCGGTCTCCTTGAACGAGAACGGCACGGTGATCAGGCGTCCGTCGAACTCGGGCACGGCGACCTGGGTCGCGACGTCGAGTGGAGTCAGTCCGTCGTCGGAGTCGGCCCACGAGTTGCGGCTCCAGGTCAGACAAAGTCCTTGCAGCATCGGGATGTCGAGTGCGGCCAGCGCGCGCACGTCCCAGGCGCCGTCGTCCTCGCCGGCGGATGCCGTGCCCGGCTTCGTCCCGCCAGCGGCGAGCACGGTGGTGATCAGCGCGTCGTACGATGCGAGGTGCTCCAGCAGGTCCTGCGGCGCATCGCGCAGCGAGGCAGTGAAGATCGGGACACCGACTCCACCCGCGGCATCGATCGCGTCGGCGAGTTTTTCGACATAGTCGGTGTTTCCGGCGACGTACTGGGCCCGGTAGAAGAGGATCCCGACGCGCGGACGACCCGCGTCAGCGTCGGGTCGGTCGAGCACGCCCCACGACGGCTGGCGGCGCGGCGGTTCGAAGCCTGCACCGGTCAGCAGCACCGTGTCGCAGATGAACCGGTGCGCCTGCTCGAGATTCCACGGGCCGCCCTCGGCGAAGTAGACGTGCGCGTCGGCCGCGACACCGACCGGGACACTTGACTCGCCCATCAGTGCGGCATCGGGCAGCTGCTCGCCGCCGAGCACGACGAGCGGCTTGCTGGACTCGCGCATCAGGCTCAGCTCGCGCTCGAAGATCTGCGGCGAGCCAAGGAATCGACCGACGACGAGTTCGGCGCCCGCGAGTACGCCGCGCACGGTGTCGTCGTCGGCGCGCGTCGGATTGAGGTAGGCGTAGTCGGCGTCGCAGGCGCGGGCCGAGAGCAGGTCGGTGTCGGAGGTCGACAGGACGGCGATGCGTGGCACGTGGGCTCCTTACGCGGGTCCGCGCCCGCGAGTCGTCGGATGCTCGTCGCGGGCAGTTCCTGACTTCGCGGCGTCGTACACCGCTCACAGTGGCGGGACCGTCCCGGATTCGCACCGGCGTTCCTGGGCCGCAACGAGATAGCGCGACCAGCGTACTTGCCGGCCGCCCCGGCCTTGTCGGTGCGGCCATACGATGGTGCAGTGAGCCGCCCTGTGACTGACCGTTGCCCCGGACTCGTCCGGCCCTATTTGAGTGCCGACGGCGCGCTCGTGCGGCTGCGTGTCCCCGGCGGCCAGGTCCGGGCAGCGGCCCTTGCCGGGCTCGGCGCGTTGGCAGAGCAGTACGGCGACGGGCTGGTCCAGATCACCTCGCGGGCCAACCTGCAGCTGCGCGGGATCGCGCTAACCGATGGTGCGGTTGATCGCGGTTTGGCCGCCGGTATCGAGGATCTTGGGCTCAACCCGGCGCCGAGCCACGAGCTGGTGCGCAACATCGCCGCGTCCCCGCTCAGCGGCTTGGCCGGGGGCGTGCGCGACATCCGGCGGCTGATCGGTGAGCTTGATCGCGGCCTCATCTCGCGTCCCTGCCTTGCCGAGCTGCCGGGGCGCTTTCTCTTCGCGGTCGATGATGGTCGCGGTGACCAGGAAGGCTTCGACCTGGGTTTGGTCGCCGACGGCGATGGCGTGCGAGTGCTCGTCGGCGACTTCATCGGTGGGGTCTACAGCGACGAGGACGGCGTACGGCGGCTGCTCGATCTCGCTGAGGAGTTCCTCGTGCGGCGCGGATCGGCGTGGCGGGTGCGCGAGCTGCCAGAACAGGGCCTTGAGCTGGGCGAGCGGCTCGAGCGTCGTACGCGTCCGGCGAGCGCTGGGTTGGAGGTCGGTGTGCACGGTTCCGCGCTCGTCGTCATGCCCCGCCTGGGCCGCCTGGCCCGCCAGCAGATCGAGCTCCTTGCTGGTCGAGCAGGGCGAGGCGCTATCGGTGGTCGAGCAGAGCGAGGCGCTACCGGTGGTCGAGCAGGGCGAGGGACGAGCCCGGTTATCGAGACCACCACCGCCGGGCGCCTCGTCCTGACCCCCGGGCGCCAGATCGTGATCCCCGACGGCGCGCCGTACGCCGCCGAGCTGGCCGCCGTCGGGCTGGAGAGCGACCCCGCCTCGCCGTGGACCCTGATCACTGCGTGCGCCGGGGCGGCCGGGTGCGCCAACGGCCAGTTTGCGACGTACCCCGCCGCTGCGCACGTGGCGCAGCAGATCGGCGAGGGCGAGTACGCCGACGCGCTGCCGATCCACGTCGCCGCGTGCGACCGGCTGTGCGGCGTACCCCGGGGGCCGCATCACCTCGTCACGTCGGCCCGATAGGCATCGGGCACGATGGAGCAACGCCGAACGACAGGACGTGTGTGAGTAACCCCGCCAAACCACCCCGCATCTACGAGTACTCGACCGATGGCGCTGATATATATCGGAAGTCGTTTGCGATGATCCGCGCCGAGGCCGACCTGTCCGACCTTCCCGCTGACGCCGAGACGGTGGCGGTCCGGATGATCCACGCGTGCGGGCAGACGGATCTTCCGTCGGATCTCGACATCCACCCGCAACTCGTCACGGCCGCCCGCACCGCGTTGCGCGCCGGCGCCCCGATCCTCACCGACGCCACGATGATCGCCACCGGCATCACCCGCTCGCGGCTCCC
>ERZ500994.464-NODE-464-length-12288-cov-17.608436_pt1 | contig 12288 bp, 10 predicted proteins | sample MGYA00248878_ERZ500994 | MGnify/ENA primary metagenome ERZ500994 (study PRJEB25958, sample SAMN03398533) | human skin metagenome | study: EMG produced TPA metagenomics assembly of the Human Skin Microbiome Metagenome (human skin metagenome) data set. | reverse complement strand
AAATTAGCCATTTTATCTAACTTTAAGGTGTCTACAAAATCGGTGGCTATTCACTCTTTATTCCCAGTCCTAATTGACAAAGTGAAACAGTAAATTAAAAGCATGATAATGATTTCCACGTTTTTAGAAAAGAAACGTATTGTTTGAAAAATCCGCCTAAGCCTAAAAATGCATTTATAAGTTGTGTATTGGACATTCTAAACAAAATATACTTTCAAATTGGCAGGCTGATCATGCAGCGAAGTTAAACAATCAGCCTATAATCAAGTGAATCAATTACCACCCACCACCCAAGCTGTTATATAAGGCAATCAAATTAAGGGCTTGACCCAATTCATTCTGTATCAAATTTTGCTCATATTCTTGGGCGGTGATTCGAGCCTTTGGCATATCATCAAAGGTTAGTCGTCCATAATTAAATAACTTTTTGGCATGGTCTGCCTGTAGTTCGGCATCTTTGACGGCATTTTGTAGGTTACGATGTTGACGAATCAAAGCGGTATTAAGCTGTGAGCTGTTATCCACTTCTGCCAATGCAGTGAGCAAGGTTTTATCATAGTCCGCCATTACCGCCTGTACTCGGGCATCGGCTGCTTCGATGTTATGTTTAATACGGCCATTGGTAAACAATGGCACCGAGACATTGGCATTAATCAGCCCTGCGGTTATCCCAGTACTATCTAAGTCATTATTACTAATGGACAAACCGCCATTCAATGCCCCAAAATTAATCCCAAATCTAGGGTATTGGTCGGCAACCGCGCTACCATGCAAAGCGGCTAGTGCATTAACTTGCGCCTGTTTGGCGCGAATATCGGGGCGACGGGTCAGTAAGTCGCTAGGATAATAGCCTTGTGGGGCAGGGGGCAAGTGTTTTAAGACATTGACAGGGCTAGGTGGCAAGTCAAAGTCTTGTGATGTCTTACCACTTAATACTGCGATTTGGCGGATGTTGGCTTGACGTTCTGCAGATAGATTGTCTTGTTTGGCTTTGATACCTTGCAATTTAATATCGATATCATCAATGTCATAGCGAGTCGCTTGTCCTAAATCAAAACGCGCTTTGGCGTAACGGCGTAACTCGCTTAGCGAAGATTGGGTTTGCTTGAGAATTAACGCTTCTTGTTCTTTACTGCGTGCTTGAAAATACGCTTGGGCGATTTTGGCAGCGACTAGCATATGAGCACCGTGGATTTTTTCTTGGGTCGCAAGATAGGCGTAGCCTGCGGCATCGGCATCGCTTTGTTTTTTGCCAAAAAAATCAGGTTCCCAACTAGCTAATATGCCCAAATGATAAGCATGTCCATCAACATCAAGGCTAGAATCGCCCCAATCACTACCAAGCATACCTAGAGGTTTGCGGACCTTAGAGGGTAGAGGGTTATCGACATCACTATTCACGCCTGTGATGCTGCCACCGGCACCTACCATAATACCTTTATTGGCATTGGCAAGATTAGCAACTGCGCTTGCTTCATCAATCCGAGCCTTAGCTTCTCGTATATCCGGTGCCGTTTGTAGGGCATGCTCGATTAGGCTAGTAAGTACAGGGTCATGGAAATTTTGCCACCATGTGCTGATATTGCTTTGCTCACCAACCGGCAATACATAATTAAATTTTTGTGGCATAACAACTTGGGATTGCGATTTGACAGGCGTATTTTGACAGCCAGTTAAACTGGCGGTAAAAGCAGTGGTTAATATACCTGCTAAAATTAAATGAGATAAAGTAGATTGCTTCATAGTTTTACCGGTCATTTTTATCACTATTTTTAACTTTGGATTTGGTTAACATCTCGATTGGTAAGGGTATAACGCATACACCCAATATACCGTAATTTTGCCAAAATTATCTTTACCCTTGTTTATCAAGCATACTGCGGAAGCGTTTTAGGGCAAAAAACATAAAAATCAGACCTGACACGGTCATCTCGAGCAAATAATGTCCCACGATAGGCAAATTGGCGTCACGAAATAGTACCGCATGGCTAAATAAGGCATATTGGGTCACAGGGGAGAATTGCGAAATACTTTGCACCCAGGTAGGCATACTCTCAAAGGGGGCATCGCCGCCTGATATTAGTCGTAAAACCACATACACCGGCAACGACAATAGTCCAAATTGTGGCAAAGTCGGCGCAAGGGTAGCAAACATAATACCCATTGCCGACGCCGAGAATAAAAATAAAAATGTACCCAGCATATACAAGGCAATTGAGCCATTAATCTGGACACCAAGCCACCCTTGCACCACAAACATCAAGGATAAAAACGCAGCCGTCGCTATCACCACGCCGTTACTGATGATTTTTGACAAGGCTATTTGGTTGGCGGAAACAGGCATGACCAGTAAATGCTCAATCGTTCCTCGTTCTTTTTCACGGATAATCGCTGCGCCCACTAGCATCATGGCAAGTAAAAAAATGAAGCCCACAATGTTGGTTACCGAGAAAAACCAATGGCTGGTAGTATTCGGATTAAACCACACGCTGGTTTGCACCTTGACCGGTAGTTGGTCTAACGGGCTGGTTTTTTTAAGATAGTTATAGCTTTCTTTATTAAAAATCTCTTGGATATATACCATACCCACCCCTGCTTGCGACACGGCAGTGGCATCAGCAGAAAGTTGCACCGTTGGATGTTTATTATCCCGCACGTCTTTCTCAAAATTTTCTGGAAATTCAAGCGAGAAAATATAGTCGCCTTTATCAAAGCCATCACTGAGTTTTTCAGTATCTGGTATATACACGGGTTTTTGAAAGTTTGGTGGTTGTAGGGTCGATACCATATAATTGCTCATTTGCGATTGGTCGTGGTCAACCACTGCCACAGTGGCGTTATGCACTTCGGTAGTGATCCCTGTCGAAATGGTATAAATCGACACGGTGAACAAAAAAGCAATGATGATAATTACCATTTTATCGCTAAATAGGGTTTGAAACTCCTTGTTGGTTAAGGTGATGACGTTTTTAACCCATTGTCCCCATGGGGATGGTGGCCTGCTAACTTGATGATACATGGCTTATTTCTCCTGTTTTTGCAAACACAGACTTGCCAAGGTTACATAGGCAACCCCAAAGCCTAAAATAATCACATAGTTATGCACAAAACTGTCAATGTCTAACCCTTTGGTAAATGCACCTAAGCTGATTTGTTGGAAGTATGCCGCAGGAAAAGCTTGACCTACCCAATGGCTACTGCCTGTGATCGATGACAGTGGGTATAAAAATCCTGAGAAGTTCAATGCAGGAATCATGGCAGCCACCGCCGTAGCAAACACAGCAGAAACTTGGGTTTTCATCATTGAAGAAATCCATAATCCAAAGCCTGTTGCAGTACACACCAACAAAAATGCCCCAATGGTTAGTCCCATAAACGAGCCTTTGATCGGTACACCAATAATGACGATTGCAATCCAAACTAAGCTAAAATAACTGCCCAATGCGGTCAAAATATAGGGTATTTGCTTTCCTATTAAAAACTGGGTGGTTGAGGCAGGAGAGGTATAAAGATTGCTAATTGAGCCGAGTTCTTTTTCTCGTACTACCCCTAAAGCAGTCATCATCGCAGGAATCAAAATCAAGCCAAGCATAATCGTGCCAGGGATGATGGCATAAATACTGGCAAAGCCTTGGTTATATAAAAAACGCGGGTCTATCACCATCACAGGGCGGGTATCAAGGGGTAAGCCTGTTTGACGGATTTTGTCTTGGGCATAGTTGAGTAAAATACCTGTGACAAAGCCTTTGATATTCTCTGCAATAAAGGGCGCACTACCGTCAATATAAAAATTAATCTCAGGTCTGTCTAAGTGCTTCATATCTGAAGCGAAATGGTCAGGGATTTCTAACACCAGTTTAGATTGACCGCTTTTAAGCTGCGTTTGGATTTCTTCGATAGAGTCAAGCTTTTTTACGCCCGAAAAATAAGGCGAACCATCAAAATATTGGATAAGTTCACGGCTTTCAGTACTTTGGTCGTGGTCGATAACTGCCATGTTCAAATGATTAATGTCAAACGACACAGCATACGCTACCGTCATCATGATGATCACAGGGCCAATCAAAGCAAATGATAGTCGAATTTTATCTCGGCGTAATTCTTTGCTTTCCCGATTGGCAAAAGCAAGCATGAGTGACAACCAAGCCCATAAGCCTTTACGGTGGGTGGCTTTTTTACCGGTCTCTTTAGCCGATTGTGTTTGTGGTGTGATTGATTTGATCTGTTCGCCATTTGCTTGATTATTAGCTCTAGTGGGTTTTTGCTCGACTTTGTTGTCATTGGATGCTTCGAGTAAATACTCGATAAAGGCTTCTTCCAACGTTTTGGCGTGTTTGTTGGCTTGTAACTCTCGTGGTTTGCCCACCGCTAGCAAGTTGCCTTGCTGCATCAGCGAAATACGATCACAACGCACCGCTTCACTCATAAAATGGGTGGAGACAAAAATGGTAATCCGTTGTTCACGAGATAATTCGACCAATTTTTTCCAAAACATATCCCTTGCAGCGGGGTCAACCCCTGACGTCGGCTCATCTAAAATCAACACTTTAGGTTGGTGCAAGCATGCAGCTGCTAATTGCAGGCGTTGGCGAATACCCAGTGGTAAATCTGCCGGCAGTTTGTCGGCTTCTTTGGTCAAATCAAAGGTAGCAAGGCTTTGGTCGATATAGTTTTTCTGTTCACTTTCTGGAATACGGTATAGTTTGGCATGGAGTTTTAAGTTACCACGTACAGTCAGTTCTTCGTAAAGAGAGAAAGCTTGTGACATATAGCCGACTTTTAGGCGGTTTTCGATGCTACCTGCGGTAACAGGTTCGCCAAGCAATTTGGCTGTACCTTCAGTCACATCAAGTAAGCCTGTCAACATTTTCATGGTAGTGGATTTACCGCAACCATTTGACCCTAAAAAGCCAAAAATCTCACCTTGAGCGATACTAAAACTCACATGGTTCACTGCCACAAAGTCACCAAAGCGTTTGGTTAAGCCTTCGGCTTTAATGGCTGGTGGTAGGCTAGGGTCGGGTACAAACGGGGGTACTGTAAAGTTACTGTCGCCGCGTTTATTTTCTGGCAATAGCACATTATAGGCTTCTTCAAGGTTGAGCCGACCTTCAGCATCGTAATAGTTTTGGGCATATTTTTTCACCACATTGGTGGTTTTATCATTAATTAGCACTTCGCCATCGTTCATCGCGATGATGTACTCAAACTGGGCGGCTTCATCGATATACGCTGTCGAAACAAGCACGGTCATGCTTGGGTTCTCGGCTCGGAGCGAATCCACCAATCGCCAGAACTGCTGACGCGAGAGGGGGTCAACCCCTGTTGTCGGTTCATCCAAAATTAGCAAATCTGGGTCGTGCACCAAGGCACAGCACAGGCTGAGTTTTTGTTTCATACCCCCAGAGAGTTTGCCAGCCGGACGGTCTTTGAACTTAAGCAAGTCGGTCGCTACCAATAATCGCTCAATACGAGCTTGGCGAGAAGCTTTGTCAATGCTAAATAGCCGAGCATGAAAGTCGATATTTTCAAAAACCGATAGGGTCGGGTAAAGGTTATGTCCCAAGCCTTGTGGCATAAAGGCGACTTTATTGAGTAAAAACTCTCGAGCTTTTTTATTGTGCATATCCTTGTTCAGCACTTGAACTGTGCCAGTTTGGATTTTTTTCATCCCAGCAATTAGGCTTAGCAAGGTCGATTTGCCGACGCCATCAGGCCCGACCAGACCGATGGTAGCAGATTTGGGAATAGCTATACTGACGTTTTTGATGGCTTGGATGACCTTACCATAGCGATGCGAGACATTGCTCACTACCACAGCAAAGTCATCACTATTGTCTTTGGATTGAGTGTTATCGAAAGTCATGCTGACGCATCCTTTGTCGGTTATTGCCCTACCGTTACGGTGGATGCGATTTGTGGATGTACAGGTCGGCTTGGGGCGATTGGTACAATCGATGGCATTTTGACTTCTAGGTCCTTGCTCCATGCTTTACTTGGATCAAGTTGCACATAACCTTGGGCTGTCATACCGCCTTTGAGCAAGGTTTGGTAACGGCTTGCCACTTGTGGATCAAGACTTAATTTGACACGGTACATCATCTTTTCACGTTCGTTTTTGGTTTCGACGGATTTTGGCGTGAATTGTGATTGGTTAGCCACAAAGCTAACTTTGGCAGGAAGTACGGCTTTGATACCGTCTAACACGATACGGGCAGGGCTACCAATTTGAACTTGATTACTGCTGTCAGTTGGCAAAAAGATTTCAAGATAGACATCGTTTGGATCAACTAAGGTTACAACTTTGCTACCAGGGGCAATCACATTGCCCACTTCGACAATGCGATATTCAACCCGCCCTGCTTGTGGGGCACGCACATACATATCTGATTGAATCGATTTGACACGATTTATTTGAGATTGGGCTTGGTTGATTCCTGCTTGGGCTTGCTCGATCCCTGCTTGGGCTTGGTTAATTCCTGCTTGGGCTTCGGCAACGGCTGCTTTGGCCTCGGCAATACCCGATTGGGCTTCAGCAATACCTGCTTGTGCTTCTGTGCCACCTGCGGCTGCTTGTGCTTTGGCGGCTTGAGCAGCAAGAACTTCGGCTTTGGCAGCTTGGTAGGCCTGCTCACGCTGTTGTAATTCAGCGATAGAAACTAAGTCATCTTTCCGCAATGCTTTGGTGTTATTTAGATTGTCTAGCGCGATTTGTAATTGGGCTTTTTTAGCAGCAATCACCGCATCGGCTTGGTTGACACCGCCTTGGGTACGAGCATAGCCACCTTCAGCACGTTTTTCGGTACCCATGGCACGAGTGACCGCGCCTTCAGCACGAGCTTTGGCAGCTTGCGCTTGCGATTTACGGCCTTCGGCTTGCAATTTGGCAGCTTCGGCTTGCAATTTGGCAGCTTCGGCACCTTGCAGTTGAGTATCAAGTTCTTCAGAAGATAAGGTCACCAGTGGCGTGCCTTTTTCGACCAAGTCACCTTCATGCACAAGCACTTGGCTGACACGTCCTGCGCGTAGGCTAGCCACATCGATATTTTGTAGTTGTAGACGTCCATTGGAAGAGGCAAAGCCTTCTGGGGTCGTATCAGCGGTACGTTTGTAGTTCATATACACAGCAAAAGCGACTGCCACAGCCAATATCAAGGCGATCAGAATATAATAAGATTTTTTCATGTTTTAGTCTTAAAAAATAGCTGACAACTATTTAATAGTACTTTGTAAAAATCCTTTTTAAGTATCTAATAGAACATTTATCAACATTTACTATAGAAAAAATAAAGCTTTCCAAATCTTTATTTATTCACGCACAATATATTCTCTTAATAGAGTTATTGATAAAAAAACTCACAAGAAGGTAGGGCTATTATGGTTTTTTGTTTAAGATAGTACGTAAATTCTAATTTATATCATTACTTGTAATGTAACAAATAGAAATTAAAAACTGTTTCTAAAATAAATTTTAGCACTAAAATTCATATAAGAGTAACAATACAGAAAAAAATTTGTGAACTAACGTTAACTAGAATTTTCGGCTGTGGTATAAAAAGAATACTTACTATACCCAGCCATAATTGACGGTAGTGTTCAAAAAACTGTGTCATTTCACTAAACTATTAACAATAGAAGGAATGACACCATGCAAAACTTTGACTTTAACGAAGCCTTAAAAGCGATTCAATCAGGTAAACCCATCACAGGCAGTGATGGTGTCCTTGCCCCGCTCATAAAGCAACTCACCGAAGCGGCACTATCCGCTGAAATAGACAGCTACCTTGAACAAAGTCCCAGTAGCAATCGCCGTAACGGCTACAGCAAAAAGACGGTTAAATTAGCGGTTGGCAGCTTTGAGCTAGAAACACCACATGACCGCAATGGCGAATTTGAACCTGTCTTGGTTAAGAAACACCAAACCAAGCTTACCCCTGAAATTGACAACCGAATTCTATCGCTATTCTCGCATGGCATGAGTTACACCGCCATTAAGGACCACATTGCTGAGATGTATCAGCTTGAGGTCTCGGAAGCCACGATTAGCAGTATTACCGACCAGCTTATTCCACAGCTTAAAGCATGGCAATCAAGACCACTCGATAGCGTCTATCCGTTTGTCTGGCTCGATGCCATTCACTACAAAGTCAAAGATGACGGTCGCTATGTTAATAAAGCCGTTTACACGCTGTTAGCACTCAATACCGAAGGTCGCAAAGAACTCATTGGGCTATACTGCTCGGAAAGCGAAGGCGCAAACTACTGGCTGTCGGTACTCACTGATTTACACAATCGTGGCGTACAAGATATTCTGATTGCTTGTGTTGATGGCTTAAAAGGCTTCCCTGAAGCCATTCAAGCCATATTCCCTAATACTGAGGTGCAGCTGTGTGTGATTCACCAAATCCGTAACAGTATTCGTTATGTGGCAAGCAAAGACCAAAAAGCTTTTATGCGTGATTTAAAGCCTGTCTATAAGGCAGTCAATAAAGATTCGGCTGAACTGGCTTTGGATGAGCTTGATAGACTTTGGGGCAGTAAATACCCTGCTGTGATTGCTTCTTGGAGAGACAAATGGCATTTGCTGTCTGCCTATTTCAAGTACCCCGAAGCGGTCAGAAAGCCAATCTATACAACCAATGCGGTTGAAGCGGTGCATCTCCAGTTTCGTAAGCTGACTAAAACCAAAGGGGCATTCCCAAATGAAACCAGCTTGCTTAAACTCTTGTATGTTGGTATGTTAAATGCGTTAGAGAAATGGACGATGCCAATTAATAATTGGGGACAAACCATGATGCAATTGTCTATCCATTTCCCTGGTCGTTTGGACTCAGTAATGAGTCTTTAATCCTGACACAGAATTTTGAACGCCCTCCTATCCTATTTAAAAATCAATGCTATATCCTGGTATTAGCAGTATCCGCAAAATCAAATTTTTTTGACCATGTCCAACAATGTGATAATACTCGACAAGTTTCCTTAGTATACAATATGTCCCGAATTTTCAAATGTCCCTTTATTGAACGAAAATTCGCGAATTGTCTTCGTTAACCCAAAGACCCAATTGTTTTAAATCAAAAAATATGGGAGGTGATTTTTTGCCATATCTCACGCTCAGCCCGAATATATTAATAGCATCAATAGTTTTAAGCTTTTCATTGATTTTAGCTAAAAACTTATCTTTATAAACAATCTCAAAGATACTTTCGCCAACATTCACATCTTCTTGTTTACCCTGTAAAACAGTTTTAGCTTTAGGCTTGCCCTCATTATCCAAAAATATCAGCGCAGTGATGATGGTTTTGGTATTTTCCTCTTTAATACTAGCAAGTCTAGAATAGTTCTCATGATCATGAGTCTTTTTGAGCAATTCATTTTTATCACGCTCTGGAACACGCCATGCTAGCATCTCATGATAGTCCAAGGTCAAAACTGTAATAATTGAACCACAATATGAGTCAATAATTGCCACAAAGAATTCATTATCAATGTCGCTATAGATTAGAAGGTGCTGTTTGTGAATGCCGGGCTTACTCCCGAGATTTATATAAAGACCTTTATTAATTAAGTCAATAAAATTTTCAATCTCCAAGCTAGTTCGTTCTGTTAATCTGCAAGCAGCGTGTTTGGTGAATGGTGCTGTAATAATACTCATTGGTCATTTACCAGTATTTATTAACGAAAGCCGATTAATAGCCATGTAGATTAGCTTAGTCGATATTATTCTTACTTGTAATACTAATCTATATATTAGCTTATTGGCTACCAAAAATCGTATATAGCTAGAAAACTGCAAATAATAGTTAGGGCGGTAGTAGGAAAGTATTTGCTTTTAACGGTTATTTTTTAAGCATCTCCTTCCCGCCACTTCTTAGCATTCTTAATTGTTGCCGTCCCAACCTGCAATGTATCAATAATTTTCTGATACGTTGCCCCGCTATCAAGCATTGCTAGAATTGCCGTATAGCGTTTCGTGTTTGGTTGTTTTCCTTTATAGACGCCTTTGGCTTTCGCTAACTCAATCCCTTGTTTTTGTCGAAGGCGGCGTTGCTCATAATCGCGTCTAGCCACACTCGCTAAAATCTCAATCAACATATCATTCACCGCTGATAAAATTCGATTAGTTATTTCATCATTACCGGCATTTGCTTGGTTATGAGTTGTTGGTACATTTAATGCCACAATCCGAATCTGCTTTGACTTAATACGATTTCTTAACGTTTCCCAATCAGCGCCATTTAAACGACTTAACCGATCGATATCTTCAATCAATAAAATATCACCTTGCTGGCAATCATCCAAAAGTTCATTTAATTTGGGTCGATCGAGTTTTGCCCCACTTTCATTTTCCACGTAAAATTTGGCAATTACCAAATTGTGACTGGTGGCAAACTCAATTAACGATTGTCTGGCTCGTTCGGCATTTTGTTCTTGGGTACTGGCTCTTAAATAGGCTCTAACAAACATGATTGTCCTTTTGACCCATTTTACACTCATTAGGGTCTAGCTTATTAACTTACATTCATTAGGGTTCATTTTAGTGCTAAACTGACGTAAAAAGCGAGTATTTTTGCTAGGATTTTATGTGTTAAATAGGGTGTACCTTATTAGATTCAGCCGTAGGTTGTGCTATACAGACACAACTGCCTAAAGGTAAAGGCTATACGACCCTTGAAATTAAAGTAAATATGATGCGTCCTCTAACACAAGAGCTGCCTGTCATCCGAGCAGAAGGTCGCACCCTCCACGTGGGTAGACAGACAGCGGTTGCTGAAGGAAAAATTATTGGGGTAGATGGTAAAGTGTATGCACATGCGACTACGACGTGTTTAATTTTTGATATTTAAGGGATTAGCACAGAAAACGGAAAAAAATAGGACGGTAAGGGATTTTATCGAGTATTTTTGAGTAACTACTATCTGTCCAAAATTAGTTGACCACTACATACATCACTTATCTTTTTCCCTTGTTCTTCTATGAGTTTTATCAATTCTAGTTTGAATGCGAGTGTGCATGTTTTACGTACTTTTGTCATGAGATTAACCCTCCAATTGGGGTATTATAATCTCTTATTACCTGTCTTAACTTATTATGCCACTACAGATTGGAGGTGCCTGCCCCTTCTAGCTACAACGAAGTATGGTTTTTTAAAACTTGGTTACCTTACAATCTTGTTATTAATGGCTTTAGCCCATCCTATGCACTTATTTTGACATCGCCCACAAGGTTGATCTACCTTCAAAGGCTTATCAACATAGCCGCAATACATACAAGCATAATACTCATTTGCATTTATCTGATCGACTAATTTATATTGTTTAGGAAAAAGTGGTAAACCATAACGTACCTGGTCGTGAGGGTATAATAATAGGCTAAAATCTCCAGTGGTCTCTAACAAACCAACTCGAACTTGACCTAAATGTTCAACACCTTGCATACGCATTTCAGAAAAAAATTCATCATGTGACATCTCACCTCCTTCAATTCTCTCAAGGACCAATAGACCATCTTCTACGATATAAAGCGAAGTACCTTCTAAAAGGTCTTCAAATGGTTGGTATTTCATCATAAGCCAAGTACATAATCGATAGAGACATATTACAATGCTCATAATAAGCAATGCCTGAATTAATGGTAAATCCTTAGTAAACATAGGGTCCCCTGCGATGGACCCTAATGATAGAATGATAGTTAACTCGAATATAGAGAGCTGCCTAACACCACGCTTCCCAGTGAACCGTAGAAATAAAATGATCATGATAAACATAACAGTGACACGCACAGCAATTTCAGCAGCAAATGCCCACGTCGTATCGAGAATAAATATATTGGCCCAATCCATAGGTTCTTTTCCTACAAGGTAAATGCTTAAAAAAGTTGTCCCGACCACTAAAATTATCTATGGTCAACCTTCTTTAATCTGAATTAATTTCTCAAATTACAACACAACCTACACATATGTAAGACTGCTGCAATAAGGATTAAAGCACATAGAACACTCAAAACGTTCATGCTACATACATTTGTTTTAGCCGTGCTTATAGTATTTCCCCCACTGTCAGAATGTAGTGGTCAACTAATATTAGACAGTATCTAAGAGATTTCCACTAAAAAACTGATTTTCTTTCTCGACAGGTGTTAAATAATTATTAAAACGATGGGGTCTAATTTGGCTATAGTAACCGATTATATAACTTGCCACATCAATTCTTGCCTGAACTAAATCTTCATAGCCAGTTTTCGGTACTTCGCTATTGCTCGTCTTGCGAAGCAGTGCTTCTCACCATT
>ERZ500994.463-NODE-463-length-12303-cov-5.584259_pt1 | contig 12303 bp, 10 predicted proteins | sample MGYA00248878_ERZ500994 | MGnify/ENA primary metagenome ERZ500994 (study PRJEB25958, sample SAMN03398533) | human skin metagenome | study: EMG produced TPA metagenomics assembly of the Human Skin Microbiome Metagenome (human skin metagenome) data set. | reverse complement strand
GGTGCAGCTGGACGTGACCGACGAGGGCAGCTGGGAGGCCGCGGTCGCCGAGACGATCACCAAGCTCGGCGGGCTCGACATCCTGGTCAACAACGCCGGCATCGAGATCACCAACCTCATCACCGAGATCAGCGCCGAGGAGATCCGCCGCCAGCTCGACGTCAACATCCTGGGTACGGCGCTGGGCATCAAGCACGGGCTGCGCGCGATGCGCCCGGACGGTCCGGCCGGCCAGGGCGGCTCGATCATCAACGTCAGCTCGGTCGCGGCGACGATCGCCTTTCCGGGGATCGCGATCTATTCCGCGACCAAGGCCGCGGTCGACCGGCTCACCCGGGTCAGTGCGATGGAGGCCGGCAAGCTCGGGTACGGCGTACGCGTCAACGTCATCTACCCGGGCCTGGTGCCGACCGCGATGGGCGCCGGACTCGCTCAGGACGTGGCGAGCATCGGGCTGTTCGAGTCGCCGGACCAGGCGGTCGCGGCCGTCATCGAGCAGACTCCGGCGGGTCGCCTCGGCGAGGTCGAGGACATGGCCGACGCGGTGGTCTTCCTCGCCTCGGATGCGTCTCGCTTCATCACTGGCGCCGGGCTGCCGGTCGACGGCGGCATGGGCATGTAGCGGTCCCCACGAGCAGACGCCGCCGCGTCCGATCCCGCAGACGGGCGCGGCGGCGTCGTCCATGACCGGTGACGAGCGGACGTACATGACGTCGCAACATCCTGCGGTGACCCAGCTATGACACCTTGACCCCAGATATACGCGGGGTCGAGACACTCCCGTTGGGTCAGCCAGCGCGGGCGGCTTGGTAGCGCTCCAGCGCGACGCGGCGCTCTACGGCGTGGTCGACGATCGGCTCCGGGTAGTCGCGCTGATCGCCCGGCTCGTGCACGGCCGCGCCGGAGAGGTGGCGCAGCTCGGGCACGTACCGACGCACGTAGTCACCCTGCGGGTCGAACTTGCGCCCCTGGGTCGTCGGGTTGAAGACCCGGAAGTACGGCGCCGCGTCGGTGCCGGTCCCCGCGACCCACTGCCAGCCGTGGTTGTTCGAGGCGATATCGCCGTCATACAGCAGATCCAGGAAGTGCCGCGCGCCGTGCGGCCACCAGATGTGCAGGTCCTTGACCAGGAACGAGGCCGTGATCATGCGGACCCGGTTGTGCATCCAACCCTCCTCGCGCAGCTGGCGCATCCCGGCATCGACGATCGGGAAGCCGGTGCGTCCCTCGCGCCACGCCGCAAACCGGCGAGCGACGTCCGGCGACGACGGGTCGGCGTACTCCATGCCGCCCAGCGAGTCGCGCAGGTCTTGCCAGGCCGAGCGCGGGTGGTGGAAGAGTACGTCGGCGTAGAACTCCCGCCAGCACAGCTCGTCACCGAGCTTGCGGGCGTGCTCGGAGCGTGCGCGGCGCCCGAGGTCGGCCAGCAGCGTCCGCGGGTGCACGAGCCCGAACTTCAGCGCGACCGACATCCGCGAGGTGCCGTCGATGTCGGGCCGGTCGCGGTCGGTCGAGTACGCCGACAGCGAGTCGTCCAAGAACTCCCGCCACCGCTGCAGCGAGGCCTCGGGACTCAGCTCCAGCGCACCGCCCGGCACCTGCTCGCCGGCGACATCGCGCACCCAACGCACGTCGACGGGATCGACCGGCGCCGGCCACCCCCGTGATCGCCACGCCCGGCAGTACGCCGAAAACACCTGATATGGCTGGTCTTTCCCGTTCAACACCGCACCGGGAGGTACGGCGTACGGCGTACCGGTCCGCACCAGCGGCACGTCGAGCGCGGCTTCGACCGCAGCATCGCGGCGGCGACCGTACGGCGCGAAGTCGTCGGTCACGTGCACCGCACGAGCGCCGGTCTCGGCCACCAAAGCAGGCAGCACCGTCAAAGGCGAGCCGCTGCGCACGACCAACGCGCCGTTCATCGACGACGACAGCGAGCGCAGGCACGCGTGCAAGGCGTCGACCCGGGCGCCCAACGACGACAGCGCGGGGTCGAGCACGAAGACCGGGACGACCGGTCCGTCGGCGGCGGCAGCAGCCAGCGCCGGGTGGTCGGTCAACCGCAGATCGCGGCGAAACCACAGGATGCTCGGCGCGGCTGCGCTCACGTCAGCTCAGCCACGAGCGCGGGCCCGCGCTGCCGGCCGGGTAGGTCTGCATCGGCACCTTCCCGGCGGCCCAGGCACGCAGCACGGGCTCGACGATCAGCCAGCAGCGCACCGCCGTGTCGCCGCGCACGGCCAGCATCGCGTCGCCGTCGAGTACGCCGGCCAGCACCTCGCCGTACGCCTCGAGCTGTCCGGGCCCGAAGTCGGCGGTCAGCGAGGCCTTCTGCAGGGTGAACTTGTCGCCCGGGCCGTTGACGTCGATATCCAGCGACATCCCGGCCGGCTTGAACCCGATGCGCAGCACGTCGGGGGTCGCCGGCGTCGTGAACTCGGCCGGCAGGTGCGGCACCGGCTTGAAGGTGATGACCGCTTCCTTGCGCGGTTTGCCCATCGCCTTGCCCGAGCGCAGCGTGACCGGGACACCGGCCCACCGCCAGTTGGCGACCTCGACGGTCATCTGGGCGAGCGTCTCGGTCTCGCGCGCCGGGTCGACGCCGGGTTCGCGGGTGTACGCCGGGATCTTGCGGCGGCCGATCTTGCCGGCGGTGTAGCGGGCGCGCTTGGACGAGGCGACCGGGTCGCCACCCCAGATCCGGGTAGCGTCGAGCACCATCGCCTTGCCGTTGCGGACGTCGAACTCCTTCAGGCTCGCCGGCGGCTCCATCATCAGCAGCGCCATGATCTGCAGCAGGTGGCTCTGGATCATGTCGCGCAGCGCGCCGGCGTGGTCGTAGTAGCCCGCGCGGCCTTCGAGGGCGAGGTCCTCGTCGTAGATGATCTCGATCTTCTCGACGTTCTGGTTCGACAGCAGCTGCTCGATGACCAGGTTGCTGAAGCGCACGCCGAAGATGTTGAGTACGTCGGAGCGGCCGAGGAAGTGGTCGACCCGGTGGATCTGCTCCTCGGGGACGATCTTGACCAGGATGCGGTTGAGCTCGGCGGCCGAGCGGGAGTCGGTGCCAAACGGCTTCTCCAGCACGAGCTTGAGCGTCTTGGGCACCTGCATGGTCGCGAGCTGGGCGCAGGCGAGGGCGGTCACGGCCGGCGGCAGGGCGAAGAAGAACGCCGGAGACCCTTTCGAGGCATCGAGCAGGCTCTGCAGTCCCTCGACGGTGGTGACGTCGGCCTGGATGTACCTTGTGTTCGCGAGCGTCTGCTCGACATGTTTGCCGTGTACGCCGGCCTGCGCAAAAGACTTGCGCACGACCTGTTTCCACTGCTTGTCGGTCAGCGGCTCGCGCGCCGACCCGATGAGCGTGATGGTGCGCCCGCGGCCGCTGGCCAGGAGGGTGGCGAGGCCGGGCAGCAGCAGCCGCGAGGTCAGGTCGCCGGCCGCGCCGAGGATGACGAGCGTGTCGATCTGGTTGCGCGGGGCCATCGTGCCCACCTTTCTCCGCCCGAGGTGCGCACTGGGCTACCCACGCGGTAGTCCACGGCACAGAATCGGCGGAAACCGAATGCGATCGAATGGAGTCTGAGCCCGCGTGAGCGAAGTAGCCCCCGCCACCGACGGCGCCGTCAAACTCGAAACTGACCCTACAAGAACTCCGCCCGCCGGCGAGGAGAAGTCGCGCATCGTCGCGGCGGCCGCCCGGCTGGCCGAGCGACCCGGCTTCCAGACCACGGTCATCGTGGTCATCCTGCTGAACGCCGTTGTGCTGGCGCTGGAGACCTACCCGACGATCAAGGCCGACCTCGCGCAGGCGTGGATCTGGATCGACCGCGGCTTTCTGGTCTTCTTCATCATCGAGCTGATCATCCGCTTCGCGGCCGTCGGCTTCAGCCCGGTGGCGTTCTTCCGCCGCGGCTGGAACGTCTTTGACTTCCTGATCGTGGCCGTGGCGCTGATTCCCGGGCTGCCGCCGGACTCGACCGTGCTGCGCCTGGCGCGTCTCGCCCGCGTGACCCGGCTGCTCGCCGTACTGCCCGATGTGAAGGTGCTGCTCGACGGGATCAAGCGCTCGCTGCAGCCGGTCTCCGGGCTCGCGGTGATCACGATCTTCCTGCTGTTCATCTACGGCATGCTGGGGCACACGTTGTTCGGGCAGGAAGCGCCCGAGCGGTGGGGGACCATCGGCGCCGCGATGCTCACCCTCTTCACGGTGCTGACGCTGGAGGCGTGGCCGGACATCTTCGCCGAGGTCGAGGACGTCTCGGGCTGGTCGACGCCGTTCTTCATCTCGTTCCTGCTGCTGGCCGTCTTCATCGTGATGAACATGGTCGTCGGCGTCATCCTCGCCACGCTGGAGGATGCCCGCGAGGCGTCGCGGGCGCGGCGTACGTCGGAGGAGAAAGCCGAGCACAAGGCCGAGGTCGCCGACGAGAAGGCGCGCGACGCGGCGATCCTCGATGGCATCGCGACGCTGCGCCAGGAGCTCGACGAGCTCAAGCGCCGGCTGTAGCGCCGTCCCGGTCCCGCACGATCGAACGCGCGATTAAATCTCGGCGTCACATGCCGCGCCATGATCGCTCGGGCCGGCCGAGTCGCGGGCGAAGCGTTCGCTGCACGCGCTGGTCTAGGCGTTGCGTCCGGCTGATGAATGCAGTAGCGTCCGCTGCATTTCGGCTGTGACCTGGCGATTTTGGAGCGATCGAGCCCGGCCGAGCGCGCCGCGGCGGGCGAGGCCGCACGTGAACGCACGCCGCTCGCCGACCTCGCCGAGGTCGCGCCGTACGACGATCGCCCCGACCCGGTCGCACTGCTGCAGAGCCAGTCGCGGCATCGGATCCCGAGCCTGGTCCCGATCCGCTACGGGCGGATGGCGGCCACGCCGTTTACCTTCTTCCGCGGCGGCGCGCTGTTGATGGCCGACGACCTGTCGCGTACGCCGAGCTCCGGCATCACGGCATGGCTCTGCGGCGACGCGCATCTGAGCAACTTCGGGCTGTACGCGACGCCGGAGCGCGAACTTGCCTTTGACGTCAACGATTTCGACGAGACCTACCCCGGTCCGTTCGAGTGGGACGTGAAGCGGCTGGCCGCGAGCATTGTCGTGGCCGGGCAGGAAAACGGCTTCTCCAACAAGGAGTGCCGCCGCGCGGTGCGGGCGACGGCCCGTCGCTACCGGACGGTGATGCGCACGCAGGCCGGCCGGGACACCCTCGACGTGTGGTACTCCGGGGTCAAGGCCAGCGACATGGTGGAGGCGGTCGGCGCCGACCTCGACACCTCGGCGACGAAGAAGACGCGCAAGGCGCTGAAGAAGGCGCGGCATCGCAACAACGTGCAGGCCTGGTCGAAGCTGACCGATGACCATGACGGGGTACGCCGGTTTGTCAGCCAGCCGCCGCTGATCGTGCCGCTTCGCGAGCTGGCCACCCCCGAGGAGATGGCGAAGGGGTTCGGCAATGTGCGGCGAGCATTCGAGGAAGATCGGCGAACGTTGACCTTCGCGACCCGGCACCTGCTTGATGAGTTCGTCGTCGGGGACCTGGCGCGCAAGGTGGTCGGCGTCGGCAGCGTCGGGATGGACGCGTGGATCGCCCTCATGCACAGCTCCTCGCAGGACGACCCGTTGATCCTGCAGCTGAAGCAGGCGAGCGAGTCGGTGTTGCAGGGTTACCTGCCGGGGCCGGCGTACTCCCATCATGGCCAGCGCGTCGTCGACGGGCAGACGCTGATGCAGCGCTCCAGCGACATCTTCCTGGGCTGGCAGCGCGCGGTCGGTGTCGATGGCACCGAGCGGCGACTACTACGTGCGGCAGCTGCGTGACGGCAAGGGCTCGGTCGTGGTCGAGGCGCTGACGCCGGACGAGATGGCGCTCTACGACGAGTTCTGCGCGACCGCGCTCGCCTACGCGCATGCCCGCGGTGGGCACCGGACCGAGATCGCGGCGTACCTCGGAGACGACTCTGCCTTCGAAAAGGCGATGGTCTCGTTTGCCGACGAGTACGCCGTCCGCAACCGCGAGGACTACGCGAGGTTCACCGCCGCGATCGCCGACGGCAAGCTCCCCGCCGAAACCGGCATCTGACCCGGTGGTCGGACAGCGAGGAGCGCCCCTATCCGGTGGTCGAGCAGCGAGCGAGCGCTAGCGAGTGAGCGGTTGTCGAGACCCGGTTGTCGAGACCCGGTTGTCGAGACCTCGGGTTCAGCCGACCACCAGTTACCGGTCGGAGAGCAGGCGCTGCTTGCCGCCGTACTTCAGCTCGCCGAGATCGCTCATGTCGACCTCGATCACCATCGGACCGTCCGAGGCGACCGACTCGGCAAACGCGTCATCGAACTCCTCCGGCGTACTCACCCGGGTCGAGGCGATGCCGCAGGCCTCGGCGAGCTTGGCGAAGTCTGGTGTCGCGAGGTCGACGTCGTGCAGCGGGCCGTCAAACGTCGCGCCCTGGATCTTGCGCAGGATCCCGTAACCGCGGTCGTTGAAGACGATCACGGTCAGCGGCAGGTTGTACTGCGCGAGCACCGGCAGGTCACCGATCGACAGCATGATGCCGCCGTCGCCGTGGATGCACACCGCACGCTCGCCGGCGCCGATGGTCGCGCCGATCGCCAGCGGCAGGCCCGGGCCGATCGCGTTGGAGACCGGCATCATCGACGTACGGCTGGTCAGGATCGGCAGCAGCCGGTTGCCCCAGACGTACGCCGGGACGGTCGCGTCGCGCACCACCGGACCCGCCGCCGGCAGGTGCCGCCGGATCGAGTCCATGATCGCGACCCACTTCTCGCCCATGAGGTCGCGGACGCCGGCCTGCGCCTCGTCGCGCGCCTTCTGCGCGGTCGCGAGCCAGTCGCCGTCGGCGTCAGTCGCGCTCACCGCCGCGCTCAGCGCCTCGATCGCATCAAGCGCGTCGGCGTTGACGCGTACCGCGGTGCGGTAGTTGCGGTCGAAGTTCTCCGGGTCGACATCGACGTGGATCAGCTGCGTGCCAAGGGGAATCGTCCAGCCGTTGAGGTTGACCATGTGGAAGTGGGTGCCGATGGCGAGTACGACGTCGGCCTCCTTGAGCAGCCCGATGATCGGCTTCTCGTTGACCAGCGCGCCGATGCAGAGCTCGTGGTCCTCGGCAATCGCGCCGCGACCGGCCTGCGAGGTGACCACCGGGATCTGCAGCTGCTCGGCCAGCGCCTGCAGCGCGTCGGCGGCGCCGGCGTGGTTGACGCCGCCGCCGGCCCAGAGCACCGGGCGCTTCGCCGAGCGCAGCAGCTCGGCGGCCTTCTCGATCTCGGCAGGATCGGCCGGCGTACGCCGTACCTCGACCTCGGCCGGCTCCTCGAAGTCGAACTCGGCGTACTGGAAGTCGATCGGGATCTCGACGGCCGTCGGTGCGGGACGACCGGACATCGCCGTGCGCCCGGCTACGACGATGTCATCGACGAGGTCTGCGGTCCGGCGGACCGACCAGGCCTGGCGGGTCATCGACTGCAGGTAGGCCATCTGCTCGTCGGCCTCGTGCAGGAACGCGCGGCCCTGCCCGTAGAACTTCGACTCGACCTGGCCGGTGAGCATGAGCACGCGCGAGGAGGCGAACCGCGCCTCGAAGAGCCCACCCGCGGCGTTGGCCGCGCCGGGACCGGTCGAGGTGATCGCCACGCCGAGCTTGCCGGTCGCCCGCGAGTAGCCGTCGGCGGCATGCGTGGCGTTTTGCTCGTGGCGGCAGTCGATGATCTTGATCGAGCCGTCGCGCTCGATCGCATCGAGGATGGGCAGGTTGTGCACCGACGCGATCGAGAAGACCGTGTCGACGCCGAGTGCCTTGAGGGCGGCAACGACCGCGTCTCCACCGGATCCGCGCATGACTACACCTTTCGTCGTACTCCTCGGGTAATCCTAGAACGCCGCTCTGCTGCGACTCAGACGCCGAAGGTGCGCAGCTCCGGTACGACGGAGTCCGAGGGCACGATCTCCTTGCCCAGCGGCAGAAGCGAGACCGGGATCAGCTTGAAGTTCGCCAGCCCCAAAGGGATCCCGATGATCGTCAGGCACTGCGCGATGCCGGTGATGACGTGCCCGAGCGCCAGCCACCAGCCGGCGAGGATCAGCCAGATGATGTTGCCGACCCCGGACGCGACACCCGCCGTGCGCTTGTCGACGACGCTGCGCCCGAACGGCCAGAGCGCGTAGAGGCCGATCCGGAACGACGCGATGCCAAACGGGATCGTGATGATCAGGATGCACATCACGATCCCGGCGAGCAGGTAGCCCAGAAACAGCCAGAACCCGCCGAATACCAGCCAGATCAGATTCAGAATCAGCCGCACGTATGCCCTCCCGCAGTTGCCGCCACGCTACCCGCTCCGCCGCGACGCTCGCCAAAATGGACGAGAGCGGCTACCCCGTGCCATATATGGACGCGACCCCCTCGCTCTCGTCCATTTTGGTCGGGGGCGCAGTTAGCGTGACGCGGCGTCCGGGCGCAGGTCGACTCGCCGCAGCAGCTGCGCGTTGAGTGCGACGACCACGGTCGACAGCGACATCAGGATCGCGCCAACCGACATCGGCATCACGAACCCGACCGGGGCGAGTACGCCGGCCGCCAGCGGCACCGAGATCAGGTTGTAGCCTGCGGCCCACCAGAGGTTCTGCTTCATCTTGCGGTACGCCGCCTCCGACAGCCGGATGACCGCCACCACCGAGCGCGGGTCGTCGCTGGCCAGGATGACCCCGGCCGAGGCGATCGCGACGTCCGTGCCGGCGCCGATCGCGATCCCGACGTCCGCGGCAGCGAGCGCGGGGGCGTCGTTGACGCCGTCGCCGACCATCGCGACCTTCAGCCCTTCGGACTGCAGCTCGCGCACCTTGGCGGCCTTGTCCTCGGGCCGGACCCCGGCGAAGAACCGGTCGATCCCGAGCTCGGCGGCGACGGCGCGAGCGACCGGTTCGGCGTCGCCGGTGATCATCACGACCTGGATGCCGCGCTGGTGCAGCTCGTCGATGGCCTGTCGCGACTCCGCGCGGATCTCGTCGGACAGCGCGAGCGCCCCGACGACCTCGCCGTTGCGCAGCACGTGCAGGACGGTCGCCCCGCGGTCGTGCCAGGCGCTCGCGGCGGGCAGCTCCGGGGCGCCGTACTGCTCAAGCAGCCGCGGCCCGCCGACCTGGATCTGCTGACCGTCGACGGTCGCCTGCACGCCGACGGCGGGCGACGAGCTGAAGTCCGAAGCACGCGGCACCCGCACGCCCCGGTCGGCGGCCGCCCGGACGATGGCTTTGGCCAGCGGGTGCTCGCTGTCGGCCTCGGCCGCCGCCGCGAGCGCGACAAGCTCGTCGTCGGACAGCCCGGCGGCGGTCGCGACGTCGGTGACGGTCGGCGCGCCCTTGGTCAGCGTCCCGGTCTTGTCAAAGAGCACCGCGTTGACGGTCCGCATGCTTTCCAGCGCGAGCCGGTCCTTGACGAGTACGCCGGCGCGCGCCGCGCGCTCGGTCGCAATCGACACCACGAGCGGGATCGCCAGGCCGAGGGCGTGCGGGCAGGCGATGACCAGCACGGTGATGGTGCGCACGACGGCCTCGTCCGGCTGCCCGGCGATGGTCCAGGCGATCGCGGTGATGATCGCCGAGCCGAGGGCAAACCAGAACAGCCAGCCGGCGGCCTTGTCGGCGAGACGCTGAGCGCGCGAGCTGGAGTTCTGGGCGTCGGCGACCAGCCGCTGGATGCCGGCGAGCGTGGTGTCGTCGCCGGTCGCGGTGATCTCGACTCGCAGGCCCGAGTCGGTCGCGACGGTGCCGGCGGTGACGTCGTCGCCGACCGACTTCGCGACCGGAGCCGACTCGCCGGTGACCATCGACTCGTCCATCGACGCGCGTCCGTCGACGATCCGGCCGTCGGCCGGCACGCTCGCCCCGGGGCGTACGACAACGATGTCGCCGACGCGCAGCTCGTCCGGGCGCACCGTGACGATCTGGTCGCCCTCGACGCGCTCGGCCTCGTCGGGCAGCAGCGCGGCGAGCGAGTCCAGCGCCGAGGTGGTCTGCGCGAGCGAGCGCATCTCGATCCAGTGCCCGAGCAGCATGATCACGATGAGCAGCGCCAGCTCCCACCAGAAGTCGAGGGAGTGGTCGAGTACGCCGAGCGAAGCGCCCCACGACGCGACGAACGCGACGGTGATCGCGAGCCCGATCAGCAGCATCATGCCCGGCTTGCGGGCCTTGATCTCACTGACCGCGCCGGTCAGGAACGGCCGCCCGCCCCAGACGTACATCACGGTGCCGAGCACCGGCGAGACCCACTCGATGCCGGGGATGTCCGGCAGCGAGTAGCCCAGCAGCATCGCGAACATGCCCGACAGGGCGACCACCGGGATCGCCATCACGAGCATCACCCAGAAGAGGCGCCGGAACATCCCGACGTGATCGCCGTGCCCACCGTGCCCGCCGTGCCCACCGTGCCCGCCGTGCCCGCCGTGCCCGCCGTGCCCTTCAGGTTCGCCGTGCCCGGAATGGTCCATCGAGGCGTGATCGGTCGAGCCGGCGTGCTGGTCGTCGACCTGCTGGTGGTGCTGAGAGGTGCGTGCCATAGTTCCAAACTAATACCCGTAGGGGGTATATGCAAGCGCGAGCTGGCCACGAATTTTGTGACTACGGTGATGGCATGAGCATCGACCCGAAGTTCGAGAAGGTCTTCGCCGCCGGCAGCCTGGCCAATCTCGCCACGATCAAGCGCGATGGCCGCCCGCAGCTGTCGGTGGTGAGCTACCACTACGACCCGCCGACCCAGACGTTTCGGATGTCGGTGACGACGGACCGCGCCAAGACGGCCAACCTGCGTCGTGACCCGCGCGCCTCGCTGCTGGTGGCCGGCGGCAACCAGTGGCAGTACGCCGTCGCCGAGGGCATGGCGCAGGTCGGTGAGGTCGCCCGCGAACCCGACGATGCCGCGACCGACGAGCTCGTCGACCTCTTCCGCACGCTGGCCGGGGAACATCCGGACTGGGACGAGTTCCGCGAGGCGATGGTCGAGGAGGGCCGTCTGGTGCTGCGCGTCGTCGCCGACCGCGCGTACGGTGCCGCGGGCTGAGCCTCGCCGTACTCGTCGACCAGTTATCCCCAGAACCTGTGGACGCAGGTGTGGACAGATCGCGGCGGCCTGTGGGTTACCACGCGAATCTTGTGCACATCCTGGGGATCGCCGGAATACTTGGAAAAGTTTCGGCAAAACTCTTGCGCGCCTTCGCTGCGGGGCGTAGAAATTAACCACGTTCTCCTCCGGGAGATCGAGATCACTCAAAGCGGACGATCTGTAGTCGGAGAGATCTGACAGCTGGCCGGGGTGGCCGTGCCGGCGAGATCGGGAGCGGAGAGTGTGAGATCGAGCGGCCACCGTGCTCGATCACCCGAAGGGCCCTCGCAACTCATACTTGCGAGGGCCCTTCACCCTTGTTGGCTCTCCGACCGGTCGTTTGTCCCCTCGTCGCGGTGTTGCCGGATCGCCGCCAGGACGCCGCCGCCCGCCGCTAGGGTCGGAAGGCATGACGGCGATCGAGGACTACGCAATGATCGGCGACCGGCTCACGGCGGCGCTGGTCTCCTCCGCAGGTTCGATCGACTGGCTCTGCCTGCCCAACTTCGACTCTCCGGCCTGCTTCGCGGCCCTGCTGGGTGAACCCAGCAACGGGCGCTGGCTGCTGGGGGCGGTTGACCCGATCCGCATCACCCGCCGCTATATCGAGGACTCGCTGGTGCTGGTCACCGAGCACGAGACGGCGACCGGCGTCGTGCAGCTGATCGACTCGATGCCAGCGGTGGATGGCCGCACGGACGTCGTACGCCGGATCGAGTGCGTGCACGGCGAGGTCGAGATCCAGCACGAGTGGATCGTGCGGTTTGGCTACGGCAAGGTCCGCCCGTGGGTGCACCGCCGACCGGACTTCAGCGACTACGGCAGCGCGGATCTGATCGCCGCGGTCGCCGGCCCCGAGATCGTCGTCCTGCGTGGACCCCGGCTGCCACGCGCCGCTGACGGCGTACACCGCGACACCTTCACGCTGCGCCAGGGCGATCAGCTGATCTTCGAGATGACCTCGAAACGCTCCTACGAGCCGCTGCCCGAACCGGTCGACGTGCGTAGCCGGGTGCACCGCTCGATGATGCACGACCGGGAGTGGATCGCCGACTGCAGCTACGAGGGGCCGTACCGCGACGTCGTACGCCGCTCGTTGCTGACCTTGCGCGCACTGACCCACGCGGCGACCGGGGGAATCGCGGCCGCCGCCCCCCACCCCGCGCCGGGGGGGGACGGGGC
>ERZ500994.462-NODE-462-length-12331-cov-5.475644_pt1 | contig 12331 bp, 10 predicted proteins | sample MGYA00248878_ERZ500994 | MGnify/ENA primary metagenome ERZ500994 (study PRJEB25958, sample SAMN03398533) | human skin metagenome | study: EMG produced TPA metagenomics assembly of the Human Skin Microbiome Metagenome (human skin metagenome) data set. | reverse complement strand
GTGGCTGGACTCTCGGTAGCGCGGACGTCGATGCCGCCCGCTATACGGCCGCGGCCACGCTCGGCCGCCAAGCGATGACATCCGACGACGTCGGCCGGGCGGTGTCCTGTTTCGACGAGGCGCTGTCGCTCTGGCGCGGTATGCCCGAACTGCCCGCAGGACGCCGGGGAGACGCGGAACGGATCCGCTGGGACGAGGACCACGCGGCCCTGGTCGAAGATCGCGCAGATGCTCAGCTCGCCGCGGGCAGGGCAGCGGAGCTGATCGGCGAGTTGGAGGCCGCGATCGCCGTTGCTCCACTGCGTGAGCGTCGCTGGGGCCAACTGATGCTCGCCCTCTACCGGGCCGGTCGCCAGGGTGAGGCACTTGCCGCGTTTCAGCGCGTTCGTACCCTGCTCGCTACGGAGCTGGGAATCGAACCGGGTCCGGAGCTGCGCCGGCTGGAGAACAAGATCGTCAGCCAGGACATCTCCCTGGATGTCGCAGTGGAGCAACGGTTTCCCGTCGTGACTCGCGCGGTCACCTTTCTCCTGACCGACATCGAAGGCTCGACCGCAGCATGGGAAGCCGATGCCCCCGGAATGGCGGCAGCGTTGGCGCGCCACGATGAGATGGTCGAACGAATCGTCACCTTCTCCGGGGGCCGACTGATCAAGACCCGCGGGGAGGGCGATGCGACGTTCTCGGTGTTCGATCGCCCGTCGGCGGCCGCGGCGGCCGCGATCACGGCGGTCTTCTTGTTGAAGCGCATCGGTCGTCCCCTTGGAAATCGCCGCAGATTCGACACTGATCGAAGGCGGCTTGGCGCTGATTTCCATGGGTGATGCAGATTCCAACGCTAGGAAGGTCAAGCGTTGAATCGCTGATATTCGAACAGCCGACGTCCAGACGTCCGCGGAACGCCGGGCCTCAGGAACCGGCGATCAGATCGAAGGGGGCGCGCTTCGCCGCGCGGCCTGCCACAGCAGGGGCGCCAGAATCAGGGCGACAGGCGGAAACAGCAGCCAGTTGATGGCCTGCCAGCCGGAGGTGTTCAGCACGGCCCCCGCCAGGAAGGACACGATGGCGGTGGCCCCGAAGACGAAGAAGTCATTGGCGCCCTGGGCCTTGCCCCGCTCCTCGGCCGTATGACAGTCCGTCACCATGGCCGTGGCCCCGATGAAGCTGAAATTCCAGCCCACGCCCATAATCATCAGCGACAGCCAGAAATTGGCCACCGCCATGCCTGACAGGGCGACAGCCGCCGAGACGGCGATCAGCACCATGCCCACGGCGGCGACCCGCTCCTTGCCGAAACGCCCCATCAGCCGTCCGGTGAAGAAGCTCGGCGCGAACATGGCCAGCAGATGCCACTGGATGCCCAGCGCCGCGCTGTCCACCGAATGGCCGGCGTTGACCATGGCCACCGGGGCGGCCGTCATGACGAAAGCCATCAGGCCGTAGGACACCACGCCCGTCGCCACCGCCAGGATGAAACGCGGAACGCGCATGATCTGACCCAGAGACCGGCCGCCGCCGGCGCCGGACTGAACGACCGCCGGCGGCGAACGCAGCAGCAACAGGACCGGGATGACCAGCAAGGCCAGGGCGGCCTGACTGAGGAAACTGCCGACGTAGGGCGTGCCCGGCACGGCGTCCCGGGTCCAGATGACCAGTTGTGGGCCGACGACGGCGGCGACCAAGCCGCCGACCATCACCCAGGAAATCGCCTTTGCTTTCAGGTCTCCTTCGGCGCCGTCGGCGGCCGCGAAGCGGTAGCTCTGAACATAGGAGCCGTAGAGACCGGCGGTGAAGGCGCCTATGCAAAAGAGCCAGAAGGACGCGATGAAGATGCCGAAGGCCGCCACGAGACCGGAGGCGACGCCGAACAGCGCGCCCAGCAGATAGCCGTTCCGACGACCATGTCGCCGCATGATGAAGGCCGCCGGCGGTGCGCCGAGGGCGAGGCCGACGCCGAACAGACTGACTGGAAACGTGACCCAGGCGGGATCGGCGGCCAGGTGCTGCCCCACCAGACCGCCTAAGGACATCACGATCGGCGGGCTGGCGCCGCCCAATGCTTGGGCGGCGGTGAGGACGGCCATGTTTCGGCGGGCGATCGACTGATCAGTCATGAAGACCTTCGGGAGGGAGGCCGGGCGGGAACAAATCGGTGCTTTGCACGATACCTAGCCAGGGTATGGTAGACACATGCAGGCCAGAGACGTCAAATCAATCCGCTCCGCCCTGAACCGGATTTCCGGTCAGGTTCGCGGCGTCAGCCAGATGGTGGAGGACGGCCGTTACTGCATCGATATCCTTTATCAGGTCCATGCCGCCCGCGCGGCCCTGGCCCGTGTCGAAACCCAGATTCTCAAATCGCACGCCGCGTCCTGTGTCGAGGAAGCGATTGCGTCAGGCGACGCCGCTCAGCAGCGCGAAAAATTCACCGAACTGGCGGAGTTGTTCGCCAAAGCGAAACTCTAGAACCCGGAGGGAACCATGGCCTCACCCGCCAAACGCGCCGAAATTTACCGAATGGTCATGCCGGGCCACACCTGCCCCTATGGCCTGAAGGCGCTGCACCTGCTCAAGAGTCAGGGCTATGCGGTGCAGGATCACCACCTCGCCTCGCGTGAGGAAACCGACGCCTTCAAGGCCGAACACGGCGTCCAGACCACGCCCCAGACCTTCATCGACGGCCAGCGGATCGGCGGCTACGACGACCTGCGGCGCTTCTTCGGCAAGCGAGTGCGCGACAAGGACGAAGTCACCTATACGCCCGTCATCGCCCTGTTCGCCATGGCCGCGCTGATGGCCGTCGCGGCGGGCTGGGCCGCCTATGGCGAACTGATGTCGGTGCGTGTCGTCGAATGGTTCATCGCCATCGCCATGTGTCTTCTGGCCCTGCAGAAGCTCAAGGACGTGGACGCCTTCGCCACCATGTTCCTGAACTATGATCTGCTGGCCAAGCGCTGGGTTCCCTATGGGACGATCTATCCCTTCGCCGAAGCACTGGCGGGTGTGCTGATGCTGGCCGGGGCGCTGATGTGGGTTTCGATCCCGGTCGCCCTGTTCATCGGCGGCGTGGGCGCCGCATCGGTGTTCAAGGCGGTCTATATCGACAAGCGTGAACTGAAATGCGCCTGCGTCGGCGGCGACAGCAAGGTGCCGCTGGGTTTCGTCTCGCTGTCGGAAAACCTGATGATGGTCGGCATGGCGATCTGGATGCTCGTCAAGCCGATGACCATGGGGCACTGAGCGGAAGCTCATCCACGAGCCTCCGCACATAGCCTGTCCGGCGCCGGTCGCCCGGCGCCGGATCACCTGCCTCAGTGGGCGTGCGCCCTGCGCGCCCCCGCTGCGGACTTTGGCTCGTGATCGTGACCGGCGTGGTCATGATCTCCATGATCATGGCCCGAATGGTCGTGATCCGAATGGTCATGACCAGAGTGATCGTGGCCAGAGCGATCGTGGGCATCATGGTCATTGACCGGCGGCGACGACAGGCTGCACACCACGGACCCATCGTTCCAGTCCACGGCGACGGTGGGATGCTCAATACTGAACCTGGACTTCAACTCCCGCTCAACAGCGATCGCCACGGCCCGCGCCTGAGCGTCGGATTCCGGACGCACATGCAGGGTCGCCAGGGTGCGGCCTGACGTGATCTGCCAGACGTGGACGTGGCTGACCTCGGCCAGACCCGGCACCTTGGCCTTCAGGTGAGCCGTCACCGCATCAGGCGCGGCGTTGTCAGGCGCGCCTTCCAGCAGGATGTGCAGCGACTTGCCCAGCAGCTTCCAGGCGCTGCGCAGGATCAGCAGCGAAACCAGCACCGACAGGATCGGGTCGATCGGCGTCCAGCCCGTCAGGGAGATGATGATCGCGGCGGCGACAGCACCGACCGAGCCAAGCAGATCGCCCATCACATGCAGGGCCGCGCCCTTGATGTTGACGTGTTCGGTGTCGCCGCGGGTCAGGATCCAGAACACCAGGATGTTGACCAGCAGGCCCGCCACGGCCACCCAGAACATCGGGCCGGCCAGAACGGCGTGCGGTTCCTTGAAGCGGTTCCACGCCTCAAACAGGATCCAGCCGACGATGGCGAACAACGTCACCGCATTGACGAAACCGGCGACGACCTCGAAGCGCATATAACCGAAGGTGCGCTTGGAATCGGCCATGCGGCGTCCGAAGCGGAACGCCAGATAGGCCAGCGCCAGCGCGATGGCGTCGGTCAGCATGTGGCCGGCATCCGCCAGCAGAGCCAGCGAACCGGACGCCAGACCGCCGATCACCTCGACGATCATGAAGGTGAAGATCAGGCTGAAGGAAAGCAGGACCTTGCGTTCATTGTCGCGCGTCACGGTCGGCGCGTGAGAATGGTCGTGGTCGTGTGAGTGTTCGTGATGAGAATGAGACATGGAGCAGCGCCCGCTGAAAACAGATAACATATGAATACGTATTCATATGTTATCTGTCAACGCCATTCGCACATGCCGCGTCTGATCGTAGCGCGCCTGCGAGACGCCCGGCTTCAGGTCAGGTCGACGGGATCGAAACTCTTGACCAGATGGTCCACCGCCTTGACCTGCTCCAGCACCGCGCCCAACCGATCCAGCGGCAGGGCGCTGGGGCCGTCGCAGAGCGCCCGGTCCGGGTCGGGGTGCGCCTCCAGAAACAGACCCGCCAGTCCCAGGGCCAGCCCCGAGCGGGCCAGTTCCAGCACCTGTTCACGCCGCCCGCCCGACTGGGCGGCGCCGGGGGCGCGCGTCTGCAGGGCGTGGGTGGCGTCAAAGACGATCGGCGCCCCGCCAGTGACTGCCTTCATCACGCCGAAACCCAGCATGTCCACGACGAGATTGTCATAGCCGAAAGAACTGCCGCGCTCGCACAGGATGACATCCGGGGCGCCGAAATCGTCGAATTTCTCGACCACATGGGCGATTTGCTGCGGGCTCATGAACTGGGGCTTCTTGACGTTGATCGCGCGTCCGGTGCGCGCCAGCGCCTCGATCAGATCGGTCTGGCGCGCCAGAAAAGCCGGAAGCTGAAGGATGTCGCAGACCTCCGCGACCGCCGCAGCCTGCTCCGGCCAATGCACGTCGGTCAGCACGGGAACCGCGAATTCGCTGCGAACCTCCTGAAGAATGCGCAGCCCGGCTTCAAGACCCGGACCGCGATAGGATCGGTTCGAGGACCGGTTGGCCTTGTCGAAAGAGCCCTTGAACACAAAAGGCACGCCCAGTCGCTGCGTCTGCGCCTTCATCGCCTCGGCCACGGTCATGGCCAGATCGCGGCTTTCCAGCACATTGACCCCGCCGATCAACACCATCGCCCGACTGTTGTTGAAGGCGACCTCCCCGATCGTGACTGTCTTCATGGTCATCTCCTGACGGAATTGATCGGCCCCAGGGGACGGACTGTCAGTCAGCGCCCCTTGGAACCAGTTCGCTGTCGGCCGAACACGGCCCGAAAAACAGGCTCAGATCGGCGCGGGTCGCCGCAAGGCGCCGGGGGCGTCAACCTGAACGGTGACGTGATCAATGGCGTGATGGGTTTTCAGCCAGTTCGCCACAAGGGCCGGCAGGGTGATCGGATCGATCCCCGGCGCAGGCGTGACATGGATGGTGGCCACCACGGTTTCGTCGGTCAGGGTCCAGGCATGGAAATGGCCCGCTTCCTCGATCTCGGGCAGGGTCGCCAGATCCGTCTCGGCCTTGCGCGCGTCCAGTCCGCGCGGCACCGCCTGCAACAGAACCCGCAGCGATTCCTTCACCAGCGACCAGGCCGAGCGCACGACCAGCAGCGCCACCAGAACCGACAGCAGCGGATCAAGCAGCGTCCAGCCCGTCAGCATGATGCCGATCGCCGCCGCGATCGCCCCGACCGAGCCCAACAGGTCGCCGACCACGTGCAGCAGGGCGCCGCGCAGATTGCTGTCGCCCTTGCGGCCGCGCGACAGGATCCAGGCCCCGACCAGATTCACCACCAGACCGATGGTCGCGACAATCAACATCGGCCCGGCCATGACCTCGACCGGCTGGTTGATGCGGTTGACGGCCTCCCAGGTGATCCAGGCCACCAGCAGCAGCAGCGATGCGCCATTGGCCAGCGCCGCCAGCACCCGCACGCGGTGATAGCCATAGGTCCGCACGCCATCGACGGGACGGCGCGCCACCCGATAGGCGATCAGCGCCAGCAGCAGGGCGGCGGCGTCCGACACCATGTGGCCGGAGTCCGCGATCAGGGCCAAAGAGCCGGACATCCACCCGCCGATGGCCTGAATGGCGGCGTAACCGGCGGTGAAGATCAGGACGAAGCGGATGCGCCGCTCGTTATCCGCCGTCACCACCTCGCCGTGGTCGTGCCCGTCGCCCTCATCATGCTTCGCCGACGCCATGTCCATCTCCGATCCTTCTGGATGCAGGCCTTCCCGCATCGACAATCCTTTCGGCCCCATGCGTCAAGGCCGCCCTCATCCGCAACGACCGTCAGGTCTCAACCCCGGCGGAGCACGACCATCTTCTCCTGCGTCATATCCCGCAGGGTGTAACCGATCCCGCCGGTCCCGTACCCGGAGGTCCGACGCCCGGCGAAGGGCATCCAGTCGGTCCGGAAGGTGGTCGGATCGTTGACCATGACCGCCGAGGCGTCCAGCCGGTCCGCCGCCCTGAGCGCGACACCGATGTCGCGAGCGAAGACACTGGCCTGGAAGGCCGTCGGCAGAGCGTTGGCGCGCGAGATCGCCTCGTCTAGATCCTGGTAGCGGTAGAGAGCCAGCACGGGCCCGAACACCTCCTCGCGCGAAATCCGGGCCTCGGCGGGCGGATCGAGCAGCACCGCTGGCTCCAGGGTTGTCGGCGACAGGCGCCCTCCCCCGATGGCCAGACGGGCGCCGCCCGCGACCGCCTCTTCGATCCAGGCCGCCACCCGATCAGCCTCACGCCCCCGGATCAGCGGGCCGACCTCGGTGTCCTCCCGCGTCGGATCGCCCGTGCGCAGAGCCGCCACGCGGGCGACCAGTCGCTCCGCGACGGCCTCGAAGACCACGTCATGCACATAGAGCCGCTGGGTCGACACACAGACCTGCCCGGCATGATAGAAGGCGCCTTTCACGACAGGCTCGATCAGGGCGTCAAGATCCGCGCTACGATCGACGATGGCCGGCGCCGCGCCGCCGTGTTCCAGCGCGGAACGCACGCCGGGCGCCAGGCGTGAATGCAGATACCATCCCACGCGGGCCGAGCCGATGAAGCTGAGAAAGGCGATGCGCGGATCCGTGGCGAGCCTTTCGGCAAGCGCGGTGTCCGCGGTGATCAGGGTCTGGCACCAGGCTTCCGGCAGGCCCGCCTCCCGGACGAGGGCGACGAGATCCAGGCAGGACAGGGGCGTAGCCTCGGCCGGCTTCACAATGACCGGACAACCGGCGGCGATTGCGGGCACGATCTGGTGCACGATCAGGTTCAGGGGATGGTTGAAGGCCGAGATCGCGGCCACCACCCCGATCGGCTCCCGAGTCGTGAAGGCCCAGCGGTCGTCCGATGCGGGCGACAGGCCCATGGGGATCTCGCGTCCGGAGAAGGTCCTGAGCTCGTCGGCGGCGTTCCGGACCCCGTCGATGGCGCGAACGGCCTCGATCCGGGCGTCGGCCAGCGGCTTTCCGCCCTCGCGCGCGATTTGCATCGCGAAATGCTCCCGTCGCGCCTCCATCAGTTGGGCCAGTCGCCGAAGGACGGCCACCCGCTCATGCGGTTTCAGCCACCGGTCACGGTGCGTGAAGAGATCGCGGGCGGTCTGCAACTTTCGCTCCAGCGCCGCCGCGTCGTCAGTCTCGATCCCGGCGATGAGGGCCTGGTCGTAGGGTTGTACGATCTGCAGCATAATATTCTCCGGCACGCTCAGGACAGGTCGATCGCCGACGCCCGGGTCTTCAGCTCATCGACCAGCACCCGGGTGTTCTCGGAGTAGTCGATGGCGCAGTCCACCAGGTGAACGCCGCCGCCGGCGAACGCGGCCTCCAGCACAGGGCCAAGATCCGCCGCCGACGTCACGCGGGAGCCCTTGGCGCCGTAGGCCTCGGCGTAGCGCACGAAGTCCGGATTGCCGAAGGTCATGCCGAAATCCGGAAAATCGTCGACCGCCTGCTTCCAGCGGATCATGCCATAGGCCCCGTCGTTGAGGACCAGGACGACGAGATCGAGGCCCAGACGGACGGCCGTCTCCATCTCCTGGGAGTTCATCATGAACCCGCCGTCGCCGCACACCGCCATGACCCGCCGGTCGGGATGCAGCATCGCCGCCATCATCGCCGACGGCAGACCCGCCCCCATGGTCGCCAGTGCATTGTCGAGCAGGAGGGTGTTGGCCACATGGGTCCGGTAGTTCCGGGCGAACCAGATCTTGTACATGCCGTTGTCCAGACAGACGATCCCGTCGTCCGGCATGACGGCGCGGACATCGCGCACCAGGCGCTGTGGCGTGACCGGGAAGCGATCCTCGTCCGCCCGGTCTGCAATGCGCGCCAAGATGCTCTGGCGCAGTTCCAGCATCCGTGTCTGGGGCGCCAGTCGCCCCGACAGGCGCCGGGCCAGCCCCGAGGCCGTCGCCCCGATATCGCCGATCACCTCGGCATCCGGATGATAGACCTGCTCGACCGTCGCCGACTGGACCCCGACATGCAGCACCTTCGGCCCCCCGGCGTCGCGCATCAGGAACGGCGGCTTCTCGACCGTATCATGGCCGATGGCGATGATCAGGTCAGCCAGTCCGATCGCCTCATGCACATAGTCGCCTTCGGACAGGGCCGCCGTGCCCATGTAGAGGTTCGAGCCGCCATCCACGGCGCCCTTGCCCATCTGGGTGTTGAAGAAGGGCAGGCCCGTCGCGCGAACAAAGGCGGACAGCGGTTCGACCAGTCGCGGACGATTGCCCCCGGCGCCGATCATGACCAAAGGGCGCTGCGCCGCCAGGATCATCCCGGCTGCCCGATCAAGGGCGGCCTCGGTGGCGACAGGCCGTTCCAGGGCGTGAATGGGAATGGGCGCGACATCCGCCGTCTCGGACGCCACGTCCTCGGGCAGTTCAAGATGCACCGGACCCGGGCGCTCCTCCATGGCCACGCGGAAAGCGTCGCGCACCACGGTCGGGATGCTGGCGGCGCTCAGAATCTGCCGGGTCATCTTGGTCAGGGGGCGCATGGAGGCGATTACGTCCACGATCTGGAAGCGCGCCTGTTTGGCCGTCATGATCGCCTTCTGGCCGGTGATCAGGATCATCGGCATGGCCCCCAGATGGGCATAGGCGGCGCCGGTCGAAAAGTTCAGGGCGCCGGGACCAAGCGTCGCCAGACACACCCCCGGCTTGCCGGTCAGGCGGCCATAGGTGGCGGCCATGAAGGCTGCGGCCTGCTCATGCCGGGTCAGGACCAGTTCAATCTTTGAATTGCGCAGGGATTCCACAAGATCGAGGTTTTCCTCGCCCGGCACGCCGAAGATGCGTTCAACGCCCTCGTTTTCGAGCGCGCTGACCAGAATGTCGGAACCCTTGGGCATCGAAGCCTCCCTTCAGTGAGCGGATGGACCGATCCTGGCGCCGCGCCCAGGAACGCCTCGGCGGACCCGTCCTCCGCAGGCAGGATGGCCCTTCCAACAGTGGCAAGGTCAAGTCCGGAATTATCACTCCTGCGGCGGCTTGACCTTGCCACTGTTGGAAGCCGGATCGTGGCTTTCCTGCAAACCCAAGGAGATCGCCATGATCCATCTCAGCATTCCGAAAATGGCCTGCGGAGGCTGCGCCAGCGGCGTCACGAAGGCCATCCTGGCCCTGGACCCCGACGCCCGGGTCGACACCTCCACCGAGCGACGCGAGGTCACGGTCGACACCGTTTCGAACCAAGCCCAGGTCCAGTCCGCGCTCGCCGAAGCCGGCTACCCCTCGACACCTGTCGCCTGAGCCGTATCGGGCAGGGATCTCCTCCGCGCATGAAGAGATCCCGCCTCCCGGGCGGCGACGCTCGCCCCCTGTCCGATCCGGTCGCGGGATCGTCACAAGGTTTGGCCAGGATCGCCAGCCAGAGGAGTTCGAAATGACCGAAACCGTCGCCGACCTTATCGCCGAAACCCTCGCCGACGCAGGCGTGACCCGCATATGGGGGGTGACCGGCGACAGTCTGAACGGACTGAACGACAGTCTGCGCCGCATGGGCCGGATCGACTGGATGTCGGTGCGCCATGAGGAAACAGCCGCCTTCGCAGCGGGGGCTGAAGCGGCGATCACCGGGGAACTGGCCGTCTGCGCCGGCAGTTGCGGCCCTGGCAACCTGCACCTGATCAACGGTCTGTTCGACTGCAAGCGCAACCATGTGCCGGTGCTCGCCATCGCCGCCCACATTCCCTCCTCCGAGATCGGCCTGAATTATTTTCAGGAAACCCATCCCCAGGAGCTGTTCCGGGAGTGCGCGGATTTCGTCGAGCTGATTTCCAATCCGGCCCAGCTTCCCGAAATGCTTCACCGCGCCCTGAACGTGGCGATCGGACAGAAGGGCGTCGCCGTTCTCGTGCTGCCGGGCGATGTGGCGCTGGCCCCCTCGCCGGTATCCGCGACGCCCCGCTATACGGCCCCTCGCCCGCCCCGGATCCTACCCCCCGAGGACGAGATGGATCGCTTCGCCGCCCTGCTGGATCAGAGCCAGGCCGTCACCATTCTCGCGGGCAGCGGGTGCGCCGGTCATCATGACGCCCTGGTCGAGCTGGCCGAGCGGCTGAAGGCTCCGATCGTCCACGCCCTGCGCGGCAAGGAGCATGTCGAATGGGACAATCCCTTCGACGTGGGCATGACAGGTCTGATCGGCTTCTCGTCCGGCTATCACGCACTGATGTCCAGCGACACCGTCCTGATGCTCGGCTCCGACTTCCCGTATCGCGCCTTCTATCCGAAGGAGGCGCGAATACTTCAGGTTGATCGCGATCCGGGCGCCCTGGGCCGGCGCGCGCCCCTCACACTGGGTCTGGTCGGCGACGTCGGCGAGACCCTGACGGCGCTCCTGCCCCGGTTGAAGGCGAGACCTGACCGCGACTTCCTCGACCGGGCCCTAAAGCACTACGCCTCAGCGCGTCAGGCGCTCGACGACCTTGCGACCCCGTCCGTCCGGGGACGCCCCATCCATCCCCAGTATCTGACCCGCCGCATCGACGAGATCGCGGCCAAGGACGCCATCTTCACCGCCGATGTCGGCACCCCGACCGTCTGGGCGGCGCGCTATCTGACGATGAACGGGCGGCGGCGGCTGCTCGGCTCGTTCAACCACGGCTCCATGGCCAACGCCATGCTGCAGGGGATCGGCGCCCAGGCCGCCGCGCCCGACCGCCAGGTCGTTTCCCTGTCCGGAGACGGCGGCTTCACCATGATGATGGGCGACTTCATCACACTGTCGCAGCTCGACCTGCCGGTGAAGGTGGTGGTCTATAACAACGGTTCTCTGGGCTTTGTGGCCATGGAGATGAAGGCGGGCGGCTATCTGGACACCGGCACCGACCTGAAAAACCCCGATTTCGCCGCCATGGCCCGCGCCATGGGGGTCAAGGGCATCCGGGTCGAGGCGTCCGACGATGTCGATGCGGCGCTCATGGAAGCCTTCGCCCACCCCGGCCCGGCGCTGGTCGACGTGGTGACGGCCAAGCAGGAACTGGTGATGCCGCCGAAGATCCAGCTTGAACAGGCCAAGGGCTTCAGCCTCTATATGCTGCGGGCGATCATCAACGGACGTGGCGACGAAGTGGTCGAACTGGCCCGCACGAACCTGCGTCGCTAGCTCCGCCGCCGACGGCTTTGAACAGCCCCCTGCGCCGATCTTGCCGCCGCCTTTCCCGGCGTTAAGGTGAAACGCGGCGTCGGTCAGACAACCGAGTCTCAAGGGGGAGATCAATCTTGACCAGCCGCGCCTGCCCTACCCTTGCCTGTCCTGACTTTGCCTGTCCGGGCCTCTCCTGTCTGACGACGCCGGTCGCTGTGGCTCCAAGCGAATGAAGCTGCTTCGTCTTTCCGCCCAGATCCACAAATGGATCGCGGTTCTGGTCGGTTTGCAGATACTGTTCTGGGTCGGCGGCGGTCTGGTCATGACCGCCATTCCGATCGAGACTGTCCGTGGCGAGCACAGGGTGCGGACGGCGCAGCCCCAGGCGCTGGACCTGACCGGCATACGCGCCCTCGACGCGGTCGTCGCCGAGCGGAATCTGACGCCGACGCGCGCCGAGCTTAAATCGACGCCGCGCGGCCCCGCCTGGCTGCTGACACCGACGGAAGGCGCGCCGATCACCCTGGACGCGCGCACGGGTCAGACGTTTGCACC
>ERZ500994.461-NODE-461-length-12381-cov-5.812916_pt1 | contig 12381 bp, 12 predicted proteins | sample MGYA00248878_ERZ500994 | MGnify/ENA primary metagenome ERZ500994 (study PRJEB25958, sample SAMN03398533) | human skin metagenome | study: EMG produced TPA metagenomics assembly of the Human Skin Microbiome Metagenome (human skin metagenome) data set. | reverse complement strand
TGTTGGTGAAGGACACGCTGTCGACGGCCTGTTTCATGATGGCGCGTAGGAAGTTCTGCTGGCGCTTGATCCGGTCGAAGTCGCCGCCGGGCAGGTCCTTGCGCTCGCGCACGTAGTCGAGCGCCTCCTCGCCGTCCATAGTGACGTTGCCCTGGCCGGGCACGTAGAGGCTGACGCCGCCGAGCGCGTCGGTGATGCCCTTGAAGCCGTCCCAGTCGACGATCATCACGTGGTCGATGTAGGTCTGGGTGAGCTGTTCGACGGTCTGGATCGCGAGGTCAGGCCCGCCATAGGAGAACGCGGCGTTGATCTTCGCCGTACCCTGCCCCGGCACCGGCACCCACGAGTCGCGCGGGAACGAGACCAGCTGGATCTGCGAGCGGTCCGACGGGATGTGCACCAGCATGATGGTGTCGCTGCGCATCGAGCCGACGTCCCACTGGCCCGCGGCGATGAGCTCGCTGACCGACTTGCCGCTGGTCTTGTCGGCGCCCAGCAGCAGGATGTTGATCGGCGCGGGACCCTGCTGCCCGGCCGGGGGCGTGTACTTCTCGACGCGCTCCTCGTCCTTCAGCGAGCTGGTGTACGTCGCCACGTCGCTGAGCTTGCCGTTCAGGTACAGCCCGAACCCGACCACCGAACCGACGATGAGCCCAAACAAGACCAGGATCGCGGTGAAGACCTTGTGGCGGGCGAAGAAGTTGCGGCGCTTGGTCGGCGTACTGCCCGCCGGCTCATCCGAGTCCGAGCCGTCGTCGAGCGCGGGGCCAGCGATCTCGTCGAATGACAACGAGTCGTCGTCATCGCGGCTGTGCTTGGCCATCGGCGTCCTTTGAAAAGCGGGCGGTGAGCGGTGCCAATCCGCTGTAGGGGCTGGCAGGGCAGACACAGCCCAGCAGTAGCCAGTGTCTCGTTATCGCCGTGGGCTGGGCGTAATCGGGACTATCGGCCGCAGGCCGCGTCGTACGCCGCCTGCAGGCGTTCGCTCGCACGGGGGCCCGAGGACGGAGGGAGGGCGGCGCCGAGGTGGGCGGCGCGCAGCTCGTCCTGTAGTTCGGCGACCATCTGCGGGCCACCCTGCTCAAGCAGTTCCTGGCGGACGGTGAGCTCGCGGCTAGTCGCGCAGTGCGAGCGACCCCAGGTGCCGAGGGCGACGAGCACCGGCAGCGTCGCGATGCCGGCCTCGGTGAGGCTGTAGCGGGCTTTGTGGCCGCGGCCGGCGTCCTCGCGGGTGAGCAAGCCGGCGGCGACGAGTGACTTCAGCCGCGAGGCGAGGATGTTGGAGGCGATGCCTTCCTCGGAGTTCGCCAGCAGCTCGCGGAAGTAGCGGCGGCCGCCAAACATCACGTCGCGCAGCACGATCAGGCTCCACGCGTCGCAGAGCATCTCGACGCCGGCGTTGATCGGGCACCCCGACCGCGGGTCGCCTCGCATTCCCACCCCCAAACACTTGCCAACTGCAACCACACGAGCATACGCTGCGATGACTAGTTGTAACTCGCAATCACCTGGAGGTGTGCGATGGGACGACTGCACTACTTGATGAACGTCTCGCTCGACGGCTACGTGCGCGACGCGGACGGGCGGTTCGACTGGTCCGAGCCGCATCCCGAGCTGCACCGGCACTTCAACGAGCTGCAGCGCGGCGTCGCGGTCGACGTCTATGGGCGCGGCATGTGGGAGACGATGAGCTACTGGGCCGACCCGCCGCGCGAGGCGATGGACGATCCCGTCACCGCCGAGTACGCCGAAGCCTGGCAGGCCACGGACTCGGTCGTCGTCTCGCGCACCCTCGAGACCGTCGAAGGTGCGCAGCTGTGGCGCGACCTGAGCGCGCTCGAGTCCCTCGTGCGCGAGACCGACGGTGTCGTGTCGATCAGCGGACCGACGATCGCCGCCGAGGCGCTGCGGGCCGGACTCGTCGACGAGGTGACCGCGTACGTCGTACCGCACATCGCCGGAGGAGGCCTCCGCTTCTTGCCCGAGGGGTACGCCGCGAGCCTGCGGCTGCGCGAGACGCAGGCGTTCGCCGGCGGAGTGGTGATGCTGTCGTACGACGTGCCTAAAGTGGTGGAGTGAGCGATCCTGACGACGCCCCGTTCAGGGTGCTGGCCGTGTGCACGGCCAACATCTGCCGCTCACCGGCCGCCGAACTCCTGCTGCGCCGCGCGTTCGCGGTGGCCGGTGTTGCCGCGGACGTGACGTCGGCCGGCGTCGCCGGGTTCAACGCCGCGCCGATCGACGCGCAGACTGCACAAGCATTGGCAGAGATGGGCGTGGAAGCTGGTGATTTCCGCAGCCGGGCGCTCGATACCCGAGAAGTCGACGCGGCAGATTTGGTGCTGACGGCGACGGTTGAGCACCGACGTGTCGTCCTGACTCGTGCGCCGCGCGCGTTGCGCAAGACATTCACGTTGAAGGAGTTCGCGGCGCTCGCGGGCGAGGGATCCGGCGCGAGATCGTCGGTCGAAGTCGTCGCCGCGGCGCTGGCTGCTCGAGGCTCGCGCGAGCTCGATGTCCTCGATATTGAGGACCCCTACCGTCGTGGGTTGGCTCAGCAACGGCGTGCGGTTGCCGAGATCGAGCGGTGTGCGCACGAGATCGCCAGCGCGCTCGGTTCGGCACGAGGCGGCTTGCTGACCTAGGTGGTGGTCGATTGGCCGTCGGTCGGAGCCTGCGCCGTGGTCGGGTCTACCGGAGGATCAGTCGTCGGCTGCGGTTCAGGCTGCGGTTGGGGCTGTGGTTCGGGGGGCTCGCGCCCGCGCAGCTAGAGCATTCCGCGGGCGCGGGATCGGACACGTTGCTCGGCTTGCGGTAGTTCGTCGCTCGTCGCGTCGTCGAGCAGCTGGGGGAGTACGTCGTCGCCGGTGTTGGCCGCTGACCACTTCTTCGCGAAGTCGCCCGACAGGATGTCGTCGTTGAGCACCGAACGCATGAGCACGGCAGCCTCGCCGCTGATCTCGCCGAACCGAGGTATGCCGCCGAGCTGCCCGAACTGCGACGTACGCGAGTGCAGCTTCATCTGCTCGAAGATGCCGTCGTGCGCGACGCGATCGAAGACCTCGGCGGGCTCGCCCGACAGATACATCTCATACAGGATCGCCTCGTCGCTGAACCCGGCCTCCTTGAGTACGCCGTACGACTCGCGCAGCACCGTGAAGATCGCCGGCCAGATCGCCTGCTCGGTGAAGAGGTCCAGCGCCGCTTCTTCCCTTGCGCTGGAGGCGATCGCGCCGCCCGCGGTCGCGCCGATGCCGCGCGCAATCGCCAGCGCGACCTCGAATGCGCGCCCGCTCGCGTCGCGCTCCGCGGACACGAAGCACGGGTAGCCAACCTGCGACTCGAACCGCGAACGTACTGCGGCGCCGATCATCCGCGGCGCGACCATGACCACGTCGACGCCGTCGGGTACGTCGAACTCGCCGAAATGCCAGTTATATCCGCTCGCCACGACGAGTACGTCGCCGTCCTTGAGATCCGCGGCTACCTGCTCACGCATCACCTCGGGCTGGACCTCGTCGGGGATCAGCAGCAGTACGACGTCGGCCCGCTGCGCGGCCTCGGCGATCGGGACGGTCTCGAACCCGGCCTCGCGGGCCGCATCGGCGTACTCGTCGTCGCGGTTGCCCACGATGACCTCGATGCCGCTGTCGCGGAGGTTCTGCGCCTGCGCGTGCCCCTGGTTGCCGTAGCCGATCACCGCCACCGTCTTGCCGTCGAGGTGGCTCAGTGAGGCGTCGTCATCGAAGTACATCGGCGTCTCGTTGCTCATGCGCCCATCGTTGCCGGACGCAGGTTGTCGAGGCAAGGTCCGTGCCGGGGTCATGGCGACGATCTCGCCCGCCTTCTGTTGGCCGAGCAGGCCGTGGCACGCGACGCTGGCGGGTTCGCGCGGGGTGCTGCTGGCTACTCGATGACGAGCACGACGCACATGGACTCGGCCGCGCCGGGGCCTTGCAGCTGCGCACAGACGGTGCGCCTGTGGGCATCGTGCGGTCCTTCGGGTCACGGCACGACAAGAACGCTGCCCATGGAGCTGGCGCTGTCGGGACTGTGCAGCCCAACGATGACCGGGCCCGTGGAGAGATCCATTCCGTCCTCAAGCGGGAAGTACACCGTTCCCGTGCAGGGCACCTGCTCCATACGTAGGCACTGGGTTTGCGACGTCCCTGGGCCCGCGTACGCCTCCTGGAACGAGTGCGACACGCTCGAGGTGTAGCTCGCCGGATCACCCTGGATGACAACCCAGGCGATATCGGAGTAACCATCGGGGTTGCCATCGCCGGCCGCAGTCACCACGATCGTTGCGGACGCGACCGGCGTCTTGGGGTCGACCGGGTCGAGATTGCTGTCATTGAGCTCAAGATCCGGCGGGATGGATGCCTCGGCCTGGAAGTCGGTGAGCTGTACCGTCCAGCCCTCGCAGGTCACAACCGCATCCATCGAGATAACGGTGTCACCCAGTTCATCGGTCTCGCAGTCCAGCTGCCCGGTCAGCGGCTCAGGACCGGTATATCCCGCGGATTCGTCAGGCTGCTGGTTTGACTCGTCGTCCGGGGAGCTCCCTGAGCTCGGCTGCTGGTCCTGAGATTCGCTGCTCGATGCGGCAGGGGTGAGGTCTTCGTCGTTGAGACAGCCGCTCAGGACGAGGACGACGGACGCGAGGGGTACGGCGTACTTGGGCGCGTGGTGGTTGGACATGGCAGGCCTCGAATGCTGCTCGTGCGCTTTTTGGTTGAACTGCCGACGTCGAGGGCCGTCGGCAGGTTTCGGCGGATCTCAGGAAAAGGCCTGGCCAGGGTTGGTCTTTTGGCTGGCGGGATGGTTTCGACGGACGCTCAGTCGCTAGCGCTCCCTCGCTGCTCAACCACCAAGTGGCGGGGGTCTCGACGCGCTCAGGCCTTGGCGGCCTTCACGGTGGTTCCTGAGCAGGTGCGAGGTACGAGCACCGTGTCGAAGGGCTCAACCACCGTTTTTGGGGCGTTCGCGCTCCCGCGCTGCCTAACCACCGGTAGGGGCTAATCCTTTAGCTGGCGTTCGGTTTCGAGCTCGATCATGGTGTCAGGCGGCAGCGTCGGGTCGGCCTTGATCGGCGCCAGTTTCTTGGTGCGCTGCTGCCGCTTGGACAGGTAGCTGGCGAACTTGCTCAGCGAGTAGTTGATCAGGATGTAGATCGTCCCGATGATGATCGCCATCGGGATGTAGTTGTTGTAGCCCGTCGCGATGAGCCGCCCTTGCTGCACCAGCTCGGGGTAAGCCACGATCAGACCCAGCGAGGTGTCCTTCAGCGCGACGACGCTTTGGCTCACGATCGCGGGCAACATCGTGCGGATCGCCTGCGGCGCAAGGATAAGCCGTAGCGTCTGCCCGATCGACAGGCCGATGGCGTACGCCGCCTCGCGCTGACCGCGAGGCACCGACTGGATGCCCGCGCGGAAGATCTCGGCGAGCACCGAACCGTTGTAAAGCGTCAGCCCGATCACCAGCGACGCCAGCGCGCCCTGGCTGCGGCCGAGTCCGGCGCTGTCCATTGCCGCGGTGATCCCGAGATCGTTGGAGATCGACTGCAGCGTCGGCGCGAAGCCGAGGAACACGAACAGGATCAGCAGCACGAGCGGTACGGCGCGGAAGAACTCAACAACCACAGTGGAAAACCACCGCAGCGGCGCCACGGTCGAGACCCGCATCGCGCCAAACACGGCGCCGAAGATCAGCGCCAGGATGATCGCGAGTACGGCGGCGATCAGCGTGTTGATCAGCGCGTTGGTCAGCGCCAGGATCACGTTGGGGTTGGTGAAGATCGACCACTTCGCCGCAGCAAACTGGCCGGTCTCGAACATCCGCCAGGCCAGGAACGCCACGATCGCGACCACGACGACCGCGCCGATCACCCCGGCCAGCGCCTGGCGTTTGCGCGCCTTCGGGCCGGGAGCATCAAACAGGACCGAGGTGCTCATCGGACAATCTCCAGCCGTCGCTCCAGGAACCGTGACACGCCCGAGATGAAGAACACGATGATGACGTAGCCGAGCGCCGTACCGAAGAACACCCAGTAGAGCGCCTGCGGTTCGTCGCGGATCAGCCCGGCCATCACGAACGACGCCTCAGCGATCAGGAACGCCTCGGCAATCGCGGAGTTCTTCACCAGCGCGATCAGCACACTCGCCAGCGGCGGGATCACCGCGCGCATCGCCTGCGGCAGGATCACCAGCTTCAGGTTCTGCCCGAACGTCAACCCGATCGAGCGCGCGGCCTCGGCCTGACCGGCGCTGACCGAGTTGATCCCCGAACGCACCGCCTCGCAGATGAACGCCGAGGTGTACGTCGCCAGCGCGCCGACGGCGAACGCGAACGTGTGGTCGCCGGTGATGCCGAGCAGCCCGGGCAGCCCGTAGGTGAACAGCACGAACAGCAGCACCAGGGGAGTGTTGCGGAAGATGTTGATGTACGACGTACCAAACGCGCGCAGCACCGGCACCGGCGAGACACGGCAAGCCGCCAGCAACGTCCCGACCACCAGGGCGATCAGACCGGCCAGGAACGAGAGCTTGATGGTCTCCCAGAAGCCCTCAAGCAGCTTGTCCATGTTGTCGGTGAGCACCGACAAACCGCTGAAGAAGTTCTCCACGAGCTATGTGCCCTTCACAGAACAGATGCGGCCGAGAGACCGGCCGCTGGGGTGCGTGTGGCGGGCAGGTGGCCCCGCCCGCCACACGCAGTCAGGTGATGCTGTTGCTAGGAGCAGGCGTCCGGCTTCGGAGCCTCCGGCGCCTTCACGTCGGCCTTGCCGAGCGTGTCGTCGAACGCGGTCTCCCAGCTGCCGTCGTCGATCATCTCGGTGATCGTCTCGGTCAGGAACTCGCACATCTGGGTGTCACCGAGCTTGAACCCGATGCCGTAACGCTCCTCGGAGAACGGTTCGCCGACCACCTTCAGGTTGTCCGGGTCCTGCGCTGCGTAGCCGAGCAGGATCGGGCCGTCGGTCGTCACCGCGTCGACGGTGCCGTTCTGCAGCGCCTGCACGCACTCGGAGTAGCTCTTGGCCGGCTTCGGGTCGGCGCCGTACTTCTCCTGCACCGTGGCGATCGAGGTCGAACCCTCAACCGAGCACACGCCCTTGCCGCCCAGGTCTTCCGGACCCTTGATCGAGTCGTCGTCCTTCTTGACCAGCAGCTGCTGGCCGGTCACGTAGTACGGCCCGGCCATGCCGACAACTTCCTTGCGCTTGTCGGTGATCGAGTACGACGCGACGACGATGTCGACCGTGCCGTTCTGGATGAACGGCTCGCGGTTGGACGAGACGGTCTCGACCCACTCGATGTTGTCCGGGGAGATGCCGAGCTTGCCGGCGACGTACTCGGCGACGTCGATGTCGAATCCCTCAGGCTTGTCGCCCTTGGCAGGGTCGACGTACGCGAGCCCGGGCTGGTCGTACTTCACGCCGATCTTGATGCTGCCGGCTTCGTTGAGCTTGGCCATCGTGCTGCCATCCTCAAACGAGACCGACTCCTCGACGGTCGGCTCCGAGCCGCTCCCGCTGCCGCTGTCGCTATCGGGGTTGCCACACCCGCTGAGTGCGAGCGCCAGGGTCGAGACCGCGGCGAGCGCTGCCAACTTGATTCGCATAACGCGCCTTTCCTTGTTTTTGGTTTGTGCTGGTGTTTCTGGTGTTTTGGGGGCGTCAGTGGTTGAGGATCTTGCCGAGGAAGTCCCTCGCGCGATCGGATTTCGGGTTCTTGAAGAACTCCGCGGGCGTGGACTGCTCGACGATCTCGCCGTCGGACATGAACACGACGCGGTCGGCAGCGCGGTTCGCGAAGCCCATCTCATGGGTCACCACGACCATCGTCATGCCCTCCTTGGCGAGGGTGGTGATGACGTCGAGGACCTCGTTGACCATCTCCGGGTCGAGCGCGGACGTCGGCTCGTCGAAGAGCATCACCTTCGGGCGCATCGCCAGCGAGCGGGCGATCGCGGCGCGCTGCTGCTGGCCGCCGGAGAGCTGCGCCGGCATCTTCTCGGCCTGGTTAGCGATGCCGACCCGCTCGAGCAGCTTCATCGCCTCGTCCTCGGCGTCCTTACGCGACTTCTTCAGCACCTTGATCGGTCCGAGAGTGACGTTGTCCTTGATGGACTTGTGCGCGAAGAGGTTGAAGGACTGGAACACCATGCCGACCTCGGCGCGCAACGCGGCGAGCTGCTTGCCCTCTTCCGGCAGCGGTACGCCGTCGATGCGGATCTCGCCCTCGTCGATCGTCTCCAGGCGGTTGATCGTGCGGCACAGTGTCGACTTGCCCGAGCCGGACGGGCCGAGAATGACGACAACCTCACCCTTGCCGATGGTGAGGTTGATGTCGTTGAGGACGTGCAGATCGCCGTACCACTTGTTGACGCCGCTGATCTCGACCAGCGGACGCTCCCCGTCGACGACCGCCGTACTGGGCTGCGCTGCAGGTTGCTGTGCTGGTGCCTCGGGCTCAGGCGAGGGGTCGTTCGGGTGTGTCATGGGGCCAAACAGTATCGGTTGCGCTTCGCGTTTCCGGTACAGGTCCCGTTACAACCAGGTAACAGGTGTCTTCTTGGTGTGCGCCTCGCGCCCTGCGGTAGCGCACAACAGCCCGACGCGTGGGGTCGAGCGAGGTGCGGGTGGGCAGCGAAAGATCAACCGGTTCAATCTCGCGAGGCGGGTTACATGTCGGTGCCTTCTGGGACATTCTTGAATCATGAGCACCTTCGCCGCTGAAGACCGCCTCACTCAGGCCGCCAAAGACCGCTCCGGTCTGCTGGATCGCTACCGTGCCGTGCGCGACTACACCGAGCAGCTGGCCGCGCCGCTCTCACCCGAGGACCAGACCGTCCAGTCGATGCCGGACGTCTCGCCGACGAAGTGGCATCGCGCCCACGTGACCTGGTTTTTCGAGACGTTCGTGCTTGCCGGCGCCGAGCCGGACTTCCACGCCCACGAGGACACCTACTGGTTCCTGTTCAACAGTTACTACGAGGGCGTCGGTCCGCGGTACTCCCGCCCGATGCGCGGGGTGATCAGCCGGCCTGGCGCGCACGACGTCGGCGTGTACCGGGACGTGGTCGACGACCGGATGGCTTCGCTGATCGAGGGGCTGGACGAGGGGAGCCTGACCAAGCTCGCCGACACCATCGAGCTCGGCTTCCACCACGAGCAGCAGCACCAGGAGCTGTTGCTCATGGACATCAAGCACGTCCTGTCGCTCAACCCGCTGCGTCCGGCGTACGCCGAATCTCCCGCAACAACGCTCGGATCGACGGAATTAACGCTCGGATCGACGGAAACAACGCTCGGATCGGCGGAACTAACGCTCGGATCGGCGGGGTGGGTGGAGTTCGAGGGCGGTCTGGTGGAGATCGGCCACAGCGGCGAGGGCTTTCACTTTGACAACGAGCTGCCGGCCCACCAGCAGTGGCTGCTGCCCTACCGGCTCGCCGACCGCCTCGTCACCAACGGCGAGTGGATGGAGTTCATGGCCGACGGCGGCTACCAGCGCCACGAGCTGTGGCTGTCCGACGGCTGGGCCAAGATCCAGGAGGAGGGCTGGGACGCGCCCTACTACTGGACCTGCGAGGACGGGCTGTGGCTGGAGCACACGCTGCACGGCACCCACCCGGTCGACCCGGCGCTGCCGGTCTGCCACGTCAGCCACTACGAGGCCGACGCCTACGCGAGCTGGGCGGGCAAGCGGCTGCCGAGCGAGGCCGAGTGGGAGCACGCCGCGCGCCAGCAGGAAGGCACCCAGGTCAGCGGCAACGTCGCCGACAACCAGACGTGGCACCCGCGGGCGGCCGGGGCGCCGACGGGCAAGCTGCGCCAGCTGTTCGGCGACTGTTGGGAGTGGACCGGTACGTCGTACCTGCCCTATCCCGGATTCCACCCGGCCGAGGGCGCGGTGGGGGAGTACAACGGCAAGTTCATGTCCGCGCAGATGGTGCTGCGCGGCGGCTGCGCGCTCACCCCGCCCGGGCACGCACGCGTCTCCTACCGCAACTTCTTCCCACCGGGCGCGCGCTGGCCGATGACCGGCGTACGGCTGGCCGACGGCGGGGCGCCGACCTCGTGACGGCCTCGGTCCGCGAGTGCGTCGACGGCGCACCGATCGACATCCTGCTGCGCTCCGAGGACCTGCGTGCCACGCTGCTCACCGACGCGCGAGAGGGCCTGGGCAGTACGCCGAAGACGCTGCCGCCGAAGTACTTCTACGACGCCGAGGGCAGCCGGCTCTTCGAGGAGATCACCCGGCAGCCGGAGTACTACCCGACCCGCACCGAGCACGCCATCCTCGCCCAGTACGCCGGCGAGATCGCCGAGGCCGCGCACGCCGAGGTGCTGCTTGAACTGGGCTCGGGCTCGTCGCAGAAGACCCGGCTGCTGCTGGATGCGATGGGCGCACAGCTGCGCGGCTACGTCCCGGTCGACGTCAGCGCCGACGCGCTGCGCGAGGCGATCGCCCGGCTGCGCACCGACTATCCGGACCTGACGGTGCACGGCGCCGTCGCCGACTTCGACCACCACCTCTCCGACCTGCCGACACCCGGCACGCGGCTGTGGGCGCTGCTCGGCAGCACCCTCGGCAACTACCGCCCGCACGAGCGCCGGCGGTTCCTCGGCGAGATCGCGGCCGCGATGCGTCCCGGCGAGTCGCTGCTGCTCGGGCTCGACCTGGTCAAGGATCCGCAGCGGCTGGTGGCGGCGTACGACGACGCGGGCGGGGTGACTGCCGCGTTCAACCGCAACGTGCTGCGCGTGCTCAACCGGGAGCTCGGCGCCGACTTCGAGCCCGACGCGTTCGCGCACGTCGCGCGGTGGGACGCCGACGGCGAGTGGATGGAGATGCGGCTGCGGGCGAACCGACCCATGCACGTGACGGTGCCCGCGATCGAGCTCGACCTCGACTTCGATGAGGGCGAGGAGCTGCGCACCGAGACGTCGGCGAAGTTCCGCCGGGCCACGATCACCGACGAGCTCGCCGAGCACGCCCTGCAGGTCCGGCACTGGTGGAGCGACCGCGCGCACGACTACGCCATGCTGCTGGCCACGAGGTGACCTCGAGGGCACGAATCGGTATCGGTGACAAGTCCGTTGCCGACTCGGGGTGGATTCGGTCACCTGCACCGCTACTGTTAACCGGACAATCAACGTTTCAGGCCCACGGTGTAGCGCTGATCGGTGCTGCCCGCGTGGTCGTGTGGGAAAGGAGACGGTCTTGCGCCGTCTGGGATTCTTCCGTCGGGGCGCCATCGTCGCCTCGATTGCATCCGTCGCGCTCGTCCTCTCGGCGTGCAGCGGCAACTCTGACGACTCGGGCAGTGGCGACGGCGGCGGGGAGGGCGGCAAGCCGGTAGTCGGCGTCGTCTTCGACGTCGGCGGCCGCGGCGACAAGTCGTTCAACGACTCCGCCGCAGCCGGTGTCGACAAGGCCGTCGAAGAGCTCGGCCTGGAGAAGCCGGTTGAGCTGTCTGGCAAGCCCGACGAGCCGGACTCCGACAAGGAAGACCGCATCCGGCAGATCGTCGACAACGGCGCGGACACCGTCGTGGTCGTCGGGTTCGCCAACGCCGAGCCGCTTCGCGTGGTCGCGCCCGAATACCCCGATGTCAAGTTCGTGATGCTCGATAACGGCACCATCGAGGAAGACAACGTCCAGGGCGTGACCTTCAAGGACAACGAAAACGCGTTCCTGGTCGGTGCCGTCGCCGCGCTGGCGTCGCAGACCGGCACCGTCGGCTTCGTCGGCGGCGTCAACGAGACGCTGATCAACAACTTCCAGGTCGGCTACGAGGCCGGCGCCAAGCAGGCCAAGCCGGAGATCACGGTCGACTCGAAGTACCTCACCGAAGCCGGTGACTACAGCGGGTACGCCGACCCGGGCAAGGGCAAGATCACCGCGCAGGGCGAGTACGACGCCGGCGCCGACATCGTCTACGCCGCAGCGGGTCTGTCCAACAACGGTGTCTTCGAGGCCGCAGCCGAGAAGGGCAAGTACGCGATCGGCACCGACTCCGACCAGTACCTCACCGCGGACGCCGCGGTGAAGGAGTCGATCATCGCCTCGGCGATCAAGAAGCTCGACGTCGCGTCGTACAACTTCATCAAGTCGGTCGCCGACGACAAGTTCGAGGCGGGCAACGTCTCGCTGGGTCTGAAGGAAGACGGTGTCGACTACGTCATCAACAACGAGCAGATCAAGTCTCAGGTCGGCGCGCAGGTCGATGATCTGAAGCAGCAGATCATCGACGGCAAGATCGAGGTCCCGAGCGCTGGCGAGTAATCGACCACCTCCCGGTGGTCGAGCAGCGAGGGAGCGCCAGCGACCGAGCGGTTGTCGAGACCCCGTTGTCGAGACCACCTGG
>ERZ500994.460-NODE-460-length-12388-cov-7.084164_pt1 | contig 12388 bp, 11 predicted proteins | sample MGYA00248878_ERZ500994 | MGnify/ENA primary metagenome ERZ500994 (study PRJEB25958, sample SAMN03398533) | human skin metagenome | study: EMG produced TPA metagenomics assembly of the Human Skin Microbiome Metagenome (human skin metagenome) data set. | reverse complement strand
GGTTTCGTCATGCACGGATACGCCGCCGGCCCTCCCCCCCGCCCTCTCCCCGAGTGGGGGCGGGGGTTTACTTGGCACGGCAACGCGGCGTTATGAAACAGCTCACGCGTCGACCTTAGCGCACCGGCGCCATCAGCCGCAGCAGCCGCGTCCGCACCCGTTCGGACGCCCTGGCCGAATCGCCCCCGTGTCGTTCGCAGAAGATCGCCGTGGATCGCCCGATCTGCGTCAGGTCAGTGGGCACGCCCGAGGCGCTGCGGCGATCGTCGCCCGCCCATCCATGCGCCACCTCGGCCATCGGCACGACGGCGGTCGGGGCGTCGGGCCAGCGCGCCGCCATCCGCATGTTCAGGTCGCTTTCGTCCAGATGATAGGCAAAGGCGGGGTCGAACCCGCCCAGCTCGACCAGCGCATCGCGGCGAAAGGCGCAGTTGGTTCCCAGCGTGCCGACGGGACGCCCGCCTTCGGGTGCCAGAAGGCGGACCGAATCACCCCAGGGTTGAACAGGCACGGCCAGGCCGTCGCCGGTCATCCGTTCGGCCCGCACCTGCCAGCGCAGCCCGTCGCGCCCGCGCGTGGCCCCGGTCGCAGCCGGCAGGCCGGGATCGGCGAACGGCGCGGTCAGGCGGGACAGCCACGTCGGCTCGGCCACCGCGTCGTCGTCGATAAAAGCCACGACCTCGCCCGCCGCCGCCATGACCCCGGCGTTGCGGGCGGCCGAGATGTTGGCCGCGTCGAAACGCACCCGCTTGATCGGCAGGTCCGGGCGCACGCCGACCGACCCGGGGTCGGCGACCAGCACGATTTCGAACCCGGGATGGTCTTGAAGTGTGAGCGCGGTCAGGCACAGCGACAGCGCCGCGGGACGGTGGCGCGAGACGACGACGACGCTGACGCTGCCGACGACGCTGCCGACGACACTGACTGTCGGCGCGCCCGCGTCCGGCTGCGTCAATCCAGCCCCATGCGCCGCATCATCGCCTCGATCCGGGGCACGTCCTCGGGGTTGTTCAATTCCCAGAACTCGCGCCCGCGCGCCTGAACCTCGACGCAAAGAACGGGAATCCCGCGTTCGAGGAAGCGCAGCTGTTCAAGCCCCTCCAGCCGTTCGAGCGTGCCTTCGGGCCAGCCGGCATAGGCGGCGAGCGGCTCGGGGCGATAGGCATAGACGCCGACGTGGTGGAACACGGGGCTTGCCGCCTCGGGCGCGACAGCGTGCGGCACGAACGGGATCACTTCCTTGGAAAAGTAAAGCGCCCGGCCGTCCACGCCGAACACCGCCGTCGTCCCGCCCACCCGGCCCGCGGCGCGGTCGGCCATCAGGTCGGCGCGCATCGCGCCCGTGCAGTTCAGGACCGGGGTCGCCACCTGCGCGGCAGGGTCGCGGCGCAGCCCGGCGACCAGATCCTCGACGAACCATGCGGGCGTCAGCGGCGCGTCGCCCTGCAGGTTCACGACGATCTCGGGTGAAAGGCCAAGCCCCGCCACCGCCTCGGCGCAGCGTTCCGTGCCGTTGCGGCAGGTGGTCGAGGTCATCGCAACCTCGGCCCCGAAGCCCGCCGCGTGATCCGCGATCCGGGCGTCGTCGGTGGCGACGATCACCCTGTCGGCACCGCCGACCTGCATCGCCGCGTCCCAGCTGCGCCGGATCAGCGTCCGCGCCTGCCCCGACGCGCCCGTCAGCGGCACCAGCGGCTTGCCGGGATAGCGGGTCGAGGCGTGGCGCGCGGGGATGACGATGACGACCGACACGCGCGGCTCAGCCCAGGGGGTGCAGCAGGACGCCGGGCGCGTAGGCGATGAAGAACGGGTTCTCGAACCCCGCCTTGCCGTAGCCGAGCGGCGCGTGGTCGTCGAAACGCACCACCTGCCCGCCCGCGCCGCGCAGCACCGCGTCCCCCGCCGCCGTGTCCCATTCCATCGTGCGGCCGAGGCGCGGGTACAGGTCGGCCTCGCCCGTCGCCACCAGGCAGAACTTGAGCGACGATCCCGCGCTCGTCATGTCGCGGACGCCGTATTGCGCGATGTAGTCGTCGGTCGCCTGATCGCGGTGCGACTTGGACGCCACGACCATCAGCGCGCGGTTGTCGGGGGTGGCGTTGACGCCGATCGGGCGCACCTCGCCGGGGCGGTCGCCGAACGGCCCGATCTCCTCGACCGAACGTCCGTCGGCCAGGGTGTAGAACAGCCGTTTGCGGGCGGGCGCATAGACGATCCCGCGCACCGGCGTTCCGTCCTGCACATAGGCGATGTTCACGGTGAAATCGCCCCGGCGCTGCACGAACTCCTTCGTGCCGTCGAGCGGGTCCACGATCAGGAAGCTGCGCAGGCGCTGCCCGTGGGTGTCGGCCTGTTCCTCGGTCACCAGCGCCACATCGGGGAACGCCGCGCGCAGCCCGGCCGAGATCAGCGCGTCGGCGGCCTCATCCGCCTCGGTCACGGGCGAATCGTCGCTTTTGGCGCGCACCTCGAAGTTGGGGCCGTCATAGATCTGCATGATCCGGTCCCCGGCTTCCAGCGCGAGCCGCCGCATGACGGCGATCAATTCATCAAATTGCATGCGCTTTCCTTTGCAGTCACGGGCATCCGCCGGGTGCGCGGCGTTGAAAGACGGGGTCACGCCTCTTATGATCGCAGCGATCGTTTCCGGCAAGCGGCGCGTCCACGCGGTCCGACAGACCCCCGCGGACAGACCCCCCGACCGACCCAAAGACCTTCCCACCGAAAGCCGCCCCGCATGTTCGTCCAGCCGCGCAACCGCAACATGATCGAGGCCGCGTTCGCGACGCTGGCGCTGATCTATCACCAGACGGTCCACAACCTGCGGCAGTCGCACAGCAACGCGGTCGTGGGGCTGGCGATGTCGATCCTGCAGTCGCTGGCGATGGTGATCGGTTTCGTGGCGATGTTCTATGTGCTGGGGGTGCGCCGCTCGCCCATCCGCGGCGACTTCATGGTCTTCGTCATGACCGGCATCTTCATGTTCATGACGCACACCAAGTCCATCGCGGCGATGACGGGCGCGGCCAACGCGACCTCGACCATGATGCGACACGAGCCGATGAACACCGCCGTGTCGATCAGCGCCACCGCGCTGGCGATCCTGTACCAGCAGACGCTGGCCTCGATCGTGATCCTGTGGACCTACCACGCGCTCATCATGCCGATCCGGATCGAGCATATCACGGGCTGCTACGCGATGCTGCTTCTGGCCTGGGCGTCGGGCTGCGCGATCGGGATGATCTTCATGTCGGCCAAGCAGTGGTGGCCGTCGGGGATCGGCGTCATCAGCAGCTTCTATCAGCGTTTGAACATGATCGCGTCGGGCAAGATGTTCGTGGCCAACGTGCTGCCGACGATGCTGCTGAACATGTTCGACTGGAACCCGCTGTTCCACGTGATCGACCAGGCGCGGGGGTTCGCCTTCATCAACTATACGCCCCACAACTCGTCGGTGCGCTATGCGGTCTATGTGACACTGGCCTGCCTGATGGTCGCCCTGATGCTGGAGTTCGTGACCCGCAACGCCCGCTCGCTCAGCTGGGCGGCGCGCTGATCACGGGTCCGCGGGGCTGATCGCGGGCCCGCAAGGCTGATCGCAGACCTGCGGGTCAGGCGCCGGCCACGCGCAGGGTCAGGTTCACGCGCCCGCCGCCGGGCACAAGGCCTGAACTTCCGGGCCTGATCCGGTCCACGCCGTGAAAGGCCAGCCGCGCCGCCCCCGCCAGCACCATCACGTCGCCCGATTTCAGCCAGACGCTCTCGGTGGACCCGCCCCGCTCGGTCCCGCCTGCGCGAAACAGCGCGTCGTCGCCCAGGCTGACCGACACCACCGGGCAGGTCAGGTCGGCCTCGTCCCGGTCCTGGTGCAGGCCCATGCGCGCGGCGTCGCGGTACAGGTTGACAAGGCAGCTGTCGGGCCGCCGCGCCCCGCCCGTCACCCGGTCCCACAGCGCCAGCAGCATCGGCGGGATCGGCGGCCAGGCGCGCCCGTCCGGCTGCGCGCGTTCGTAGCGATAGCCGCGCCGGTCGGTGGTCCAGCCAAGGCCGCCGGCCGAGGTCATGGCGACCGACAGCGGCTTGCCCCACCGCGTGACGGGACGCACGGGCGGCGCCGCGTCCCAGATCGCTACGACCTCGGCCATCAGCGCGGCCTGTTCGCGCGCGCCCAGAAACCCCGGCCACAGGCCGATGCCCCGCAGGCTCAGCGGCGCGGCCGCGCCCGTCGGACCGGGCGGCGAACTGGTTTCCGAGTCGTTCATCCTGGTGTCGCGCGATGCTTGCAGGCCCAAAATCCCCTTCCTATATACCCAACGAACCGGCCGGGTCACCGGCCATCACACCCCCAAGGGATAGGGTTCCGGGGGCCGCATATCGGACCCGCAGCCCGCTCATCGCCTCAAGAAAGGTAAACGAATGGCCAAAGTCATCGGCATTGACCTCGGAACAACGAACAGCGTCGTCGCCATCATGGACGGCAGCCAGCCCAAGGTGATCGAGAACTCGGAAGGCGCGCGCACCACGCCGTCGATCGTGGGTTTCACCGAAAGCGAGCGCCTGGTCGGCCAGCCCGCCAAGCGGCAGGCCGTGACGAACCCGGAAAACACCGTGTTCGCGGTCAAGCGCCTGATCGGCCGCCGGGTGACGGACGCCGAGGTCAAGAAGGACAAGGACCTCGTCCCCTACAAGATCGTGGACAGCGGCAACGGCGACGCCTGGGTCGAGGTTCGCGACGAGAAGTATTCCCCCGCGCAGGTCAGCGCGATGATCCTTCAGAAGATGAAGGAAACCGCCGAATCCTACCTGGGCGAGAAGGTCGAGCAGGCGGTCATCACCGTCCCGGCTTATTTCAACGACGCCCAGCGTCAGGCGACCAAGGACGCGGGCAAGATCGCGGGCCTTGAAGTGCTGCGGATCATCAACGAACCGACCGCCGCCGCGCTGGCCTATGGCCTCGACAAGAAGGAAAGCCGGACCATCGCGGTCTACGACCTCGGCGGCGGCACCTTCGACATCACCATCCTGGAAATCGACGACGGCCTGTTCGAGGTGAAATCGACCAACGGGGACACGTTCCTGGGCGGCGAAGACTTCGACATGAAGATCGTCAACTACCTCGCCGACGAGTTCAAAAAGGAACACGGCGTCGACCTGACGCGCGACAAGATGGCGCTTCAGCGCCTGAAGGAAGCGGCGGAAAAGGCCAAGATCGAACTGTCGTCGTCCAGCCAGACCGAGATCAACCAGCCGTTCATCTCGATGGACAAGAACTCGGGCACGCCGCTGCACATGGTCGTCAAGCTGACCCGCGCCAAGCTGGAAAGCCTTGTCTCGGACCTCATCAAGCGGACGATCAAGCCGCTGCAGGATGCGCTGAAGGATGCGGGTCTGGCGAAATCCGACATCGACGAGGTCGTGCTGGTCGGCGGCATGACCCGGATGCCCAAGGTGATCGAGGAAGTGACGAACTTCTTCGGCAAGGAACCCCACAAGGGCGTGAACCCCGACGAGGTCGTGGCGCTGGGTGCGGCCGTGCAGGCGGGCGTTCTGCAGGGCGACGTCAAGGACGTGGTGCTGCTGGACGTGACGCCCCTGTCGCTGGGGATCGAGACGCTGGGCGGCGTGTTTACCCGCCTGATCGACCGCAACACGACGATCCCGACCAAGAAGTCGCAGACCTTCTCGACCGCCGAGGACAACCAGAACGCCGTGACGATCCGCGTCTTCCAGGGCGAACGCGAAATGGCCGCCGACAACAAGCTGCTCGGCCAGTTCAACCTTGAGGATATCCCGCCCGCCCCCCGCGGCATGCCGCAGATCGAGGTGGCATTCGACATCGACGCCAACGGCATCGTGTCGGTGAACGCCAAAGACAAGGGCACCGGGAAGGAACAGAAGATCACGATCCAGGCGTCGGGCGGCCTGTCGGACGAAGAGATCGAGAAGATGGTCAAGGACGCCGAGGCGAACGCCGAAGCCGACAAGGGCCGCCGCGAGCTGGTCGAATCGCGCAACCAGGCCGAAAGCCTGATCCACTCGACCCGCAAGTCGCTGGACGAGCATGGCGACAAGGTGGACGGCTCGACCGTCGAGGCGATCGAACTGGCCGTCGGCGCGCTGGAAGAGGCGCTGAAATCCGACGAGCCCGGCAAGATCAAGGGCGGCATCCAGAATCTGATGGATGCGTCCATGAAGCTGGGCGAGGCGATCTACAAGGCCGGACAGACCAACGCCTCGGGTGACGGCGATGGCGAGGAAAGCCCGCGCGGCGTGGACGACGACATCGTCGATGCCGACTTCGAGGACCTGGGCGAAGAAAAGCGGAAGTAAGCTTCCCGCGACCGTGGCCGGCCCGTGTTTCTGCACGCGGGCCGGTCTTTCATTGACGATCCACCTCAGACCGGAAGATCATGGCCAAGCGCGATTTCTACGAGGTTCTTGGTGTGGCGCGCGGCGCCTCGGCCGACGAGATCAAGAAGGCCTTCCGCGCCAAGGCCAAGGAACTGCACCCCGACCGCAACCCCGACTGCACCCTGTCGGAAGGCCGCTTCAAGGAAGTGAACGAGGCCTACGACTGCCTCAAGGACGCGCAGCGGCGGGCGGCCTATGACCGTTTCGGCCACCAGGCGTTCGAGGGCGGCGGCTTCGGTCCCGGCGGCTTCGGCGGCGCGCGCGGCGGCAATGGCGACTTCGGCAGCGCCTTCGCTGACGTGTTCGAGGATCTGTTCGGCGACATGATGGGCGGGCGCGCCGCGTCGGGGCGCAGCCGCGCCACCCGTGGGCAGGATCTGCGCTACAACCTTCAGGTCTCGCTCGAGGAAGCCTTTGCGGGCTTGCAAAAGACGATTTCCGTGCCCGGCTCGGTCGCCTGCGGCGAATGCAACGGCACCGGCGCCGAGGGGGCGGTGGAACCCGCCACCTGCCCGACCTGCGCCGGCATGGGCAAGGTCCGCGCGAGTCAGGGCTTCTTCACCGTCGAACGCACCTGCCCCACCTGCAACGGCCAGGGCCAGATCGTGAAGAACCCCTGCGCCGCCTGCCACGGAGCCGGCCGGATTGAAAAGCAGCGCTCGCTGGCCGTCAACATCCCCGCGGGCGTGGAAACCGGCACCCGTATCCGCCTTGCGGGCGAGGGCGAGGCGGGCTTGCGCGGCGGTCCTTCGGGCGATCTTTACATCTTCGTCGAGGTCAAGGACCACGCGATCTTCATGCGCGACGGGCGGATGCTGGCCTGTCACGTGCCCGTCAGCATGACGACCGCCGCGCTTGGCGGCGAGGTCGAGGTGCCGACGATCGACGGCGGCCGCTCGCGAGTCAAGATCGCGCCCGGCAGCCAGACCGGCCAGCAGATGCGCCTGCGCGGCAAGGGGATGCCGCCCTTGCGCCACGGGCCGGGGATGCAGGGCGATTTCGGCGACATGCTGGTCGAGCTGTCGGTGGAAACCCCGGTGAACCTGACCGCCCGGCAAAAGGAGATCCTGCGCGAGTTCGAGGCGATCGACGCCGACAACCACCCGCAGACGTCGAACTTCTTCGGCAAGATCAAGAATTTCTGGGAAGGGCTGGGCGCTTAACCGCGCCTTAACCCTTCGCTGGCAGGCTGAGGGCCATGCCAGAGAACCGCGCCTTCCACGAAGCCTCGCCGCACCTGTTCCGGTTCGATCCGGCGCAGGACGACGTCCAGGCGGTGCCGGGCCCGGCCGCGAAAAAGGCGGCGCCCCCCAGCTACATCGCCGACCATCGCGCCCGCCTGCGCGACCGCTTCATGCAGGGCGGCGCGGCGGCGATGCCCGACTATGAGCTGCTGGAACTGGTCCTGTTCCGCGCCGTCCCGCGCCAGGACATGAAGCCGCTGGCCCGCCGGCTTCTGGACCGCTTCGGCGACTTCAACCGCGTCCTGTCCGCCGATCCCGCGCGGCTGGCGGACGTGGACGGCGTCGGGCCCGCGATCATCGTAGAACTGAAGATCGTGGCGGCGGCGGCGCAGCGGCTGGCCCGGTCCAGGGTGATCCAGCGCCCCGTCCTGACCAGCTGGGACGCGCTGGTCGATTACTGCCACACCGCGATGGCGCATGGCGAGGTCGAGCAGTTCCGCGTCCTCTACCTCGACCGAAAGAACGTCCTGATCGCCGACGAGGAACAGGCGAAGGGCACCGTCGATCACGTCCCCGTCTACCCGCGCGAGATCGTGCGCCGGGCGCTGGACCTGAACGCCAGCGCGCTGATTCTCGTCCACAACCATCCCACTACCCCCTCCAAGGTCACGCTGGATCACGCTCAATACCGCTAAATCATCAAGGAAATAGCTGCTTTTTGTGCATTGCGTACAGGGGGCGGTTATGGCAAATTGGGAGCGGTTAGAGGGGTTGAAAGCGGCTTTCCGATCCCAGCAAACGATCCCCGTTTCTCCTCGACCGATCCCAGTTGCGGGACCAGGAGGAACACCATGCCAAGCCTGACCGACACAGCTATCCGACATGCGCTGAAGCGCGTCGAGATGAGCCAGAAGCAAGAAAACCTTGCCGATGGCGAAGGGCGCGGCACCGGTCGTCTTGTCCTCGTCCTCAAGCCGATGCCGAAGCGCGTCACGGCCGACTGGATGGCGCAGCAATGGCGCGATGGGAAGCGCGCCAAGAAGAAACTCGGCGCCTATCCATCAATGTCGCTGGCGCAAGCGCGAGAGATCTTCAAGCGCGACTTCGCTGACGTGATTCAAAAGGGCCGAAGCATCAAGATCGCGACCGATACGCGTCCTGGCACTGTGGCCGATCTCTTCGAGGGCTATGTCGCGTCGCTCAAGGCTGCGGACAAGCCCTCCTGGAAGGAAACCGAAAAGGGACTGAACAAGATTGCGGACACGCTCGGGCGCAACCGCCTCGCCCGCGAGATCGAGTCAGAGGAAATCATCGAACTGATCCGCCCGATCTATGAACGCGGCGCCAAGTCGATGGCCGACCACGTGCGCTCCTACATACACGCTGCCTTTAGCTGGGGCATGAAGTCAGATAACGACTATCGGCAGCAATCCGCTCGGCGCTTCCGCATCCCATTCAATCCCGCGACCGGCATTCCGACCGAACCGAAGGTCAAGGGCACGCGCTGGCTCGACGAGGACGAGTTCGTCCAGCTCTATCGCTGGCTCGAGTGCCCCGATACGCCTGTCCATCCACCGTATACTCGCGCGGTCCGAATTCTCATGCTGACCGGCCAGCGGGTCGAGGAGATCGCAAGCCTCCACATCGACCAGTGGGACGCAAAGGAAAAGATCATCGACTGGTCCACCACCAAGAACGACCAGCCTCATGCCGTTCCGGTGCCGAATCTGGCCGCAGAGTTGATCTCCTCCATCAACGTCAACGAATACGGCTGGTTCTTCCCTTCGGCCAAGGACCCGTCGAAGCCCGTCAGCCACGGCACGCTCTATTCGTTTATGTGGCGCCAACGGGACCGCGGCGTGATCCCCTATGTGACGAACCGCGACCTGCGCCGGACCTTCAAGACTCTGACGGGCAAAGCCGGCATCCCCAAGGAGGTCCGCGACCGCCTGCAAAACCATGCCCTACAGGACGTCAGCTCGAAGCACTATGACCGCTGGAACTACATGGCCGAGAAGCGGGCCGGGATGGCGAAATGGGACAAGTTCGTTCGCGCCATGCTGGCGAAAAAGCGCCTAAAGGCGGCCGCATGACCTCCCGGCCACCGAAACCCGCCCCTCGCCACCGCGCAAGGGCATCCAATCCCGTCGCCGAAATCGACGCGCAGAGCTACTCCGCCTTCGTCGGCGATCTGAAGCAGAAGATCATCGCCGCACGCCATCGCGCCGGCCTGTCGGTCAATCGCGAGTTAGTTCTCCTCTATTGGACCATCGGCCGCGACATTCTGGGCCGGCAGGAGCGCGAGGGTTGGGGCTCCAAGGTCATCGACCGGCTGGCGGAGGATCTCTGCCGAGCTTTCCCCGAGATGACCGGGCTCTCGGCCCGGAACCTGAAATATATGCGCGCCTTCGCTGAAGCCTGGCCCGATGGCGAATTCGTGCAACAGGTTGTTGCACTATTGCCTTGGGGCCATAACGTGCGTCTTCTCGATGCCGTCAAGGCGCCCGATGAACGTGCCTGGTACGCTCGACAGGCGATTGAACACGGCTGGAGCCGCAGCGTCCTCGTCCATCAAGTCGACAGCAATTTGTTCGGCCGTCAAGGCAGCGCGCTCACCAACTTCTCGCGCACCCTGCCGAGCGCACAGTCCGAGCTGGCCCAACAGATTCTCAAAGACCCTTACACCTTCGACTTTCTCTCGCTTGGTCCGGACATGCTGGAGCGCGATCTCGAACGCGGGCTGATCGAGCACCTGCGCGCGCTCATCCTGGAGCTCGGTAAAGGCTTCGCCTTTGTGGGTAGCCAGTACCATCTCGAAGTCGGCGGCCAGGACTACTATCTCGACCTACTTTTCTATCACCTGCGCCTGCGGTGCTTCGTGGTGATCGAGCTGAAGATCGAGGATTTCAAACCCGAATTCGCGGGCAAGATGAACTTCTATCTTTCTGCCGTGGACGCTCAGTTACGGCATGAGCACGATCAACCGACCATCGGAATCATCCTGTGCAAAGGCCGCAACGAGGTGATCGTCGAATATGCGCTACGTGACACAAGCAAGCCGATGGGGATCGCGCAATATCGCCTCTCGCCGGCTCTGCCACCCCAGCTTCAGCAGGATTTGCCCACGGTGGAGGAGTTCGCCCGCGAATTTCCGCTCATGTCCGTGGTTAAGATGCGGATCGAGATCGAACGCGCGCTACGCGATTTCATGGGCGGCAACGGCGCTGTTCCCACTCGACCGACCGGCCTCGGCAACATGCTGCGCGAGCTGCATCGCCGCGGCCTCGCGCCGGCCAGCACAGCGCAGCTTCTCGACTCGCTACGTGTCATGAACGAGGCCTCGCATGGCGTGGACGTCGCCCCCGAAAGCGCGCAACGAGCTGTCGACATCGGCACAATTTTCCTGGCTGAGCTTCGAAGCCTGGGTGGCAACGACTTGGGTCACGGCGACACACCATGATCCAAGACCTGTTCCTTCGCCGTTACCCTCAGCAGATTTATTGGGCCGATCGCCCGACTGCTGAGATCCACAACCTCTTCGCGCAGGCCGCGCACATTATCTTCGGCGACCTGGTCGAGCCTTTGCAGTTGGATGTCGACTTGTTCAAGCGCGCACACGACGCGCTCGCACTAGAAACGGGGCGCGGTCGTCTCTACGACGCGCCATCCTGGGACGCCGTCTGCGGCGAATTCCTGACAGAGACCTACGACCTATGGAAGGACCGCCATGGGACCGCAGACACCTTCTTAAAAATGCGTCTCAGCTTGGTTGAGCTGCTTTTCCGCTTGGCAGAAGAGCGTGCTCGCCAACTCAATCCGAAAGTCCCGGACGCGATCGGTGTCGTTGCCCGCGCCGTCAATGAGCTCAACAGTCGCTTCCGGCACGCCCGGATGGAGCTGCACTATCATAACGGCATCCTCCAGTTCGCGCGGGACGAACTGACCGAAACGCGCACTGCGGAGCCCTGCTGGACTATTCTGCGGGACACGAAATGGTTAAACGTCGATCGCGAGTTGAAGGAAGCGATCGAGCACGCCGACGGGCAGCGTCAAGATGCGGCCTTCCATGCTGCGAAGGCGCTCGAAAGCACCATCAAGATCATATCCGACGACGAGGGGTGGTCGACGGGCCGCGAGCGTGGTGCCGCCAACTACATCGACAACCTCGTCAGTCAACAGAACGGTCGCTTCCTCGCTCCGTGGGAGGGTGACATGCTGAAGGCCTACTTCGTCCACGTGCGGAACCCACATGGCCATGGCGCGGGGAGCCTGCCGGCGCCTACGCTTACGCCCCATCAAACAGATTGGGCCATCGAAACAGCGATGGCATGGATTAAGAACCTCGTCCGCCGCTCATGATCAAATCTGCGCGGTCGCGACATAGCCGCGATTGGCGATGACGAACTCATGCAATTGCGTTGGCGGCATCGCGTTCCAGCGATGACCGAGCGCAACGGCGAATGCCGCCGGCCCCGCGAAATAAAACTGAATCCCCTGAGGTCGTAGGCGCGCGACCGCGGCGTCTGCCGTCCGCTTGATGGTCGAGACACCGGCCTGCGCGGTCTTGGCCGATGAGATGGGTTCATCAAGAAAAAGCCTCAGCACCGCCTCGCTGGGGACTCCCGCCGTTTGACCAAGATCCGCCGCGGGATCGCGTAGAATGCCGACCGAAATGACGAGTTGGTCACCATGCAAGGCCGTCGGCTGAGCGATCTGCCAAGTTGGCACCGTATCGCTCGTTGAAGGCCGATCATCGGTCGCCCACGCGCCCTCGCGCGTCGGGATAGATCGGA
>ERZ500994.457-NODE-457-length-12434-cov-5.953631_pt1 | contig 12434 bp, 12 predicted proteins | sample MGYA00248878_ERZ500994 | MGnify/ENA primary metagenome ERZ500994 (study PRJEB25958, sample SAMN03398533) | human skin metagenome | study: EMG produced TPA metagenomics assembly of the Human Skin Microbiome Metagenome (human skin metagenome) data set. | reverse complement strand
GGCGCGACAAGACTTCGCGCAGGACTGCGCAGTCCGTCGTCGTCGACACGAATCGCGACCTGTTCGAAGCCCTGCGCCGCAAACGCACGAAGATGGCGCGGGCGCAGAACGTGCCGCCCTATGTGATCTTCCACGACAAGACGCTGATCGAACTCGCGACGGCGCGACCGGCGTCTCGCGCCGAAATGGCGGATATACCCGGAATCGGCGAGGCGAAGCTCGATCGCTACGGCGCGGCTTTTTTGGCGGTGATCGCCGAACACGCATGACAAGCTGGATCGAGATGAGATCAGCCGGAATCAGCTCCCGACTTTGTCATGCCCGACGGCTCGAAGAACCGAGCGGGCATCCAGGGCGCAATGGATTCCCGCTTGCGCAGGAATGACAGGCTCCACGCGTTCGCCAAAAAACCACAACTGAATGTTTGCGCAGCGCCTCGCCGGATCGGCGAGCGTCAGTCGTCGTCGAGTCCCATTTCGTACAGCGCCTCGCCCGGCGTGGACAGCGGAGCGGACAACGTCGCCTTCAGCGCGGCCACGAAGAACAGAGGCGGCGCCATGGCGCTTGCGAGGGCGGTGATCTTCTTCTGCAACTCCGCCACTTTCTCCGGCTGCTGCGCCGAAAGATCGGTCTTCTCGCCCGGGTCGGCGTCCAGATCGAACAGTTCGAGCTTTGGCGGCAGGACCGCATGCCAATACAGCTTCCACCTACCGTCCCGCACCGCGCCCTGCATGGGCTCGACGTTGTAGACGACCTCTTCGCGTCCCGGTTTTCCGGCCGAGAGCGCCGGCCATGCATTCTTCCCGTCGAGCGGCTTCGCGCGAGAGAGATCGGCGCCGGCCAGGCCCGCCAGCGTCGGCAGCATGTCGACCACATGCATCACGCCATCGGCCTGCCCCGCCGCGATGCGCCCAGGCCAGTTCGCGAGCGCGACCACGCGCGTGCCGCCTTCGTAGAGCGAGCCTTTTCCGCCGCGAAGCGGCGCATTGCTCGCCGGCAGTTCGCCGCTGACGGCTCCTTCTCCCGCGAACGTCTTGTTGCGTGTGCCGCCGTTGTCGGAGTGAAATACGATCAGCGTATTGTCCCACATGCCGCGCGCTTCCAGCGCTTCGACCACCTTGCCGATCTGCTCGTCCATGGCGGTGATCATCGCCGCATAAAGGCGACGCGACGGATCCGCCACGCCGGCATACATGTCGATGTAGCGCTGGGGCGCCTGGAACGGCGTGTGCGGCGACGTGAAGGCCAGGTAGAGGAACAGCGGCGTTTTCGCCTCATGCTCCTTGATCAGCCGGACGGCTTCGGCGCCGAAGAGCTCGGTGTCGTAGCCCTCCTCCTTCACCAGCGTGTTGTCGCGATACCAGTCGGTGACGCCATGCGCCTCGTGTTTGAAATGGTCGATCTCGCCGACAAGCGGCCCATAGAAACTGTCGAAGCCGCGCTGCCGGGGCCAGAAGGCTCTGTCGGCGTGTCCAAGATGCCACTTGCCGACGAGCGCCGTCCGATAGGCGGCGGTCTTCAGGGCTTGTGGCAGCAGGAATTCATCGACAGAGAGGCCGTAACTGGCGCCGGACGGAATGACGCCGGTCTGCAGGCCGTAGCGCAGAGGATATCGCCCGGTCATGAGGGCGGCCCGCGTCGGGGTGCACATGGGTTGGACATAAAACTGGTTCAGCTTGGCGCCGGTGGCCGCGATCCGATCGATATTGGGCGTCCTGATGTCGGAGCCACGAAAGCCGACGTCGGCGAATCCCAGGTCGTCCGCAACGATGTAGAGGATATGCGGACGTGGCTGATCGGCCGCACGCGCGGCGGCGCCGAACAGCGACGCGCCGGCGATGGCGGCAACGGACCGTGTGCCGCCGGCCATGACGTCACGGCGGCTCGGCGCCGTTGAAGGCGCCACATCATCGCGATTGTTCAAGGGACAGTATCTCCAATGCCGGCGAGGCGCGCTGCTTCGACCTCAACCGCTGACGCGCCACGCCCTGCTAGCCAGAAGACGACGGCCTCTTCAATTGCCATTTCGCGCCACGGTCCGCTCACGGCCGCGCCGAGTGCCGGAAGGAAAGCGGCGTCTGGCCTTCCCAGCGCCGGAAGGCGCGATTGAAATGGGCCGGATGCCCGTAACCCAGGGCGCGGGAAATCGAGCCGACCGACAGGTCCGCATCGGCGAGGAGCTGCCTCGCCCGTCCGTGCCGCCAGCGATCGAGTTCCCCTTCGAAGGACGTGTTGGAGGCCGCCAGACGTCTTTGCAACGTGCGCGGGGAAATTCCCAGGCTGCGGGCGGTGTCCGCGAGCGAAAGGGGGTCGCCGAATGCGACGCTATCGTACCGGCGATGGATCGTCGCGAGGAGCGGTTCGCCCTCCCAGGTACCTGCATCCTCGGCGAGCCCCGGCATGGAGCGGCGATGAAGTCGAGCATCCCCGCGAAACAGCCGGTTCGGCAGATCGAGCCATGCCGCATCGAAGGAAAACACAAGTCCGTCGCCGCGCCCGAACGTCAGGCGGGCGCCGAGCTTGTCGTCGTAGACCCGCGCGGGCGCAAGCGTGCGATGGGGAAGATGAATGCTCGTCTTGTCCGGGTCCATCCCGACGATGGCCGCGAATGCGTTCGTCATAAAGGCGGCAATGCCTTCGTTCAGAACACGCGCATGCTCGGGATCGCTGTCCGCCAGACAATGAGACCAGTGAGCGACGCCCTCACTCTCCTTCAACTGGAGCCTGACGCCTCCGTGAAGGTCATGCAGGTTTCGCCCATGGCCGACAAGGCAGTCCCGCAGCGTTCGGCCGGCAAAGAGCGCGTGCCCGGCAACGCCCAGCTGCCCGGGATCGGCGGCGGCCGCCAGATCGAGCCCGACAGTCGGTTCGCCGGCGGATTTGGCAAGCCGCAGCAGCAACGCACAGATCTGCGCCCGGGTTACGATGACGTCGCGTTCGAAGGCCGTGCCCGCCGCCAGCCCCGCCTGGCTCAGCAGCGGTTCCAGCGACACGCCGTGCGCGCCGGCAACGGCGGGCAGCATGTGCAACAGCGAAAGGCGGGTCGGATTGCGATCCCACATGACGCCAGGACTCCCTTTCGGACGCAGGACACCTGCCTTGCGGGACCGTCGTATCCTTGAATTCCGTCAAAACGGCAAACTCCGATCGGTCAACGTCATCGATCAGTCCCGGATGACGACGCGCCTGAGCAGCTCGCCCAGCGTGAGATCGTGATCGAATCGACCAAGCCGCAGGAAATCAAGCACCTGCGCGATCACCAGCGGATTGTTCGTCATGAACGTATGCGCGGTCGGCAGAACGATGTGATCGCGCATGCCATCGAGCTTCGTACTTTCGACCGAGACCTTGCCGTCATTGGGGCCCTTGAACAGGCTCGCCAGAACCGGATTGGGCGACAGATTCCCGGCGATGACGCCGAGATCGAAATCAGCGACGCCGAGCTTTCCGGTGATGCCGGCGGCCCCGGTCCGCAACGTCTCGCCCGCCGGTCCGGTGAGGGCCTTTAGCAGGTTGAGATCCCCGAGCTTGTCGGCGACCTCCGAGCCGTGATTGGGCGGTCCGAGCATGACGACACGGCCGAGATTTCCGGAACGATGGGATGCAAGCCACAGCCGTAAGAGAATGCCGCCCATTGAATGGGTTACGAAATGGACGCGGTCAGCGCCGGCGCATTCCGTCATCGAGCGGTCGACATGTCCGACAAGTTTGTCCGGAGACGCCTTGGTCGACTTGTAGCTGTGATTGACGACCCTGAAGCCAAACCCTTTCAACGCCTCTTCCATCAGCAGAAACGATGCGCTGGTCCGCCCGAGCCCATGCAGCAGGATGACGCAATCTTGCGCGAACGCGGACGCGGGCATCAGAAAAATCCAGACGGCCAGAAGCGCCCGCATCCCGCCTCCATTCCGCAACCCGTGACCGCTTCGAAACACGACGGGATTCGCCTCATGCTGCCTTGACGGATCCGCCCAGAAGCGTCGCCAGCCATTTGCTCGACGGGTCCTGTGCGCAATAGACCGCGAACGCGATCAGGATCGGAACGCCTATGAAAGCTCCCGGCAGCCCCCAGATGAAACTCCAGAAAAAGACGGAGAACACCACCGCGAACGGCGAGATCGCAAGGGTTCTCCCGGTGAGACGAGGTTCGATGTAATTTCCGGTCAGGAACTGGATGATGTTCAGTCCCAGGAAAATCGCGAGAGCCATCTGCCACGACTCGAACTGCGCCATCGCGAACAGCGTCGGGAAGAGGCTTGCGATGAAAGAGCCGAGAAACGGGATGTAGTTGAGCGCGAAGCCGATCGCGCCCCACGCCGCCGCAAGTTCGAGACCGGCAAGCAGGGCGAAGGCCCAGATCAGCAAACCGGTCAGGACGCTTGCGAAACTTCGCACCAACATGAACCGTCGAAGCTTGCGGCCGATTTCGGCATTGGCTCGCGCGATCTTCGCGCCCAGCGGCTGAACGCCCGGATCACGCAGCCGCGCGTTGAAATCGTCGACCTCCAGCAGGCCGAGCATCACGAATATGAAGACGAGAAAGCCGAAGCCCGCCGAACTGTTGAGGCGCTGCGTGGCGTTCCGGACGACGCCCAGAAGCCAGTTCATGTCGAACCGTTCCGTCAGCGGCCCGGCCAGTGCGATACCGTGCCCTTCGAGCCAGTGTCCCCAGCTGAGATAGACCGCCTCGAGACGACCGACGTTCGCGATGAGCCACTGGCCAAGTCTGGTCAGCCCCCAGACGACGGCCGATCCCAGAACCAGGATGACGAGCCCGGTCGCCGCGAGCGTGATGAGGAGGGCGACCGGCTTGGGAAGAAATTTCTGAAGCGCGGCCTGCACGGGCCAGACCAAGGCGATAATGAAAAGCGAGAAGGCGAGCGGCCCGAAAATGGAACTCGCGACATAGAGCAGACCGACAATCAACAGACCCGCCACGATCGGGCCCGCACTTCTCCAGTTGTCCATTCATCCGCCTCCGCGCATATCCTGACAACATGCGCGGGCCGGCGACAAGGTCACCCCTGACATCCGGTCGAGATTCAGAATCGGCCGTCATGCGAAAACGCGAGACGGCCGACCGTCAATCACCCCGTCGTCCGGAACGCCGCACCGAAATTTTCAGGCCTGCGACGCGTTCTTCAGGGCATCCCGCAGCACCTGCTCCTTGCTGTCGTCAAGAGATGTCTTGAGCACGGTGCCCCCGAATCCTTCGATTTCCTTCAAAACCTTGTCATCGGTCATCTTCTGCACGAGGACGAACAGCGCGGCGCTGCCCGGCTGCAGGTTCTTCGCAAGATCCTTCATGAAATCGTCGTTGATGCCGACGTCGGACAACGCCCCGGCAATTGCGCCGGACGCCGCTCCCACCGCGGCGCCGAGCAGCGGATTGAGGAACAGCATGCCGACCAGAAGACCCCAGAAGCCGCCGGATCCCGCGCCGATGACGGTCGTGTTGACGATCTGGTTGAGTTTCACCTGACCGCTGTCGTTCTTGGTGGCGATCACCGCGTCGCTCAGCGTGATCAGATATTGCTTCTGCAATTCAATCAGTTTCGCGCGAACCTCTTCGGCTTTTTGTTCGGTCGGATATACGATCGCAATGAGATCAGCCATGACGTCTACTCCCGTCTGTCTTGCCTGTGACCGATTATATCGGGGATATGTCATCCATGTTAATCGGCCTTGACCGATCCGCCCGCCGAAAGGTGACGACTCGATCATCTGGCGGCAGCTTGCAGGGCGATTCCGGACGAAAGGCCGCGACATGAGAAGAACGAAATGACACCCGCGCGGCGTTTGCGTATTCCGGTCTCGATTTCGATCGTCGGACTTCTCCTGGGCTCGCTGTTTTTCGCGGCGTCGCTGACTCCCACTCTCGTGCCGCGGACCTACGTGACGCAGGGCGCTCTTTCGGGGTTCTGCTGGGCGGCGGGCTATGGCATCGGGCTGCTCGCCCGCAAGCTGTGGTCGTATCTGGAATTGCCGTTTCTGCCGGAGCGCCCTACCCGGATCGCGGCCGCCTGCGCCGTTCTCGCAAGCGCGACGGTCTTAATCGTGTCGCTCTGGCGCGCCGCCCCGTGGCAGAATTCCATTCGCGGCCTGATGGGGCTGCCGCCCGAGCCGACCGCGCATCCGTTGCAGGTCCTCGGGATCGCGGTCGTCACGGCGACGCTCATTCTGGTCGCAGGCATGGCGTTCCAGGCGCTACGACGTTTCGCGTCAGCGCGCGCCGATCGCGTTGTTCCCCGCCGCATCGCCAACGTCTTCGGCATTGCGATCGCGGTCGTTGCGTTCTGGTCGGTCGCCAATGGCCTGATCTTCCGTGCGGCCCTCCGCGTCATGGACTCGTCCTTCGAACGGCTGGACGCGCTGTTCGAACCGGAGCGCATGCAGCCGACGTCCCCGCTGAAGACCGGCAGCCCGGCATCCCTCCTCAAATGGGACGAACTCGGTCGGACGGGCCGAGGCTTCGTCGTGTCCGGACCGTCGGGCGCCGATATCAGCGCCTTTACGACGAAAGACGCTCTCGATCCTATCCGTGTCTATGTCGGCCTGCGCTCCGCCGAGACCGCCAGGGACCGTGCGAAACTGGCCCTGGAGGAACTCAAGCGCGTAAGGGCGTTCGATCGATCGATCCTGATCGTCATCACACCGACCGGCACGGGCTGGGTCGATCCATCGGCAATGGACAGCGTCGAATATCTGCACAACGGCGATGTCGCGAGCGTCGCGCTCCAGTATTCCTACCTGTCGAGCCCCTTGTCCCTGATCGTCGAGCCGGAATACGGGGCGGAGGCCGCACGCGCGCTGTTCACCGAAATCTACGCCTACTGGACCGCGCTTCCAAAGGACAAGCGGCCGAAACTCTATCTGCACGGCCTGAGCCTCGGCTCGATGAACTCGGAAAAATCGTTCGAGATGTTCGAGTTGATCGGCGACCCGATCAATGGAGCGCTTTGGAGCGGGCCGCCGTTCCGAAACAGATTGTGGCGGACGATCACCGACGACCGCAATGCCGGCTCGCCGGCCTGGCTGCCTGAATTCCGCAACGGAGCGTTTGTCCGCTTCGCGAACCAGAACGGCTTCACGGTGCCGCCGCAAACGCCGTGGGGACCGATGCGGGTCGTCTACCTGCAATATGCAAGCGATGCGATCACCTTCTTCGATCCCAGGGACGTCTTCCGCGAACCCGCGTGGATGAAATTGCCCCGGGGACCCGACGTCGCGCCGGAGCTGCGGTGGTATCCCGTCGTGACGATGCTGCAGCTCGCGCTCGATATGGCGGTCGCGACAACTACGCCTCTCGGCTACGGGCACGTCTATGCACCGGCGCATTACATAGACGCATGGATCGCGGTGACGGGCGCGGAAGGATGGTCGCCGGAGAACCTCGCCCGCCTGAAACGGCATCTGACGTCCCAATGGACCGCGCCGACATCGAGCCGAAGTCCCACGCAGGATGACCGTGGAGGATAGCAGACCGCGACCGGCGCGCCCGGCTTCTTGCGCGGGCGCAACCACGGAAACTGATAACTGCCCGTGGTTACTGCGGAAGATAAATAATTTTGATGCGCCCGAAATCGTGTTGGGCTAGCGTCGCCTGTCGCCGTCGCATTCCGGAGTTCCGACAATGGCCAGTTCGCTGAATCCCGTGTCGCCTTCCGCAACTTTCGAAATTGCGCCATTGCGGGCCAAATGGGGCTGGATTCTCGCGCTCGGCATCATCTATGTGGTGGCCGGGTTCATCGCGCTCGGCAGCGTCGTCGCCGCCACCGTCGTCAGCGTGTTCGTGGTCGGCATCATGATGATCGTCGCAGGGATCGCGGAAGTGGTGAACGCCTTCCAGATCAAGACGTGGGGCAAGTTCCTCTTCTGGCTCCTGATCGGCGTGCTTTACATCGTTGCCGGCTTCGTGACGTTCGAGAATCCTCTTCTGGTCGCGGTATTTCTGACCTTCGCGCTCGGATTCAGCCTCGTCATCTCGGGGATCATGCGCATCGTTCTCGCCTTCAGTCTGAAATCGGAACGCTCCTGGGTATGGGTTGCGCTGTCGGGCGTCATCACGCTGCTGCTCGGTCTTCTGGTGCTTGCGCGCTGGCCCGTCTCGAGCCTCTACATTCTGGGCTTGTTTCTAGCGATCGATCTCATCTTCGCCGGCGCCGGCTGGATTGGGCTTGGCCTCGGTTTGCGCGCGGGCGATCGCCTGACGCAGCAAGGTGCGAGAGCGTGATCGCGCCGCACCGGACACGGACTCTATCGGCGTAGCGAGGCACGCATGCGGTGGTTTCATCTGGCAGTCATCGGCTTCTTCGCCATCGTGACCGCGGTCTTCGCGCTCCAGAACCTCGGACAGGTCACAATCTCGTTCCTCGGCACGAACGCGCGCGCGCCGCTCGCTCTCGTCGTCGTCATAATCTATATCCTGGGTGCGTTCACCGGCGGCAGCCTGCTGGCGCTGTTGCGGAAATCTTATGCGGGCGCGAAGAACATATCGAACTAAGGCAAGGACTCGGCGTTGCCGCCGGGACCATACGAAACGTCGGCACACAGTCGAACTTTCGCGTCATCAGGCATGATGCGAAAGACGTTTGTCGTGATAGTGAAATCACGAGATTGCAAGAACGCCGCCGAATTTCCGGGCGCGTGGCCATGATCCGGACATCGGACCGACGATCGATCCCGGCGATCCCGCTCGCAAAGTCCTGAACTGTGTTGTATCGGCAAGCGACGCCAAACCGGGTCGACCAGGGCCCGCAGGTTTTCCACGCGAGAAACAGGCATACCCATGAGCATCCTTGGCATTCTGTGCGCCCTTGGTCTGCTCGTATGGCTCGCCTATCGCGGATGGAGCATCCTTCTGCTTGCGCCGGTGTGTGCGCTGATCGCGGCGCTCCTCGCTCGCGAGCCGCTTCTCGCCAACTGGACCCAGACCTTCATGCGCAACGCGGCGGATTTCGTCGCGCAGTTCTTTCCGATCTTCCTTCTGGGCGCTCTGTTCGGAAAGCTGATGGAGGACAGCGGATCGGTCGAGGCGATCGCCACCTATCTGACGGAAAAACTTGGAACGGAACGCGCGATCATGGCGATCGTGATCGCCGGCGCTTTTGTGACCTACGGCGGTGTCAGCCTATTCGTGGCCTTTTTCGTCCTTGCGCCGATGGGCCATGCGCTGTTTCGCGCCGCGAACATCCCGCATCGCCTGATGCCGGCCGCCATCGCGCTGGGCACCTCGACATTCACGATGTCCGCGATGCCTGGCACGCCGGCGATCCAGAACGCCATTCCGATGCCGTTCTTCAACACCAATCCGTTTGCCGCGCCGGGTCTCGGCATCATAGCGTCGGCGATCATGCTGGGCTTCGGATTGTGGTGGCTCATGGGGGCGGAGGCCCGGGCATGAACCGCCGGCGAAGGCTATTCCTATGTCGACCCCGCCAGCCCGAACGCAGCGGTCAGCGACGATCGTATCCGGGAGCGAGCCGTCGCCGCGCGCGAATTCGATCCGAGCGAAATGCTGCACGGCAAGCGAACCGATGTACTGCCCTCCTTCGGCATCGCCGCTCTCCCGCTTGTCACCGTGGTCGCCGTCAATCTTCTGATGTCCTTCGTCGTGCTCCCGCGTCTTGATGCGTCCTATCTCGGCGAGGAACGCTGGGGAGCGACGTCGCTTGCGGCCGTCGGCGGCGTGTGGTCGGTCATCGTCGCTCTTGCTGTCGCGATCGTGGTGCTCATCGCCACGTCTTTTCGTCGCTTGCCCGGCCTGCGTGAAACCATGGACGCAGGCGTCAACGCCTCGGGCCTGCCGATCCTCAGCGTCGCGAGCCTCGTCGGCTTCGGCGCCGTCGTCGCCGCTTTGCCGGCCTTCGAGGCGGTCAAAACCTGGGTGCTGAATATCGAAGGCGGCCCGCTGGTCTCGCTTGCCATCGCCACGAACATCCTGTCGGCCCTGACCGGATCGGCCTCCGGCGGCCTGACGATCGCGCTCGATGCGCTCGGTCCCACCTATATGGAGATCGCCGCAAAGACCGGCCTCGATCCCGGACTGATGCATCGCGTCGCGGTCATCGGCGCCGGCACGCTGGACAGTCTTCCGCACAATGGTGCGGTGGTTACGCTGCTGGCCGTTTGCGGATCGACACACGGCGACAGCTATCGCGACATCGTGATGGCCGCGATCGTCGGCCCGATCATCGCGCTTGTCGCCGTCATCGCGCTCGGATCGGCGTTCGGTTCGTTCTGACCCTTCTACCGCATACCATCCGCCGTACTGGACGGATCACCCGGTCTGTCGTGCAGAAAGGCGCGCAGCAGGGCCCGCGAATCCGGCGCAGCACGGATTGCGGCCACCAGGGGCTTGTCACGGAACCGGCGCGCGACAAGCGCGAGAAGGTTGAGATGTTCCGCGTGGAATGTCGCCGGTAGCAGGAGCGCGAAGACCAGATCGACAGGCCGGGCGTCCACGGCGTCGAACTCGATCGGCCTTTGCAGGGTCCACAGAAATCCAAGAGGCCGCGAGACTTCCTTGAGCCGAGCATGCGGGACCGCCACGCCCTCCCCCAGGCCTGTCGACCCCAGTTGCTCCCGTCTGTGAAGGGCTTCGACGAGGGCGGCGGCGGGCATGTCGAGAGCGGCTGCAGCGCGGTCGGCGGCCATCTGCAAGAGCGCGGCTTTGCTCGGGATCGCCACATGCGCGAAAACATGTCGCTCGTCCAGCACCTCGGCCAGCTTCATGACGTCCCCGTCGACCTGCGACGGCCCGCGCGTGCATCACGCCCGGGCGCAGGAAGCGCCCAGCTTACGCCAGTTTTGTTCAAACTGTAGTGTTATCGGCGGCGAACCCGCATACCCCCGGTGGACAAGTCACCAATTTTTGCAGGACCGCGACTAGCTGCCGAGCGCGTCGATCCGCAGTCTGGCATCCGCGATGCCGGCCGTCAGCGCACGGGCGTACAGCGCCTTCGCCTGTCCAGGATCGCCGGTGAGCCCCCGCGCGCCTTTCGCGGCGAGAACGTTGGGATCGTAGGTCGACGCGAGAGCGAACGTGGCGCCGGCGTCGCCCGCATCGGCGGCGCGATTCAGCAACAGGCGCGCCGCCGCGAAATCGCCGGCGTCCATGAGCGCCTTGCCGCGCGTGACCATCCGGACGACTTCCTCGGCGGGCAGCGGCAACCTCACGTCGGCCGAGCGGCCCGTCGCCAGCCCCTCGGGCTGCGACAGCGCGGCGACCTGCTGCAGCGTTCCGGCTGCCGGCTTCTCCACTTTCACAGGCGGGGCAAGGGCCACGACCGGTGCATGGACGGTGAAAGCCGGACGGAAGAGCGTGGCCGTCGCGCCGATCGCGAACACGCTCATGGCGAGCGGAATGGTGAGTGCATGAATCCGTTCGGGCATGGAGGAAAGCGCGCTCATTGGCCGGTGTCCCGTGTCCATTGCGTGAGGTCTCCGTAAAGACGCGGATCGGAGGGGGTCGCGGCTGCCCCGGTCGCGACCGAACGACCTTTCGAGCGGTCGAGCGCCTCCTGCGCGGCGCCGAACCGGGTCCAGCCCGGCACGTCCGCCGCAAGGTTCACCTCGCGCCATTTCGGGTGGCGGGCGGGGTCGCGCAGTTCCTCGAACCGCTCGAAGAAGGCATTCGTGAAGCGCGCGACACGCGCCGCGCGGGGCGAACCCGAGGGCGCGTCTATCGTCGCCAGAACCACCGGCACCGCGAGCGTATCGACGGCCAGCCCCGGGGGCACGAGATTTCCGTAGTCCACCGGCGCGATCTTGGCGGGCAGATAGAGATCCTGCAGCGCGTCGGCGTAAGGCAGCGGAAGCAGCTTGAAATGCCCGTCTCCGGCGAATTCCTGCAAGGCCTTGACGGGCCGGCCGGCAACGAGCACGTCGGCGGTCAGTTCGCCCGCGGCCAGCCTGGCAAGCGCGGTCGGCTGATCGAGATGGACGATCAGCGGCGTGATACCAAGCCGGTCGAAGATCAGTTCCGCCGTCTGGGCATTGGCCGAACCCTCGGGCCCGACATTCACCTTCTTGCCCGCGAGATCGCTGACGCTGTTGATGTCGCGTCGCGCGATGACGTGAACCTCCTCGTTGTAGAGGCGCGCCACATAGGCAACGCGAGCCGCCATCGCGGGCCGCTCGGCCTCGGGCAGGGTCGCCAGGAGGTCGGCGTGAAGAAACGCAAGATCGGCCTTGTCGGCCTTGCCGAGCGCGATCGCATCGGCCAGCGAGCTCCGCGTCATCAGCGGCAGAATCCGCAGATCGGGGCTGTCGAGAACCGCCGACAGATCGGAGGATATGCGCGCCGACGTCGAAGTCAGGCCGCCTGCGGCGACCGGAACGAGCGCCTGGCCCGCCAGGATCGCCGGAGCGGCAGCGACAGCCGGCGGAGCGGCGGGCAGGAACCGCGCCGGCGCGGCCCCCCCCGGTGCGGG
>ERZ500994.456-NODE-456-length-12436-cov-5.744205_pt1 | contig 12436 bp, 9 predicted proteins | sample MGYA00248878_ERZ500994 | MGnify/ENA primary metagenome ERZ500994 (study PRJEB25958, sample SAMN03398533) | human skin metagenome | study: EMG produced TPA metagenomics assembly of the Human Skin Microbiome Metagenome (human skin metagenome) data set. | reverse complement strand
CCCGAGCCCGCGCTGCAGCAGTTGTTGGACAGCGTCATCGAGCGGATGGCGGGCGTGGTGTCCTCGCAAGGCGCAAAATACGTCATGCTGAACGCCCCGCGCTCGGCGCTGGACGAGATCACCGCCATCCTGCCCGGCGCAGGCTCGCCCACCGTCATGCCCTTGATGGGTCGCGACGATGCGGTCGCCGTCCACGCCGTCTGTCAGGAGGCGGTCTTCTGGGAAACGCTTGAAAAGCTGAAGGCCGCCGGCGCCTCGGCCATCCTGGTCCTGCCGATCGAGAAGATGATGTGATGAAACGCATCGACTGGTCTTCCCTCGATGCGGCCGGCAAGACGGCCGCCCTGGCCCGCCCGGCCCAACGCACCGCCGGCGACGTGACCGAGGTGTTCGGGCTTGCGAGCCACCGCGACCGCGCCGATTTCGAGGGGCTGACCGTCCCCACCGCGACGACCGCCAGCCTGCGCTTTGCCTCGGGCACCATCGCGAACCTTGCCGCGACCTGCCTTCTGCGCTGGAACCACCGCGTCGGCCTGCATGTGTTCGCGGACGCGCTGGCGATGGAAATCACCGACCACGACATCATGATCGACACCGGCCACGGCCGCCCGGTCCGCCATGCCGAAGGCGACCCCGTCTGGCGCGAGGACCGCGACTTCGTGGACGCGGTGCAGGGTAAGGAAAACCGCATCCGCTGCCCCTATGCCGAGGCGCTGGAAACCCACCGCGTCGCGCTCGCCGTGTCGAAATCGGCCGCGACCGGCGCCCTCGTGAAGATGGAGGTGCTGCGGTCCAACCCGCAGCCCTTTTTTCGTGAAGCCGCTTCGGCGGACACCGGCGCTGCCGTATCAGCATAGGCACATCCGCAGCCTGGGGATCGAACGCGAGAACGAGCCCTATTTCTTCGGCTATGACGAAGGCCCGGCCGGCGAAGGCCAGGTGCGGCTGGACCTGATGTACACCGGCCTGTCCGCAGGGACCGAACTCACGTTCATGAAGGGGACCAACCCGTATCTTCATTCCCGCTGGGACGAGGGTCAGGGCGTGTTCATCCCGGGCGAGCCGTCGGCGCGCTTTCCGGTCAACTTCCTCGGCTACATGGAGGTCGGGCGAGTCATCGACAGCCGCGCCCACGGCTTTGCCAACGGCGACGCGGTGGCCACGACATTCGGCCACAAGACCGGCCACACCGCCGATCCCGGCCGCGACCTGCTTTTGAAGATGCCCGACGGGATCGACCCGATGCTGGGGATCTTCGTCGCGCAGATGGGGCCGATCGCGGCGAACGGGCTCCTGCACGCCGACGCCGACCAGTTCGGGGCGTCGGTGCCCTATCTCGGCGCGGGAGTCGAGGGGCGGCCGGTCCTCGTCTGGGGCGGCGGGACGGTGGGGCTGTTCTGCGCGCTGTTTGCGCGGCAGGGCGGCGCGTCGGAAATCGTCGTCGTGGACCCCTCGCCCTGGCGGCAGGACCTGGCCCGGCGCATGGGCTTCGACGCCATGGGCGAGGACGAGGCGTGGCGCCATGCCAAGTCGCGCTGGCACCACAAGGCGGGCGGGCGCGGCGCGGAATACGTGTTCCAGACCCGCGCGCGGTCCGACAGCCTGAACCTCGCGCTCCGCGCTTTGCGGCCGCAGGGCACGATCATCGACCTTGCCTTCTACCAGGGCGGCATGGACGGCGCGCGGCTGGGGGAGGAGTTCCACCACAACGGCCTGTCCGTCCGCTGCGCGCAGATCAACCGGATGCCGCGGCAGCTGGCGCATGCCTGGGACCAGCGCCGGCTGGCGCAGGAAACCCTGCATCTGCTGGCCGACGAGGGCGACCTGATCCGCGAACACATGATTACCCACGTCGTGCCCTACGACGACGCGCCGGGCTTCCTGCGCCATCTCGTGAAGGACCGGCCCGAGTTCCTGCAGATCGTGTTCGCGCATGAATGAGCCGCGTCCGATGACCGAAACCGGAGCGGCGGCCGTCACCGCCGCCCCGGAAACCCTGGCCGTCCGCGAGCTTTCCGACCGCGAGCGCGAGGACGCGCGCGTCGCCGAGGCGCTGGGGTCGGGACATATTCCCGAGCCGCATCCCGACGCCGGCAAGATCCGCATCCTGTGGGTCTTTGCCTGGCTCGTGGTCGGCGGCGAGGAAACCGAGGTGCGGCTTCTGGCCCGCACGCTCGACCGGACAAAGTATCGGATCGACGTGATCCCCTGCTTCCGCCGCGAGGGGATGCCGGATCAAAGCCACGAGCAGCTGCGCGCGCTCGGCGTCAACGTGGACACGACGGCCTATGCGCTCGGATTCGACGAAACGGTGGACTACCTGCGCCGCAAGATCAGCGGCGCCGACGTCGTCATCTCGTCGCAGGACGTGGCCGACATCTATCCGGCGCTGGAACGCCTGAAGCTGCGCCCGCCGCTGATCGAGCATGGCGGGCTGGTCAGCGAGGCGCTGGCCGGGCCGAAGCACCACACCGCCCGCTATGTCGGCGTCTGCGACAGCATCCGCGCGGCGGCGGCGGGGCGGATGCCCGACCGGCCGCAGCACGCGCTTGAAATCCCGTCGATGGTGGACCTGGCGGAGTTCGATCTCGCCCGCCGCGCGCCGATGCGCGCCGCGCTGGGGATCGCGGACGATCAGGTCCTGTTCGGCTGGGTCGGACGGCTTGACCGCAAGAAGCGGGTCGAGGATTTCATCCGCGCCGCCGCGGGGGTCGCCGGGGCCGAGCCGAAGGCGCGCTTCGTCGTCGTCGGCGGCCCCGACGCCTTCATGCCGGAATACCGCGACGAGCTGCACCGGCTGGCGCGCGAGCTTGGCCTTGACGGCCGCTTGCAGTTCACCGGCGACCGCAAGGACGTGCCGGACCTTCTGGCGGCGATGGACGGGTTCTGCTGGCTTTCGCGCGGCGAGGGGATGCCGCATGTGATCGCCGAAGCGGGCGCGGCCGGGCTGCCCGTCATCGCCACCCCCGACAACGGCGCGCTGCAGCAGATCCGCGACGGCGAGACCGGGATCTTCGTGCCGCACGAAAGCCCCGACGCGGTCGCCGCCGCCATGCTGCGGCTGGCCCGCGACCCGGCGCTGCGGACGCGCATGGGCCACGCGCTGCGCGCCCATGTCAAGGCGACCTACTCTGCCGAGGTCGTGGTTCCGCAATGGGAACGGCTGATCGCCGAGGTGCTGGCCGAAAGCCCCGCCGCCCCGCCACCCGCGACCTTCGACAGCTTCGTGCTGGGCGGCTGGGAAAGCTCCACCCACCGGCTGCGCCACGGGCCCCGGCTCGACGTGCTGGCATCGACCGGCCACGACAGCCACGCCGCGCAGGACTATCGCCAGTTGCAGGCCCTGGGCATCCGCGCCTGCCGCGACGCCGCCCGCTGGCACCTGATCGAGCGAGAGCCGGGGCGCTACGACTTTTCAAGCCTGACGCCGATGATCGAGGCGGCGCGCGACAGCGGCACGCAGGTGATCTGGGACCTGCTGCATTACGGCTGGCCGGACGATCTGGACATCTGGTCCGCCGACTTCGTGAAACGCTTCGCCGCCTTCGCCGGCGCGGTGGGCAGGCACCTGCGCGGCCTGACGGACGCCGTGCCGTTCTGGTGCCCGGTGAACGAGGTCAGCTTCTTCGCCTGGGCGGGGGGCGACGCCCGCTATCTCAACCCCCATGCCGCCGGTCGCGGGTACGAGCTGAAGGTCCAGCTTGCCCGCGCCTATCTCGCCGCCGTGGACGAACTGCGCGCCATCGACCCCCGCGCGCGCTTCATCATGGCCGAGCCGCTGATCGCCATCCACCACGCGGCCTGGACCGGCCGTCCCTTGTGGGAAGCGCAGGGCTGGCACGACGCGCAGTTCCAGGCGTTCGAGCTGGTGAGCGGACGGATGTGGCCGCAGATCGGCGGCAACCCGGACGCCTTGGACATCGTCGGCGTCAACTACTACTTCAACAACCAGTGGATCCACGGCGGCAAGCCGATCGACGTGGACGACGTCATCTACCGCCCCCTTTCGGACCTGCTGGTCGAGGTCGCGGCGCGCTACGACCGCCCGCTGATGCTGGCCGAAACGGGGACCGAGGGGCCGCGCCGGGCAAGCTGGTTTGACTATGTCGCGGACGAGGTCGCGCGAGCGCGTCGCCGCGGCGCGCGGGTCGAGGGGATCTGCCTTTATCCGATCGCCAACCATCCCGGCTGGGACGACGACCGGCTGTGCCCGAACGGCCTTCTGGGCCACGACCCCACATCCGGCGTGCGCGAGGTCCATGACCCCCTCGCCGCCGCCATCGCCCGGCGCATCCGCTGAGCCAGGGCGGCGCGGCGGCTGAGACCGGCCGCCGCGCGGCCGATCTTGCTTCAAGTTAGGTGAACCCCCCGCGCCGCGCTCGCGTTGATCCAGATCAATCGCGACCACGAGGACGAGCCGATGCCCGACAAGCAGGACCTGAATGCCGCGCTTGGCCCGGCAGGCGGCTGGGGATCGGTCAAAAGCCTGACGAAGCAGTTCGGCAACGCGGTGTCCGGACCCGTTACCGCGACGATCATGCGAAACCAGAACAAGCCCGGCGGCTTCGCCTGCGTCAGCTGCGCCTGGGCCAAGCCCGCAAAGCCCCACCCGTTCGAGTTCTGCGAGAACGGCGCCAAGGCGACGCTATGGGAACTGACCGACGCCCGCGCCGACGCCGCCTTCTTCGATGGCCACCCCCTGTCCGAGCTGCTGACGTGGAGCGACCATGACCTGGAACGCGCGGGTCGCCTGACCGTGCCGCTGCGCGTCGATCCCGACGCGGACCGGCTTGTCCCCTCGACCTGGGACGAGGCGTTCGCAGATATCGGCCAGGCCATGCGGGCGCTGTCGGACGATCCGCAGTCGGCGATCTTCTACGCCTCGGGCCGCGCCTCGCTCGAGGCGTCGTACATGTGGCAGCTGATGGCGCGGCTTTACGGGTCCAGCAACCTGCCCGACAGCGCCAACATGTGCCACGAAAGCACGTCCATCGGCCTGAAGGAATCCGTGGGAACGCCCGTGGGCAGCGTCCGGCTTGAGGATTTCGAGCTGACGGACTGCATCTTCGCGGTGGGCCAGAACGTCGGATCGAACAGCCCGCGCATGATGCATCCGCTGCAACAGGCGCGCCAGCGTGGGGTGCCGGTCATCGTCATCAACCCGATGCGGGAACGCGGCTGGGAAGAGTTCGTGAACCCGCAGAACCCGGTCCAGATGATGACCCGGCGGGCGACGAAGATGAGCTCGCTCTACCTTCAGCCGCTGCCGGGCGGCGACATCGCGGCGCTGGCCGGGATCGCCAAGGCCGTGTTCGAGCGCAGCGACGCCGCCGAGGTCATCGACCGCGACTTCATCACCGAACACACGCACGGCTTCGACGGCTATGCCGACTGGATCAAGCAGCAATCCTGGGACGAGCTGGAACGCGAAAGCGGCCTGACGCGCCGGCAGATGCAGGACGCGGGCGACATCTTCGCCCGATCGAGCCGCGTGATGGGCATCTACGGCATGGGCATCACCCAGCACCGGCTCGGGGTACAGGCGGTGCAGATGCTGATGAACCTGCTGCTGGTGGGTGGCCATATCGGCCGCCCCGGCGCGGGCATCTGCCCGGTGCGCGGCCATTCCAACGTGCAGGGGCAGCGCACCGTGGGGGTGTCGTCCCGCCCCGAACAGGTGCCGCTGGACCGGATCGGCGCGCGCTACGGCTTCCAGCCGTCGCGAGAGGAAGGCTACGACATCGCTGATGGCTGCGAGGGGATCGTCTCGGGTCGCGTGAAGGCGATGCTGATGCTGGGCGGGAACATCCTGCGCGCGGTCCCGGACTCGGTGCCGGTGGAAACCGCGTGGAAGACCCTGGACGTGACGGTGAACGTCGCGACCAAGCTGAACCGCACCCACCTGATCGCCGGCAAGTGCGCCTGGGTCCTGCCCTGCCTCGGCCGGATAGAGAACGACGTGCAGGCCACCGGCAAGCAGGTCGTGACGATGGAGGACAGCACGGCCCGCGTCCACGCCTCGCACGGGCAAAAGGCGCCGGCGGCACCGAACCTGATGTCGGAACCCGCGATCATCGCGCGGCTGGCAAGGGAGATCCTGCAGCCGAACCCGCATGTGGACTGGGACGGCTGGGCCGGGGACTACGCCTTGGTGCGGGCCGAGATCGAGGCGATCTGGCCCGACGTCTTCCGTGATTACGAGACGCGGAAGGACGAGCCGGGCGGGTTCTCCAACCCGCTGCCCTCGCGCGAGCGCAAGTGGGAAACCAAGACCGGCCTTGCCAACTTCATCCTGCCCGACGCGCTGGACGCGACCTATGCCGGCCACGACGAGGGCGTGTTCAGGCTGATGACGCTGCGCAGCAACGACCAGTTCAACACCACGGTCTATGGCTACAACGACCGCTTTCGCGGCGTGAAGGGCGCGCGCGACATCCTGTTCATGGGACCGGACGACATGGCGCGGCTGTCGCTGAAGCTGGGCGACCGGGTGGAGGTCGAGACGGTTGCGGATGACGGCCGCGACCGGCGGCTGGGGCCGTTGCAGGTGGTCGAACACCCGCTGCCCAAGGGCGCGGTCGGCGCGTATTTCCCCGAGGCGAACGTGCTGATGCCGCTGCACCACCAGGCGAAGGGCAGCAAGACCCCGGCCTACAAGGCGATCCCGGTCAGGATCGTGCCGGTTCGGGCGGGGGCGTGACGCAAGGCGCGCGGGCGATCCCGTCGCGCCCCGCGCCGCCTGTGCCTGCTGCGATGCCACTGGATGGCTGAGCCTCGGCCCAGCCGCTCGCACGCATCAGCCGAGCGAATATCCAGTGCCGCGCACCGTGCGGACCGGATTGTCGCCGCCGTTCGACATCAGCGCCTTGCGCAGGCGGCCCACATGCACGTCGATCGTGCGCGTGTCGACGTAGATGTCGCGCCCCCAGACACGGTCCAGCAGTTGCTCGCGGGTCCAGACCCGGCCCGGCTTTTCCATCAGCGTGCTGAGCAGCCGGAACTCGGTCGGGCCGAGATGCAGCGCGCGTCCGTCGCGGAACACACGATGCTCGCCCGCGTCCAGGATGATGTCCTCGAACGCCAGCCGTTCGCCCATCGTGGCGGGCCGGGTGCGGCGCAGCTGCGTGCGCAGGCGCGCCATCAACTCGACCACCGAATAGGGCTTGACCACATAGTCGTCGGCGCCGGTTTCCAGCCCGCGCACGCGGTCGCCTTCCTCGGACCGGGCCGACAGCATGATGATCGGGATCTGCCGGGTCTCGGGGTCGGCCTTGACGCGCCGGCACACCTCGATGCCCGACACGTTCGGCAGCATCCAGTCGAGCACGATCAGGTCGGGGGTTTCTTCCCGCACCAGCAACAGGGCCTCGTCGCCATTCTCGGCGATCAGGACCTGGAACCCTTCGGATTCAAGATTGTACTTCAGGACTTCGCGCTGCGCGCCTTCGTCCTCGACCACCAGCACGCACGGCTGCTGCCGAGATGTCATGCGTTAATCCTCGCTTTCGGAAAGCCCCGCGCGGCTGACGCTGTCACGCTTGGGACGGGATTCATCCGGAAGCGCGCCCGACACCAGATAGATCACCTGCTCGGCAATCGAGGTGGCGTGGTCGCCCATCCGTTCAATGTTCTTGGCAATGAAATGCAGATGCATGCAGGCGGTGATGTTGCGCGGGTCTTCCATCATGTGCGTGAGGAATTCGCGGAAGAGCGCGTTGTACATCTGGTCGACTTCAAGATCGCGGGCCCGCACGTCGGTGGCCAGCGCCTCGTCGCGGTGGACATAGCTGTCCAGCGCGTCCTTCATCATCTTCTCGACCGTGGACGACATCCGCCGCAGCGCCATGCCGGCGCCGTCGATGGCCGGCAGATGCGACAGCACATGGGTGCGCTTGGCGATGTTCTTGGCGTAGTCGCCCACCCGCTCGAGGCTGCCCGAGATCTTGATGACGGTCAGCACCACCCGCAGGTCGGTGGCGTTCGGGGCGCGCAGCGCGATCACCCGTGCGGCTTCCTCGTTGATCTGCTGCTCGAGCGCGTCGATGGCGCGGACCAGTGCCGCGCGTTCGTCCGGGGTCATCGCGCCCAGGATCGCCTCGGACCGCGCCTCGACCGACGCAAGCGCCGCGCGGAACAGCGCCTCGCCCGCGTCCGTGATGCGGTAGTTGCGCTGCCGGCGGTCCGATCCCAGCACGGTGCGGGTAATCAGCCCCTTGTCCTCGAGCCGCCCGGCGGCGCGGCTGACCTGAACCTTGTCGAGCGAGGTGCGCTTGGACAGCGACAGCGAACTGACCCCGCCCGACCCCTCCAGCAGGAACAGGAAGCGCCATTCCTCGCGGCTGAGCCCGTGATCGCCGCCATAGACGGCGGCAAGCTGGCGCGAGAACGCATCGGCCGTGACCGCGAGGCGATAGGGAAAGAAGTCCTCGATCTGCATCCACGCCCCCGTCAGGAAGTCCTTATGCCACCCCCTGCCGCCTCGCCCGCCGCCTTGGCCCGGTCGGGGTGGGCCGCAACCATTCGCTCGTCCGCCGCCGCGCTTTCGGCGATCCGCGACAGGTTGGGCCAGCCGTCGATCGGCACGCCCCAGCGGGCGGCGTTGTAAAGCTGCGGCACCACGGCGCAATCCGCAAGCCCGGGATCGTCGCCCATCGCGAAGCGGCCGCCCGGCGCCCGGTCCAGCAACCGTTCGACGGCAGCAAGGCCGCTGGCGATGTTGTCGGTGTTCCACCGCGCCCGCGCCTCGGCGCCCGCCAGCGCCTCGACCCGGTTCAGCACCCGCAGGTTCGACAGCGGATGGATCTCGCAGGCGATGGCCAGCACGATCGCGCGGGCCGTGGCGCGCGCGGCGGGATCGTCGGGAAGCAGCGGCGGCGTGGGCCGCGTCTCGTCCAGATAGGCGATGATGGCCAGCGACTGGGTCAGCGCCAGCCCGTCGATCTCAAGCACCGGGACCAGCCCCTGCGGGTTCAGCCGCAGGTGGCCGTCGCCGCGCTGCGCGCCCTGCGTCAGGTCCACCGCGACGGTGTCGTAGTCGATCCCTTTCAGCGCCAGCGCCAGCCTGACGCGGTAGGCGGCGGACGAGCGGTGATAGTCGTGCAGGACCGGCCGGACCACGGTCACGCCCTCGCGGGCAGGATCCTGCCCGAGCAGGGGCCAAAGCCGATCCGGTAGCCCGGCCCTTCGGCAAAGCCGTAAAGCGCGACCGTGTCGCCGTCCTGGATGAAGGTCCGGGGCTCGCCGTTGACGGTGACGGGTTCCTTGCCGCCGGCGGTCATTTCCAGAAGCGCCCCCGTCTGGCCTCGCACGGGGCCCGAGATGGTGCCGGTCCCCAGCAGGTCGCCCACCCGCATCGGGCAGCCGCTTTCGGTGTGGTGCGCCAGCTGCTGCGCCGACGAATAATACATCACGTTGTAGTTCGTCCGCGCCATGTCCTGCCCGTTCATGGTCCAGCCGACCGTCAGGTCGAAGAAGCCGGGCCGTTTCTCGTGCAGATAAGGCAGCAGCGGGTTGTCGCGGGTGGCGCCGTTGCAGCGGAACGGTTCCAGCGCGGCGACGGTGACGATCCACGGGCTGATCGTGGTCCCCAGCGCCTTGGCCTGGAACGGACCCAGAGGCTGGTATTCCCACGCCTGGATGTCGCGCGCCGACCAGTCGTTCAGAAGGACGTAGCCGAAGATCGCGCGCTCGGCCGCCTCGACGCTCAGCCGCTCGCCCATCGGGGTGTCGGCGCCGACGATCGCGCCCAGTTCCAGTTCCAGGTCGAGCCGGCGGCAGGCGGTCCATTCGGGGCCGTTCTCGCCCTTCACCTGCCCCATCGGGCGGACGATGTCGGTGCCCGACACGACGACCGACGACGCGCGCCCGTTATAGCCGATGGGCATGTGGGTCCATTGAGGCGGCAGCGCGTTTTCCGGGCCGCGGAACAGGACGCCCACGTTGTAGGCGTGGTTTTTCGAGGCGTAGAAGTCGGTGAACTCCGCCACCCGGATCGGCAGGTGCAGCGTCGCGTCGGCCATCGCCACGGTGGGCAGGTCGCGGTCGCCGCCTTCGGCCAGCAGTTCGGTCAGCCGCGCCCGCACCCGGTCCCATGCGGGGCGGCCCAGCGCGATGAAGTCGTTGAGGACGGGGGCGGAAAACGTGCCGCCCGCGTCCAGCTTGCCCGCCTGTTCCACCGCCGCCAGATCCACGATCCGGTCGCCGATCGCGACCCCGCAGCGGGGCGCGCCGCCGCCGATGGAGAACACGCCGTAGGGCAGGTTCTGCAGCGGAAAGTCGGTGCCGGGGTCGTTCGCGCTGTCGATCCAGCTGGTCGGGGCGCCGGTCGTCGGGGTTTCGGTCGTCAGGGTTTCGGTCGTCCGGCTATCGGGCATCCGGGTATCGGGCATCGGTCGGTCCTTCGTGGTCGCTAGGGCGGCGCGGCGGCCACCCCTTATTTCGTGCCGGGCGTGCCGTCGAACTTCTTTTCCAGGCTCTGCCAGCAATCGACATAGTCGTCCTGCAGCGGCATCTCGGTCGCGGCCCATTTCGTGAGCATCTGGGGGAAACGGGTCTCGAACATGAACTGCATCGTTTCGACCTGCCGCGCGGGCACCATCGGCTCGGTCGAGCCGTGCTCGAAGGCGTTCCGGTCGGGGCCGTGCGGCAGCATCATGTTGTGCAGGCTGACGCCGCCCGGGACGAACCCCTTGGGCTTGGCGTCGTAGATGCCGTGGATGTTGCCCATCAGTTCGGACATGACGTTCTTGTGGTACCAGGGCGGGCGGAACGAATGTTCGGCCACTAGCCAGCGGTCGCGGAACAGCACGAAGTCGATGTTGGCGGTGCCGGGCAGGCCCGAGGGCGCGGTCAGCACGGTAAAGATCGACGGGTCCGGGTGGTCGAACAGAATCGCGCCGACCGGCGAATAGGCGCGCAGGTCGTACTTGTAGGCGGCGTAGTTGCCGTGCCACGCCACCACGTCCAGCGGGCTGTGGTCGATGAACGTCTGGTGGAACTCGCCGCACCACTTGATGACGACGCGGGACCGCGCCTCGCGGTCCTCGAACGCGGCGACCGGGCACTTGAAGTCGCGCGGGTTGGCCAGGCAGTTGGCGCCGATCGGGCCGCGGCCCGGCATCTCGAACATCTGGCCGTAGTTTTCGCAGACGAAGCCGCGTGCGGGGCCCTCGACCAGTTCCACGCGGTAGACGAGGCCGCGCGGAATGATCGCGATTTCCTGCGGCTCGAGGTCGATCACGCCAAGCTCGGTGCAGAAACGCAGCCGCCCTTCCTGCGGGACGACCAGCAGCTCGCTGTCGGCGGAATAGAAGTATTCGTCCCGCATCGACTGCGACACCAGATAGACGTGGCTCGCCATGCCGACCTGCGTGTGGACGTCGCCCGCAGTGGTGACGGTCCGCATGCCGGTGATCCAGGTCAGCGGTTCGCTGGAATGGGGCACCGGATCCCAGCGGTACTGGCCAAGGCTCGTGACGCCCGGCAGGACGTTCGGCGCGGTCTTCCAGTGCGGCACCTCGATCGGGGCGAAGCGGCCCACGTGCTTGACCGAGGGGCGGATGCGGTAGCACCAGGTCCGTTCCGGCATGTGGGCGGTGAAGGCGGTGCCCGACAGCTGCTCGGCATAAAGGCCGTAGTTCACCTTTTGCGGGCTGTTCTGGCCCTGGGGCAGGGCGCCGGGCAGCGCCTCTGTCTCGAAGTCGTTGCCGAAGCCCGGCATGTAGCCCGGGGTGGTGCCCTTGCCGTTCCGGTCCTGGGTCATCCCGTCGGGCAGCGCCTGCGGGGGCCGGGACATCACGCTTCCATCCTGCATCTTCGTCGTCCTTTCGCCATGGGTGTGGCGCGGCGGGCGCAGGGCGTTGTGGCGATAGAGCAGGTGAGGCGTATCGGGCAGAGCCTGCTGCACCGCCAGCGCCTGCTTCACCTGCTGATGATGCTCGATCACATCGGGCCGAAAGGCGCGCAACCGCTCGATAAGTGTCGGCATGCGGATGCGCCCCGCCGGCAGTGCATCGACGGCCGTCGAAACGCCGTCGTCCGCGCCCTGACAGCAGAAGATGCGCGTCTCGCCGCCCTGATCGACGCCCGCCATCGTCCGCACCACCGTCTCCATCGAGTTCGGCTGGGCTTCGGAAAACAGGCAGCCGGGAGGGAGCAGGATGGCGGTGCGCAACGGTCGGCATCCGGTGGAAAGGACGGCGCGACCTATAGACGGTTCGTGGCGGAACGGCGACGGCGCCGCTTGGTCAGCCCTTGCGCCGCGCCCGCAGCCTCAACCGCATCGGCTCGCGGCTGCGCAGGGTGATCTGGTGAACTGGGCGAGGTTCCACCGTCGTCAGAGCCTCGACATCGGCGACGCGAAGGATGGCGGCGAGCGCGATCATCGCCTCCTGCAGGGCGAAGGCGGCGCCGATGCAGACGCGGGGTCCGGCGCTGA
>ERZ500994.455-NODE-455-length-12437-cov-4.646099_pt1 | contig 12437 bp, 11 predicted proteins | sample MGYA00248878_ERZ500994 | MGnify/ENA primary metagenome ERZ500994 (study PRJEB25958, sample SAMN03398533) | human skin metagenome | study: EMG produced TPA metagenomics assembly of the Human Skin Microbiome Metagenome (human skin metagenome) data set. | reverse complement strand
TACGCCTGCAGGGCGAGGGCAAGGTCGTCGCCATGGTCGGCGACGGGGTGAACGACGCCCCCGCGCTCGCCGCCGCCGATGTCGGCATCGCCATGGGCACGGGCACCGATGTCGCGATCGAAAGCGCCGGAATGACGCTCACGCATGGCGATCTGTCCGCCATGGTGCGTGCGCGCCGGCTCGCAAAGGCGACCATGGCGAATATCCGCCAGAACCTGTTCTTCTCCTTCCTGTTCAACGGCATCGGCCTGCCGGTCGCGGCCGGCGTACTCTATCCGGTGGCGGGGATCCTGCTGTCGCCGATGTTCGCGGGCGTGGCGATGGCCCTGTCCTCGCTGTTCGTGGTCACGAACGCGCTGCGGCTCAATCGCGTGAAACTGTAACCCCGCCCTTGGCCTGTCGACGCGACGGGAGCAATCTGGCGGGGCGCCACGTCGCGGCAATGGATGCGCGCCGCACAAGGAGGCATGCTGATGTCCGGTTCTCTTGAACTCTCGCGTCGCAACGGTCTTTTGCTTCTCGGTGTGACGCTCGCCGCGAATGCGCTGCCGTCCGCGCCTGCCGGAGCGCAGGAGAAGGTCAAGCCCGGCGAGACGGATGTCTTGATCGTCGTCGATGTGCAGAACGATTTTCTGCCGGGCGGCGCGCTCGCCGTGACGAGCGGCGATGCCGTGATCGCGCCGATCAATGCGCTCGGCAAGAAGTTCGCGCATATCGTGCTGACGCAGGACTGGCACACGCCCGGCCATATTTCCTTCGCCTCCAGCCACACGGGCCGAAAGCCCTTCGAGCTGACGAAAGTCGCTTACGGCGATCAGGTTCTGTGGCCGGACCATTGCGTGCAGGGCACGCGCGGCGCGGCGCTTGCGGACGGGCTCGATCTGCCAAAGGCCGAGCTGATCATCCGCAAGGGATTCCATCAGGACGTCGACAGCTATTCGGCTTTCATCGAGGGCGACCAGAAGACGTCCACGGGGCTCGCCGGTTATCTGCGTGCGCGCGGGATGAAGCGCGTCTTCGTCTGCGGCCTCGCCACCGATTATTGCGTCGGCTGGACGGCAATGGACGCGCGCAAGGAAGGCTTCGACGCCGTCGTCATCGAGGATGCGAGCCGCGCCATCGATCTCAACGGCTCCCTCGATGCCGCATGGAAGGCGATGGCGGCGGCGGGCGTGACACGCGTCACGACGGCGGCGTTCGCGTGAGCGTCACCGCATGACTTGTCATTCCCGCGAAAGCGGGAATCCACGCCTCGCGCTTCCCCGACGCCCGCCTGCGCGGGCATGACAGGCCTGGCTAGATGACCTCGATCGTGACATGCCGCGCGAGACGCGGCAGCAGCCGTCGCATCGCCGCGCGGGTGAGCGCCACGCAGCCCTCGGTCCCTTTGCCGGGATCGTCGTTGATGTGGAAGAAGATCGCGCTGCCCCGGCCACGGATACGCGGCCGCATGTTCCAGTCGAGAACGCCGACCATGGCGTATTTCCCGTCCGTGCGGGCCATGCTCTCGTGGCCGGCGGTCGCCGGCAGACGCACCGGACGATTGTAGGCGGGCGCGGCGGGATCGTCGCACCAGCCGACGGCGGGCGTGATCGTCTTCGGCACGCCGTGCGGGCATGGCAGCCGGCGGGGGCCGGGCGGCGCATACCAGCCGACCACGGTCATGCGCCCGCGCGGCGTCGAGTGGTCGCCCTCGCGCTTGGTGCGCGTCGCGCCGGCCTTGCCGATCGTGCAGGGCACCGCCGTCGCGCCGGCGACCATCACCGCCCCGTGCGATCCGCGACGCGAAAACACCCGCAGCCGTGAAATCCCGCGCCGGTCACGCTTTGACGGGTTCAGACCGACCTCCTAACTTCGGCGCGGACAAAGAGATTCCCGCCGCCCCGGAGGGTGGCGCGACCGGGGGTATGATGTCGCAACGGCGCAAGATCCTGATCGTGGACGACGAGGAGGATATTCGCAGCGCGCTCGTCGAACAATTCGCGCTGCATCCGGAATTCGCCGTCGCCGAAGCGCCGAACGGCAAGATCGCGCTCGCGAAGCTGAAGGAGGATCGTCCCGACCTTCTGCTGCTCGACGTCGGCCTGCCCGATGGCGACGGGCGGAACGTCGCCCGCAACGCGCGTATCGAGGGGTTCGACGGGCCGATCATCTTCCTCAGCGCCCACGCGACCGACGAGGACGCCATCGCCGGCCTCGATTCCGGCGCGAACGATTACGTCACGAAGCCCTTCCGCTTCGCGGTGCTGCTTGCGCGCGTGCGCGCCCATCTGCGCCAGCGCGATTCCAGCGACGACGCGACGATCACGATCAGCGGCTACACATTCCACCCGCGCTCGAAACAGCTCATCACGCCGAAGGGCGCAAAGCTGCGCCTGACGGAAAAGGAGACCGCGATCCTGCGCTATCTCCACCGCGCCGCGCCGTCGGTCGTACGCCGCGACACGCTGCTGCGCGAAGTGTGGGGCTACAACGCCAATGTCACGACCCACACGCTTGAGACGCACATCTACCGCCTGCGGCAGAAGATCGAGCCCGACACCGAGCGCGCCAGCCTGCTGGTGACGGAGGACGGCGGCTACCGGCTGATGGTGTAGCTACGCCGTTTCGCCCCGCGCGGCGGCCAGTTCCTGCCGCGCGGCATTCGCCAGCATCACGCCGTCCGTCGAGACCGAGCAGATGTGGAACCCGCGCCCGGCCATTTCGTGCGCGCGCTTGCCGGTCATGCAGAACAGGCTCGCGATCTTTCCGTGCTTGCGGCAGGCGGCGGCGACCTTGTCGAGCGCCTTGTCGACGCTCGCGTGGCCGGCATCGACGACCGCGCCGTCGGTGAGGCCGATGGACAAGTCCGACGGGCCGATGAAGACGCCATCGAGACCGGGCACGGCGAGAATGTCGTCGAGCGCCTCGAGCGCGCGTTTCGTCTCGACCATGGCGAGCACGATATGGAGATCGTTCGCGGCCTTGAAATAAGCTCCTGGCTCGAGGCCGCTCCAGGCGAGCGCGCGCCCCGGTCCCCAGCTGCGCTCGCCGACCGGCGAGAACTTGCAGAAACCGACCAGATTCTTCGCGTCGGAGACGCTGTTGATCATCGGCGCGACGATCGCCGCCGCTCCGGCGTCGAGAAGTTTTGAGGCGGTCGCGAATTCGCCCACAGGAATGCGCACGAAGGCCGGGCGACCCCGGGCCGCCAGATGCGCGACGCCGCGCGCGGCGGCGTGAAAATCCAGCGTGCCGTGCTGCATGTCGAGCAACACCGACTCGAAGCCGCCGTTCAGGATCGCTTCCGGCACGAAGGGATCGAACGAGCCGCACCAGCCGAGAAAGAGCGGATCGCCACCGCGCGCGCGTTGCGCGAGTGCGGCAAGGGGTGTGTTGGACAAGACGGTTTTCCTCCCGGCGGCTTCGCTGCGCCTGTTGCGCCGAGCTATGCCCGTGCACCGGCTTTCGTCAAATGCGGATCACGTCCGGCGCACCGGCGCCAGCGCCGGCTCCGCCAGTTGCGGCAGCGGACGCGCCGCGGCGCGGCGCACGGTGATCGGCCGGTAGAGCTGCTTGCTCGCCTCGACCAGCACCACCCCCGCGCCGGGCAGATGAAGTTTGTCGCCGACGCGCTCGATGGCCGGCGCGATGCGCAACATCAGCCGGTTCGCGAAGGGCGGCGCGTAGAGGGCTTCGTCCCAGAAGGTCGGCGAGAAGAGATTTTCCCGCAACAGCTCGCGAAGCTGGCTGCGCGAATAGGGCTGGCCGTGGCCGAAGGGCGTGGTGTCGACGCGCGCCCACAGGCCCGCGCGGCTCGGCGCGATGACCATGAGCCTCCCGCCGGGCGTAAGAATGCGCCAGATCTCCTCCAGCATGTCGCCGGGCTGCTCGCTGAACTCCAGCGCATGGACGACGAGCACGCGGTCGATGCTGGCGGTCGGCAGGGGAATGGCGGTCGGCTCGATCAGCGCCGCCGAGGAACGCCCCGGCGTCGGCCAGTTGACGACCCCCTGCCGGGCCGGCATCAGCGCCAGGGTACGCAGGCAATCGTGCCGGAAGGGCTCGAGATAGGGCGTCGCATAGCCGATGCCGGCGAAGGACAGGCCCGCGCGATCCGCCCACTGGCGCGCGACGATTCGCCCGATGCCCCGCGCGGCGAGCCGGCCGAGCGCGGACGCATAGAAGCCCTGCAGATCGACGATGTCGAAGGCCATGCCCGCCTTGTCTCATGGGGACGGCGCGGTGAAAAGCATTGCCGCCAAGGCGGTTAACGCCGACCGTATGCAGCGCTCGACACGCCTTCGCGAGCATGCGATGCGCTTCGCCGATGATCCGTGGAAGGACCGGGCAATGAACTACGACGCCATCTCGATCGGCAAGAATCCGCCGGAGGAAGTCAATGTCGTGATCGAGGTTCCGATCGGCGGCGAGCCGATCAAATACGAACTCGACAAGGCCGCCGGCGCGCTGGTCGTAGACCGCTTCCTCTACACGCCGATGCGCTATCCGGGGAATTACGGCTTCATCCCGCATACGCTGTCGGAAGACGGCGACCCCTGCGACGTGCTGGTCGCCAACACGCGGCCGATCCTCGCCGGCGCGATCATCGCGGTGCGGCCGATCGGCGTGCTGCGCATGCGCGACGAGGCCGGCGGCGACGAGAAGATCGTCGCGGTGCCGACCAGCAAGCTGACCAAACGCTACGACCGCGTGAAGAACTACACCGACATGCCCGAGATCACGATCAAACAAATCGAGCACTTCTTCTCGCACTACAAGGATCTCGAACCCGGCAAATGGGTGGAGTTCGACGGCTGGGGCGACGCCGAGACGGCGCGCCGCCTGATCCTGGAAGCGATCGCGCGCGAAAAAGCGCACAAAAAATGATCGTGAGTCACCGTCCTCGCCGCCCGGCTGCGAGGCGTTGATGCGTTGACATCGCGGCGGCGGCGGCCAATCTCCCGCACGAGCCGGCCTGGCCGGCGCCTCCCTCAAGCACCGGATTCCCTATGAGCGGCGTTACCCACGACATGATGGCCAATGCCATCCGCGCACTGGCCATCGACGGGGTCGAAAAGGCGAAGTCGGGGCACCCCGGCATGCCGATGGGCATGGCCGACGTCGCGACCGTCCTCTTCACCAAGATCATGACCTACGACGCCGACGCTCCGAACTGGCACGACCGCGACCGTTTCGTCCTGTCGGCCGGCCACGGCTCGATGCTTCTCTATTCGGTCCTCTACCTCATCGGCGAGGGCGGCATGACGATGGACGACATCGAGCATTTCCGCGCCATCGGCAGCAAGACGCCCGGCCATCCGGAGTACCACCACACCGTCGGCGTCGAGACGACCACCGGGCCGCTGGGCCAGGGTGTCGCCACCGCCGTCGGCATGGCGCTCGCGGAGCGCCATCTCAACGCCGAATTCGGCGACGCGCTCGTCGATCACCATACCTATGTGATCTGCTCCGACGGCGATCTCATGGAGGGCATTTCGCAGGAGGCCATCGCGCTCGCGGGCCACCTCAAGCTCAATCGCCTGATCTACCTCTACGACGACAACCATATCTCCATCGACGGGCCGACGAGCCTCTCCGATTCCGTCGATCAGGTCGCACGGTTCGAGGCCTGCGGCTGGAACGCCGTGCGGATCGACGGACATAACCCGGTCGCGATCGAGCAGGCGATCCGCGACGCCCAGAAATCCGCGAAGCCGAGCCTCATCGCCTGCCGCACCACCATCGGCTTCGGCGCTCCGACGAAAGCCGGAACCAGCAAGGCCCATGGCGAGGCTCTCGGCCCCGAGGAAGCCGCCGGCGCGAAGAAGAACCTCGGCTGGACCGCCCCGCCTTTCACGGTGCCGGACGACATCCTGGCCGCATGGCGGGCCGCCGGCCGGCGCGGCAAGTCCGCGCGGGACGCCTGGGAGCAGCGCTATGCCGGTGCGGAAGGCTGGCTCAAGGCCGAATTCGACCGCCGCATGAACAAGGTCCTGCCGCCGGCGGCCGAACAGGCGATCGCCGACCTCAAAGCAAAATTCGCCACGGAGAAGCCCGCGCTCGCGACGCGAAAATCGAGCGAAGCGGTGATCGAAGCGCTCACGCCGGTGCTGCCCGAGCTCGTGATGGGCTCGGCGGACCTGACCCCGTCCAACAACACGCGCGCGAAAAATATCGAGGAGATCGCGCCGGGCCGTTATCACGGCCGCTACATCCATTACGGAATCCGCGAGCATGGCATGGTCGCTGCGATGAACGGCATGTCCGTGCATGGCGGCATCATCCCCGGCGGCGGCACGTTCCTCGTGTTCTCGGACTATTGCCGGCCGGCGATCCGCCTCGCCGCGCTCATGGGAATCCAGGCGATCTACGTCTTCACCCACGATTCGATCGGTCTGGGCGAGGACGGGCCGACGCATCAGCCTGTCGAACAGATCGCCGCGCTCCGTGCCATGCCGAATCTCTATGTCATGCGGCCGGCCGACGCGATCGAGACGGCGGAGGCCTGGCAGATCGCCATCGAGCGCCGCGACGGCCCGACGCTGCTCGCCCTGTCGCGCCAGAACCTGCGCACGGTGCGCACGGCAGAGGGCGGCAACCGCGTCCGCGAGGGCGCTTACGAACTCGCCGGCGCGCCGGACGCGAAGGTCAGCATCTTCGCCTCCGGGTCGGAAATCGAGGTGGCGCTCGACGCCCGCGATATGCTGGCGAAGGACGGCATCGCCGCCCGCGTCGTCTCCGTGCCGTGCATGGATATTTTCCTCGACCGGCCCGTCGCCGAGCGGCGCGCCGTGATCGGCGACGCACCGGTCAAGATCGCCGTCGAGGCGGCGGTCCGCCAGGGCTGGGACGCGATCATCGGGCCGGAAGGCCGGTTCGTCGGGATGCACAGTTTCGGTGCGAGCGGCCCCTACAAGGACGTCTACAAGCATTTCGGCATCACGCCGGAGGCGGTCGTGGCGGCGGCGAAGGGCTGATCCGGCCGCTCTCCGAGGCCGGTGGACGGCACAGGGCAGGCCTGCGCGTTTAGGCCTGCACGACCGCCACGCCTGTGCTATGGGACCGCCACTTCAATCAGGGAAACGACAGGGACTCCAGCACCATGACAGTGAAGGTCGCGATCAACGGTTTCGGGCGCATCGGGCGCAATGTCCTGCGGGCGATCGTGGAATCGGGCCGAAAGGACATCCAGGTCGTCGCCATCAACGATCTCGGCCCGGTCGAGACGAACGCCCATCTGCTGCGCTTCGATTCCGTGCACGGCCGCTTCCCGCACGAGGTGAAGGTCTCGGGCGACACGATCGACGTCGGCTTCGGCCCGATCAAGGTCACCGCGATCCGCAATCCCGCGGAATTGCCGCACAAGGCGATGGGCGTCGACATCGCGCTCGAATGCACGGGCATCTTCACGGCGCGCGACAAGGCCGCCGCGCATCTCGAAGCGGGCGCGAAGCGCGTTCTCGTCTCCGCGCCGGCCGATGGCGCGGACCTCACGGTCGTCTATGGCGTGAACCACGAGAAGCTGACGAAGGACCACACGGTCGTCTCGAACGCCTCCTGCACCACCAACTGCCTCGCGCCGGTCGCAAAAGTCCTCAACGACGCCGTCGGCATCGAGAAGGGCTTCATGACGACCATCCATTCCTACACGGGCGACCAGCCGACGCTCGACACGATGCACAAGGATCTATACCGCGCCCGCGCGGCGGCGCTGTCGATGATCCCCACCTCGACCGGCGCGGCCAAGGCGGTCGGCCTCGTGCTGCCGGAACTCAACGGCAAGCTCGACGGCTCGGCGATCCGCGTGCCGACGCCGAACGTCTCCGTCGTCGACTTCAAGTTCGTCGCGGCGCGCAAGACCAGCGCCGACGAGATCAAGGCGGCGATCAAGGCGGCGGCGAGCCAGCAGCTCAAGGGCATCCTCGGCTTCACCGACTCCCCGAACGTGTCCGTCGACTTTAACCACGATCCGCATTCCTCGATCTTCCACATGGACCAGACCAAAGTGATGGAAGGCACGTTCGTGCGCGTCGTGAGCTGGTACGACAACGAATGGGGTTTTTCGAACCGCATGGCGGACACCGCCGTGGCGATGGGCAAGCTGGGCTGACGACGGACAAGTCTTGTGACGGTTGAAGCGGTCGGATCGCGCTCGATCAAGGCGGCAGGCACGGTCCTGCCGATCCTGACGGCGCTGAGCGCGTCGCATTTCCTCAACGACCTGATCCAGTCGCTTCTTCCGTCCGTCTATCCGATCCTGAAGCAGGATCTGTCGCTCTCCTTCGCGGAGATCGGCCTGATCACCTTCGTGTTCCAGGTCACGGCGAGCCTGCTGCAGCCCTTCGTCGGCGTGTTCACCGACAAGCGGCCGCTGCCGGCGTCTCTGGCCATCGGCATGGCCTGCTCGCTCGTCGGCCTCGTGCTGCTGTCGCGCGCGCACGCCTTCTGGGTGGTTCTGCTTGCGGCGGCGGTGATCGGTATCGGCTCGTCGATCTTTCACCCTGAATCCACGCGCGTCGCACGTCTCGCATCCGGCGGCCGCTTCGGATTCGCGCAAAGCTTCTTCCAGGTCGGCGGCAATACGGGCCAGGCGATCGGCCCGCTGCTCGCGGCGCTGATCGTCGTTCCCTTCGGCCAGGGCGCCATCGCCTGGTTCGGCGCGGCGGCCATTCTCGGCATCGTGCTGCTGATCTATGTCGGGCGCTGGTACGCACGTCATCTCGGAACGCGGCGCAGCGCAACGATTTCGGTCGCGCCGCTGACGCGCAAGCAGTGGACCGCCATCACGATCCTGCTGGTGCTCGTCTTCTCGAAGAATTTCTACATGGCGAGCCTGTCGTCCTTCTACACATTCTATCTCATCGAGCGGTTCGGCCTCTCGATCCAGGACTCGCAGATCTATCTCTTCGTCTTCATGGCGGCGGTGGCGGCCGGCACGTTCCTCGGCGGTCCGCTCGGCGACCGGTTCGGCCGCTCGGTCGTCATCTGGGTGTCGATCGTCGGCGTCCTTCCCTTCTCGCTCGCTTTGCCCTTCGTCGGCTTTACCGGCACGGTCGCGCTCACGATCGTCATCGGCTTCGTGATGGCTTCGGCTTTCCCGGCGATCGTCGTCTATGCGCAGGAGCTCGCGCCGGGCCGCGTCGGCCTGATCGGCGGCCTGTTCTTCGGTTTCGCCTTTGGCACGGGCGGCCTCGGCGCCGCGCTGCTCGGCGTGCTGGCCGATCATACGAGCCTCGAATTCGTCTACCGCCTCTGCTCGATCCTGCCCGCGATCGGCCTGCTCATACTGGCCATGCCGAAGGAAACGGCGGACCAGACCGCACAATGAGAAGAGTTTTCCGATGACCGCCTTCAAGACGCTCGACGACGCCGACCTCAAGGGCAAGCGTGTCCTCATCCGCGTCGATCTCAACGTGCCGATGGACAAGGGCCGCGTCAGCGACGCGACCCGTGTCGAACGCGTGCTGCCGACGATCCGCGAGATCGCGAAGAAGGGCGGCAAGGCGATCCTGCTGTCGCATTTCGGACGCCCGAAAGGCGGCCCCGACAAGGAGAATTCGCTGCAGCCGCTGGCCGCCGTGCTGGCGGATTTCCTCGGCAAGCCGGTCGCCTTCGCGTCCGACTGCATCGGCGACGCCGCGCATACCGCCGTCGCCAGGATGCAGGAGGGCGACGTCCTGCTTCTCGAAAACACCCGCTTCCACAAGGGCGAGGAGAAGAACGAAGCCGCCTTCGTATCCGCGCTCGCCGAACTCGGCGATCTCTACGTCAACGATGCGTTCTCCGCAGCGCACCGCGCCCATGCCTCGACCGAAGGCCTCGCGCACAAGCTGCCGCCCTTCGCGGGCCGCGCCATGCAGGCCGAACTCGAAGCCTTGTCGAAAGCGCTCGAAAAGCCTCAGAAGCCCGTCATCGCCGTCGTCGGCGGCGCAAAAGTGTCGACGAAGCTCGACCTGCTCGGCAATCTCGTGAGCAAGGTGGATGCGCTCGTCATCGGCGGAGGCATGGCCAACACGTTCCTGCACGCGCAGGGTATCGACGTCGGCAAATCGCTCTGCGAAAAGGACCTCGCGCCGACGGCGCGCGAAATCCTGTCCAAGGCGCAGGAAGCGCGCTGCGCGATCATCCTGCCGGTCGACGGCATCGTCGCCTATCATTTCGCGGCCGATGCGCCGCGCCAGGCCTATGGCGTCGAAGCGATGCCGAAGGACGGCATGATCCTCGACGTCGGCCCACGCTCGCTCGAGCGTATCCATGCGGCCATCGACGATGCCGCGACGCTCGTGTGGAACGGGCCGCTCGGCGCCTTCGAACTGGCCGGCTTCGAACACGGAACGGTCGGCGCGGCGAAACATGCCGCCGCGCGCACGAAGGCCAAGAAGCTCGTCTCGGTCGCCGGCGGTGGCGACACGGTCGCGGCGCTGAATGCGGCGGGCGTGGGGGACGAATTCACCTATGTCTCGACCGCCGGCGGCGCGTTCCTCGAATGGCTCGAAGGCAAGCCGCTGCCGGGCGTCGAGGCGCTGAAGAAGAACTGACGAACAAGATTTCACGCATCATCGCGACCGCGATCGTCGCTACCGGGAGGATTTGAAATGGCACAGAAGAACGGCTTGCGGCGCGCGGCGATCGTCAGCCCCATCCGCACGGCGGTCGGCAAGTTCCAGGGCGGGCTCGCCAGCATGGCGGCCGGCGACCTCGGCGCCGTCGTCCTGAAAGAACTCGTCGCGCGCTCGAAGATCGATCCCGAGCGGATCGACGACGTGATTTTCGCGCAGGGCTACGGCAACGGCGAGGCGCCCTGCATCGCGCGCTGGTCGGCGCTCGCGGCGGACCTGCCGATCTCCGTGCCCGGCTATCAGCTCGACCGGCGTTGCGGCTCGGGCCTGCAGGCCGTCGTCGACGCCGCCATGATGGTGCAGACCGGCGCGGCCGATGTCGTCGTCGCCGGCGGCGTCGAGAGCATGAGCAATGTCGAATATTATTCGACCGACATGCGCGGCGGCGCGCGCTCCGGCTCCGTCACCATGCACGACCGGCTTACGCGGGGGCGCGTGATGAGCCAGCCGATCAGCCGCTTCGGCGTGATCAGCGGCATGATCGAGACCGCCGAAAATCTCGCCAAGGACTACAACATCAGCCGCGAAGCCTGCGACGAATATGCCGCCGCAAGCCACCAGCGCGCGACGGCCGCCTGGGCCGAAGGCAAGTTCGACGACGAACTCGTCAAGGTCGCCGTGCCGCAGAAGCGCGGCGATCCGAAGATCTTCGAGCGCGACGAGGGCATCCGGTCCGATGCGACGCCGGAAACGCTCGGGCAGTTGCGCGCGATCGAGAAAGGCGGCGTCGTCACCGCCGGCAATGCGAGCCAGCAGAACGACGCGGCCGCCGCCTGCCTCATCGTCGCGGAAGACAAGCTCGCCGAACTCGGTCTCGAACCGATGGGCTGGTTCGTCGGCTGGGCGGCGGCGGGCTGCGAACCGTCCCGCATGGGCATCGGCCCGGTGCCGGCGGTCGAGCGGCTGTTCGCGCGCACCGGCCTGACCTGGGACGACATCGACCTCGTCGAACTCAACGAGGCCTTCGCCTCGCAGGTGCTCGCGGTGCTGAAAGGCTGGGGTTTTGGCGACAACGGCGGCTTCCGCGAGATCCTCAACGTCAATGGCTCAGGGATTTCGCTTGGGCATCCGATCGGCGCGACCGGCGTGCGCATCCTCGCCAACCTGATGCACGAGATGAAACGCCGGAAGGCGCGCTACGGCCTCGAGACCATGTGCATCGGCGGCGGACAGGGCATCGCCGCCGTGTTCGAGCGCGCCGCGTGACCAACGATGCGAAGCGGCTGCTGAAAGGCCGCATCGCGCTGGTGACGGGTGGCGGACGCGGCATCGGGCGCGCCATCGCGCTGCCGGCACGCCGCTGGCGCAGCAGGCGCAGCTCGACAAGGCCTACGCCCAGTTCCGCGACGACGAGTTCCGCAATACGCTGAACTTCACCTATAGCGACGGAACGCTGCAGCCGGGTTCGACCGACACAAGCGCGACCTTCACCAACGCCCGCATCTACAAGCAGCTGCGTCACCGCACCCAGGAGAACGACATCTCCACCCTGGTGCTGGGCGGCGAGCAGACGTTCGGCAATGGGGCGGTCTGGGACGGCGCCCTGTCGTTCGCCAACAGCAAACAGACCTATCCGCATCGCGACGAGCTGGTCTATCGCTCGAATGCGACGACCCTGTCCTACAACACGGCCGACCACTATCATCCGACCTATTCGGCCTTCAGCGAGCCGACCGGCTTCTATCTGAACGCCAACAACTACAGCTTCCGGGAAAACACCTTCCGCTCGAACACGACCGAGCAGGACGATGTGGCGTTCAAGACCAATCTCGAACTGCCGACCGTGATCGGCGGCCGCGAGGTCGAGCTGAAGTTCGGCGCCAAATACAGCACCCG
>ERZ500994.453-NODE-453-length-12518-cov-6.175319_pt1 | contig 12518 bp, 12 predicted proteins | sample MGYA00248878_ERZ500994 | MGnify/ENA primary metagenome ERZ500994 (study PRJEB25958, sample SAMN03398533) | human skin metagenome | study: EMG produced TPA metagenomics assembly of the Human Skin Microbiome Metagenome (human skin metagenome) data set. | reverse complement strand
GCCCCCTCGCCCTTGCCGCCATAATCGGCGACCGCCATCTCGACGGCCGTCAGGGAGCCCTTGCCTGTCGCATCGGCATAGAGGCTCGACATGTCCGTGAGCACGCCTATCTTGACGACATCGTCGCTGATCTGCGCCGCCGCGGGCAGGACGGACGCACACAGGGTCAAGGCGGCGACCAGCGCGGCCGAAGCATTTTTCATCGAGCGTCTCCTGATTTTCTGGCGGCGGCGAAGCAGCGCCTGTGGCGGGATGATTGGAGAGGATCGGACGCCTGTCAAACGGCCGTGGCGCGAGAGCGCTGTTTCGCGCGAGGGGTTTCGACTTCGCGCGCAAACACGCTAGGGTGGGCCAGGGAAACGCTGGACATAAAAGAAGGCACAAGGGCGCCGCATGGATACGACTGCTCCCCATATCGACACGACTTCCGCGACGGAGCATTTCGACGTGCTGATCGTCGGCGCGGGCATTTCGGGCGTCGGCGCCGCCTGGCATCTGCGCAAGCATTGCCCGGATCTGCGATTCGTCGCGCTGGAGGCGCAGGAGAGTTTCGGCGGAACCTGGATCACGCACAAATATCCCGGCATCCGCTCCGACAGCGATCTCCATACGTTCGGCTACGGCTTCAAGCCATGGACCGGCCCGCCGATCGCCACGGCGGCGGAAATCCTCGCCTATATGGGCGAGGTGATCGCGGACAACGATCTCGCGCCGCATATCCGCTACCATCACCGTATCGAGGCGGCGCACTGGTCGAGCGACGCCAATCTGTGGACGATTGACGCGGTGCGCAGCGACACCCGCGAACGCCGCCGCTTCACGGCGAACTTCCTGTGGATGTGCCAGGGCTATTATGCCCACGCCGAGGGTTATACGCCGCAATGGGAGGGCGTGTCGGACTTCGCGGGCCGCGTCGTTCATCCGCAGACGTGGCCGGCGGATATCGACATCGCCGGCAAGAGGATCGTCGTGATCGGCTCGGGCGCGACCGCGGCGACGATCGTGCCGGCGCTGGCCGGCAAGGCCGCGCATGTGACGATGCTGCAGCGGTCGCCGACCTATTTCCTCACCGGCCGCAACGCCAACGAACTCGCCGAGACCCTGCGCGAGATCGACATCGACGAAACCTGGATCCACGAGATCGTGCGCAAGAAGATCCTGCACGATCAGGCCGCCTTCACGAAACGCACCTTTGCGGAACCGGAGGCGGTGAAGCGCGATCTGCTCGCCGGCGTGCAGGCGCATCTGGGCGCCGACTACGACATCGACACGCATTTCACGCCGCGCTACCGGCCGTGGCGGCAGCGCATCGCCTTCGTGCCGAACGCCGACCTGTTTGCGGCCATCAAGGCGGGCGATGCGTCGGTCGTCACCGACGAGATCGTGCGCTTCACGCCCAAAGGTATTCTCCTGAAATCCGGGCAGGAGCTCGAGGCGGACATCGTCGTCACCGCGACGGGGTTCAATCTCAGCGTGCTCGGCGACATCGCCTTCACGATCGACAACGAGCTGCTGGTGTTTTCCGACACCGTGACATGGCACGGCATGATGTTCACGGGCGTGCCGAACATGGCCTGGGTGTTCGGTTATTTCCGCGCGAGCTGGACCTTGCGCAGCGATCTCGTCGCCGAGTTCGTGTGCCGCCTGCTCAATCACATGAAGGCGCATGGCCTGAAACGCGTCGTGCCGGTTCTGTCGTCCGAGGACGAGGCGATGGTGATGACCGGCTGGGTCGATCCGGAGGATTTCAATCCCGGCTATCTCAGCCGCGGCATCGACCGCCTGCCGAAACAGGGCGACAAGCCGCAATGGCGTCACACGCAGGACTACTGGTCCGATAAGGACACGTTCCCGAAGATCGATCTCGAGGACGGTGCGCTGGCTTACGGCTGACGGCTGGCAACTGTCGCAGCGTGTTCTTGAAACAAGGGACGCCGATCGCCGCCGCAGGGGTATCCGGATAACCGCCGAATGCCGCTCCGGCAGCCAAAACCGCCGTTCGACAGCCCTCGCGCTGCAAAATCACGCTTGCCGCCCGTCCCCGGAAATAAGGGAGGGGGCCTGCGCCGCTTGACCGATGGCATGCGCTTTGCGTTGATTGCGGCGGGGCGCCGACGCTTGTCTGTGCCGATCAGGAGAGCGCGTCGTGGCCGCAGGGCAAGCAGCGGATGGCTCCGGGCAGGGCGACGTGTCGGCCCTTCTCGACCGGGCCTTCAGCCGCGTCACCTGGCGCATCCTGCCGTTCCTGATGATCCTGTGGATCCTGTCCTGGATCGACCGCGTCAATATCGGCTTCGCGAAATTGCAGATGTTGCAGGACCTCAAGTTCAGCGAGACCGTCTACGGCATCGGCGCGGGCATTTTCTTCCTAGGCTATTTCCTGTGCGAGGTGCCGAGCAACCTGCTGCTGCAGCGGATCGGCGCACGCGCCACCATCGCGCGCATCACCATTCTGTGGGGCATCTGCTGCATCGCCATGATGTTCGTGACGACGCCGGGCATGTTCTACTTCCTGCGCTTCCTGCTCGGCGTGTTCGAGGCCGGCTTCTATCCGGGCGTCATCCTCTATCTGACCTTCTGGTATCCGACGGAGCGGCGCGCCCGCGCGTTCGGCCTGTTCATGTCGGCGTCGGCCTTCGCCGGCTTGATCGGCGGCCCGCTCGCCGGCACGATCATGACCAATCTGGACGGGGCGAACGGCTGGTCAGGTTGGCAATGGGTGTTTCTGATCGAAGGCATTCCGTCGGTCATCGCGGGCATCGTCACGCTCTTCTATCTGACCGATAATCCGACAAAGGCGAAATGGCTCACCGCGAGCGAAAGAGCGCTCGTCATCGGCGCGCTCGAGCGCGACAGCGCCGCGCTCGGCGAGCGCGAGCACCGCATCATGGCGTCGCTGCGCGACAAGCGCGTCTGGCAGTGCATCGCCGTCTTCTTCTGCATCGTCATGGCGAATTCGGCGCTCACCTTCTTCGGGCCCACGATCGTGCGCGACGCCGGCTACACCGATCCTTCGGTGGTCGGATGGATCATGACCATCCCCTATTTCCTCGGCGGCCTCGGCATGATCCTCAACGGCCGCCATTCCGACAAGACCGGCGAGGCCCGCTACCATTGTGGTCTCGCCGCGCTCGCGGGCGCGGTCGGGCTGTTCGTTCTCGGGTTCACGATCGGCCGCAGCCCGATGCTGTCGCTCGTCGCGCTCACCGTCGCGATCGTCGGCACGATGAGCGCGATCCCCGTCTTCTGGCAGCTTCCCAGCCGCTTCCTCGCGGGCTCGGCGGCGGCGGCCGGCATCGCGCTCATCAATTCGGTCGCCAATCTCGCGGGTTTTGGCGCACCGACCCTCGTCGGCTTCCTGCGTGATGCGACGGGCTCGATCTCCGCCGGCGTATGGGTCGTCGCGGGTTTCGAATTCGCGACTGTCGTCCTGCTGCTGAAATTCTTTCCCGGCCCGCAGAAGAAACCGCAGACGCCGGACGGCATCGGGCTCGAACCGGCATAGACATGAAGAGGGGAGCAATCGCGTGGACAAACTTACGCGGCGCGGTCTGGTCCAGGCCGGCATAGGCGGCCTCGCCGTCGCCTCGCAGACCGGGGTGGTTCTCGCGCAGGCGCCTGCGCAGCAACCCGGCGCGCTGACGACGGCGCCGACATCGCAGGCGGGGCTGAGCCCACGTCTCACGATGCATGCGATCGACATCTTTCACGGCACGCCGGCGGCAGGCATGAAGGTCGATCTGTCGCGGCTGGACGGCGATCGGTTCAAGCTGATCAAGTCCGTCGAGACCGCTCCAACCGGGCGAACGGCGGAACCGCTTCTCGTCGACGATGCGCTCGTCGCGGGGCGCTACGAGGCGCTCTTCCATTTCGAGGATTATTTCGGGAAATACGGCGTCAAGCTGCCGACGCCGAATTTCCTGAGCACGGTTCCCGTCCGCTTCGTCATCGTGGACGTCAAGCAGCGCTACCACCTGCCGCTGCTGTTCTCCCCGTGGGGCTATTCGTACTATCGCGGCAGTTGAGTTGAGCCCGTAACCACCGAACTCCTGAGGAAACCGACATGGCGGGCATCACCACACACGTCCTCGACACCGAGCGCGGGCGACCGATTCCGGGAATCAAGATCGACTTTTCCGTCCTCGACGGCGACGCATGGCATCTCGTGAAATCGATCACCACGAACGCCGACGGCCGCACCGACCAGCCGGTCCTGCCGGCCGCCGACGCGAAGATCGGAACCTACCAACTGGAATTCCACGTCGCGGATTATCTCGCCGAACGCGCGCCGGGCGCCGCCCGCTTCGTCGACAATGCCGTCGTGCGCTTCTCGGTCTTCGATGCGAAGCAGCATTATCACGTGCCGCTTCTGTGCACGCCGGGCAGCTGTTCGACCTATCGGGGGAGCTGAAGATCTCGTAAGCGAGCGTTGGCTGCCACAGGCGAGATGCGCTGCCTTTGAATTTGAAGGTGTCGCGATCGAGCGAATAAATCTGGACGATGGTCCATGCCTCAAGCCCGGAGAGCGCTCGGGGCGGGCAGGCTCGTGTCGTGCTTCGCAACGTCGGTCATCGCATGATAGCCTGCAGCGTTCCAGGTGGAATGCGTCGATTGACGCGCCGTGAGGCGCGACATGGGCGCGGGACAAGGGAGCGTCCGATGGAAAGCTACACGATCGGCAGGCGAAACCTTCTTCTGGGAACGACAGCATCCATAGTGGCGACGGCGACCATCACGGTCGGAAACGCCCAGACGCAAAGGCCTGCCTCTGAAAACGCGCCGGCCGCCGGCTCCGCTCCTCGCCGTCCAAACATCCTTTTCATCATGGGGGATGACATCGGCTGGTTCAACATCAGCGCGTACAATCTAGGAGTGATGCGCTACCGCACGCCAAATATCGATCGTATCGGGAAGGAAGGCGCGGTCTTCACGGACTGGTACGGTCAGCAAAGCTGCACGGCGGGGCGCGCTGCGTTTATCACCGGTCAGACTCCTGTGCGGACCGGGCTTACCAAAGTCGGCCTGCCCGGCGCGGAGATCGGCCTGGGGCCGCTCGATCCGAGCGTCGCGGACGTTCTGAAAACATTCGGCTATGCCACCGGCCAGTTCGGCAAAAACCACCTCGGCGATCGTGACGAACACCTGCCCACGGCCCACGGCTTCGATGAATTTCTCGGCAACCTCTATCATTTGAACGCCGAAGAGGAGCCCGAAAATCCCGATTATCCGACGAGCCCGGCTTTCAGAAAACGCTTTGGTCCGCGTGGCGTCATCCGGTCATCGGCGGATGGGAAGATCGAAGATACCGGGCCGCTCACATCAAAGCGTATGGAGACCATCGATCAGGAGTTTCTTGCTGCGGCGAAGGATTTCATCCAGCGCCAGCACAAGGCAGCCAAGCCATGGTTCTGCTATTTCAATACGACACGAATGCACGTCTTTACGCATCTCAAACAAGAGTCACAGGGAAAGACGGGCAAAGGCATTTATCCGGACGGCATGGTTGAGACGGACGGCCATGTCGGGGAATTGCTCAAGCTGCTTGATGACCTGAACGTCGTCGAGAACACGATTGTGGTCTACACGACCGACAACGGTGCGGAAGTGATGACTTGGCCGGACGGCGGAACAACACCATTCAGGGGAGAGAAGGCGACCAACTGGGAAGGCGGCTTTCGGGTCCCGTGCCTGATCCGTTGGCCGGGCGTCATCAAGCCCGGCATGGTCGTCAACGATGTCTGCGCTCACGAGGATTTCATTCCGACCTTCGCGGCGGCAAACGGTGAGCCCGATCTCGTCGAGAAGCTGAAGAAGGGCTTTCCGCTTAACGGCAAGACCTTCAAGGTTCATCTCGACGGATACAATCTGTTGCCGTTCCTAAAGGGCGATGCTGATAATTCGCCAAGGGACGAGTTCTTGTATTGGAGCGACGACGGCGATCTTCTCGCGCTTCGTTTCGACGTCTGGAAGATCGCGTTCATGGAGCAGAATCACCAAATCTCGCCGGAACTGCCTCAAGGGCCGTGGATGGGTCAATTCACCAAGCTACGCGTCCCCAAACTATATAATCTCGCTGCCGATCCCTTTGAGCGCGGACCTGAAAGCGGAAATTATTTCGATTGGTTCAACCATCGAGTCTTCATGCTCGTACCGGCGCAAGCTGTCGTGGCAAGGTACATCGAAAGCTTCAAGGAATTTCCTCCGCGGACCAAGCCTGCCAGCTTCACCGTCGGCGATGTGATGGAAAAGCTGACGACTGGCGGTTCCAACAAGAACTAGTTGAGTCGGAAGCGCGTTTCAGGGGCGGCACAGGGATTGAACCTGTTACCTCACCCCTGTCTGGAGGTCTGGGCTCATCCTGTTTCTCATTTAAGTCTGAAGCGTTGAGTCGGTCTAAGCCCGGCTGGTTTTGCGTCGGTACGGCCATTGTGCCAGCCTGCGGTATTCCTGACGTATGCGATTGCTCGCCCTGAGGCCTTACCGATGACAGGCAACAATTTTCGTTTGGTGGCGCATGGTTTGTGCGTGGCTCTGCCTTTGTTTGCGGCTGGGGCGCGGGCGCAAGAGGCCGTCAAGGTCACACCGGACAATTTCATCCGGGCGGAAAGCGATCTCTATATGAATGCTGTCGTCGCGAAGGACGGGCTCGGCAAATTCGAACATAACCGCGAACCGACGGCGATCGACAAGCAGACGGTCATCCGGCTTAACCGAGACACTTTGTATTCCGCCGCGTTGATCGACCTCGATGCCGGCCCGGCCACAGTGACCCTGCCCGACGCGGGAAAGCGTTTCATCTCGATGCAGGTGATCGATGAAGACGAATATACGCCAGAGGTCATCTACAAGCCCGGCACCTATACGTTCACGAAGAAAAAGATCGGCACGCGCTACGTGCTGCTGGCAGTCCGCATTCTCGTTGACCCGAACAATCCAGACGACGTGAAGGCGGTTCATACGCTTCAGGACAAACTCATCGTCGTGCAGCCGGGAGGTCCGGGGAAGTATGAGGTGCCCAACTGGGACAAGGGGAGTCAGAAAAAGGTGCGTGACGCTTTGCTCGCTCTCGCGCAGACTCTGCCTGATACCAATCGCGCTTTCGGTGCGAGGGGCAAAGTTGACCCGGTACGGCGTTTGGTCGGCGCCGCTTCTGCATGGGGCGGTAACCCCGAGAAGGATGCAATCTATCTCAACGTCGTGCCCGAGCGGAACGATGGGCAAACGAACTACAAGCTTAAGGTCGGCAAGGTTCCGGTCGATAGCTTCTGGTCAATCAGCCTTTACAACGAGAAGGGCTATTACGAGCCGAACGCGCTCAACGCCTACAATGTCAACAGCGTCACCGCGAAAAGGAGCGAAGACGGTTCCGTCGATGTGCAGTTCGGTGCTTGCGACGGCAAAATTCCGAACTGCCTTCCGATCATGAAGGGGTGGAATTATATGGTCCGCCTCTATCGGCCCCGGGCGGAAATCCTTAGTGGCAAATGGAAGTTTCCTGAGGCGCAGGTGGTGGAACAGCGGTAGGTTGGTAGCGACGGGCCGACCCTGTCACGCGCGAAGCCTGCCGGCACGCGCCATGACGCCATTGTCCGGCTGGGCTTCTCGGCCCATCCCGAGGGTGGCCATTTCGACCTCCAGAACCCGCCGCATGTATCGACAGGCGACCGACGCGATACAGACAAAAAGCGCCAGCCGCCGGCCCGTCTGCGTCGGAAGCTGGCCTTCCACGTCGAGCGCTGACGGCGCATTTCGCGGAACAACATCGTCGCGCATTACGCCGGACCGGCCCGCCGCTTCGACGACCTCGGCGAGCCCATCGGCTCCCTGAAGCGTACAATTGGATCGTTTCGGCTGGCCCGTCAGCGCGCGGGCTTGCGAAGATGTCACACTGCATGTGCTCCGGCACATCTGCGTGACGGGGCTGCTTCAGGACGGCTGGGGAAAAATGGTGCGCGGCACAGGGATTGAACCTGTGACCCCACCCATGTCAACAGTGGTCAATATGTAAACGACCACTGCATGAATCAATAATATCAATAGTTTATCTGACCTGATCTTTCCCGATTTGACCCCATTTTACCCCTCGTTTTCCGACGTAGGAGGACTCATAAGAGGACTCAGATTGGGGTATGACGGCCCGTCCGGTCGAAGGCGATCATTCGTTCGCGCTGCCTGCCGGCAAGTTTCCGCAGACCCAGAAACCGACCACTTGTTCCGGATACAAGCCGTTCCTACTTAGCTTAGGCGTGTCCTTAAGGGGGGCGGCCATTGCTTCGTCTGCATTTCCTCAATGTTGGCCACGGGGACTGTACGATTATCGAGCACCCGTCAGGCCGCCTGACGATGGTGGACATCAACAATTCACAGAAATTTGATGCCGAGACCTTTGCGGAAGAATTGGCGGAGGAACGCCGCAAAGGCATGAACCTCGGCATGCTGGCTGGTTTGTTTGCTTCCGGTCAGAATACTCTGCTCGGCCAAGGCATGGCGACGCCGCCACCCGGCAATGCGCTCGCGCTCGGCATGCTTTCACCGACCCTTCAACCGAGTCCCTTCGGTGCGATAGATACTGCATCGGCTAAGGTTGAGGCACGTGCAAAGACGGAACTGACTGATCCGGTCGCTTACATGAAGCGCAGATTTCCGAATCGGCGGCTCTGGCGATTAGTCCTGACTCACCCGGACCTCGATCACATGCGAGGGCTCAAGGCGCTATACGAGCACGTCGGATTTGATAACTTTTGGGACACGGCGCACACCAAAGACACCCCAAATTTTCGGAGCGACGGCGATCGGGACGACTGGAATTTTTACCAATCGCTTCGAAATGGCGGCAATCAAATGAATGTGCACCGCTTTACTCGCGGTTCGATGGCTTACGCGTTCGCCAAAGATCAGGACGGGCAAACCGGCGGCGACAATATCGAAATTCTATCGCCCACATTGGACTTGGTGAATAGCTGCAACTCATCAAAAAAGTCGAACGACATAAGCCTAGTTTTGCGCATCCATCATGCAGGAAAATCCGTATTGCTGCCCGGGGATGCGGAGCAATCCGCATGGGATGATATGTGTCGGACCTACGGCGCGAGACTGAAGAGTGACTTCCTAAAGGCAAGCCACCATGGCCGAGACACTGGATTTCATTCGGCGGCCCTCACGCACATCGCCCCTACAATGGTTATTGTATCCGTAGGGAAGAAGCCCGATACAGATGCCAGCAATCGGTATCGCCGGCATACACAAAAGCAAGTTGCGTCTACCAGATACTATGGAAACATTCAGCTTGATCTGAATGACGATGGGAGTTGGGGATGGTGTGTCGAGCGCAATTATAAAGATTCGTGAGATCGATGCATGTCTTCGAAAGCGCTTAAGGAGCAAAACAAATGGCAGTTATGGCTCTTGCTGGCGATCAACGTCGTTGTGTTCTACATGGTATTGCAGACAGACAGTTTTTCTCTCTCTGATCTTCGTACCTTTGCAGGCAGCGCATCGCATTTTTTGCCACTCGGTGTGGCTACTACAGTCACGACCGCAGCCAATGGCCTATTAAGTGCAGACGCGAAGGCACGTATAGTATTCTTACGATGGAAGCATGCACTTCCGGGTCACCGCGCCTTCAGCCGTTACGCAACAACTGATTCTCGCATCAACATTGATAGACTGAAAGTGCTCTCCGGGGTGCGTTTCCGAGCGATCCTGTCGCCCAGAACAATCTTTGGTATACCTTTTACAAATCGATCAAGACAGATGCGACTGTCGATGCCGTCCAAAAAGACTTCTTGCTGATGCGAGATTGCGCGTCGTTCTCGGTACTCATCGCATTGTTTTTCGGAACTGCCTCACTGTATCTGATCGCAAATAAATCTGTGGCGCTCATCTATTTAGGAGCGCTACTGGTAGAATTTGGTTTGTTTCGACAAGCGGCGGCGACATACGGAGTTAGATTTGTAAAGACCGTTCTCGCGATCAAATCGGTCGAATCCGGCCGGTCGCGCTCAAGCGCTTCGACGCGAAAGAAATGAAGCTCGTCGAGTGCACCTCATGATCGTTGGGCAGAATCTGCCGCAATGGTGGCCGACCTGCGGACCTGCGGTGGCGCTGAGCACCCTGTTTTTTAGGATTTCGAGGTTTAAGAGAGGGGGATGCTCTCACTGTCTCGCGCGGCGATCCTCCTGCTTACGTTGACTGCCCCGTGCGCTGCGCAACCAAAGCTCGCACTTTCGTCGCACGGCTCCACGGCGACCGTAGTTTCGATCAAGGGCGCTGACACCGACAAGGCCGTTGTCACTCTCCGGATCGAACTCGACGATGCCGTGGAATATTGCATCCGGGGCTATCAGAGCGACAAAGGCGAGAGCGCCACGTCCGACGAAATCGCGAAATGTACCAAGGAATCCATGCAGGACAGGCGGCCCATCGCAGTGCGACGGGCGTTCTGCTCACGCTCTACGGTATATCTGGAATTTGGCAACTTCTCGCTTGTCGGTCAGGAAATAGACAAGGAACCCGGTAGCCGCGTGCTTCGAACTAAATGGATGAATCATCGCACCGGCGAAGAGGCTACAAACGATAGTGTAGGCCAAACGGCAATCATTTTGTCCACATTCGAGGTTCTATGCCCGGCACAATATGCGAAGGTATTCGGGGGTTATGACCCGTACTGAGACGACCTTTGTCGGGTGTGAACCCGGGCCAACCTCGACCTTCTAGACTGTCGTCGGCACACCGGGAGGTTGCAGGCTTTGCGCCCTGAAGACGCGATTGTTTGGTTTGGGGACGGCAACTATTGATATTGATGGCTTTAAGGTTGAGTGCAGAAATCCAGAAGATGCCGTGTTTATCGATATAAACTGAGGTTTAGAAATTCAGATTGATCGGTGGGAAGCGCCGCCGGAGGGCCGGGGGTGGCGGACGCCGGTGGAGCCCCCGGAAGCACCCCCCTTCGATTCTATGGCGAAGAAGGATTCTCCTCCGGCACGTTCGACGAGCGAAGGATCGTCGTCGAACGTGCCGCTGCGGTTCACCGTCTTGGTTTCGAATAATGGCTAAATGCGTCCGCCGCCGCCGGGTGGCTTGTTCGGCCCAAAACTGTCCGCGAATATCTTCCAGTCGTTGCCAACCTTTTTCCAGACGATCAGGATTTTGCCTTCGACCTCACGAGGGGGATCGGTCTTGAGTTTCCTACTGAATTTGGCGACCTCGATCGCCGTGTCGGTACCGGCGGCTTTTACATCCGTAACGGTTATCTTGAGGTCAGTTCCTAGTTGAACGCCTTTTTCCCAAAACGCTTTGATATTTTCACGACCACGGACTGGCTCCGCATTCGCGGGCATCAAGTAAGCATCATCCGTGTACATGTTGGCCATCGCCGCTGCATCACCTCTGTTCATGGCGTCGGCGAGCTTGTCTTCGAGCTTCTGGATTGTGGCTATGTCTTGTGCGCACAAGGGTGCCGGTACAGCCAACACCGCGAGTGCGATTGAAAGAGCGCCAACAGTTTTCATGGTTCGCCCCCTTTGGCGACAGGCGCGGGCACTAAACCAGCGCCGATGGAAAGCTTAATCTAAGCATTGGTGGCCGGCAAGGGTCCAGAGTCCGGAATCACTGAAGTTATGCATATAATGGGCTACTTCTGGCGGAAGGCGCGAGTCTCGACGCCCTTCTCACCTCGCGTGGGCCTCGCGCGTCTAGCGACGGGACGCGAGTGACGGTCTTCGATAAATACGTTAACCATCAATAAGCTGACCCTCAAATAGGTAGTTCTCATTCTTCATCGGTGGATGTAGTATGAGAAATACCGATGAGGCAGGCGATGACGACAAGATTTGTTTCCTACCGGCGCGTTTCTACTGCGGAGCAGGGCAAATCCGGCCTTGGCCTCGACGCGCAGAAGGTCGCGATTGAGGCATTCGTTGTCGCGCATGGCGGTGAGCATATTGCCGACTTCGTTGACGAACTGAGCGGCGGTGATTCCGATCGTCCGGGACTCAACGCTGCCATGGCGATGGCCCGTAAAATGAAGTGCTATGTCGTCGTTTCGAAGCTGGACCGGCTTTCACGCGAGGTCGCCTACATCGCGGCGCTCATGAACAGCAAGGTCAAGTTTGTCGTTGCGGAACTTGGGTTCGATGTCGATCCCTTCATGCTGCACATCTATGCGTCCGTGGCCGAGAAAGAGCGCAAACTGATAGGCCAGCGCACGCGGGTGGCGTTGCAGGCCCTCAAGGCGAAAGGCGTGAAGCTCGGTGGCGTGCGTAGCCCTGAAGACCTCGTGAAGGCGCGCGCCAAGCGCACGGACGGTGCGAATGCCTATGCGGCGCGCGTGCTGCCCACGATCGCTGCGATCAAGGCCACCGGAATCGTGACGCTGGACGGGATCGCTCGGGAGCTTTCTCGACGCGGTGTCGCGACCTCTCGCGGTTTTGCCGAGTGGAACGCGGGACAGGTTTCACGAGTGCTCGCGAGGGTATGACGTAAGGCGCAACGGTATCTGGATGAGCGGCGGCCCATAA
>ERZ500994.452-NODE-452-length-12534-cov-5.525523_pt1 | contig 12534 bp, 8 predicted proteins | sample MGYA00248878_ERZ500994 | MGnify/ENA primary metagenome ERZ500994 (study PRJEB25958, sample SAMN03398533) | human skin metagenome | study: EMG produced TPA metagenomics assembly of the Human Skin Microbiome Metagenome (human skin metagenome) data set. | reverse complement strand
GGGCAGCGCTGGCGACGACCCGGCGGCAAGCCGCGTTTCGACGAGATCGAGGCATTGGTCGAGACCATAGCTGCCGAAGACGAGATCATGGGCCGCGTGATCCACCGTGACGATCGGGTCCGACGGCCGCACCATGTTGAGACGGCGCAGCGCGAACGGGTCGACATCGAGCCGCTGCGCCAGTTCGTCCATCGCGGATTCGAGGGCGAAAATGGTCTGACTCAGTCCGTAGCCGCGAAACGCGCCGCTCGGCAGGAGATTGGTGTAGACCGCAAAACCATCGACTTTCTTGTTCGGACACCGATAGACGGCGATGGCTTCGCTCGCATGGAACAGCACGCCCGGACCGTGATTGCCGTAAGCGCCCGTGTTCGAGACCATGCGCATGGCGATAGCCGTGAGCCGTCCGTCGGCGCGCGCGCCGATCTTCACCGTCACGCGCATCGGATGGCGGCTGGTCGAAGCCGAGAATTGCTCCGATCGCGTGAATTCGAGTTTCACTGGCCGGCCGGTCTTGAGCACGGCGAGCGCGACGATGTCCTCGACGAGCATTTCCTGCTTGCCGCCGAAGCCGCCGCCGACACGCTCGCTGAAGACCCTCACCGAGTCTCGCGGCAGGCCGTAGAGCTTCGCCAGTGCGTCGCGCGTGAGGAACGGAGTCTGCGAGGATGTGCGGATGGTGAGCCGTCCGTCATCGACTCTCCAGCCGATCGCCCCATGCGTCTCGAGATGCGCGTGCTGCACGCGCTGCGAGACATACGTCGCCTCGTGTACGACATCGGCCTCGGCGAACCCGGCTTCGGCATCGCCGACTTCGCCATGCAGTTCAGCGACGATATTGCGGCCGGCATCGGCGATGCGCGACGTGGCCGGCTTGTCGTGGATCACCGGCGCGCCGGGCGCCATCGCCTCCTCCGGATCGAACACGGCCGGCAGCAGCTCATAGTCGACGCGGAGCATATCGCGGGCCGCCTCGGCGGCTCCCTCGCTTTCGGCGACCACAGCCGCCACGCGCTGGCCGGCGAAGCGCACCACGGAATCGAGCACGCGCGTGTCGTCGACATCGTCGGTGTCGAGTTCGTGGCGCGCGGTGGAGAACAGCGTTTCCGGCGCATCCGCGTGCGTGAGCACAGCGACGACGCCGGGAACCGCCATCGCGTCCGTCGCATCGATGCGCAGGATGCGGGCGGATGCATGCGGCGACCGCAGGATCTTCATATGCAGCAACCCGCCGAGCGGGCCGTCCGGCGCAATGTCCATTGTGTAGCGCGCCCGGCCGGTGACGATCGCGGGGCCCGCAGGCGCGGGCAGGCTGCAACCGCTCGCCTGTCCCAGCCCCTGATGCTCGACGTGACGCACGCCATCGACGGCGTCGCGGATCGATCGGTACCCAGTGCAGCGACAGAGGTTGCCTTTCAGCGCGGCCGGCAGATCGCGGCGCTGACCCTGGTCGAGGCTCGCGGCGGTCATCACCAGGCCGGCGGTGCAGAAGCCACACTGAAAACCCTGCGCTTCGAGAAAGGCCTGCTGCATCGGGTGCAGCCCGCTCGGGCCCGCTAGGCCTTCGATGGTGGTGACGGCATGTCCTTCCGCCCGGAAGGCCGGAAAGAGACAGCTGTGCACGGGCTTGCCGTCGACATGCACGGTGCACGCGCCGCAATCGCCCGCGTCGCAGCCCTTCTTCACGCCGAACCAGCCGAGGTCGCGCAGGAAGGTTCGCAGGCACTGGCCTGGACGCGGCGTCATCTCATGAGAGACGCCGTTGACGAGGAAGTTCACGCCGCTCCCTCCGCCAGCTCGCGCCTGATCTCCTCGGCGAATTCGAAGGTCATATGCCGACGCCAGTCGGGCCTTCCGTGGATGTCGTCGAAGTAGAGCGCATCGGGAATGTCGGCGGCGAGCCGGCGTTGCAGTTCGTCCCGGTCGGGCGCTCTGTCGAAGGCGAGGCGCACCGGGCGACGGGTCGAAGCCGTCACGGTCAGCGCGAGGGCGGAGCCGGGGCCGCGAACGCCGATCAGAAGCGCGCCGGACCGACCGAGCGACGAGAGCGAAATCCGGCGGAATGCCGTGCGGCGCATAAGGGTCGCGCGCGGCAGGAGGATGGAGCGCAACACCTCGCCCGGCGTCAGCGCGGACTCGAGCGGCCCTCGCACGAAATCGAGAACCCGCATCCGGCGCTCGCCGCCATCCATGGTCCAGATGGTGCAAATGCCGTCCAGCGCGGCGCAAAGCGAAATCATCGGACCAGCCGGCAGGGACATGCACAGATTGCCGCCGACCGTCGCCGCGTTCCAGATTTTGAAGGACGCGAGGAACGACCGGCAGCATTGGCCGAAGAGCGGACCGGCCTGCCAGGCCGCCGGCGGCTCGAATGTATCGAGCGCCGCGACGGTGCAGGTCGCGGCGATGGTGAGCCCGCCGTCTTCGATGCGCAGAGGCTCCCAGCCTGTCGCGGTCAGATCGATCAGCCGCCGCAGGCGCGGCTGCGGCTCGGAGAACAGCCATGTTCCGCCGGCGAGCCACGCATCGCCCTCCGTGAACGCATCGAAATCGCCGCGATGCCGTGGCAGGGCCACGGACGCGACGGTGTTGAGATCCATGCGGCGTCTCCCGATAGCCTGCGAGCGCTGTTTTCAAGTGCGCCTGACGAAAACCGCATGCCCTGTCAGGCCGGAATCGGTCGTCGTTCAAAGCCGATGCACGGACTGTACCGATGTCCGCGCAACTTGGTACGTCCGATCGCGGGATCGCCATACGGCCGACGGCACACCAAGCGCGTTTCGCGCTTGCCTCGTTCCGGACCAGTGCTTAGGCAGCGGCCATGGGTTCTCCTGCCGCGCCGCGCCTTGCCTGCCGCGATCTCCATGTCGCCTTCGGACGCATCGACGTCTTGCGGGGCGTCAGCCTCGCCGTCGCGCCTGGGGAGATCGTCGCGGTGCTCGGTCAATCGGGTTGCGGGAAAAGCACCCTGCTGCGAGCCATCGCCGGGCTGCATCCGCCCGATTCCGGCGAGATCGCGATCGACGGCGCGATCGTCGACGACGCCCGGACGCATGTCCCGCCCGAACGCCGCCATGTCGGCATGATGTTCCAGGACATCGCGCTCTTCCCGCATCTGAGCGTCCTCGCCAATGTCGCATTCGGCCTTCCGGGACGAATGGACCGGCAGGCGCAGGCCGTGGCGCGGACGCGCCTGCGCGAACTTGGCCTCGAAGCATATGAGAACGCCTGGCCCGCGACGCTGTCCGGCGGACAGGCGCAGCGCGTGGCGCTGGCGCGCGCGCTGGCGCCGCAGCCGCGCATCCTGCTGCTCGACGAACCGTTCTCCAGCCTTGACGCGCAGACGCGGGCGGATGTCCAGCACGAAGTGCTGGCAGTGCTACGCCGGGCCGCGATGTCGGCGATCATCGTCACGCATGACCGCGACGAGGCTGTCTTCTTCGCCGACCGCATCGTGCTGATGCATCGCGGCGGGGTCGAACAGACCGGCTCGGTCGAGGATCTCTACAGGCGGCCGGACTCGCCCGTCGTCGCACGCGCACTCGGCGACGTCGTTGCAATCGAGGGCGTCGCACGACAGGGCGTCGTCGATACGCCGCTCGGCCCCTTCGTCGCGAAGGAGCCGGTTCCGGACGGAACGGTCGACGTCCTGCTCCGGCCGCAGGCTTTTGCAATGGATGCCGGCGACGACGGCATTTCCGCGAGGATCGTTCGCCGGGCCTTTGCGGGTCCGGGCATCGATATGGATCTTGCGGTGCAGGGTCTCGCGACGCCGCTGCGCCTGCGGGTCGATCCGGATCGGGATGCGGGAGGGGAAGATGTCAGACTTGCCGTGGATCGACGCACTGCGATGATCTTTCCGCGCGCGGCGACGCCGTAAACCGAAAGTCGCATGCCACTTTAAAACCTCTCCAAGACTCAGCCTGCCGGCTTGCTGCGGCGCATCCGCTGTGGATGGTCAGCGCGTCCGCATCCAGCGGGAAAAGGCCGTGAAACATCCCATGCTTCGACACCGCATCCACGCTCTCGCCTGCGTCTCCCTCTTTGGATTTGCGGCTGCGACAGCGGCCGAGGCCGCGGCGGAGGTCAATCTCTACACCACCCGCGAACCGGGCCTGATCCGTCCGCTGCTCGACGCCTATTCCGCGAAGAGCGGCGTCAAGGTGAACACCGTCTTCGTCGAAAAGGGACTCGCGGAGCGCGTCGCGGCGGAAAGCGGCCGTCCCACGGCCGACGTTATGATGACGGTCGATATCGGCAATCTCATCGAGATCGTCGACAAGGGGCTCGCGCAGCCGGTCGGCTCGAAAACGCTTGAGGCCGCCATTCCCACGCAATTGCGCGATCCCGCCGGCAACTGGTTCGCGCTCTCCGTGCGCGCCCGCGTGCTCTACGCCGATCGCGATCTCACCGATCTGACGAGCGCCACGTATGAATCGCTCGCCGACCCGAAATGGAAGGGCAAGGTTTGCATCCGCGCCGGCGCGCATCCCTACAATACGGCGCTCGTCGCGGCCTTCCTCGCCAAGCACGGCCCCGAGAAGACGGAGCAATGGCTGACCGGATTGAAAGCCAATCTCGCGCGCAAGGCGGGCGGCGGCGACCGGGACGTCGCGCGCGACATCGCCGCGAACATCTGCAAGATCGGCCTCGCGAATTCCTATTATGTCGGCCTGATGCGCTCGGGACGCGGCGGCCCGGACCAGAAGGGCTGGGCGGAAGCGATCAAGGTCGTTCTCCCGACGTTCGAGAACGGCGGCACGCATGTCAACGTGTCCGGCGCGGTGGTCGCGAAGAATGCGCCGAACCGCGACGAAGCGGTGAAGTTCCTCGAATATCTCGTGTCCGACGAAGCGCAGGCGATCTATGCGAAGGCCGACTTCGAATATCCGGTGCGGCCGGGCGCGCCGCTCGATCCGCTGCTCGCGGAACTCGGGCCGCTGAAGGTCGACACGCTGCCGCTCGCCGAGATCGCCCGCAACCGGAAAGCGGCGAGCCTGCTGATCGAGAAAGTCGGCTTTGACAATTGAGGCCGCGATGCATGGTCCGGTCGCGCGGAGTCGCGCGATCGGTTTTGACCCGCGCGGCCTCAAACCGTCGACGCACGTCCCTATCGTAAAAGTCCGTCGGCTTTTGCGGGACATGCGCTAGCAGCCAGCCCATGGATCGGATGACCGGCCGCGTCGCGGCCGTCCTGCTTGCGCTGACCTTTCTCGCGCCTGTCCTGTCGCTCGGCTGGGAAGCCTCGCGCGGGACGGGCGAGTTGTGGCCGCATCTCGTCGCCTATGTCCTGCCGGCGGCGATCCGCACGACCGGCCTGCTGCTGGCGGGCGTCGGCCTCATCGTCATCATCATCGGCACGGGCGCGGCATGGCTCGTCACGGCATTTGATTTTCCGGGACGGCGATTGCTCGAGGCTGCACTATTGCTGCCGCTGGCGATGCCGACCTACATCGTCGCCTATGCGTGGCTCGATCTGCTGCATCCGATCGGGCCGCTCCAGACTGCGCTACGCTCCATGCTCGGCGTCGTCGGCAAGACGCCGCTTCTGCCGGATCCACGCTCCCTGCCCGGTTGCATCGTGCTGCTCGGGCTGGTGCTGTATCCTTATGTCTATCTGCCGGTGCGCGCGCTGTTCCTCATGCAGGCCGGCGCGCTCGTCGACGCGGGACGCTTGCTCGGCGCGAGCCCGCTGCGTGTCTTCACGCGGATCGCGCTGCCGCTGGCGCGGCCGGCGATCGCGCTGGGCGTCGGCCTCGCGCTGATGGAAACGCTGAACGATGTCGGCGCGGCGGAATTCCTCGGGGTCCGCACGCTGACTGTCCAGGTCTATTCGACCTGGGTCAACCAGTCCGATCTTTCGGGCGCGGCGCAATTGTCTCTCGTTCTGCTCGCCGGCGTTCTGGCGCTCGTCGGTCTCGAACGCCTTGCGCGCGGCGCGCGGACCTATGCCGGACCGGCGCGACGCATCGCGCCGATGTCGCCCCGGAAGCTGCGGGGCTGGCGCGCCATCGTCGCGACGACCGCCATGAGCCTCCCGCCGCTGCTCGGCTTCATCATGCCCGCCGGCTATATCGTGCATGCGGCGATCGATGTCGTCCGCCGCACAGGCTGGCCGGCAACGTTGACCACCGAAGCCTCCGCGACATTCACATTCGCCGCAGCGGCGACGCTGATCTGCGGAATCGCCGCGGTTCTCGTCGCCATCGCGCCGGCCGCGCTGGGTCGGCTCGGCCGGCTGCTCGTTGCGTTCGTGCGCATCGGCTATGCCTTTCCCGGCACGGTTCTGGTCATCGGCCTGCTCTCGCCCCTCGCCTTGCTCGACGACGGCCTTGCGCGCTTCCTGCGCCCGCTGTTCGGCGCGCTGCCCGCGATCATCGGCGTCGGGACGGGCGCGGCGCTCATCCTCGTCTATTGCATGCGCTTCCTCACCGTCGCGGTCGGCACAACCGAAGCCGGGTTTGCGCGCATCCCCGCATCCATCCCGAGCGCCGCGCGAACGCTTGGCCTGTCCCGGCTGCGAACGCTTTTTCGCGTGGAAGTTCCGCTTGCGTGGCCGGCCATCGCGAGCGGGTGCCTTCTGGTGTTCGTCGACTGCGCCAAGGAACTGCCCGCGACCTTGCTGCTGCGGCCGCTCAACGTCGAAACGTTGGCGACGCATCTCTATGGCGAGGCGGCGCGCGGCACCTATGAGAACGGCTCGGTCGCGGCGCTCCTGATCGTCGCCGTTGGTCTTCTGCCTGTCCTGCTGCTGCTGCGAGCGTCGCCGGCACCCACGCGAGTCTCAGCGACGCCGACGCATCACTCGTCGTAGTCGCGATGGACGTCGTAGGTGAGAATGCCGACACCCGGCTCCGGCATTTTCATCCAGTCCTTGCGCGTCAGCGTGCGCTTCGTGTCCTCGTGGCCGCTCATCCAGTGTTCACGCATGGACGTGCCCGAGAACTCGTGGTCCTTCGCGTCGCCCTCATAGGAGCGTTGCTGGTAGATGAGTTGCAGGATCGTCGCTTCCGGGAGATCGGCGAGGTTGTCGCGCAGCGCCCGCTCCTCGTCCGTCAGCCGGTCCTCCGGCACCTTGAGCAACGCCTGATAGGCGCGCGTTTTCCAACGCAGGAGCCGTTTGTACATGTCCGTGACGTTACGCGTGCGGGACGAATAGAGGATATCCTTCTGGCGTGACATCACGTCCTGAATGGTGCGCGGCAACGGTCCGCGCGCACTGAACAGGTCGACCTGGAAGACGAGCGAGCTTTTCCCGTCGTCCTGCGCAAGCAAATGCTGGAGCGGTGTGTTGGAGACGAGACCGCCGTCCCAGAAATAATCCGTACCGATCCGCACCGCCGGGAAGCCGGGCGGCAGCGCACCGCTCGCCATGATGTGCTCCGGCTGGATCGTGGTGGTTCTGCTGTCGAAATAGACGAAATTCCCGGTCAGCATATTGACCGCGCCGACGGAGAACCGCCGCGCAGAATCGTTGAGCAGTTCGAAGTCGACGAGTTCCAGCAATGTCTCGCGCAACGGCGCGGTGTCGTAGTAGCTGGTCGCCGTGGTCGCGCCGGGCGCGCTCATCCAGGGTCCGACTCGACGCGGCGTGAAGAACCCGGGCTGACCGAGCGCGGCCGTCGTCCATGAGCTCATGAAATTGCGCATCTGGCGGAATACGTCGCCGTCCGGCGTATAGAGCCAGATCTTGCGGCTGGTGACGCGGTTCCAGAATTCGCGCAGCCGTTCGAGACGGCGCTCCGGCCGGTTGCCCGCGATAAGGGCGGAATTGATCGCACCGATCGACACGCCCGAGACCCAGTCCGGATCGATATTCGCTTCATGGAGCGCCTGAAAGACGCCGGCCTGATACGCGCCCAACGCGCCGCCGCCCTGGAGGACGAGCGCGACACGGTCGCAACCCTCGGGGCGCCAGCCGCCCGCGATTTCGGTTCTCGGGAACGATGCGGACATGTCCATGTGGACGCCTTTCCAAGCCAATGCGATATGTCGCCTCATCACACCAACGCGACATTTCGACGAATGCGGATGCGGCCGCCGGCTCCATCACGACATTTCGTTGTAATTGGCCTGTCATTCACGATGGCTATCGCTGCGTCGCCAGAGCAGCGAGGTCCATATGAGCCTGAAGGGCAAGAGCGCGGTCGTCACCGGTTCGACGAGCGGAATAGGCCTCGCGATCGCGAAGGGTTTCGCGCAAGCCGGCGCATCCGTGATGATCAATGGATTCGGCGATGCAGCATCGATCGAATCGGAACGAACGAGCATCGAGCGGGAATTCGGCGTGCACGCTGTCTATTCGGGCGCCGATATGTCGCAGGGCGAAGAGATCGGCGGGATGATCGCCGACGCTGAGAGGGCCTTCGGCGCGGTCGATATTCTCGTCAACAACGCCGGTATCCAGTTCGTTTCGCCGATCGAGGAATTCCCGATCGAGAAATGGGACCAGATCATCGCGATCAACATGAGTTCGGCGTTCCATGCGATCCGCGCGGCGCTGCCGGGCATGAAAGCCCGCAAGTGGGGCCGGATCATCAACACGGCGTCGGCGCACGCCCTCGTCGCCTCGCCGTTCAAATCGGCCTATGTGACGGCGAAACACGGGATTGCCGGCCTCACCAAGACCGTCGCGCTCGAAGCGGCGACCTTCGGCGTCACCTGCAACGCCATCTGCCCCGGCTATGTGTGGACCCCGCTCGTCGAGAAGCAGATTCCCGACACGATGGCGGCGCGCCATCTGACACGCGAGCAGGTCATCAACGACGTGCTTCTGCATGCGCAGCCGACCAAGCAGTTCGTCACCGTCGACGAAATCGCCGCCCTCGCCTCGTTCCTTTGTTCCGACGCCGCGCGATCGATCACGGGAGCGATCATTCCCGTCGACGGCGGCTGGACCGCGGAGTGAACCCCATGAAATCGAGCGACATCATCCGTCTGCGATCGACGCCGATCGCGTCGCCGAGCTTTCCGGCCGGTCCCTATCGCTTCGTCGACCGCGAATATCTGACGATCACCTACGAGACCGATCGTGATCTCCTGCGCGCTCAGCTTCCGGAGCCGCTCGAACCGAACGATGAGAACATCGTCGTCTACGAATGGATCAAGATGCCGGATTCGTCGGGCTTCGGCGATTATACCGAGTCGGGCCTCGTCATTCCGGCGCGTTTCAACGGAGAAGACGTCAGCTTCGTCGCGCAGATGTATCTCGACGACGAAGCGCCCATCGCCGCCGGCCGCGAGATCTGGGGTTTTCCGAAGAAATACGCGCATCCAAAACTGCAGCTCGTGAAGGACACGCTCACCGGCACGCTCGAATATGCCGGTCAGCAGGTCGCGATAGGCACGATGGGTTACAAGCATGTGTGCGCCGAGGGCAGCCGCGAACGCACGCATGCGTCCCTGTCGAAAACGCAGATCAACCTGAAGGTCATACCCGGCGTCGACGGCAATCCGGAGATCTGCCAGCTCGTCGCGATCAACCTGGCCGATATCAACGTGAAGGGTTCATGGAGCGGACCGGCGCGCCTGCATTTGATCCCTCATGTCGGCGCGCCGGTCGCCGATCTGCCGGTGCGTAGGATCGTCGGCGCGACGCATTTCATCGCTGATCTGACACTGCCCTACGGCCGTGTCGTTCACGACTACATGAAGGACATGGAGCGGCCCGCTCTCCTCGCGGCGGCGGCAGCGGCGGCAGGTTCTTAACCCCGCCGTTTCGTCAGGCGCGGCAGCGCTCTGCCGCGATCCGCATGGCTTCCCGTCCGATCTCGCGCAGCAGGCCGCTCGAGACGGGCACGTAACCGCAGAAGAACAGGCCTGCATATGGCGTCGCGCGCCCGCTCAGGCGCGGCGTCCCGGCGGCATCGAGCGCATCGCCATGATCGGGCAGCAACGGGCGCAGATCTGGCCGGTAGCCCGTCGCGAGAACGATCGCATCGAAGGTTTCGCGCGCTCCGTCCGCGAACCTTACGGTCGTGCCGTCGATCCGCGACAAGCCGGGCCTCACCGCGATCCTGCCCCGCCGGATGCGATCGATCGCGCCGATGTCGATGAGCGGGATTTTGTGGTCCTCCGCGATCTGCGTCATCGGTCCCTTCGAGGGCCGTCGCAAACCGTATTTCGTGAGATCGCCTGTTTTCACGCGCCGGATCGGCGCATTGATCGCATCAACCAGCGCGGGCGGAAACGGCCGCTGCAGGATCGCCCATGTCTGGATCGGCAGGCCGAACAGATCGCGCGGAACGACATTGACCGGGCCGCGCGCCGACAGCGCGACGCCCACCCCGGCGTCGGCCAGATCGAGCGCGATCTCGCCGCCGGAATTGCCGAAGCCGACGACAAGAACCCTCTGCCCGCGAAAATCGTCCGGATTGGCGTAATCGCGCGAATGCAGCACGCGGCCCGCGAAACTCCCGATGCCGTCGATGGCGGGGCGAACGGGCGCGTTTGCGAAGCCGGTCGCAAGGATCACATTGCGCGCGCCGAGCGCGCCGTGGTCCGTTTCGACGATCCAGTTCGCGCCGCGCGTGACCCGCAGGACATTCGTGCCGAAACGCGGCGCGATCCGGTGGTGCGCCGCATAGGCTTCGAGATAGGCGATGACGTCGTCGCGCGACGGATAGGCCGGATAGTGCGACGGCATCGGCAGACCGGGCAGGCCCGAATGCCGCCGGTGCGTATGCAGATGGAGGCGGTCGTAGTGACGCCGCCAGGACGACCCGACCGCATCGGCTTTCTCCAGCACGATCGCGGTTTCGCCGGCCGCCCGCAACGCGCCCGCGCAGGCGAGGCCCGCCGGCCCCGCGCCGATGATGATCGTCCCGGCCTCCGGCATGGACGGTTCCTTGCCCTCGCCGTGCATGGATGCGTTCCATGTCCCCGGCGAAATGCCGGGGCGGCATGCGCATCCGTCGCGGACTACACCTTCCGCACCGCTCCATAGGCCGCGCTGGTGGTCAGCGCCGCATAGGCTTTCAGCGCCGTGCTGATGGCGCGCTTGCGCGGCGCGGCCGGATGCCAGCCCGCCTTCTCCTGCTCCTCGCGGCGGCGGCTCAGTTCCGCATCGTCGACCGCGAGATGGATGCGACGGTTCGGGATGTCGATCTCGATCGTGTCGCCATGCCGCACGAGCCCGATCAGGCCGCCTTCCGCCGCTTCCGGCGAGACATGGCCGATGGAAAGCCCGGACGAACCGCCCGAGAAACGTCCGTCGGTGACGAGCGCGCAGGCTTTGCCGAGGCCCTTCGATTTCAGATAGCTCGTCGGATAGAGCATCTCCTGCATGCCGGGACCGCCGCGCGGGCCTTCGTAACGGATCAGCACGACCTCGCCGGCCTTCACCTTGCCGTTGAGGATCGCGTCGACCGCGGCGTCCTGGCTTTCCAGCACATGCGCGGGGCCTGAGAATGTCAGGTTGGACGGATCGACGCCCGCCGTCTTCACGATGCAGCCGTCTTCCGCAAGATTGCCGAACAGCACGGCGAGACCGCCGTCCTTCGAATAGGCGTGTTCGAGATCGCGGATGACGCCATTCTCGCGATCGACGTCGAGTTCGTCGAACCGCGACGACTGGCTGAAGGCGACCTGCGTCGGCACGCCTCCGGGCGCGGCGCGATAGAATTCCTTCACGCCGGCGCTCGCGTCGCCGCGCACGTCCCAGCGCGCGAGCGCGCTGCCCAGTGTGCCCGAGCCAACATTGCCGACGCGCGTGTCGATGAGGCCGGCGCGGTCGAGTTCGCCTAATATCCCCATGATGCCGCCGGCGCGATGCACATCCTCCATGTGGATGTTGGCGACGGCGGGCGCGACCTTGCACAAAACCGGCACGCGGCGCGACAGCCGGTCGATGTCGGCCATCGTGAAGCCGACTTCGCCCTCGTTCGAGGCGGCAAGCAGATGCAGCACGGTATTGGTCGAACCGCCCATCGCGATGTCGAGCGTCATCGCGTTCTCGAAGGCCGTGAAATTCGCGATCGAGCGCGGCAGGACGCTCGCGTCGTTCTGCTCGTAGTAGCGGCGCGCGAGATCGACGATCAGATGCCCCGCCTCGACGAAGAGCCGCTTGCGGTCGGCATGAGTTGCCAGCACCGAGCCGTTGCCCGGCAACGCGAGGCCGAGCGCCTCGGTCAGGCAGTTCATGGAATTGGCGGTGAACATGCCGGAGCAGGAGCCGCAGGTCGGGCAGGCGGAGCGTTCGATCACCTGGACGTCGGCGTCGGAGATCTTGTCGTCGGCGGCGGCGACCATGGCGTCGACGAGGTCGAGCGCGCGGATCTCGCCCTTCACCAGCACCTTACCCGCTTCCATCGGGCCGCCGGAAACGAACACCACGGGGATGTTCAGGCGCATCGCGGCCATCAGCATGCCGGGCGTGATCTTGTCGCAATTGGAGATGCACACGATCGCATCGGCGCAGTGCGCATTCACCATGTATTCGACGCTGTCGGCGATCAGTTCGCGGCTGGGCAGCGAATACAGCATGCCGCCGTGACCCATCGCGATCCCGTCATCGACGGCGATGGTGTTGAATTC